>ENA-ORBV01006733-ORBV01006733.1-microbial-mat-metagenome-genome-assembly--contig:-NODE-6733-length-20092-cov-5.637022_pt1 | contig 20092 bp, 15 predicted proteins | sample MGYA00237777_ERZ505514 | MGnify/ENA primary metagenome ERZ505514 (study PRJEB26160, sample SAMN06269048) | microbial mat metagenome | isolation source: Oligotrophic lake microbial mat | place... | reverse complement strand
TTTCAAGCAGAAGACGGCATACGAGATTCGCCTTAGTCTCGTGGGCTCGGAGATGTGTATAAGAGACAGATGCAATAGAGATTGAGTCTCTCTCCCATGCGACGCGCACAAGTGTCGCCGTCGTCCGGAGCGCGTACGCGACGGCGCTCGAAGGTTTCGCGCTTCCTCGACAGTGACCATCCCGTGGAGAACGCGCCGGACGCGGAGGCGTACTTGGAGCGCCTGCAGTCCTACGCGGTAGAGTTGCACGGCGAGCTCGGGCGGATTCAAACGGCCCGAGCCGCGGGACTTGTTCCCCCGCGATTCCTGCTGGAGAAGGCCATCCGCCAGATGCATCTCTCCGCGGAGTCTGCGCGGCAGGGCGGGGCAATGGTGGAATCACTTGAACGCCGCACCAAGAACATTCCGGGGGACTGGGCGACTCGCGCGAAAAGCATTTCCGCACGGGAGATCGCTCCCGCCCTTGAGCGACAGATTGAGGAACTCGAAGCGCAACGCGCGGTTGCGACCGACGAAGCCGGCATTCGCGGCCGCCCGCATGGCGAGGAGTTCTATCGCTGGGCGCTCAAGGCGTCGACCACGACCTCGATGACCCCCGATGCGATCCACGAGCTTGGCCAGCAGGAACTGACGCGGCTGCACGCGCAGATGGATACGATTCTGAAGGACGTCGGCTACACGCAGGGAAGCATTGGGCAACGTATGAATGCCCTCGCGACGGATCCGGCGTACCAGTTCGCCGAGGGCGACGCGGGGCGCGCCGAAATTCGGGCGTTCATCGAAGAACGCCTCACGTGGATTCGCGCACAGATGCCGCGCGCCTTCAACACCCTCGTGAACCCGAACATGGAAGTGAGGCGCCTGCCGCCCGAGGAGGAACCCGGTGCGCCAGCCGCGTACGGCGGTGCAGGGTCGATCGATGGCAAGATTCCCGGCCATATCTGGCAGGGGGAGTACACGCACCAGATGCCGCTCGTGCGCCAGATGCTGGCGTTCAACGCGTACAGTGAGGGCTGGGCACTGTATGCGGAGCAGCTGGCCGATGAGCTCGGTGCCTACGACACCGATCACGTGGGCCGACTCGGCTACTTGCAGTCGATTGCCTTTCGCGCTTGCCGGTTAGTGGTCGATACGGGCATCCACGCGAAGGGGTGGACGAGAGAGCAGGGCGTCCGGTACTTCGTGGACGTGAATGGATCAAACCCGCTCGAAGTCGCGAACGAGGTCGATCGCTATTGCTCTTGGCCCGGACAAGCCTGCGGTTACAAAGTCGGGCACAGCGAGATCAATCGGCAACGGGAACGTGCAACGGCCGCGCTCGGCGCGAAGTTCGACCTCAAGGCCTTTGACGATACCCTCGTGCTCGGCGGCAACGTGCCGCTTGACGTACTCGGGAAGAACGTGGACGAGTATCTTCGGACGGCTGCGACGGGTTGAGGATACGCGCGGACTGTCGATGACCTCGTGGTCGCGCCCTGGTGCAGCTGGTCTAAGGGGAATCGGTCAGAATCGAGTGCAACGTACGTAACAACGTGTCAGCCGTGCACGGCTTACGGACGAAGTAGCGCAAGCCGGACTGCGACGATTCGTCGTACTCGTGCGATGACAGTCCGCTCGTCCCGATGATCCGTACCGCCGGCTGGCGCTCGCGAAGGCTGCGGATCATCGTCGGTCCGTCCATCACCGGCATCATCATGTCCGTCAGCACGACGGCAATGTCAGCGCGATGCTCATCGAACTGAGTCAGTCCGCCCGCGCCATCGGACGCGAGCATCACGCGATACCCGTACGCCTCGAGAATCCGCCTCGTGATGAGCCGAACGGCGGGCTCATCATCGACCACGAGAACGAGCTCCCCATTGCCCTTCGGCGCGGCCTCCGTCGCCAGCGGGGACACTTGCGAAGGATCAAGGTGTGCGGGCAGGTACAGCGTGAACGTGGTACCGCGCGCTTGCTCGCTGTATACACGCATCACACCACCGTGGCTCTTGATGATCGCCGAGGAGGTCGAAAGACCAAGCCCAGTCCCTTTGCCGACTTCCTTCGTGGTGAAGAACGGCTCGAAAATGCGTTCGATGACATCGGGTGCAATGCCCTCGCCGGAGTCCTCGACGCGCAGGCACACATATTCCCCCGCCGTGAGCATCTCCGGCAAGCTATCCTGCTGCGCATCGAATCGTACGTTGTCGGCGATGATCGCGAGGTGACCGCCGTTCGGCATCGCGTCGCGCGCATTCACGCAGAGGTTCACGAGCACCTGTTGCAGTTGCGTGCGATCACCGAGCACCGATCGCAAATCGGGCGCCGTGCGCGCGGTGACGGCAATGGACTTGGGGAAGGTATCACGACTGATCTTCTCGACGTCGCTGACGAGCGTCTTGATGTCAATCTCCAACCGCTTCCCCTCGACGCCGCGTGCGAAAGAGAGTACCTGCCGCACCATGTCAGCCGCATGCGCTGCGCTCGCATCCACCAATGCCAGCAGTTCCTGGCTGTCGTCATCCGGGAACGAGGCTTTCAGCAGGTCGAGTGACAGAATGATGGGGCTCAGGGCGTTGTTGAGGTCGTGCGCGATGCCACCGGCCAGTGTCCCGATACTCTCCATGCGCTGTGCGCGATAGAACTGCCGCTCGAGTTTCTTTCGCTCCGAAATATCTCGCCCCACGGTGGAGATACCGACGATACGCCCGGACGCATCGCGAATGGGCGAGGCGGTCATGGAGACCTCGATCAACCGGCCGGACCGGGTGCGGCGCAGGGTCTCGAACTGCTCGACGCTCTCCCCATTCCGCACGCGCCCGATGATGTCCGACTCCTCGTGCTGTCGGTCGAGAGGACTGAGTCGCAGGCTCGAACTTCCCACCATCTCGGCCGCCGAGTAGCCGAAGACCTTTTCCGCACCACGGTTCCAGCTCGTCACCATACTGTCGAGATCATTCCCGATGATGGCATCGTCGGACGCGGCAACGATGTCGGCAAGCTGCGACAACGCCGCCTCCTCGCGCTTGCGCGCCGTGACGTCCCAGTTCGCGCCGATCATGCGCAACGGCGTACCGTCGGCGGCACGCTGCAGGATAGCGTGCGCCTCGAGGTGACGTATCTCTCCGGAGGGCCAGAGAACGCGAAAGGTGAGATCGTACGCTCGCTGACCGCTCAGGGCGTCAGTGTAGGCGGCCAGCACGCGTTGCCAGTCGTCCGGATGGACGCGACGCTGCCAATCCTCGAACGACCCCATGAACGTCTGCTCCGTGACGCCGTGGAGCTCGTACGTGCGCTTGTCCCACACCAACGTGCCATCCACGAGTCCGAAGTCCCAAATGCCGATCCCGGCGGACTGCGTCGCGAGCTCGAGCCGCTGCTCGCTGGCGGCCAGCACGGCTTCGGCCTGCTTGCGGCCGGAGATATCCTGCATCGTGCCGCGGAGGTATCGAACCACGCCCGATGCGTCGCGCTCGGGCACCGCATAGGCCTCGACCGTGATCCGGCTGCCGTCCGGCCGAACGACGATCAGTTCGTAGTGCTGTACCTCTCCTGACTCGAGCGCACGCGTCATGTGCTGCTGCAGGATGGCGCGACTCTCCTCCTCGAAGAGCTGCTCCATTTCCGCATAGTCCGTCGGCGCGCCCGCGCCGGCGTCGCGCTGTGTCATTGTGAAGAGCTGGGGCGACCACGTGATCTCCTTCGTGACGAGATCCCAATCCCAGTCGCCAATGTCGCCAATGCGCTGCGCGTTCTGCAGGCGATCATGCGCGCGCCGCAGGGCGCGGTCGGTGGCGCGCTGCTCGGTGATATCAAGGACCGTTCCGATCATGCGACTCGCTTGTCCCGATTGCGCGTCGAACTCAAACGCGGCCTGCTCCCGCACGGTGCGCTCAGAGCCGTCGGGCCGCACGATGCGATGAATCAGATCGTACGGGCGCTGTTCGCGGAGTGCGCTCGCGACGGCGTCCGCAATCAGTTCTCGATCGTCCGGATGCACCGCGGCGAGAAAATTGTCGTACGTCACCTCGATGGCGTGCGGTTCGTGACCCCAGATGCGAAAGACCTCGTCCGACCACCGCAGGCCACCCTCTGAGAGATTGTCGACGTTGACCAGGTCAAGCTCCCAGCTTCCCAGATGCGCGATGCGCTGCGACGCCGCCAGACTCACCTTGTGGCGCTGCAGCTGGCTATCCGCCTGCTTGCGGCTCGTGATATCGACGACGATGCCCGCCACGCGAAGGGGCGCGCCAGCGGTGTCGAAGTGAACGCGCCCTTTGGACCAGAGCCAATGCACCGACCCATCTGGCCAGATCACCCGGTACTCGACATCGTATTCCCCGGCGCCCGATAGCGCCGATTTGAAGCCCTGATCGACGCGAACACGATCGTCCTCGTGCACGTGCGCCAGCATGATATCGTAGCCCCACTCAGCCACCGCCTCGGCATAGCCGAAGCACTGGCCGTGGCGTAACGAGTGGCGCGCGACCTTGGTCCGCAGGTCGATGTCCCAGTGGCCGATATCAGCGGTACCGAGTGCGAACCCCAATCGCTGTTCGCTCTCTCGCGCGAGTCGCTCCGTGCGTCGAATGACCGATTCGACCTTCCCGCCGCCAGTGATGTCGACGTGCATGACGACTGCCCCAAGCCCCCGTCCATCGGGTAGCGGCGTCACCATCAGACGATACCAACGCTCCTCGCTCGGCGCCAGCGATGCATACTCGAGCACGAACTCGTCGATGTCGCCCCGCAGCACGCGTCGGATTCCGGTTGCGACGCCGTTGGCCGCTTCCGAGCACTCGCCGCTGGCGCGCTCACACAATTCGATATAATTGTGACCGACGCTGACGTCCGGGCTCTCCGGAGCGGTGTCCGCGCGGAAGCGGCGCCAGGCATCGTTCACGGCCACTATCGATCCGGCTGCATCGAGGAGCGCGACATGCGCCGAGAGCGCGTTCAGAATCGCCATTTGCGAATCGGCCGCCGGATGCGCTGGCGAGATGGTGGCCAGTGGCGGAGCGAGGCCGTCGAGCGCCTGCTTGCTGTGCGGCTTCGCGATTTCGTCAGCCATCGCCCGGTGGGTGCTAAGGGTGTCTGCCGGTTGAACCCAGCATGGTCGGTGAGACGCTCGGACTGGCGACTGATGCGGACTGAACTGGAATTATCGGGCTCGGGAAAGCGATTGTAAAGCGACGGTGAAGCGACTGCACCGGTTCCTTGGTTCCCTTTGCGGTCTTGGGCCGACCGGTGGATGGGGTCGCCGGTACCGGCCCGTTACATTCGGGAGCTCTACGGTCCGGTCGCGTGTGTCGAGCACCTCAACGACCGTATCAGGCGGCCGCCGGGTGATCCTCCATACACGAGAGACGCACCTGCACGATTGTCGCGGCGAGGCGCATCAGTCCGATCGCGAGCAGGAGCGCCTGGAATGAGGTGAACTTTGCGATGGGCCCGCCAATCGCGATCGCGATGCCCGAGATGAACTGCGTATGCCGGCTCGCGATGAGAAGTGGTCCCGGTACCCTGAACAGCGCGCTATGTAGACACGCGGGCGTCCCGAGCGATCTTTTGTTCACCTCGATGTCACCGCGCTCCACGCGAAGATCGGCGAGATCACGCTGGAGAACGACTGGTCAGAACGGGCGCTCACCAAGGCCGGGTGGCGAGGGGACCTCAGCGCCCAGTGATGATCGACCGGACCCACGATCTCCCGCTCACGCGGCTGGCTGCCGCGCTGGACGGGGCGACGCGGAAGGTCCTAGGCACGGGCCGGACACGGCCGTTACCTCGCGCGTCCCGTTTCGCTGTCCGAAAAAGCGGAGCCACTTCCGTGTTCTGGCGGCTTCGGTGTGTGTTGAACGGGTAAATCGATGTGGGTCGTCAACCTTGCCCCCGGTGCCGAGCCCCACCACGGCTCAGGCGCCCGTTCGCTTCCGCCGGAGATACGCCGGCGTCACCGCACGTTCCACCGCGGCCAATACGAGATCCACCACCACCGCCAGTGCAGCAGCCGGCAGTGCCCCGGACAGCACCAGCCGCGAATCCGCGAGTCCAAGCCCCGTGATGATCGGCTCGCCAAGTCCTCCGGCACCGATGAAGGCCGCCAGGGTAGCGGCGCCTACCGTGATCACGGCCGACGTCCTCACCCCCGCCAGTACCGCCGGAGTGGCCAGCGGCAGCTGCACCCACCAGAGCCGTTGCCACGCGGTCGTGCCCAACGCCTCACTGGCCGCCACGGCGTCGGGATCGGCGTTCGAGACGCCGCTGTACGTGGCGCGGGCAATGGGTAGCAACGCGTACAACCACAACGCGACCAGCGCCGGCGCGAGCCCGATGCCGAGGACGGGAATCATGAAGGCCAGCAGCGCCAACGACGGAATGGTCTGTACCACGCCGAGCCCCTGCATCACCCACGCGGCCGCTCGGGGCGTGCGCGTGAGCAGCACGCCGACTGGGACGGCCACGAGGATCGCCGCCGCGAGCGCGATGCTCACCAGCACCAGATGCTCGCGAATCAACCGCCACGTCTCGGCGCGTCGTGCCCAGCTGTACGCGAGAAATCCGGTCGTGGTCGCGCGAGGCGTCTCGGCAACAGTCGCGGTGCCTGCCGCCCGCACCAGCGCGAGCTCGGTCAACGCCCCGCGCGCCACATCCGCGATCGGGCGCTGGTCCACTTCGATCGACGCGTTCCAGCGACGCACATCACTCTCGGTGAGCCGTCCACTCAAACGCGACAACACCGCGATCACATCGGGGCGCTCGGCGCTCACGCGCGGCGAGACCAGCACCGCTGCTTCGTACGGCGGGAAGAAGTGGCGATCGTCCACCAGTGTGATCAGATCGAATCGCGCCAGCAGGCCGTCGGTGGAGTAGCCATCGATCACATCGATCGCGCCGGTGGAGAGGGCCTGATACTTCACGGCGGGGGCCAGCGGACGCACCGAGCGCAGCGAGATGCCGTAGAAAGCCCGTAAGCCGACAAAGCCGTCGGGACGGCCAATGAAATCGCTGGTGAACCCCGCCTGCAGGGCGCCCGACGCGCGCGCCAGATCGCTCAACGTACGCAACCCATACCGGGCGGCGGTCTCTCGTCGCACGGCAATGGCATAGCCGTTCTCAAATCCCAGGGGCGGCAACCAGCGCACACCGTAGCGCCGTACGAATTCATCACTGACCCGCGCGAACAACCGGCGTGGATCCTCACGCATGGCGGTGGTCATCGAGTCGCGCAACACCGCGAGCAAGCCGGTCCCGGTGTACTCGGGATACACATCGATCGCGTTGGTGCGCAGTGCTTCGAACGCGACTTCCGTGGCGCCAAGCCCGGGGCGTCGCGTGACCCGCATCCCCTCCGACTCGAGGAGCTGCGCGAACATCTCGGCCAACAGGAACGACTCGCCGAATGGCTTGGAGGCGACCACCACGGCGGGTCGTTCCGGCGTGGCCTGCGCCGTCACGTGGCGCGGTATGCCCAACCCCAGTAGCAGGACCACTGCTGGCTGCAAGACGCGACACATGCGCATCCGCGGCGACCGCGCGCTACTCATTGCCCCACCAACGGTCGGACGGCGGCGGTGGCACGGAGCAGCAGCTGTTCCACGTACTCGGTGGCGGGAGCGCGCACCAGCGTGTCCAGTGTGCCGATCTGTTCGATGACCCCACCGCGCATCACCGCGATCTCGTCGGCCAGACGCGCGGCCTCGGCCAGGTCGTGCGTCACGAGCACGGCCGTGAACTTCAGCTCCGCGCGCACATGCTCGAACGCCTCGTGCACCACCGCGCGCGAGAGCGCGTCGAGCGCGCCGAACGGCTCGTCGAGCAGGACGATATCCTGCCGCGCCGCAAGCGCCCGGGCCAACGCCACCCGCTGCCGTTGTCCCCCGGAGAGTTCATGCGGCAGCCGACCACCGAACTCGGCGGCTGACAATCCCACCAGCGTGAGCGCCTCTGCGGCTGCCCGCTCGGGGTCGGCGTGCCCGATCAGGCGCGGCACCAAGGCTGCGTTGCGTAGCACCGACCAATGGGGGAGCAGGCCGCCGGTCTGCGGCACGAACCCCAGGCGACGGCGCAGGGCGTCGCCTGGGGTGCCGCGCACATCGACCCCATCCACGCGCACCGTGCCGGCGGTGGGCTCCACCAGACGGTTGAAACAGCGCAGGAGCGTGGTCTTTCCGGATCCGCTCTCTCCCACGATCGCCAGCAGCGAGCCGGTGCGGACCTTCAGCGACACGCCACGCAACGTGGCGGTGCTGCCGTACGCGTGATGCAGGGCCTCGGCTTCGAGCGCGACAGTCACAGTGGTACGGTCCCGGTGACGAGATGGTGAACGTGCTAGACTCCTGAAACTTATCGACCGTTCGCGGGCTTCGTTCTTTTAGGCCCCCCGACGTTGTTTTCCCGCCCCTCGGTGTCACCCTGACCGCTCCCGCTTCGCCGTCCGCGCTGGTCACCAGGTTCCGCGCTGTCCGCGCCGCGACCGAAGCACTCTGTGTGCCGCTCGAGGTAGAAGATCACGTGGTGTCGAGCATGAGTGATGTCAGTCCCACCAAGTGGCATCTGGCGCACACCACCTGGTTCTTCGAGACGTTCCTGCTCGCGCCGCACGCCGATGCGTACACGCCACTCGAACCGCGCTACGCGTTTCTCTTCAACTCGTACTACGTGCAGGCCGGTGAGCGACATTGCCGCGCCCAGCGTGGACTCGTGACGCGCCCTACGGTCGCCGAGGTGTACGCTTATCGGGCCTATGTGAACGACGCCGTACTGGTGCTGTGCGCGCAGCTCGCCGATGCGCCGGCCCATGCGGCGTGGCGCACGCTGGAGCTTGGGCTGCACCATGAGCAGCAACATCAGGAGCTGCTGCTCATGGATATCAAGCATGTGTTCTGGACCAACCCCATGCGCCCCACCTATCGGTCGGCGCCGCGCGCCACACCGACGGCGGTCCCGCAGGGATGGCAGCCCATCGAACCGGGGCTCGTGGAGATCGGGCACTCTGGCTCCGATTTCGCGTTCGACAACGAAGCGCCGCGGCACCCGGTGTACGTGCACGGCGGACGTCTCGCGCATCGTCTCGTCACGAACGCGGAGTACGCGGAGTTCATCGCTGATGGGGGCTATCGGCAGCCGGCGCTCTGGTTGAGCGCCGGCTGGGCCACGGTGCAGGCTCAGGGGTGGCGCGCACCGCTCTACTGGGAACAGCACGATGGCGCGTGGCAGGAGTTCACACTGTCGGGCATGGCACCGATCGTGCCGTACGATCCGGTCACCCACGTGAGCTTCTTCGAGGCCGATGCGTTCGCGCGCTGGGCGGGCAATCGCTTGCCTACCGAGGCCGAGTGGGAAGTGGCGGCGTCGGTGCATCCGGTGGCTGGACGATACGTGGAGCATGGAGCCTTTCACCCCAGGTCCGATGACCGGGAAGGCATGCAGCAGCTGTTCGGCGATGTCTGGCAGTGGACCGCCAGTCCGTATGTGGGCTATCCGGGCTTTCGGGCGTCACCCGGCGCGATCGGCGAGTACAACGGCAAGTTCATGGCCGACCAATGGGTATTGCGCGGTGCCTCGTGCGCCACGCCGCAGTCCCACGCACGGCTCACGTATCGCAACTTCTTTCCGAGCGACACGCGCTGGCAGTTCTCAGGCATCCGACTGGCGACCGACGCATGACATCCACCGCTCAGCGCACTCCGGCCACACGCGACAATCCGCAATACGATGCGCAGGAGCGTGACCTCGTCCTGCGCGGACTCACCAGCGACGCGAAGACGCTACCTCCGTGGTTGTTCTACGACACCGCGGGCTCCGCACTGTTCGAGCGGATCTGCGAACTCCCCGAGTATTACCCCACCCGCACCGAGCTCTCGATTCTCGCGGAGCACAGTGCAGATCTCGCGGCGGCGGCGGGCGAGTCGGTGGCGCTGATCGAATACGGCAGTGGTGCCGGCACCAAGGTGCGTCTGCTGCTCGATCACCTCGAACGACCCGTGGCCTACATCCCGGTCGATGTGTCGCAAGCACAACTGCGGCGCGTGGCCGAAGAACGCACCGTGCAGTATCCCGGGTTGCAGGTCCTACCCGTGTGTGCCGATTACACCCAACCGCTGTCGCTGCCCAAGCTGTCGCCCGCCGCGCGCCGCGTGGCGTTCTTTCCGGGCTCCACCATCGGCAACTTTCATCCCACCGAAGCGGCGGCGTTCCTGCATCGGGTGCGGCATACCGTGGGGCCACAATGCGGCATGATCCTCGGCGTGGATCGTCGGAAAGCCCCGCAGGTACTGCACGACGCGTACAATGACGCGGCCGGCGTCACGGCCGCATTCAATCTCAATCTGCTCACGCGTCTCAATCGCACACTCGGTGCCACGTTCGATCCTGGTACCTTCCGGCACGTCGCGTTCTTCAACGATGCGGCCAGCCGGATCGAAATGCACCTCGAGTCCACGATAGCGCAGCGGGTGCGCGTGGCCGATGTCGAGATCACGTTCGAGGCGGGTGAGACCATTCACACCGAGTGCTCCTACAAGTACGACGAAGCGCGACTCGAGGCCCTCGCCGAAGCCGGTGGCTTCCGTGTCGAAACGCTTTACACCGATGCGCGCGACTGGTTCTGGGTAGCGTGGTTGCGGGCCGTGTGATCGTTGTTCCGCTCTATCGCCCGTCGACCGTACGGGCGACAACTCCATCCACTGAGAGGTTCTCGTGAAGGCTACCTGGAATGGCGAAGTGATCGCCGAGAGTGATGATACCGTGGTCGTGGAAGGCAACCATTATTTCCCCGATTCGGCGCTGCGCCGCGAGTTCGTGACGCCGAGTGCGCTGCACACGAGTTGTCCGTGGAAGGGCACGGCGAGCTACTACTCGTTGCAGGTGAAGGGCACCGAGAACCGTGATGCCGTGTGGTACTACCCCACGCCCAAGGCCGGGGCAGAGCAGGTGGCCGGACGGGTGGCGTTCTGGAAAGGGGTGCAGGTGACCGCATGACCGCCTCGGCGCAGCGACTGACTGCTGACGCGATCGTCATCGGCACGGGGCAGGCTGCGCCGGCGCTCGCCACTGCGCTGGCGCGACGCGGTGAGCGCGTGGTGGTCTTTGAAGGTGGGGCGCTGGGAGGCAGTTGCGTCAATGTCGGCTGTACCCCCACCAAGACGTTGCGAAAAAGCGCGCGCGTGGCGCACCTCGTGTCGCGCGCCCACGAATTCGGTGTGCATACCGGCCCGGTCACCATCGACTTCGCGGCGGCCATGGAACGTATGGCCGGCATCGTGAACGCCTCGCGCACCGGGCTCACCAATTGGATGGAGAAGACCGAGGGATTGACCATCGTGCGCGAGTGGGCGCAGTTCGCAGGGCGCGAGGCGAACGATTTTGTGGTACGCGGCGGTGCGATCACCGCGCGCGCGCCGCGGGTGTACATCAACAGCGGCACGCGCCCCGCTACGCCGCCGATTCCCGGTCTCGAGACCGTCCCGTACCTCACGAATGAAACGGTCGTACTGCTTCGTGAGCGACCGGCGCACCTCGTCATTCTGGGCGGCGGTTACATCGGCCTCGAACTCGGACAGATCTTCCGGCGACTCGGCAGCGACGTGACCGTGATCGAAGCGGGAGGTGCCGTGGTCGGCCGTGAGGACCCGGACATCTCGGCACGCATGGCCGCCATGCTGACCGCCGAGGGCGTCTCGTTGCGCACCGGCACGACGATGGAGGAGGTGACGCTATCGGGGCCAGCCGCGCTCACTCTCACGCTGCGCGACGCCACCACCGGGACCGTCACGACGGTGAAGGCTTCGCATCTGCTCGTGGCCACCGGGCGCCTGCCGAATACCGAGCAACTCGGGTTGGAGCACGTGGGGCTGGCAGTGGATGCGCGTGGCTTCATTCCCGTGAACGGTCGGCTCGAGACGGAGGTCCCTGGTGTCTGGGCGCTCGGCGATGTGAATCGGCGCGGGGCATTCACGCACACCAGCTATCAGGACCACGAGATCGTTCTCGCCAATCACACCGGTGGCGCGCGTACCGCCGACGGGCGGGTGACCACGTACGCGGTGTTCACCGATCCGCCGCTCGGCCGGGTAGGGCTCACGGAGATCGACGCGCGCGCCCTGACGGCGCAGGGTCGCCGGTTCCTGTCGGCGTCGCACGAGATGAAGTTCGTGAGCCGAGCCAAGGAAGAGAGCGAGACGGTGGGCGTGATCAAGGTGTTGGTGGATGCTGAGACCGAGCGCTTCGTGGGCGCAACGCTCCTTGGGATCGGCGCTGACGAGATTGTCCAGATCATCGGGGCCATGATGGCCGCCGATGCGCCGTATCAGGTGTTGCGCGACGCGTTGCCGGTACATCCGACTGTCACCGAATTCTTCCCGACGATTCTGGGGAAGTTAGCTCCGCTGGTGTAGCGAGCGCGGCGATAATTCGCGAGATGCCCTCGTCGACCGCGTTGAGGAAGCCCTGCGCGGCAATCGCTGAAGGCTGGAGATACCAGCCGAACGCCATATCAATCGCCCGTTGCGCAGTGACGCGAACACGGAGGCGCACCTACCGAAGTTTTTTCTCGAGGGCGGCCTTGATCTCAGACCACGACTCGCCGGCCTCTGGGTCCAAGCTGTCCCACAGCCGGCCGATGAGGTCGATTCGCTCCTCAGCGGTCAAGTCGTCGACGGGAACGGGGCGGGCTACGATGCCCGAAGTTGAGCGAAGAACCGTCCGTCGCAAGCGGCCTATGTTGACCTACCCGTCCATCCGTCGACGGCACGCCCCCGAGGGATCCCGGTTGTCGAACATCCGCCCGATGCGGTCAATTTGCCTCTCGGCGGTCATGTCCTGACGGGAGGGGCTGTGTGGCGATGTTGAAGTGGGTGAATACTCGATCCGCGGTACCCGGCCATGTTGGAGGGCTGACGTTTGGTTGTGCTGCGGGCACTCCATAAAATGCGGCGGCGCAGCCGCCGCTGCCTTACCGTGACCGACCGCAACAACCTTCGTTAGCCTGCGCCCAGAATGCGCTGCAGTTCGGTGCGCAGTGGTGGAATCTTGGTCTGGACCACGTCCCACACGATATCGAGGTCGACGCCAAAGTAGTCGTGGACGAGGCGATCGCGCATCCGCGCCATGGACCGCCACTCTACCTGCGGATGGGCTTCCCGCACGTTCTGCGGCACCCGTTTGGACGCCTCGCCAATGATTTCGATGCTGCGCACGACGGCACGCTGAAGGGTCGGATCCTCCTCCAGCTGGGCGCGTGTGAGCGTCGCGCTTACCGCGACGAGATAGTCCGCTTCGGCGAGGATGTGCCGCAGGAACTCACTCGGCTCGAACGACATCCAGGGCGTCGGCGAGAATGTGCGCCTTCAGGAACGGCGAGAGCGATTCGGGCGTGACGAGCTCCACCTCACGTCCCAGCACACGCTCGAGTAGATCACCAAGATCCATGAAGTGATCGAATGTCTTCTGACCGGGGATGAACTCCACCAACACGTCGACGTCGCTCTCGGCGCGCGCCGCGTCCCGACGCACCGAGCCGAAGAGCGCCAAGCGACGAACCCCCAACCCGAGAATCTCGGCTTGAGCCGCCGTGAGGCGGGCTTGGACATCGGCTCGGGAGGGGGCCTGAGTGATCATGGTCGGAATCTAGCGCCGTTCGGTCCCCGCGCCATGTCAGGCTAACCTCAGCTTGTGCTGTGGCCGTTCAAATAGACTGCGGTGGCAGGGCCGCCGCGAGCCTTTCATCCGTTCCAATGGCGGCGGCCCTGCCGCCGCTTCCGAAGCACGGCCATCTGCACCAAGCGCCGTTTGCGCGCGCTACTCTGACTCATCGAGGAGACCACGAGAGGCCCCGTTCGCCCACCTCGCGAATTCGAGCTCGCAGTCCGAGAGCAATAGGTCCCGGAAGTGCTGAGGCTGGGTTTGCAGCCACGCATAGGCCACTCGTGCCTCGCGTGTGAGACTCGAACCGTCGAACGGTACACCGTGGAAGAGCTTGTCGCGAATGCGCCCCCCGAGTTCAATGCGATCGAACTCGATCGGAGTTCCATCTTCCGCCTGCGTTCTCGACGTAGCTCCCACGGCGATTCCAAGAAGGTCGCGCACGGCATCCCGTGATCGGCCAGAGTGCCGGACCTTGAGCCTGTACGCCAACGCTTCTAGACAGGAGAAGGACCGCGCAATACGAAATTCGGCATGCTCCTCACGAAGCGCCTCACGAAACAGAGAGAGCGCAAAGGCAAAATGCTCGTCACGCTCGGCCGCATCGTGCATTCGCGTGAGCTGAGCGACGTAATCATGCCCCGTATTGCCGAATCCTAGCCGTCGCCTTCTTCGACTCGACGGCGGGAGCATTCGGAAAGATGAATCAGTGAGACCCGCAACGATGAATGCAAAGGGAACCGCCAACTCGCCTGCACTCCACGACACGATCGCCCGTGCTCGCTCAAGGGCGGGAAGTGCCGACTCCTCGAGAAGCTGAGCAGGGGCGTCCACTGGACAGAGCGCAACGAGAGCGACAAGCGGATTCGCATCCGTGCCCTGATCAATAAGATTCGTTAGCGCATGCTGGTCGGCCGGGGCCGCAACAAGTTCGGCAGCATACCTGGCGGTCAGCACCGCCTCGGACTGGAATCCGAGCGGATTCAGCGGTATCGCGAAAAGCGTCGACGAGATGTGAAGTCGTTCTTGAATGAACGCTCCGCGGCACAGCATATGAACGGCGGGACGATGCTCGAGATGGGCTGTTCCGATTCCCAGACTTCCTCCCGTCGCTCTAACGTTTGAGTTCAGCTGCGAAGGCGCACACGTGCTCTGTGCGCTGGCGAGGAGCGCCGCGCGCCTTCGTCTGCTGCGACGATTCGTTAGTTCGCCGTGCGTGAACTGAGTTTCCAATCCCGTCATCCCCCCGCACACGATCGTCCGCACCGTGTGACGGCCTGCTCCCGCCGCGCCTGCAGCACCATCACGTCAGGATCGACCACCATGCGGTCAGGCGGCTGCGGCAGCAGCCAGCGCAGGCGTGAAGACCCCCCGGCACGAGCGCTGACGCGCGTCGTCCCCCCGACGATGACGGTGTCGCCACGCATTGCCGCGACATCCACCATGGCATCACCCGTGCCGATGTTTCGCAGCATCGCCGTGCACGACCACATGCGATCGACGTGCTCGCATCGCGCGTCATCAATGGTGAACGCGGGCAGCCGCGTACTGCGAAACCACTGCGCGATCTGCGCATCGAACCGCGTCGTGTCAGACGCCTGGAGGCGCAGCGTACGCAACAGCTCCTCGATCGTCGCGAACCGGCCTGGTGCGCGATGCGCTGCGATGAACGCACGCAACCCCGCGAACGTGCGTTCCGCACCCAGATGGTTGTGCACCATCCACATCACCCAAGCCCCCTTCTGCTGCAGCACCGCCTCGTCGGCGCGGCTCTCCTCGCGCGTGTCCACCAGCGCACGCTCACGCGCCACCGCGCGTCCGTCCAGATACTGCCGTTCCAACAGCGCTGCGTACGCCCGGCGCGCCGACGCGCCACGCTCGGCATCGTACAACAACAGCGTGGCATAGTCGGCCATCCCCTCGACCAGCATTCCGGTGCCCGGTCCGGTGCCCGCCGTCAGCAGATGCCCCCACCATTGATGCGCCGCCTCGTGCGCGGTCACGGCGAACGCCAGTCCACCGTGGTCGCCGGGTGTGCTCAGGAACCCCAACCCTTCGGAGAAGGTGATGTTGGTCGGATACGATGTCGCTTGTGTTGACAGATCCGCGTATTCACTGAGACGGAGTTCCGGCCAAGGATACGGGTGGAACCATGCCGAATAGTGTCGACGCGCCGCCGCGAGCGTGCGCACGATGACGTCGAGACTGCGGGTGTGCGTCGGGTGATGGTAGACCGCCACGCCCTCAGCGCGACGTAGGGCGTAGGCCGCACCGACGAGGTTCAGCGCCGACACCGGCTCGGTGGTCTCCCACGTGGTGAGAGTTTCGTCGCCGAGTGTCGTCGAATCGGTGCGCTGACCAACGCCGTTGACGGTGAGGGTCCGCGGTGCGCGGACGCGCATGGTTGCCGTAAAGCCCCAGCCGCGATTGAACAGACGTATGGCGTCGGGCGCCTGCTCCGTCTGGTCCGCTGCGTCACCGACCGTCCGCAGCGTGGCGGACACCGTACCGCGATAACCGGGGCTGGGCAGAAAGTCACCACGGTGCGTCGACAACAGCACACCCGACGGCAGGACGAACGCGTCCACCGGCCCACCATTGCTGGACACTCCGTCGTTGATACGCGCCTCATAGCGAAAGCCGACACGCACCGTCTCACCCGGCGCGAGCGGTGCCGCCAGCGAGAGAACCTGCAGCCCGTCGGAACCCGTTGGCGTGGTCGAGACGCCGTGCACGTGCCACGTCACACGTCCGAACCCATGGGGCACGGTGAATGGCAGCGTGGTCATCGGCACCGACGTGCGATTGATCAGATCATACGTCCCATCGACAGCGATGGCACGATGTGGCGGGTCGAGCGCCACGGTCACATCGACGTGCTGAATCACGGCCGGGATGATGGATTCCCAGGTACGCTGGTCGGTGGCCTCGTACGCGGCTGCGGCGCGTGTCACCGCCGGCCCGTCGTACGCGTCGTGTACGCGCACGGCGAGAAACGCGCCGGTGAACAGCGGCAGCGCGACCAAGGGCGACGCGCGCAGGGCGAGTCGTCCGATCACAGCCGGCGTGCGACGCGAGCGGGCTGCCACCGGGTCTCGCTCGGTGCGCACGAACCACAGGCGCGCCGCACCGAAGAGGGCCACGGCCAGCCCCAGCGCCAGCATGCGATTCAGCAGCAACGCCTCTCCGTCCAGCGGGAAGAGTGCGAACTCGGTCCATCGCAGCGATCCCCAGAGCGGCCAATTGGTGACCCACGTCATCGAGCCGCGGATGAACTGGGCAGCGGTGAGCAGCAGGGCCACGAATCCGACCGCCAATGCCGCCGTGCGTGATCGTAGCAGCGAGATCGTCGCGGTCACGAATGCCGTCCACAGGATATACGTGGGCCCCAATACGGCGCCGAACACCAACAGCAAGGGCCACAGTGACACGGATGGCCCGGACTGGGCCAGCAACAGCACGGCACCACCGGTGACACACACCATCGTGAACAGCCCGATCAGCACCATCGCCGCCAGTGCCTTGCCCAGAATGAACGACGTCGTCGGCACCGGACTGCTGAGGGCGATCGCCTCGAACCCCGTCGCCCGGTCACGATGCAGGCTTTCGACGATCACGAACAGCAGGAAGAGACACGTCAGCACGGTCACCGCCGGCAGCGCACTGATGGCGATGCCGCCCGCCGTCAGCACGGCGGTCGAACCATACGCGTCGACCTCCGTACCACCAACGTCGGTGACGACAGCGAAGAGGAACGCGGCGAACAGGTAGCAGGACGGTTGCCGCAGCAACGACCGCAACTCGGCGACCAGCACCGTCGCGGTCGCGCGCATCGCACGTGGCGTGCGACGTCGCATCGTCAGACGTTCGAGGTCGCCGAATGCGCGCGCCGTCGAAGCCGGTGCCGCCGCGGTCGAGGCGACCGGGACCACGGCACCGTCTCCGCTCATGCCGGTCCTCGTGACCGCACCGACGCGCGCCAACAGTGCCACGGCTGCAAGCGGCGACAACATCGTCACCGCACGCCCCAGCAGAAGGACACGGTCGACCGCGAATGGCGCCGTATTGTACCAGACGATCCCGCGATCGTCGGTGAACAGCGAGTGCGAGAGCCAACGCAGACCCGTCGGGTCGACGACCATCAACACCGCATCCAGCGTGGGATCGATTCCACGTGGATGCCAGTTCCAGAGCAACACGAACTCCAGCACGAACAACGCAACGGGCAGTGCGTAGACGGCCATCGGCGCTTTCATGCGCGCGCCGATCACGAACGTCATTCCGGCCATCCACAGTACGCCCGGCACGACGAACAGCCCCGCCGCCATCAGGTATGCGGACAACTCGAACGGTCCCCGCGCGACACCACCCACGCTGGCCTCACGGAATATGATCACGATCAGGACGTGCACGACGACCGCGACCAGCAACGCGGCCAGAACGCCGGCGAACTTCGCCCAGATGTATTCGGCCGTCGTGAGGGGCGTGCTGCGCAGCAGCTCCGACATGCCCGCTTCATCATCGCGCAGTACGGACAGACCAGCCATCAGCGCGGTGAAGAACGGGTAGACGAAGAACCCACTCATCGCGAACGTCGGCGCGAGCGCGTAGACCGAATTCGCGACGGCGCGCACGGGAACGTCGACCTCCGATCCACCCGGGATCATCGCCACCGGGTTGAGCGTGCTGGTCGCCGCAACGAGCAGCAGCAGCAGGGCAACGAACGGCGTGCTCGTGAGCTGCGTGCGCAACTCGTGAACAGCGATCGTGACGCGGCGACTCACGCCGCCCCCGCCGTCAACGGCCGCTCGCGCGCATCCCGCTGCGTGAGCAGCATGTACGCATCCTCCAGCGTTGGTGCGACGGGCTCGAAGTGACGCGGCACGTCGTGCTGCGGCGCATGGATACGCACCCGGTGCCGACCTTCGACGAGATACGCCTGCGTCACCTCGAGCGTCGCCGCCAACGCTTCGAGATCATGACGGCCGACCTCACCCTCGTAGATCGTCCCCGCGATCGCGGCGCGGGCCTCGCGCGGCGTGGTCGTGGCCAGCAGCCGTCCATGCCGGATGACCGCGAACTGCGGACACAACACGGCGACGTCGTCGACGATGTGCGTCGATAGCAGCACCGTGCACGACTCCGCCAGCTCCGCCAGCAGTTGATAGAATCGCGTGCGCTCCTCGGGATCGAGCCCCGCCGTCGGCTCGTCGACAACGAGCAGCTCCGGCTTACCCGCGATCGCCTGCGCGATCCCCAACCGCTGTCGCATGCCGCCGGAGTACGACTTGACCGGACGACCCGCCGCATGCGCGAGATTCACCCGCTCCATCAGTTCGGCGCACAGCGCGTCGAGCCCGTGTATATGCTCGACCCCCTTGAGCCGCAGCATGTGCATCAGCATCGCCGAGCCGGTCAGCTCCGGGTAGAAGCCGAAGGACTGCGGCAGATAGCCCAGCCGCGGCCAGATGCGCTCCGGATGTTGCACGACATCCTCGCCATCGAGGAGCACACGTCCGCTCGTGGGCTCCAGCAATCCGGCCAGAATGCGCATCAGCGTGGTCTTGCCGGACCCGTTGGGGCCGAGCAGACCGAACATACCACGCGGGATCTGCAGCGAGATGCCGCGCAGCGCCGTCACGCCGCCGGGGTAGGTCTTGGAGAGGGACTGAATGTCGATCATGCGCAGGAGGAGAGAGGATTCCTCACCTACGTTGCCCGGGACCGGCTGGGTTCAGAGGGCCCGGCTCAGGCGCGGGCCGCCGCACGCTACGCGGGCCTTGACAAGGATGGCCGTCGACCGAAAGATTCTTTGTTGAGTCGTGCACGTACGGCAGGCACCTCAGCCATACGTGTGATCAGGCGCGCTGAAGCACTCTTTCCACCGACCAGGATGCTGCCTCGCGTCGTCGTTCCCGTCGCCTCGCCTATCGCACTTCTCGACGCACTTCTCGTCGCACTTCTCGTCGCACTTCTCGTCGCCACCATAGCTCCCGTCCGGACGGCGGACGCGCAGGTCTACATCGACGGTGGGAACACCCGCCACCGATTCGCGCAGATGACGCTCGGCGTTGATGCGCGGACCTTGCCGGCGCAGGGTTCGAGTGTGGACGCGGCGCTCCACGAAGCACGCCTCATCATCGGCGGAACGCACTTCTGGGGGCACGCGGACTTCTTTGTCGCGATTCCGGTCCGCCGCTTCGGGGATTCGCCCTTCCGGACACGAGTGGAAACGGGCGTTCGGTACTATCCCTGGCGACTGACGCGGAATGCGGTGCGTCCGTGGCTGGGCGCGTCACTCATGTCGGTCGCGTATCAGCAGGGAGACGGTCCGACGGCGGGTCGTGTGCGCTGGCCGTTGACCGCTGGACTGACGTATCAGCATGGAGACCAACTCTGGTCGCTCGGCGCAGGCGCCGTGCAGTACGATGCGAGGTACCCGGACTCGCCGACCACGAGGATCCCGATC
>ENA-ORBV01006732-ORBV01006732.1-microbial-mat-metagenome-genome-assembly--contig:-NODE-6732-length-20095-cov-8.257268_pt1 | contig 20095 bp, 21 predicted proteins | sample MGYA00237777_ERZ505514 | MGnify/ENA primary metagenome ERZ505514 (study PRJEB26160, sample SAMN06269048) | microbial mat metagenome | isolation source: Oligotrophic lake microbial mat | place... | reverse complement strand
GCCAGGCCGCGGGTGCGGGTGCCGCTTTGCGGATTATTGCGCGGGCCGTCGCCGACGATCTGCGGCTCGGAAATGCTGGCCCCGGTGCCGGAATAATTACCCTGCGAGCCGCTGGCTTCCATGCCGGTCGCGAAGACGAGCAGATCGCTCGCATTGGTCGCGCCGATATCGGTCAAGAAGTCCTTGGTGTAAACCGAGATGGAGGCGCCAATGTCCTTAAGCGGCGTCGCCAAGCGCGATCCGGCCAACGTGGTGGTGGCTTGGTAACCGGTGTCGCGCTCCGTATTCACCACGAACGGACTGAGTTCGATCGCCTCCTCCTGTTGTTTGACCGAGGCCGGGGCAGACGGAGCGGGATTGGTCGTTTGGGCCGGGAGCGTCACCGCACAAGCGGCAACCAAACCGGCCACGGGCAGGCGGAGCCGCCGTGAAACCGAGACAAGAAGGGGTTGGGATTTCATTTTTAGGTGTTTGGGTTGCAGGGCCAGATGGTCGCCGCAGCGGGAGCAAAATAGGATACCGCCAAGCTGGATACAGTCATACGGTAATTACGGGTCAAGGGAGAAGATGGCGCGTTAATTGCCATTCATGGAAGGATGCAAAAATGGGCGGGTCCTACCTAGACAAAGTAAGCCCGCCCCGTCCGCGCTCAACGCAGGTGGGCGAGCGCGATGAGCGCGAGCGTAACGGTCAGCGCCCCGCCGATACGCGTGGCGATCTGGGCAAACGGCATCATCTGGAGTCGGTTCGCAGCGGTCAGGATGGCGACGTCGCCGCTGCTCCCCTGGCCGCTGTGGCACGCGTTGACGATCGCCGCCTCGATGGGGTAGATATTCACTCGCCGCCCGACGAAGAACCCGGTGGCCATGAGCGCGGCGACCGTGCAGGCGATGGTGACCAAGTTCCGCCATGCCAGAGCGGCCACAAGCGTGTCCCACGGCATAAAGGTGAGCCCGACGGCGAAGAGCATGGGAAAGGTGAAGGCGGTGTTGGTGAACTTGTAGACGAACTTGGCCCCTTGCTGAAGGTCAGGCGAAGCCGCCTGCGCGACCTTCAACGCGACGGCGGTAAAGAGCATGGCCACCGGCGCCGGCAGGCCGATCAGATCATGGCAAAGCAGTCCGAGCAGATAGAGTGAAATGATGCTGATGCCCGCCGCCGCCACCTGGTTGATATCGACCACCGGCGGCGCCTCCTCCGCTTGCCGGGGCAAATCACCGTCGACGCCGGCTTGGAGCCGGCCCTCCCCGGTGAGGTGGGGATATTTTTTTCCCAACGTGTTGAGCAAGCCCGCCAGCGCCACAGCCGTGAGACTGCCGAACATCACCGCCGGCAACACCCGCGCAAACTCCGCGCCCTGCTGGGTGTGCAAAATCTCCGAGTAACCGATCGAGAGCGGGATCGCGCCTTCGCCCACGCCGCCCGCCATGATCGGGACCACGATGTAGAAAAGAGTATCCCGCGCGCCCAAGCCGAGCGCCGCGCCGACGGACGTGCCCACGATGGCCGCGACCACCGATCCGGCCGCGAGCGGCACCGATATCTTCAGGAAACCCCGCATCAAAACCGTGCGGTCCATGCTCATGATGCTCCCCACCGTGATCAGGGCTATGAAGAGGTAGAGCACCTTGGTCGAGTTGGCGAAATTTGCCACGTAGGGTCCGAGTTGCTCGGGCAACAGGCCGTAATGCGCGAGACACGCCGGCACGAACGTCGTGAAGATAATCGCCCCGCCCAGATGGCGCACGATCGGCATGCGTTTGCCGATCTCTCCGAAAAAGCAACCGCCGACCGCAAGAACTCCCATGGCCACGCAGATTTCGGGAGACATGTTTCCCCGCGCCATGAAGGCGCCGAGCACGAGGACCAGAAGGAAAAAAACCGGCACCGGCACGATGCCGACGCGCCGGTCCATCAACCGCCACCAACCCTCGGGCCAAAATTTCCCCGGCGCGGACGGGATTGCCGGTGACGACCGGCTGTATGCTCCTTCAAGAGGGGTTTTTTCGGAAGCCATAGGGGATTCGACGGGACAAATGAGAAACTGCTTGAGGTATGGCGGTATGACTGGATACATCCAAAGTCATGTCGAGCCTGAGTTCAGCCAGCGTCACTCCCAACCCCGCAGCTTCCTCGCTCGAAACGCAACTGATTGAAACGGGTCGCGAGCTCCTCAAGCGCGGCCTCGCGTGGGGCACTTCCGGAAATCTCAGCGCGCGCCTCGACGGTGAGACCATGCTGGTTTCGGCCTCAGGCACGAACATGGGTGAGTTGCTCCCCGGAGACCTCGTGCCCGTCCGCGTGGCCGACGGCGGATGGAGCGGCCCGCGCAAACCTTCGAAGGAAGTGCCTATGCACATGGGCATCTACCGCGAGCGGCCCGACGCCCGCGTCGTGCTCCACTCCTCGCCGCATTACACGACGCTGATCGCGTGCAGCGACGAGACCATCCCCTCCGAACTCTACATCGAGACCATGTTCTACCTCGAACGCGTCGCCTGGGTCGACTACGCGCACCCCGGTTCGCCCGAACTCGGTGCCGGCGTGGGCGCCGCCGCCCGCAACGCCGAAGTCATCATGATGCGCAATCACGGCGTGATCCTTTTCGACGAGACGTTTTCCGACGCCGTCATGCGCCTGCAGACCTTGGAAATGGCGTGCCGCATGATCGTCGAAGCCAAGGCGGCCGGGATCGCGCTCAAGAAAATCCCCGCCCACATCGTCCGCGAGTTTCTGCACGGCGGCCGCTACAAACCCCGCCGCCCTTGGCACGGCCCCTCGGCCGACTAAGCGCCCTTGCGCCGGCACGTCCGAATTCTACGCTTTTTTTCATGTCCGATTTCAACACCAGTATCAACGAGCTGAAAAACGTCTCCCAGTTCATCGCCCAAAAACTCGAGGAGATGATTCTTTCCGGCGAACTCGCGCCGGGCCGGCACTTGGTGCAAACCGAGATCGCCACGCAGTTTGGCGTTTCCCGCCTGCCGGTGCGCGACGCGCTCAAGATTCTCGAAAAGCGCGAGCTCGCGGTCACTCTCCCCCGGCGCGGCATCATCGTCCGCCCGCTCAATCCCCGCGAGGTGATCGATCTCTACGAGTTGCGGACGCTGCTGGAGAGCCACGCCTTCGCCGAGTCGGTGAAAAACCTCAGTCCCGCCGACATCGCCGAGGCCGATGCGATCATCAAACAGCAGGAAGCCCTGCAGATGGATCACTTCCTCGTTCTGCTCAACCTCGACGAAAAATTTCACATCCAGCTCTGCTCGAAATGCGAGAACGCCGAGATCAAGGGCTATCTGGCGAAGATCTGGAGCCGCATCCGCGTGCTCCGCTCGCTCGAGCGGGACTGGCAGGACTGGAACAAGAACTCCATCAAGAGCCACCGGCGGATTCTGGCCGCCATCCGCGCCGGCGATTTCAAGAAGGGCCGCCTTCTTCTCGAAGAAGGCATCCAAGCTTCGCAGGCAAAAATTCTCGCGACGGTAACCCAGCTCGTCCCGCGCCCGGCCCCGGATTCAGCCAAGGGCTGAGCGCGGCGGTCGATCGGTCCGGCGGAGTCTATCTTTTCGACCATGTCCCGCACCCCCAGCCCTCCCCTCCGCGGCCTTTTCTGCGGAGCCGGTCACTTCGCAAAAATTCAACTCGATGCCTGGCGGGCCGTCCCCGACGCCCGCATCGTCGCGCTCTACAACCGCACGCTCGACCGGGCGCAGCTCATGCAAGCGGAGTTCGGGATCGAGGCGATTTCGGCGGATATGGACGCCCTGCTCGAATCGACCCGCCCGGACTTCGTCGACATCTGCACTGCGGTCGAAACGCATCTCCCGCTGGTCCGCGCCGCCGCCGCCCGGGGGTTGCCCGTTCTCTGTCAGAAACCGCTGACCGCGCGCATCGCCGATTCCGAGGAACTCGTCGCCGTCTGCGCGGCGGGAAAATCCCGCCTCATGGCCAACGAGAATTGGCGTTGGCAGGGCTGGTATCGCGAACTCCGCCGACTCATCGATACCGGTGCCATCGGTGCGCCCCGCCATGCCCGCTTTGTCCAGCGACCGGGCGACGGAGCGGAAGAGGAGCCCTATCCCCTCCAACCGTTTTTCCGCGAAATGGAACGTTTTTTGGTTCTCGAGGTGGGCGGCCACTATTTCGATACGATGAGCTATCTGCTCGGCCCCATCGAATCGTTGCACGCCACCCTGCGGCGCCGCAATCCCCGCATCCGCGGCGAGGATGCCGCGCTGGTTTCCCTGGAGTTCGCCGACGGCGTGACCGGGGTCTTCGATGCCGACCGCACGGCCTGCACCGAAAAAGTCCGGTCCCCCGTCAACGGAAACGCCTTCATCGAGGGTGAGCACGGCAATCTCCGGCTCGACGAAGACGGCGCGATTTTCATCCAACGTCGGGGTGCGCGCGAGGAACGCCACGCCTACGATTTGCCGCCGGGCTACCGCGGTGGCAGCGCGGTCGCCGCGCAACGGCATTTCATCGAGAAGTTGCGGACGGGCTCGCCCTTCGAGACCGAAGGCCGCGATTACCTCGCGATCGAGAGGGCGGTCGACGCCTGCTATCGCTCGGCGATCAGCGGCGCGACAGTGAGGCTGAAGGCGACGTCTTGAGTCCGCAGGCATGACCCCTGCCACCGTCGCCAAGCCCGTCGTTCTGAATGCCGACGCCGAGCAGACGCCCTTGGTGGTGCGGCAGATCGGCTTGGTCGTGGGCTTGGGGCTTTTTCTGATGACGTTTTTTGTCGCGCCGCCCGAAGGGATGAGCGCGCCGGCGTGGCGGGTGTGCGGCCTCGCGCTGTGGATGGCGGTGTGGTGGATGAGCGAGGCGATGCCGTTGCCGGTAACCGCGCTGCTGCCGCTGGTGATTCTGCCCCTGGGCAACGTGATGCCGCTGAAGAAAGCCTCGGCGAGCTTCATGGCCGATCTGATTATTTTGTTCCTCGGCGGATTTATCCTTTCGCTCGCGATCCAGAAATGGCGCGTCCACGAGCGGATCGGATTGGGGATGATGCGCTACATGGCGTGGAGCGTGCCGAGCCTCATCGCGGGATTCATGGCGGTGATCGGCTTCCTGGGGATGTGGATGAGCAACACCGCGGCCGCGATGGTGATGATGCCGATGGCGCTGAGCGTGGCGGCCCTGATCACCAAGGACGGCACGCCGAACCCTTCGGTGAAGAAGGCGTTCGTTCTGACCGTGGCCTACGCGCCCTGCCTCGGCGGGCTGGCGACCTTTATCGGGCCGCCGCCCAACGCCGTGTTCGAGGGCTTCGTGAGCAAGACCTATGGAGCGAAGCTCAGCCTCGCGCAGTGCATGGCGTTTGGCGTGCCCAACGCCGCCTTCCTGCTGATCTGCTGCTGGCTGTTGCTCTATTTCACGCTGCTTCGCGGCACGCCGAAGGTCGCGGGCCTGCCCGCGATGATGCGGAACGAATACGCCAAGCTCGGGGCTTTCACAAAAGGGGAGATCACCACGACGGTGATTTTCATCGGCTGCGTGCAGGCGTGGACACTGGGGGATTTCTGGTCGGGGCTCATCGGCGGTCGACATCGACGATGCGGTGATCGCGATCGTCGGGGCGTTGTTGCTCTTCCTGACGCCGCTGGACCGGCGCTGGGAACGCACGGTGATGACATGGAAGGACACCGCGAAATTGCCCTGGGGCATCCTGATTTTCCTCGGCGGCAGTCTCAGCCTCTCGACGGCGCTGACCGAGACCGGCGTGACTCGCTGGCTCGGTCAGGAACTCCAGGTGATGCACAACGTGCCGGTCTGGATTGTGGCCGTCGTGGTCGTCGCGCTCATGATGGCGGTCTCCGAGATGATGAGCAATTCGGCGACGATGACGGCGTTCCTGCCGATTCTCGCCGGCCTCGCGGGCGGAATGGGAATCCACCCCTCCCTGATCATGATCTCGGCGACGCTGGCGGTGAGTTGCGCGTTTATGATGCCGGGTGCCTCGGCGCCCAACGCGATCGCCTTCGGCACCGAGGCGCTGAAGGTCTCGGACATGATCAAGATCGGGCTGTGCCTGAACCTTATCTGCGCGGCGGTGATTCTGCTCGCGGGGTTCTACTTTATTCCGGGAATCATGGGCTTCGATCCGCTGGTGGCGCCGGCTTGGGCGACGCCGAAGGGCCCGTGAGGGTGGGGCGGTCGGCTCCTGTGGTAAGCTTGGACATGGTGAACGCGAGCGCGGGCGGGAGGCCCGGTCTTTCGAGGCGCGAAAGGTTACCGAAGTAGCGGTTGTCGGCGAGAAACGCGATTTCTTCGATTACAGAAGGGCCGGATAGCAGCGATCCGGTTCGGCGGGTTCGGCTGGCCATGCGACCAACCGCCCGAGTTTCTCGGGTCCGACGCCCGCCTCCTGCAACGCTTGTGGCAACCGAACCTCAAGCCAGGACAGTCAGCTTGTGCCGCGCTCGCCGTAAGCGGTCTGGCACGGCGCCGGTTGGCATCGAGCGGCGGCAAGCTGCGCGAGCGTTTGCGCTGGTGGCGCGTTGGTTCCCGGATGCCGGATGCCGGTGGCCCCGCCCCAGTTCACTCGGCACGAAAAAACTCCGGTCCCCGTGCTTGTCCGCATTGGCTTAAAGGGAAAACTCCGGGCGCCGTTCAGACCGAGCGGCGCGAAACCCGGCTTTGCCCCCTTGATTCGCGCCGCCCTGGCACCTTCGCCTAGCGGCCGGTCAACCCCTTTCGTATCTGTAAACGCAATCATCGGTTCGGTGGGGCGCATGGAGCGCCTCCTTCTCATCGAAGTCCGGCCTTGACTCCGTCCCTTGTGAATACTGTATCCGGTGATACCGCTCGCATAGTAACGTTAGCGGCGTTTGGCTCTGCAACCCCTCCCCATGAAAAATCTGTCCGACCGCCTGCTTTCGCTCGCCCTCGCTGCCGTCGCTTTGCCGGTCAGTGCCCAAACTCCCTCGTCCCCGCCGCCGGACCAAATCGTCAAACTCTCGGAATTCACCGTCGAGTCTGCGGTCACGAAGGAATACATGGCGACGAACTCCGCCAGTGCCACGCGCGTGAATCTGCCCCTCAAGGAAGTTCCGTTTAACCTGCAGATCATCACCGCGGCCATGATCGAGGACACCGCCGCCTTCGCCAGCAGCTACAGTCGGGGTTCGGGTGCCCAGCGCGAAGCGGTGAGCTGGTCGGGTTCGGTCGACGACAAACGCGTGCGCGGTTTCAATACCCGTGAGTTTCTCCGCAACGGCTTCCTTCGCTACACCGACAACTCCGCGTTCAACATCGACCGCGTCGAAATCATCAAGGGTCCGATCGCCATCCTCGACGGCATCACCTCGCCCGGCGGCGTGATGAACGTGGTCACCAAGCGGCCCGAACCCGCCAAGCAGTTCTTCCGCACCAAACTGCTCGCCGGCTCCGCCCCCTATGATCGCTTCTCCGCGGTCGTCGATTTCAACTCCGATGCCGGCCCCGCGCGGGATCGCGGCAAGCTCCTCTCCTATCGCCTGATTTCCTCCTACGAAACGCAAACCAACGGCACCCGTTACGGCAGCCGTGAAGTCGGGGTGATCAACCCGACGCTGCTGTTCCGCCCCACCGAAAACACCACGATCCTGTTCGACTACGAACGTTGGCAGCTGAACGGGCAGCGCGACAACGAACCGCACGGCAGCCAAATCTTGGAGAACAACATCCCGCTCGCCGTGGCCTACGGCATCAGCCCGGACATGAGCTGGGGCGGACCGGACGAGAGATACGAGGAGACGGCATACGATTTTTACACGAACGCAGATCATCGCTTCACCGACAACTTCAGCGCGTCGTTCGCCCTCAACACCAACGATCGGCAGGGCCCCTGGCCGCTCGCCGTGACCGGCGTGCAGGTGGCCACCGATCCGGCCACCGGCCGCCCGGCGCTCCGCCGCGATTTCGAACGCCGCGTGCCCCGCTATCGTCCTGTCTTGGGCTATCGGTTGAACACCCTCTTCAAATTCAATCTCGGCGCCAGCGAACACAAGTTGGTCTCGGGCTATCAATTTCAGGATGAAACCCAGGAGGAACAAACGCAGCAGCTCTTCACGCCCGACGGCACGGCCCGCTTGCGCCAGTTCTTCACCATCACCGACCGGAATCCGGATCTGCGCGGACCGACCAACTTCTCCCTCCGCCTCACGTCCAAGAACTACAACACCGCCGAGCTGCGCTCCTACTACGTCACCCACCAAGGCAAATTTTTTCGCAACCGAATCGTGACTTTGGCCGGTGCGTTCTACTCCGAGATCGCGACCACCGACAGCGTGCTCAACGGGCCGACCAATTCCTACAAAAACAACAAGGTCCTGCCCCAGGTCGGAGCCGTCTGGTTTCTCACCGATGACATAGGATTCTACGTCAACCATTCACGCTCGATGATCCCCAACACCCGCAGTCGCGACGGCTTTGACCGGCCTTTCGACCCGACCTTCGGCGAAAGCTACGAGGTCGGATCAAAGTTCAGCCTATGGGGAGGGAAGCTGAACGGCACCACCAGCGTGTATCAGGTCGCGGAAAAAGACCGGATCGTCTTCGATCCCCTTGCTCCGAACAAGGACACGGTCGCCGGCGCGCCCAACAGCCCGCGCGGCGCCAACGTGGCCGTCGGCGAAATCGAATCCACCGGGGTGGATCTGGATCTCTACTGTTATCCTCGGGAGAACTGGAGCGTGATCGTAAGTTACGGCTACAACCTCGCGGAAATAACCAAGGACGCCGTAAGGGCCAACATCGGCCGAGCCGTCAACAACAGCTTCGATCACAAAATCACCCTCTGGAACAAACGCTCGTTCACGCAGGGCGCGCTGAAAAATCTGGTCGTCGGCGGCGGCGTCATCTGGCGCTCGGACGCGCTGCGCACCTATCGCAACAACAGCCCCGCCTACGCCGACGGCTATTTCCGCTTGGACGCGATGGCCGGCTACGCCTTCAAAATCGGCCAGACCGGCTACCGCGTGACCCTCAACGCCAAGAATCTGGCTCCGGTCAAGCTCGGTCCCTTCGGTTTCAAACCCGGCACCAACGACGGTTACTATTTCAAGACCAAGCCGGAGTTCATTCTGTCCCTCGATATCGATCTCTAACCCGTGACGCGCCAGCCCATGACAACTGCCCCCGCCCCTTCGACCCGACGAGCCCTCCTTTGCCTGCCGTGTTTCTTCCTGGCAGTTGCGCGGATCAGCGCCGCGACCTTCGGCGCCGCGACCGATTTCACCCCCGCCACCCAAGCCGAATTTGCGCCCTACTATCGGGAAACGGGATCACCGTCGGCCTCGGAACACGGGGTTGCGATCGACACGGTGAAACATCACGCGAAGCCGGCGGCAGCCGAGATGGTGTTTAACGGCACGACGGGAACCTATGACGTGACGCTGCTCGCCGTCGCCGAGGAAGACGGCGAAAGCGTCTACCGATTGGTGATTGACGGTCGGGACCATGGAACGCGGCGGAACCCGGCTCAAAGCGCGAAACGCGTCCCCGTGCTGCATCGCTGGACGGGAGTTTCCGTGTCCTCCGGAGCGCGCGTCCAACTCGTGTTTACGGGGCACACCAACGGCAAAATCCCCGAAGGCTCCGGCACAGCTTGGTCCCGCGGCCGTTGGCGCGCGCTCACCCTCACCGCCGCTTCGCCGCCAACACCCCCCGTTCCCCAAAAACCGTCCCCCTCTCCATGAAAACTCTCTACAAAGCTTGGTTCGCCCTCATCGTCGCCCCTCTGGTTGCCACCGTCCACGGTGCGGAATCCCCGCTGCCGCATCCCACACCCACGACGGCCGAAGCGATGCATGTCGTGAGCGAGGGGTTGGTCGTGATCGAAGCCGAATCCGGTGTGGGCAAATGGGAACGCATCCAAGACCAAGGCACCGCCGCGATCCGCTCGGTGCCCGAAGCGCAGATGCGTTACCAAGTCCGCTTTCCGGAAGCGGGAGTATATTTCGTGCACCTACGCTGTCATCACACACTCGGGATGAAAAACGCCGCCGGTGAAGTCCTCAAAGGAGAATCCACGAACGATGCCCTTTTCACGGTGGGTGGAGTCCGGCTCTACGGAGTCGACAACCTGACCCGGCCCGAAGGCATGCGCTGCCACAGCGCCGACTTCCGCTGGTGGAACCTGCCCAAAGGGCCGGGGGCCCATACCCCCGAGCCGATCAAGCAACACCCCGTGCATACCTTTATCCCCGGGCCCGGCGTCTATGAGGTGATGATCGGCTACCGCCGCCCCGGCTTCGTAATCGACAAGTTGGCATTTAGCCGCGCGGTGCAACCGGACCTCGACGCTCCTCCCGATTCCAAGCCCGGCAAAAATCTCTAGGTTGGATTTTTGGCGATCCGACGCTCGACCTCACCCCGATCCGTGCGGTTGGAGCCCAAATCATTTCTTGCAGGCACGGAGTCAGCCACCTCAATGCTGGATACGGTATTATCGTCCGACATAATCCACTCGCCTCTTGTCCTCTTCTCCGTCCCCATCCGGCGCCCCTAGAATCGGGCTGATCCACGCGACCTTGGTGGCCGTGCAGCCGATGGTAGCGGCGTTCCGGGAACACGCGCCCGCTGTGAACTTGCTCCATTTCCTCGACGAGGGTCTGCTCCCGCTAGTCAATCGCGAGGGCCTGACGGCCCGCGCCGTCGGCGAACTTGAGCGGCTCGTCGTCCGCGCCGCCGACTCGGGCGTCGATGGCATCTTACTCACCTGCTCGGCGTATTCCCCGGTCGTGCCCTCGCTCCAAACGCGTTGTTCGGTGCCGATTCTCAGCGCCGACGACGCCATGTTACACGCCGCTCTCGCCATCGGCCCGCGGCTCGGGGTGGTAGCTACCGTTGAGGCCGCCGGCCCTACCACCGCCGCGCTGCTGCGCGACCTCGCCGCCGGGTCCGGCCAAATTCCCGCGGTCGAAGTGCGCGTGGTGCCCGCCGCCTTCGCCGCGCTCAAGGCGGGCGACGGCGCGTTGCATGATCGGCTCGTCCGCGAACAAATCATCGAACTGCTGCCGTTCTGCGACGCCATCGTCCTCGCGCAAATCTCCATGGCGCGCGCGCTCACGGGCGCACCCGCCTACGCCAAACCGGTGCTCACCAGTCCCGAGGTAAGCATCCGCGCTCTTCTCGCCCGTCTGCCCAAGCCGCCCGCATGAAACTTTCCTACCCCATCGCCACCCCCGAAGTCCGCGCCGCCATTCTTGGCGCCAAAGGCTCCCCCGACGAAATCCTCCCCGCGCTCCGTGACGCCGGCTACGCGGCTATCGAGCCGTTCGTCGGCGATCCGGACGCCTTCGATTCGTCAGCCTGGATCACCGCCGTGCAGCGCAGCGGCCTCGCCGTCGCCGCGCTCGGCACCGGTCCCGTCGTGTTCGACCACAAGCTGACGTTTACCGATCCCGACGCTTCCGTGCGCCGAGCCGCCATCGCGCGCACGAAAACCATCGTCGATCTCGCGGCGCGCCTCGGCACCCAAGTCAACATCGGGAAACTCCGCGGCGATCTCGCCGCGGGCGACGCCGCTCAAACCAGCCGCGACCGGATGCGCGCCGCGTTCACCGAGGTCTGCGCCCATGCGGCCGCGAGCGGGGTCGTCGTCACGCTGGAACCGCAAAATCGCACGATCATCAACAACCTCAACACCACCGCCGAGTCGCTCGCGTGGCTCCGCGACCTCGCGTTGCCCAACCTCAAGCTGATGCTCGACGTGTTCCACATGGACCACGAGCGCGAGGATATCGCCGCCGGTCTCACAGCCGCCCGCGAGGTCCTCATGCACATCCACTATGCCGATACCGCGCGCCGGGTGCCGGGCGACGGCGGTCTGGATTTCGTCGCGTTCACCCGCGCGCTCCGTGCGATCGGCTACGACCGCGCCATCACCGTCGAGATCAAACAGGAGCCCGACGTGCTCACCGCCGCCCGGCGCTCTGCGGCCTTCCTGCTCCCGCTGCTCAACGCATCCTGAAGCCCTATGCACATCGGAATTCTCAAAGGCAACGGCATCGGCCCCGAAATCACCGCCGCCACCCAGCGCGTGCTCACCGCCACGGGCCGGCCGTTCACGTGGGTGGACATTCCCATCGCCGACGAAGCGATCGCCTTGCACGGCCATCCGCTCCCCCGGGAAACCGTCGAGGCGCTGAAGGCCGTGCGCGTTTCCCTCAAGGGCCCGCTCATCGTGGACAAACTCCAGGGCCGCCTCACCTGCGTCCACCGCGACGGCACCGAGCACACCTATCCGTCGCTCAACAACGCCATCCGTCGCGAGCTCGCGCTCTTCGTCAATCCCCGCCCCATCCTCGGCATGGGCGCGCTCTCCGGCCGCCACGCCGCGCTCGACATGGTCATCATGCGCGAGATCACCGAGGATGTTTATATCGGTTGGGAACACCAGATCGGCGACTACGCCGCCGAGGCGATCAAGCTCACCACCCGCGCCGCCTCCGAGCGCGTGGCGCGCTACAGTTTCGAGTTCGCCCGCCAGAACGGACGCAAGCGCGTCACCTGCGTTCACAAGGCCAACGTCCTCAACTATACCGACGGCCTCTTCCTCCGCTGCTGCCGGGAAGTCGCCGCGCAGTTCCCCGACATCGCCTTCGACGACTGCATGATCGACGCCGCCTGCTATCACGTTGTCAAAAACCCGGCGCGTTTCGACGTCGTCGTCGCGTCCAACCAATACGGCGACATTTTCAGCGACCTCGGCGCCGGCCTCATCGGCAGCCTCGGCCTCGCCCCCGGTGCCAACATCGGCCCCGACGCCGCGGTCTTCGAAGCCTCGCATGGCGCCGCGCCCGACATCGCCGGCCGGGGTATCGCCAATCCCGTCGCGCTCATCCTCTCCGGCGCATTGCTCCTGCGCCACGTCGGACTTCCGGCCGAGGCGGCGCGCGTCGAGCACGCCGTGCGCGAGGTCGTGCTCGCGGGCGAAGTGCTCACGCCCGATCTCGGCGGCTCCGCCACCACGGAGCAAGTGACCGACGCCATCTGCGCCCGATTGAGTGGCGCGTAAGCTTTCATGATCGGCGTGGTCGCAGACGATACGACGGGGGCCAACGACATCGGCGTGATGTTCGCCAAGCACGGCTACGTCGCCCAAATCGCGACGTGGCAGGACGGCGAAGCCCTCGTCGATCCGCGCGCCGAGATCGTCGTCATCGATACCGACAGCCGTCTGGACCCACGCGCCCTGGCTTACGAAAAAGTTTTCGCCGCCACCCGCCAACTCGTCGCGCTCGGCTGCACCACGCTGCACAAAAAAACCTGCTCGGTCTTCCGCGGCAACATCGGCGCCGAGTTCGACGCGATGCTGGATGCCGCGCGCGGCCAATTCTGCGTGGTGAGCCTCGCCTTCCCAAAAAACGGCCGCCAAACCCTCCAAGGCATCCACACGCTCAACGGCCGCCGGTTGGAGGATTCGCCTTTTGTGCACGATCCGGTGCATCCCACCCGCGAATCGGACCTCGTCCAAATTCTTCGGGCCCAGACGCAGCGTCGCGTCGGCTTGGTTACCCTCGAGGAAGTGCGGGCCGGCACCGCCGCCTTGCGCGCCACCCTCACCGCTAGGAGCGCCGATTGCGACTACTGCATCGTGGATGCCATCGAACAGGCGGACCTCACGGCGCTCGCCGCAGTCGTTCATGATTTTCCGTTTCTCGCCGGCAGCTCCGCCCTCGCCGAGGAATTGCCGAAATTTTGGCCCCGCCGAGCGCAGCGCGATCTTTTGTCTGGCCGCAATTTTTCTGATCCTCACGGCGTGCTGATCGTCTCCGGCAGTCTCACGCCGCAGACGAAGGCCCAGACCTCCGCCCTGATCGGCTCGGGCATGCCGGCTATCGTGCTCGATTCCCGATCGGTTTTTGACGACGCCGCACGCCGCACCGAAATCGAGCGGGCGACGCAAGCCGCGCTGATCCCGCTGCGCGTCGGGCGAGACACGCTCGTCATGGCAGGTCAGGAGGACGACGTCGTGAGCGCCACCAAAGCGGCCGGGGAACGGCACGGTCTCGACCCGCTGGCCGCGAGCAAAGTCGTGTCGGCCGCGCTCGCCGAGGTTGCCCAAGCCCTCGTTGAGGCGACGGGGTTGAAGCGCCTCGTGGTCGCGGGCGGCGATACCAGCGGCACCGTTTGCCGGCGGCTCGGCATTCGCGGAAACCTTGTTCTTGCCGAGATCGCGCCCGGCTTGCCGTCCGGCTTGGCGCTCGGGCGCGACCTGTTGATCGTGCTCAAGTCGGGCAGTTTCGGCGGCCCGGATTTCATCTCCAGTGCAGTCACCCATCTAAAAACCCTAGGCTCCTCCTCGCCATGAACTTTCCCGGCCTCGTAGAGATGCATGTCCACACCGCGCCCGACGTCCGCCCGCGTCGCCATACCGATGCCGAGGTCGCGCAACTCGCCCGCGCGGCCGGCGCAAAGGCCGTCGTGCTCAAATCCCATCATGTGCCGACGATGGAGCGCGCCCGACAGGCTGAGTTGGCCACGCCCGGCGTAAAAGTCTTCGGCGCGATCGTGCTGAATCTTCCGCAGGGCGGCCTCGACCCGGCCGTGGTTGAAAGTGCGCTCAAGCAAGGCGCCCGGATCGTTTGGATGCCCACAATCCACGCTGAAAACCACCGGCGCAGAGAGGGCCACAACGACGGCATCGTGACCGTGCGCGCGGGACGGGTCGTCGCCGAAGCCGAGGCCATTTTCGCGCACATCGCCGCCGCCGATGCGATTCTCGCCACGGGTCATCTCAGTGCCGACGAAGTCCCGGTCGCGGTTGCCGCCGCCGCGGCGTGCGGCGTGCGCAAGATCGTGGTGACGCATCCCGAACATCAGGTCGTCGGCATGGACATCGAAGCGCAGCGCGCGCTCCTCCGGAATTTCCCGGTCTATTTCGAGCGGTGCTACGCCCAGCCGCTGGGCGGCGGTCGCTACGCGGACAATCTCGAAACCAACTTGCGCGCGATCCAAGCGCTCGGGGCCGCCTCCACGATCCTCGCGACCGACGCCGGCCAGTTGGAGAACCCGGCATGGGACGAATGCTGGGCCAACATTCTGAACTACCTCCGGGAGGCAGGCGTGAGCGAGAGCGAGCTCACGACGATGTGCGTAGCGAACCAATCCTACCTCCTGGGACTCGCCGACTGACCGCTCACGCGCCGTTTGAAAAGAACCCGGACTCTCGTCCGCAGCCGTCGCGGCCGCGAAATAGGCTGGGCGATTCGGCTGTGTTGCGTCTCCGCCTTGATCACCGGTTGGGTCGGCATGGTCATCAACACCGGCTTTACCCCTCTAGGACGGTGGTGGTGATGCCGTAAAAGCATTAACGGACGAGCGGGTGAAAATCTCTCGCGCGACCACAAAATACCAATGCTCACTCCGTTTGCCTGATCCGGAACGATCGCAGATAACGAAGAATTGGGGCTGGTTGTCCGTTGATCGTTGCCAGGTATTTCACCCTTGCACATGCGGCGTTTCGGCGAGCACTTCTAGCCGATGCTTCCTGCCTTCGACCAACGCGGTTTGCTACCCGATGGCGTGCATTCGGCGGGCGAGGTGGAATTGGAAGCGAGATTTGCCGATTCGCCGCCCCGGCAGAGAATCTTCGGTGGTTTTATGCGTTTACGGCGGGAGGCCGAGTCGTTCGGACTGGCAGGGATGCAGTGGGTGGATGGTTCGTTTGTCACGGCCAAGGCCGAGCCGAGTGACCTCGATGTGGTGACTTTTTGCGATTACGACCTGCTCAACCGTCTATCTCCGATCATTGAACCATTTTATGCCCGAGCCCTATCGGCGGAAAAAGACGGAGTGCGCAACTATGGTTGCGATACGTATGCGGTGCCGGCCTGTGCCGCCGACCATGCCTATTTTCCAGTGTTCGAGAAGTGGCGCGTTTACTGGCGCAAATATTTCGCCACGGTGCGCGATCCCGTGACCGGACGAACGATTGCGGAGGACAAGGGATTTGTGTCCCTTCCCTTCGGCGATCCTGCTCTCGTCCCTGCTGTCCGCACCACCCGATGAACGCGCTTCCTTCCTCCGATTTCGCCGCTCCCCCGCCTCGCGCGATTGCGGTGGTCGAAGCGCAGTTGTGCGATCTGCACGAGATCCGGGAAGCTGCGGCGCGCTACGGGCAACCGGATTTTGCTAGTCGGATGGGCTGGAAGACCTTGCTGGCGCAAGAGTCAACGTTGCAGGCCGAGTTGCGGGCGTCGCAGCTTTTGGAGAGCGAGTTCGATGGCGAATTCGTGGTCGATGGAGATGCGGTCAGTGCGGATCACGGCATCGAATTCGGGTTCCTCGGCCAGCTGCTGGAAAAATCTCAAGCGATCTTTCACTCCTTGGCGGCAGCGCTGGCTGGCTCCACTAGCCGGAAAGCTCCTTTACCGGAGAGCATCATCTCGCGGCATACGCTGCGTTTTTTCACCTGCTATCCCTCGTCGTTTGCAGTGCGGTTTCGCGTCGATTCGCCCGAGGCCGGTGCGATGCTCATTGAATTGCCGCCGTCCGGCGTCTTGGAGCGGTTCACCGCTATTCTCGACGGCGAGGCGGACGCGGAGAGTCTGTTGACCGTGACGAACCACGCCCGTTTGAAGAGCCATTATCAGGCGCTGAACGAGTTGCTGGCGAAAAATAACAGCAACCTTAGCGTGCGCACGCGCGCGCGGCCTTATGGTAGCCGGATCACCGCGGCGCAAGCGCGGCATCGGGTGACTTGGCTGGAAACGTGCGAAGTCCATAAGCAGGAACGCACGCTGATGGGCCGGCTGGTCGGCGGCAGTTTGCCGTATGACCGATTCGAGCTCGCGGTGGGCGACGAGGTGATCGCCGGGCGACTTGGGCCCGGCGCACGCGCCGACTTGAAGGCCCTGCGCTTGGGCGACGAAGTCGAGGCACGGGTAGTGGAGTTAACGTCCACGGCGACAACTGGCACGCAGACCAGCAGCAGCTTTTTGCTTATGAGTATGGTGCCGCTTTCGGGCGAGGGGAATTTGTTTAAGCCAGAACTGCCGACCACGCCGCAAGGCTGATGCTGAAGAAGCCGAGCCGAGTGAGTCAGAAGCCGCCTTTTGTGGCAACAGTTTCAAAAGCTTTTTATCCGACTCGTTTCTCCGGAACCGGAAAACAGGATCGTATTTTTCGATTCTTTGTAAGCTTCGTCGGAAAAGATCGAAACGGCGCACGGCGCGCCTGTGGTGAGCCGCTGTAACGCTGTCTGTCTCCATGCTTCGTTTCATATTCGCCGCTGTCCGGAGAAAAGCGGTCAGGCTGGGTGGTAGGGCGGACACGAAAAAACGGCAGGCCGGGTGGTCCGCGGTTGTAGGATGGCGTGAAGTCGGAATGGAGGGCTCTCGGTGAGATCCGAGCGGTCTGACGGCGATGATGATGCGGGCCGAATACTACTGGGACAACCTGCGTAACGATCCCGCGTTTTTCGCGCGGTTGGCCGATCCGAAAACCCGGCGGCATTTCGAGTCCGAAGCTGAATCCGAGGCGGAGCGCGTTGAGCCCAACGCGCCGGTTTGAGGGCGGGCAGTCCCGAAGCTTGAAGCGCCTTGAGGTCAAGTCGCTCCATCCTCGATAGCGGTTTCTACAAGTTTAGTTCGATTCACCGGCAGGATTCCGACCGAAGCGGGCGCGGGCCGACGGTCCGATTTGTGGGAGCGAGCTTGCTCGCGACTTCCGGGCTCAAGTCGCGAGCAAGCTCGCTCCCACAGTTTCCACCGTCGGATTTTGGCTACGGACGATCCCTGCGGGCGCCACAACGCGCCCGCAGTAAACTACCCGGGAGTATTCGCGGTTTAGTCAGGCGTGGCTGTAGCCGGGATCGGCGACCCCGGTTCACCGCCGGCCTCAGCAAGGCCGGATACAACGGAATGGGTCCGTCAGAACCGAAAACGCTCCGGACGTTCAGCGCGCGGCCTGAACCGCAGCCTTGGCGGCGGGGCGGAGGAGCGAGCCGGTGACTTCAAACTTGGTGAGCTCCATGGGCTTTTTTTCATCGGTTTTTTCGGCGGCGGTCTTGGTCTGGTTGGTGATCATGACCTGGCCGGTGCGGGCGGCGACGTTGCCTTTGCCGGTGACCATCGGCTGGGAGGGATCGACTTTGGCGAAGGCGGCACCGGCGAGGGCGGTGACGACGAGGAGGGCGAGCAGCTTTTTCATGTTGTGTGTGTGTTGTGTGTTGGATGCGGACAAAATTTTCAGTGCACGCTCACGAGGCGGATGGTCGCGCGGTTGGGATAGTCGGAGAGCTTCGCGTATTCGCCGCTCTGGACCTCGATGATCCAAGGGCCCTCGTCGGTGAGCACGAACGCGACGCTGTGTTTCTCCGCCGTGGCCTCGAGGCCGCCAAAGGGCCGGCCTTGGTAAACGATCACGGTGGCGGTGGCGGGCGCGGCGGCGCGGGCCGACATCGCCGAGAGGTTGAGCATGAGCCGGCAGACGAGGGCGAAGCCGTTGCAGTTGGCAGCGGAGTCGTCGGCGGGAAGGTTCTGTCGCGTGAAGGAAGCCATCTGGCGCTTGAGCGCGGGGAGAAACGACCGCCGCATCCATTTCGCGGAAACGACCTGATACTCCAAATTCTGGAGCGGCGAGACCCACACCCCGGGCGGCAGCGACCGGTCGAATTCCTGCCAGAGTTGTTCGGCGGTGACCTTGGTGCCGACGGGCATGTCGGCGGGTGCGGAGAGATGGAGATCGGCCCGCGCGGTCGCGACGGTCCACGCAAAAACCACCGCGAGCGCGAGACAGCGCAGGGCGAACGGGTGCGGTCGGAAAAGGACCAGGGAAAGGCGCACGAGCGCAGACGGGCCCCGCGGGCGATGCACCTCAAGCTTCGGGGAGCCAACGGCTCCCTGCCGGCGTGAACAACTCACCCGGGGCGTGAAGCCGGCGGCGCCGGAGGCGTAGGGAACGGCTCCTGTGCCGGCCCGGAATGAGAATGAAAACGGCCTCCTGATTCTCGCGCAAAAGCGTGACACGGGAATCCGGGGGCCGGCGGGCTTCAGCCCGCCTTCGGCGCTCTGAAAAGGCGGACTGAAGTCCGCCCTACTCTCGGTCACGATCGTCACTGTATTTTGCGTGTCTCAGTAGAGCATGAGGGCTTTCACGCGGGCATAGCGGGAGCGGCCGATGGGGAGGCGTTGGCCGTTTTTCAACTCGGCGAAGTAGCGGCTGCCGCGTTGCACGATGAGCCGGCTGACGAGACTGAAGCGCACGAGGTAGGATTTGTGGATGCGCACGAAGCTCGCCGGCAGCGTGGCTTCCATGCGGCCGAGGCCTTGGTCGTGGAAGTTGCGCCGGCCGTCGGCGAGGACCAACTCGGAGTATTTGTCGGAGCCTTCCACGTAGACGAGGTCGTCGACGGGCAGGAGCTCGATGCGGCCCGGCCGGCGCAGGGCGATGTAGTCCGGCGGTGGCGCGGCGACCGGCGCGGTCGGGGTGACGCGATGCAGGGCGCGGGCGAGACGTTCGCGACTGGTGGGCTTCGGCACGAAATCGAGCACGCCGGACTCGAACGCGCGCAGGGCCAGTTCCGGATGGCGCGAGACGATGATCGTCTGGCAACCGGCTCGCGTGTGCGAGGTCACGAGGTCGAAGCAGTCGCCCGCGCGCAGGGCAGGCTCGACGAGCACGACGTCGTAGGCCTGGTGATCCAAGAGCGCGGCGGCCCGCGGGCCGGAGTTGGCGACCGAGAATTGTTCGAGCCGGCCGGCGAGGATCGCCCGGCATTGATGCTCGAGGTGGTGCAGGGCGGACGGTTCGTCGTCGAGGGCGAGTATTTTCATAAAGAATTCCTCAGCGGGCGGCGGCGACGAGGGCGCCGGCGGTGTAGGTGGCATCGGCGCTGACAAAGGCGACGCGGTAACCGAGCTTGGCGGCGACCAGGCCGACGATCGCCGCGGCGTCGTTGAGCGCCGTTTCGGCGGTGGCGGTGCCGTGGATCGGGTCGTAGACGGCGATGACGCCGGCGGCGGGGCGGAAGAAGAGGAAGGCGAGGGGCTCGCCGTGGCCCTTGACCCAGAAAACTTCGCTGGCGAGCGGGAGGGCGCCGGCGGTGTAGGTGGCATCGGCGCTGACAAAGGCGACGCGGTAACCGAGCTTGGCGGCGACC
>ENA-ORBV01006731-ORBV01006731.1-microbial-mat-metagenome-genome-assembly--contig:-NODE-6731-length-20096-cov-42.437185_pt1 | contig 20096 bp, 33 predicted proteins | sample MGYA00237777_ERZ505514 | MGnify/ENA primary metagenome ERZ505514 (study PRJEB26160, sample SAMN06269048) | microbial mat metagenome | isolation source: Oligotrophic lake microbial mat | place... | reverse complement strand
TGCGCGCGGCCATGCACCAGGAAGTGTGGCGGCAATATCGCGTCGCCGTCCGGCATGCGGCGAGACTCGGCGACAAGTTGCCGGCGGAACCGATCGAGGATGACGTCAAGGTGCATGCGCATGGGCTTGATACTCTCACCCTGTCAGAGGTCGGCGCGGCTGCGTTTGTCGCCGCGCATCGCGAGACCGTCCAGAAGTTCCGCGCCTACGCGGACGCCGTGGCTCAGGACGTGGCGCAGTCACCGCCGCGCGCCAAGTGAGGAGGAAAGAACCATGCCATTTTTCCGAGTGAATGCCTCGTGGCGCGTCGACGCCATAGCGACGTCAGTAATCAAAGCGGACACGCCGGCGGATGCGCTCCGCCTCGCGAAAGCCGCCGTCGAGCACGATGACGTGGAAACATTCGACATAAGCGGTTACGAAATTGCAGAAGGAGACGACGGCGCTACGCAATGGGAGGTCCGGAGTCCGGACGGCGACGGGTGCTTGCTCGACGACCCTACCGACGACCGGCGCATCGGCGACGCCGCGCAGGAACTGCTGATAGCGCTAGAGGGTCTGCTTGCCGGGTGTCGTGATTTTACGCGCCCGCACGATCCTAACAGCCGGAACGAATTGCTGGCGGCCGCGACTCGCGCCGTCGCGAACGCGAGAGGAAAACAGCTATGACCCAACCATCTGTCAAGATATACAACCGTCACAGCGGGACGTGTCAGTTTACCGCCACCGTTGATCCCAGCGTTCCCGCATCGCGCACGCGTGGCCTTAACTTGGCCTACACTGTAATGTCGGACGCCGACCTAACGGGCGCGGCGCTCGCCCATGCTGACCTAACCGGCGCATACCTAAGCGGCTCGTGGATAGTCGACGCGGACCTCTCCGACGCCATCCTCGTCGGCGCGAATTTCTCCGACGCCAATCTCTCCGGCGCGAATCTCGCCGGGGCGGATCTCTCCGGGGCGAACCTCATCGACGCCGATCTAACTGGGGCGAATCTCGCGGGAGCTAATCTAGCCGGCGCGAATCTCGCCTGCGCTAAACTTGTCGGAGCAAACCTTGCCGGAACCAATCTGGCACGCGCGTGTATGCATTTCGCCGACCTATCCGGGGCGGACCTAACCGGGGCGACCTTCGTCGGTGCTTCCTTCGTCGGGGCCGTCCCCGCCGGGGCGTCCTTCGTCGGGGCGGTCCGCGCGCCAGCTAACCCAGCGCGTTAGACGTTGCCGGCTACCGCTCCAGCGTTAGGGGCGGTAGCAGGGAGCGCCTAGAGCGATCCGATAACCAAGGAGAGTGCGCATGACCGAGTACACATTTCCAGCGCAATACTACCGCGACGCGTTTCCTTTCGCGTCGTACGACCCAACCCGCACAACCATTACCGGCGTCCTACTCGCGGCCGACGGGACGATCGTCGCGACCGATGGCCACGCGCTGCTAGCAGCACAGCCCGACGAGGCTAACCGCGTTGCGCCACCGCATGACGTGATCATCCCGGCGTGCAAGGCGCTATACACCGCGTGCAAGGCCGCACCGCGCGAGATGCCTAAGTACATTGTGATTGATCAGCCTGACCCCACAAGCCGCGACGTCACGATAGACGTGGTGCATGCTGCGACGACAAGCGCCGCGCTTGAGCACGACGCGCGATCCGTCTTCACACTGCGCGCCCAGCTACTTTATGGGGACTATCCCCGTTGGCGGGAAATCGTGCCCGCCATGCCAGAGAAAGCGGTGGCAAGCGCACCGTCGTTCGATGCTCGCTACCTCGCCAAATTTGGAGATAGCGCCCGCCACGCGACGCTGCGCGTCATGCCCAGCGGCGACGAAGGGAAGGCAGCGTTTGTCGATCTAGGTAGATCCGACGCGTTCGGGGTGCTCATGCCCAAATACTATGATCCACGGGGGCGCAAAGCCGCGGCCGGCACCGACTACTGCACGCCCCTTCCTGCCGTGCCGGCCTGGGCGCGCGCCAGCTGACCCCGCGCGCTAGACGTTGCCGGCTACCGCTCCAGCGTTAGGGGCGGTAGCAGGGAGCGCCTAGAGCGATCCGATAGCCAAGGAGAAACCAATATGACCAATGAACCCAATGAACCCAATGAACCACAAGGAACCCCCCGTAATCGGGTCTACCTGGATAGCTCTGGTGCCCTGGTGCGCGTGTACTCCAGTCTCGATGATTTCGCGCCGCGCCAGTACTCTCAAACCGCCGCCGGATACGACGCGGCTCTACAGTTCGCCAGGAGGATGGCCGTCAAACACGGCGGCGACTTCCACGAAGACGGAAGAGGCGAACTAGATCTGAACGATCGCGACCGGCTAGTGGAAACACTGGCTCAAACGATAGTCCCTCGATTGTGGCATTCAGGGACCCACGCCGATCGCGAATTCCTGCGCTCGAACACGCGCCAGGAACTCGCTGCGATCGAGGCGGCCGGATGGGTCTTGACCAGGGCCGACCTCAGCGCGTCCACAACAGCAGTCCCCACGCTCGACACGCTCAACTCGCCGCGGGACCGCTCGAACGACAAATTCGAAGAATCTGCATTCGGCGTGGTTTCGGTTAACATCAGAGAGATTGCCCACGCGCTGAATAAGCAGTTCGCGTGGGCCAAGACAGCTGAAGGGCATGCATACTGGGCCGATGTTTCGGCGCGCCTGTTCAGCATGGCTCAAAACATCTCAAATTTGGGACAACGTCAGCCATAAGTTAATCGCCTAGAGCGATCCATAGGACCTATTAACCTCTTAAGGAGATGCCCACATGTTCGGACCGATGCTAGAAGCCCTCATCAAAGACGCCGCCGGCCTCATCAAAGACGCCGCCGGCCTCAACAACTACCTGACTGATATGCAGTCAGCGAACGACCTGCTGAAGAAGCAGGTTCAAACGCTGAACACTGCGCTGATCCGTGCCGAGGTAGCGGCATCGCGGGCCATCGAACTGCTAGGGGACGCTAACGACGACCTGACGGTCAAACTGTATACTCTGAAGCAGCAAAATGCGCAGCTACTGGAAGCGAAAGCAGGGAGCGCCTAGAGCGATCCGATAACCAGAGGACACCCCACATGAGCACCTCCAAGACGCAAGACCCCACGGCGCGGCAGACCCTCGAACGCGTGGTGGGGTGCGCAACCTACACCCCGGCCGTGCGCGAATGGGCGGCCGACGAGATGTTAACAATATGGGCGCGGGAAAGCCGCGCCGGAAAGGCACCAAAATGAGACACCATAGCACGCTCGCATTTGCAGCGGCGGCGGCCGCACTAGCGGCGCTCTTGCTGGTCGCAGTTTTTCAAACGCCGGCGCAAGAGCGTTGGCACGGCGTACATGACGCGCTGGAAACCCTGAGCAGCCGGAAGGGCGCACAATGACACAATCCCCCGAGATGATCGCGGCCGGCAACGCCTGGGTTGCGGCGCGGCGCAATGAGGCGAGCGGGCGGCGCTTGCACATGACGCTGCTCCAGGATGAAATGTTCAAAGCCGGCCACGCTTGGGCGGGGGCGGCTTTGGCGCAGGCGGCGGCTGAGAGGGACGCGCCCGACACGGCGGAGTGCGGCACCGCCCAGCTAGCCGCGCAACACGCCCTGGCGGCGCTCCGGTTCCGCACGCAGCGCGCGTGGTCCGCATTCACTCGCTCGTCGGGCGCGGGCCGAGGCTATCCGACGCCGACCTACGCCGCGCAAGGTCAGCACGCGTCGGGCGCGATGGTCGCCGCCGGGTTCGCCTGGGCAAGGGCCGTGGACGCGGCGGAGCGCGGGGGGGACGCGCCGCCGCTGGCGGACCAAGAACACCTTCTAAGCGTCTTCAAGGCCTCGGTCATGCGCTGCCGGGGCGGGGAGCAGTGCCAATGATGCCACGCCTCAAGACCAGCGACACGGCCGTCAACGCCCTCCAGCGGGCGGTGAACGAGGCCCGCGAGGGTACCGCGACAGTGCGCGTCGAGCGCTCCGCGCTGGCGGCCCTTCTCGCCGACCACTACGACATGGCGGGAACGCTCAAACGAGAGGGGGACGCGGCCTGAGCGCGGCGGAGGGGGGCCGCGGAATGGGGGGAGGAAGAAAGACCTCCACTAAGCAGCCACTAAGCGGCACTTAAGAGGCACTTAAGGATCGTTAAGTCTCGGAAGAAGCTCAAGTTTTGGGATAATTTAAATATCCGAAGGATGTGGAAATCTTAAGCGGCTTACGCAATTGCCGCTCCTATTGACCAAGTGTGCTCCTGTCAAAAGAGGCCCCTTAAGAGGCCCTTAAGAGGACCTTAAGAGGCCCTTAAGATTGCCACCTCCTTCGGAGATGGAGGTTACTCTAGATTAGGGACCACTTAAGAGGCCCTTAAGAGGCCCTTAAGAGGCCCTTAAGAGGCCCTTAAGAGGCCCTTAAGAGGCCCTTAAGAGGCCCTTCAGCCGCCTTCAGCCGCCTTCAGCCGCCTTCAGCCGCCTTCAGCCGCCTTCAGCCGCCTTCAGCCGCCTTCAGCCGCCCTTCAGCCGCCTTCAAGCTCTCCCAGCGCCCCACCTCCCCTTTTCATCCAGACCCCCTAGGAGCCCATCCCGTGACACTTGCATTCAGCGACCTCAGCGACGTATCGATCTTGTTGCGGCACCACCGCACCCGCTTTGATTCGTTCACCGCGTGGTCAGAACGATGCTACCTCGTGTGGCGCGCATCCACCCAGCTAGTGGGCCGGCGGGTCATCACTCGGCAACGGGCCGACGCCATCATGGCGCGGGAATGATCCGCGCATCGGCGTTCGCGTTATCGGCGGCGTGGACTTACCTTTGGTACACCCGATCCTTCCGCATCTAACAACCGCATGGAGAGCATCATGGCCGTCTACAAGCGCACTCCGACGTCCGCCTGGGTCTACGACTACTGGCATCACGGCGTCCGCCACACAGGGGCCACCGGCGCGGCCACCAAGCGCGAGGCAAAGGCCTACGAGACCCGGCACCGCGAGGCCGCGCGCGGGGAGACGTCCAGCGGCGGCACCCTGCGCATCACCCTTGGGGCCGCCTTGGCGCTCTACGTGGAGCAGCACGACATGGGCGCTTCCACGCGGGCGAGCTACGCAAGCCGCGCGCGGTGCCTTGCGCTCACGGTAGACGTTGCCCTGGCGGCGCATGAGGTCACCACGGCGGTTGTCCTCCGCGCCGCCGGGGCGTGGACGCAAGCCGGAGCGGGGGGAAACACCCAGAGGGCATACCTCAAGCTGATGCGCGCGGCGCTGGCCTACGCTCGCCGACGCGGCTACCGTGTGGCGCGGGACGTCGAGTGGCCGGCGCCGCGCACCGAGCGCAAGACGCGGCACCTGTCAGAGGCCGAGCAAGCCGCACTCGTCCTGGCGCTGCGCCCCGCCGCCCGCTGGCGTCCTGGCGTCCTGCCGCACGTGTGGCGCGCCTGGGTTGATCAGAGTGACTTGGTGACCACCCTCTTGGACACCGGGTGTCGTCACGGGGAGGTCGTCGCGCTACCGTGGAGCGCGGTAAAGCTCGGGGAGAAGCTTATCGTGGTCCAGCGGTGGAAGACGCAGCGCACGGATACGGTCGCCATGACCCGGCGGGTGGCCGCTGTGCTTGCCCGGCGGCGTCTAGAGGATCCCGAGGGCCTTTGGGTGTTTGCGGGTGCCCAATGGGGCGCTGGGGGTCACCGTGGCTATAGCACGCGTGGCATTCACGCCGTGATGGACGCGTGCGGATTCAACCCGCCCAGTCGCGTGGCGGTGGAAGGTAGGGCCACGGTGCACTCGCTGCGCCACACGTTCGCGTCCCGGCTGGTCGCGCGGCACGGACTGGCCTTTGTCCGGGATCGGCTCGGGCACTCAAACGTGCAACAAACGGAACGCTACGCACACCTCGATCGCGCACGTGGCGCCCTTGAGGCGGCGGCAACCCTGGACGCGATGGAGAGCATTCATGAGCAAGCTTGACGACGGCACCGTAGACCTCGATGCGTGCGCACAGCGGCTAACCGGCAGCGCCTACTGGGATTACATACGGGGGGACGCAGGATGGGTCTGCAAGTTGTCGGCCCGTATAATCGTTACCACGGGATTTGCTTACTACATTCCCCAGGAGCACTACGGGGCCATCCAGGCGGCGGCGGGGGCCGATGACGTCGGGGGTCTGACGAAGGCGATTAGGCGCGCGATAGTCCCCCTTTGAGGGGATACGCAATTACCGCCCCTATTAGATACCAGAAACACTCAAATCACGTTCCCCGGAGGATTGCGCAATGGAGATCGACGCAGCTGAACGCCGCACGCGGCTGATAGAGGATCAGCAGCGGTGGGAATGCGAGGCCGTGGCGCGCGGCGTGCGCCGCTACCAGGACAACCTGCGCAAGGCCCTCTCAGCGGGGAACGAGGCCGACACCCCGCCGGGGATGCGCATGATGATGGGCGTAATGACGGAGATGGTGCCTCGGGTCGCGCAGTATCAAACGGACGCGGTGGCCTCGATGAACACGCGGGGGATTACGCGGGCGTGGGCGGTGCCCGTGCTGGCACTCTCCGCCGAGAAATGGTCTTTGATCGCGGCGCGAACGGCGCTCTCGTTTGGGCGCCAAGACCGTCCGGCCACGCAGGTAGCGCTGGCCATTGCCAATAGGGGCCAGGAGGAAAGGCGGTTCGAGCTGTTCATTGAGGCGCAGCGCAAGGAAGCCGCCGAGAAGCGGAAGGCTGGCATCACGCAGTCTACCTTTATGGCGCGCATGATCCGCGAATCCGGTAAAATGCGGCCCAGGCAGGCTCAGGCGATGATGCGCAAGGCCAAGTCGTTTGATCGGCTGGAATGGCCGCTTGAGCAGCGCGTACATATCGGCATGCTTCTGATCAACGCCCTGGTGGAGGGCGGTGGTGGCTGGTTCGAGATATCCATGTACACGCGCACCAAGGGCGGGCGGATCCATACGGAACGGCGTGTGGCCCTTACGCAGGCGGCTTCAGACTACTTCGTGTACCATCACGCCCAGGGGGAGCTAACACGCCCTTGGATGCTTCCTATGTTGTGTCCGCCTAATGATTGGCGGGTGGTAAGCGCTTAACAGCACTACAGCCCGTAAACTCAACTCTAACGCAGGAGCGCCCCAAGATGCCACAAAAGATCGAAGGCGGGTATTTGATGCTTCAGCAGCCCTTCATTCGTTCCGGCGCCCATGCGCATACCCTCTCGCTCGACGCGCCCGTTAATGAGGACGTGCTGCGCGCGGTAAACATCGTGCAGGCCACCCCATGGAGGGTAAACCGATTCATCTTTGATCTGGCGGATGCGTGCTGGACGCGCGGGGATCGGCTCGGTGGCCTTCCTGCCGCTGAGCCTGCGCCCCTCCCCGCGCCGTTCGCTGACGATGTGTGGGCGAATATGCCGCGCGCGATGCAGGTTCAACATAAGGTACACCTCTCGGCAATACACAGCGCCAACGCTACGGCAACCGGCGCGCGCGAAGAACTGCTACGCAAGCTCCAGATTGCCCGCGACCTCGTTGACAAGGAACGGTGGTGGCATGTGTGGTCAGTAGATTTTCGCTACCGCATGTACCCGCTTAGTCAGGATCTAAACCCTCAGGGGGACGACCTCGCCCGCGCGCTGCATATGTTCGCCGACGGGAAGCCCATTGGCCCCCGGGGCCACCTATGGATCGCCGCGCAGCTTGGCGCGGTCTTCGGCAACGGCGTGGACAAGCTGGACCCCATGTCGCGCATCGACTGGGTGTTGCAGCACGAGGCCGAGATCGTCGAGAGCTTCGAGGAACCGCTCGACGGCCGGCGCTTCTGGTGCGACGCGGACGCGCCTTGGTCCTTTCTGGCGGCGTGCCAGGAATGGGCGATGTACCGCCGACACGGCGCCACGCATATCTCGCACATTCCAATCCAGGTCGATGGCTCGTGTAACGGTCTCCAGCACCTCGCGGCACTCGCGCGGGATCCGGTAGGGGCGGCCGCTGTTAACATGCGTTCCAACATGCCGCGCCAGGACGTCTACACGCAAGTTTCTGACGCGGCCAATCTGACAATAGTTACCGACTGCGCGAACAACGAGGCCGCCGCGCTCGCGTGGCGCGGAAAGGTCAACCGCGCGACAGTAAAGCGAGCGGTAATGACGACGCCATACGGCGTGACGGCCCGCGGCATGCGCGACCAGTTCATCATGGATGGTCACACTAAGGCGGTGGTATTGGACAGCACCATAGTAGCGGCGAACTACCTGCGTGACGTCGTTTCTAGTTCCATCGGGGCCACGGTGGCCTCGGCACGTCTCGTAATGGGATATCTCCAGGGTGTAGCACTGGCTCAGGCCAAAATGGGGATCCCGCTGGACTGGACGTTGCCCGATGGCGCGCGGGTGCGTCAAGCGTACTGGAAACGCATTCCAAGCTACGCGGACACGATGTGGGGGAAGGTGCTTTTGTGGCGGGAAGATCCTGAAACGGAGTTGGCCACTCGCAAGCAAGAGCTGGCGGCTGCGCCTCAATTTGTACACTCGCTGGATGCGCTTCATCTGCGCCGTACCGTCCTCGCAATGGCGCGCGGGGGAAACCTACCGTCCCTGTCGATGGTTCACGATAGCTATGGCACTCACGCCTGCGACATGGACCTTATGGCGGACACGCTGCGCAAGCAGTTTGTCCGCATTTACTCCGAGGATCTACTGGCACAGTTCGACGCTGAACAGCGTGCAGCACACCCAGATGTAAAAATGCCGGCGCTGCCGGAGCGAGGAAGCTACCGCGTTAAAGAGGTACTCGATGCACCGTTCTTCTTTTCATAACGTCCAACCTAACTCGAAGGATCCATTCCATGACATTCAATTCTCGGTGGGCTATCAGCGAGGCGCAGATGGAAGTTCTCCGGCCGCGCGTTTATAAGCTGCTACGCCACTGCCAGAACACTACAAGCGCGTACTGCACGAGCCACGGCATCACACTGCTTGACGGAAACTCGGCGGCCGGACCCCTCAACCTTCTGCTTGCCGTCGCCCTCGTGGCCAGTCTGGTGGAGGAAACGGGGCGGGAACTCAACCTTAAACTTTCCACCGCCGAGGTGCAGGATTCTGCATCGACGATTTTTAATTGGATGTTAGATCTGCACATGAACGGCCCGCCTGAAACGGCAGGTAACAGCACTCTCCATTGAAAGGAACTAGCCATGAAGAAAGTCCCGACTAAAGTCGCCGCCCCGCTGGCGGCCGCGAAGGATAGCCGCATCAGATACGTCATGCTCAAGTCGCCGCGCGTAATCGCGGCCTTCTCCCACGTCACAGCGCCAGACACTAAAGGCCGGTACGCCGACGGCCGGTACAAGATCACGCTTAAGCTCCGGAAAGGAGTTGGCCCCGATGACGCGTTCGTAGCTCTCGTGCGCAATCGCGTGCGGGCCATTGCGGCCCAGCAGAACGTGTTGTGGGGAACTGCGCTGGAAATGCACGACCCTATCAAGGACGGCGACGCGCGCCCCGCCGCTGCCGAGAAGGGTTGGGCGGGATACTGGTTGCTCACGGCTAAGTCCAACTCGGCGCCGAAGTTGCGCGACACGCGCAATGTGCCGCTCGATCCGAAGGTGCGCGTGTTTGGCGGTGACGAGATTATCGCGGCGATTGCGCTGGGTCCGTACAAGGAAGCCGTGCAAGGCAAGGCGGGCGCCGGCGTCTATTTGAACGCCGTAATGCTGGTCAAGAAGAATGCCCCGGGCGATGTCGAGGCGATGTTCGACGAGGAAGAAATTGAGGGCGGTTTCGTCAACGAGACGGACGCCCCCGAACTAGAGGCCCTCATCGGCCTGGGCAATGCGCCCGGCAAAACTGGCGGGTTAAATGGCGACTTCGAGTAACAGCCAAACAATCGCGGGACTAGTTGCGGCGGTGGCGGGGGCGGCTAAGGCCGCTTCCGTTTCCTTTGTACTTACGACCGCCCCGACGCCGGCCGCTAGGCCCCGCGTAGGACGATGGGGAACATATTACCCGAAGTCCTACACGACGTGGCGGAAGGAAGCCGAGCCGCAAGTTACGCGCGGCGCTGAGTTCTACGCCAAGGGCACCCCCCTGATTGTGATTGTCGAAACGATCGCGCGGCGGCCCCGCACTAGCGTCCGGGAATGGCCGCGCGGGGATGTAGACAACTTCGCGAAGGGGCCTTTGGACATTATCACGAAAAGCGCTAAGCGGTGGGAAGACGACGATCAGGTTATCGCTCTTCTTGCCACGAAGCGCTTTGCCGAATCCGGCGAAGAGCCTCGTAGTATAGTCCACATAATTCCAACCTAGGAGAAGATCATGGCCTATTCCGATACGCGTACGTTTAAGTTCGACGGCAACGAGCACCACGCCGGCGGTATGACGCCCCAGGCTGAGCTGGTCCTCGATGTACTTTTGCGCGACGGCCGCATCACGCGGCTGAATGCCATGCACTACGGCGTCTCCAACTTGACGGCCCGTATCGCTGAACTTCGCGATGTATTCTACGACGGCCCACTCGACGTATTCTGTAGCGAGAAATACGATCTAGACAAGCGACGTTATGGTACCTGGACGATCGGATACAAAGGCACCGCCCTTCTACACAACGTCCAGCGCGCACGTGCTTGAGGTAGAGGGAAACACAGAGGCCGCCCTGGAGGCAATATTTCGGGGCGGCCTCTCCACGGCAGCCCGATACTCTCGCGATCCCGGGTTTGCCCCGCGCGCATATTGTGACGCGCTGTGTCCCTGGGCGGCCAATACCCCCGCTGGTGCCATCCGCGCCCGCGTGTGGAGGGCCGGGTTCTTGTGGGCGCACACTAAGCCCACTTTGTAGTCCTTTTTTCATTGGAGAAAATCATGTGTACCGCGATGGTGGCCGCACGCCCGCGCCTTGGAATCACGCTCCGCTTTGGCGGGGGGCACAACAAGCTTGAAACAGTGGACGGCGCCACGTTCGACATGAGCTGCATGCCCGAGGCGGACGTGTCCAAGCTGCGCAAGATCACGGTGGCGCTCTACGCCGCGCACCTCGCCAAGGATCGGGTTCGCCCGTGACGCCGGCGGCCGCCGTCTGCGTCGGCAAGGAACCGTGCCCCAAGTGCCGATCGCGCGACAACCTAGCCCGGTACACCGACGGCCACGGCTACTGCTTCGGATGCGGGCACTATGAAACCGGCGGCTCAAGAGAAGCAACCTCAAGAATAATGGAGGCGCGTGTGGCTGGCTTGCTCATTACTGACGTGGAGGTCTCGGCGCTTCCAACGCGCAAACTTCGAGAAGATACGTGCCGGAAATACGGCTATGGAATTGGAACCTACAACGGCGCTCCCGCCCAGGTGGCGCCTTACTACAACGCCCGCGGCTCGCTGGTTGCGCAAAAGGTGCGCATGCCCAACAAGAAGTTTGTCACGTTGGGCGACTTTACGAGCGCCGCCTTGTTTGGTCAGAACTTGTGGCGCAACGATGGTGGCAAGCGTCTAGTTGTAACGGAGGGCGAAATAGACGCCATGTCCGTGGCGCAAGCGCTGAACCTCACGTGGCCGGTGGTTAGTGTGCCGAGCGGGGCGATGGGTGCCGCTAAGGCCATAGCTGCTAACTTGGAGTTTGTGAACGGCTTTGAGGAAGTCGTTTTCATGTTTGACATGGACGCGCCAGGACAGGAAGCCGCCACCGCGTGCGCGGCGCTTCTATCTCCGGGGCGCGCGAAGATCGCGACGTTGCCCCTGAAAGACGCGAACGAGATGCTAAAGGCCGACCGCATCAAAGAGATAAACACCGCCGTCTGGGAGGCCCGCGTAGTGCGACCCGACGGAATCGTGAGCGGCGCTGAACTCTGGGAAGCCGTTAGTAAGAATCTGGAAGTTGGCATTCCTTATCCGTGGTCCGCGCTCAACGAAAAGCTCTATGGCCTTCGACGCGGCGAACTTGTAACCCTTTCGGCAGGGACCGGGGTTGGAAAGAGCGCCGTCTGCGCCGAGCTGGCCTATCACTTGGCCATGACGCACGGGCTGAAGGTGGGCTATATCGCGCTTGAAGAAAGCGTGGCAAGCGCCGCGCTCCGGTTCATGTCGATCCACGTGGACAAGCCACTCCACCTCCCGGCTCACGGCGTTAGCGATGCCGATAAACAAAAGGCATTCGCGGACACTCTGGGAACGGGGCGGGTTTTCTTCTACGACCATTTCGGATCGATAGACAGCCCGAACCTGCTCAACAAGATGCGCTATATGGTCCGCGCGCTTGGTTGCGACTTCCTTGTTCTGGATCACCTGTCTATCGTCGTGTCCGGGATGGAGTTGGACGGCGACGAACGGCGCATGCTTGATTTTACAATGACTGCGCTTGTGTCCCTGGTCCAAGAGGTCAATTGCGGGATGCTACTTGTGTCCCACTTGAGCCGACCCAAAGGCATTGCCCACGAAGAGGGCGGGCAAACCTCCCTATCCCAATTGCGCGGCTCTGCTGCAATTGGACAATTGTCGCATGCGGTGATCGGGCTGGAGCGCAATCAACAGGCCGAAACAGAAGAAGCGCGCAATACGACATTCTTGCGCGTTCTCAAGAATAGGTATGCGGGCATCACCGGAATCGGTGCGGCCCTACGCTACAGCAGGAATACCGGGCGCCTCGCGGAAGTGCCGTTCGCGGAGACTGAAGACGGCCCAGTGGCTCAAATAGGAGAAGTTAATGTTGACATATGAAGCGGCCCAGAAGGCCGAAGCGCGGCGGGAGAAGAACCGCGCGTACTACGCCAAGTGTAGAGACGCGAACCGAGAGAAGTACCGCGCGGCTGCCGCCAAGTATAGAGCCGAGAACCCGGAGAAGTACCGCGCGAACCGCGCCAAGTGTAGAGCCGAGAACCTAGAGAAAGACCGCGAGCGCTGCGCCAAGTATAAAGCCAGGATGAAAGAAGCCTCCCCACGACTTTGGGCGTACACGCGAAAAAAGTCGAGCGCGAAAAATCTCGGGATCGCGTTCACTATTGGGCCGGATGATTTTTCTTGGCCTGCGCACTGTCCGGCGCTTGGAATACCACTGAAGCTCGGTGGGTTTCGGGATAACGCGCCGTCTTTCGATCGCATCAACCCACGATACGGATACGTCCCGGGAAATGTGGTCGTGGTATCAATGCGCGCAAACCGAATGAAGTCGGATGCGTCGGCCGCCGAACTACAAGCCCTTGCCCTTTTTTACAAACGGATGGAGGAAGCCCATGCCAAAACGTGATGCAGCCCTGAAGGCCGACGCCCAACTGGAGACGCTCCGCGCGGATCTAACCAATTCGAATGGAACCCGCGAGGCGCTGCAAGCACTCGCGAACTTTTATGACAGGTGGCGAAAGATGTCATCCATTGCGGCCGACGACCCCGTGGTTGCGGCCGAACGCCTCTGGATGTTCGCCCGCAAGAAACATAGCGCTCTGGCGGCGGGCATGGAGTTCACCATCCAATTGTACGACTTTGATTTCCCGGCGAGATGCCCGGTGTTTGATACACCGATGCGGCTGGGCGGGCCTCTAAACGACTCGCCGACCTTGAGCCGCCTTAACTCCAGCCTCGGCTACGTGCCTGGAAATGTAGTTGTAGTGTCGCGCCGCGCCGCCCGAATGAAGGGGGATGCCGGCTGGTGGGAACTGCGAGAGGTCTCGGAGTTCTATCGCCGTCTGGCGCAGGCACGCCGCTAATTCACACCCTACCGAAGGAGACACGGCATGCGCATCGTAGCCTATGATCTGGAAACGAATGGCCTTCTTCCGGCCCTGGACCGCATACACTTGCTTGTTGCGAAGGTTCTGGGCGAGGATGCGGATGTCCGTGTATATTCTGACAACCCCGAGTTTGGGACGGCCGGCACCATCCGCGCCGGCCACGAGCTGTTGCTCAGTGCCGACTTGCTGGTGGCACACAACGCCATCAATTTTGATATCTTCGCTCTCGCCAAGCTGGGCATGGCGCTGGACCCGGCCCGGCATTTCGATACCCTAGTCGCCGCGCGGCTGTTGGACCCCGAGCGCCGCGAGAACTCTCTAGAGGCCTGGGGTGCTACGCTCGGGTGCCCCAAGGGCGCCTATGCCGGCGACTTCCAGACCCTTGACGCCCCCATGCGGGACTACGCTATCCAAGATGTCGTCGTCCTGGAGCGCTTGTACACACATCTCCGCGCGGCTTTTGCCGTCTGGAAAAACCACGGCAAGGACGCGCTCGCGGTGGAACACAGCTTCGCCTGGGTGATCGCCTTGACGATGCGCAATGGTTTCGGCCTGGACGTCGCACGCGCACGCGACGCGCTTGGAACCTATACGCAGGAGCGCCACGAAGTAGCCGAGGCCCTCATCGCGGCATTCGGTCCGCTGTATGTTCCTGGCGGCGCCTTAGTTCCCAAGCGCAGCGACCCGAAAAAGAACCGCACGGCCGGCGCGGCGCTGTCGAAGGTCAAGCTTGTGGAGTTCAATCCGGCTTCCCGCGAGCATATCGCGACAAAGTTGAAGGCTAAGTATGGCTGGAAGCCGCTTCAGTTCACCGAGCACGGCTCTGCTAAGATCGACGAGGCCGTCATCTCTACTCTCACCTTCCCCGAGGCGGCCCTACTGTCTCGATACTTCCGCTTGGCTAAGCTGATCGGGCAACTCGACGGCGAACCTCGCGCCGGCGGCGGCGGCGGCTGGCTAAGGCACGTCGATTCTAATAACGTTGTGCGTGGCTACATCAACTCGTGCGGCGCCGTTACGGGACGTTGCACGCACTCCCGCCCGAATGTTGCGCAGGCGGACAAGGCCGTAGCGATGCGCGCTTGCTGGGTCCCGACGCGGCCCGGCTGGGTCCTGGTGGGGATCGACGCCGAGGGCCTAGAACTGCGCATGCTCGGGCACTACCTGGGCCGGTACGACGGCGGCGCCTTCGCCCGCGCGATCGTGGAGGGGAAGCAAGCGGACGGCACTGATGCGCATTCCGTGACACGCAAGCTTACCAGCTTGCACCTGCGCAACAGCGCGAAGACGTTGATCTACGCGCTCATCTACGGGGCCGGCGACGAAAAGCTCGGGAAGATCATCCGCAACGACGCGGCCGACGCCAAGCAGCCCCCGCCCCCGGGAACCCTAGGCGCCCTTGGGAAAGCCGCGCGCTCCCGCGTGGAGGCCGGTATCGCCGGCTTCCGCAATTTGAAGCTCGCCCTTCTAAACAAAGTGCAGCTTGACGGGTGGGTGTCGGGGGTGGACGGCCGCCGCTTGCATATCCGTGCGGCCTATTCCGCGCTTAACACCCTGCTCCAGAGCGGCGGCGCGGTGTTGATGAAGCTGGCCGCGGCGGAATTCTACGCGATCAATCGGGAAACGTACGGCGTCGACTGGGCGTTCTGCGCGAATGTCCATGACGAGGTGCAAATTGAGGCGCGCACTCTCGAGATTGCCCGGCGGGTCGGGGCGGAGTTTGCAGTATGCATAAAGGCGGCCGGAGAGCGCTTAGAGTTGCGGTGCACCTTCTCCGGGAAGTTTGATACGGGGGCCAACTGGTCCGAAACCCATTAACAAAGAGGATTTCGAAATGAACACTTCTGTAAAAATTCTGAGTGACCACGCGTGTCTTGGAAACATTGCGCCCGTCATCCGGGACGTCGATGAGGCCGTGGCGTATGTGCGCCTTGTCTTGGGCGACTTGGCTCCCGAGGCGTTTGTCCAGATTATGGCGACCGTCCGCCCGGAGGTTCTCGACGCCGTGAAGACGATTATCAAGGCGTGCTTCGGGGTGGGTGTCTAATGTACTGGACCCTTCGCCACCTCTGGCTGGCCGTCCCCGTCCTTGCACACGATGCCCACGCCGCATTCTGGCGCGGCGTGGGGGGCGCCGCCCACCGCCTCCACAAGTTCGCAGCCGGCGTTGCCCACCGCGCCCGATGGGCCGGAAACGCGGCGCACCGCCGACGCTTTCCATGAGGACCGCCCTGATCGATGCCGATATCATTGTGTTCCGCGCGGCATCCACACGCGGCGCTAACATTGACTGGGAAGCTCCGGGATTCGAGGCCCCGGAGGCCCCCTGTACTCTCGACGAGGCTGTAGATGCCGCGCAGCTCCTAATTGCCGATTGGGTCAAGGGCGCGCGTTGCGACAAGGTGATCCTGTGCTTCTCGGATCCAGCGCCCCGATCGTCCTTCAGGTACTCCATATTCGGCGCGTACAAGAGCAACCGCAAAGTAGACGCCACCACCGGGCTTAGTGCCAAGCCCCCTACATACTGGCCCCTAGTGGCCGCGCTTCAGCAGGACTACGAGTGTCTGACGCTGCCTCGTTTAGAAGCCGACGACGTAATGGGCATCTACGCATCTCGCGCCCCCGCCGAGTTCGTCATTGTGTCTATGGACAAGGACATGTTGACCATTCCGGCCCGGGTGTTCCTGCCGCATAAGATGCAGCGCCCCGCGTTGATCTCGCAGTTCGCTGCGTTCGTTTCCTGGATGACGCAGACGTTACAGGGGGATCCCACGGACGGCTACCCCGGTTGTCCCGGAGTTGGCCCTAAAGGCGCGGCCGCTCTGATCGAGGGGGCGGCTGGAGACGTTGCCCACATCTGGGAGGCTGTTGCGGCAAAGTACATCGAGAAGGGTAGGACTATAGAGGACGCTATCACAAATGCGCGCTGTGCTAGAATTCTGCGCGCTACCGACTTCAACCCAGTAACGGGAGAATTAAGATTATGGCACCCTACATCTCCGGTATGGATACACCCTACGAAGCTCCCCGTTTAGTCGCGCTGTGCGCAAGCTCCATGGGAAGCGGCAAATCTGAAGTAGCTTCAATTCTACGCGATCATGGATACCATAGCGTAAAGCTGGCGGCGCCTGTCAAGGCCCTAACGCGCGCCTTCTTCAAGGCGTGCGGCGTCGCGGGCCACAAGCTCGACGACATGGTGGACGGCGACTTGAAGGAAACCCCCTGCGCCATCACCCCCTACCGGGCCATCTCGCCCCGCGTAGTCATGCAAACTCTAGGAACGGAATGGGGGCGCGGCATCATTCACCCGGACATCTGGGCGGATCTATGCGCGGAACATATTGACCGCATCTTGGATAGCGGTTACCGCGTTGTAGTGGACGACCTACGCTATCCAAACGAATGGCGCATGCTCAAGACATTCGGGGCGTTTGTCATGAACCTCCACCGCCCAGGCGCCCAGCCACTGAACGATCACCCAAGCGAGGGGGCGCTCACCGCCGAACATTTTGATTGCACCCTTGAAAACGACTCTAACCTCGTGATGCTCCGGTGGCGCGTTTGCGCCGCCTTGCGACTGGAGGGATAGTAGATGCTCAATGAACGCGAACTTCCGTTGGCCCAACTCGTAACGCACGCGGTGCCCGAGAGGGTGACTATCGGGTGCGTGTCGTATCGTATTGTACTCGTCACCGCCGCGGTTGCCGCGAGCGACGGATATCGCGCCCGGATCGACCACGATAGTCAGGTCATATGGCTCAAGGAAAGCATGCGGCCGGCCTTCGCGGCTGACTGCCTTGTGCACGAAATCCTGCACGGCTGCTACCAGCACTTCGGGATCGCCGAACGCCGGCGCGAAGAGTACACGGTTAACGCCCTCGCCGCGTGCCTTTGTGCCGTCCTGTCCAACAACCCCGAGATCCTCGCCTGGATTGCGTGGGCGCTGGACAGCTCGCATAATCACCGCTCCTATTGACCGAAGGAATTTCCATGCCCAAGCGCATCATCCCCGTAAGCTACGTCACGCTGGCCGTCTCATCCGACAGTGGCGGCCCACCGCCCATGTCTTTCGACCTTATCAAAGAGCTCGATATAGCTTACCCGCCGCTCTGCATCCTGCCAGGACAGAGCGTCGAGGAAGCGCACCGCTACGCGGGAAAGCGCGAAATGGTGGACGAGCTACTCGCGTGGTTCGCCTCGGATAAGGAGGCCGAGTGATCCATTTCGAGACCGAGCTGGACGCGCTCGAAGTGCAGAAGTACATCGAGCGCGAGCCGGGCTTTCCCTACGCGTGGAGTGTTGCAGGCCTGAGGGCTTGCACGCTTCTCCGCGTGCTCAACGATCAACAGCGCATTGGCTACTGCTGGTTCAACCAGCTCCCCGAGCCGGGCGATACAGTTCAGTTCCACGCGTGCATTTCCTTTGACTGGTGCGGGCGGTGGATGACCCGCCGTTCCCTGCGCCAGCTTCTCGACATCGGGAAGAAGCGCGGCATACGCGCGGTAGTTTCCAGTGCCCATGAGGCATGGGTGGCCAATATTTGGCAACGGATGGGCGCCAGAATAGTGGGGCCGTTCGCAATCTTTACGATAGACGAGACCAAACATGGGATTTCTAGGCGGCGCTCCGAAGATGAAGCAGCCCACCCCGGCTCCAGTTGAGCCGACCATTCACAAGGACGAAGAGGCTGAGGCACGCCTGAAGGCTGGGCAAGAGGCCGAGAAAGAGAAGAAGCGGCGGGGCCGCACGTCGACGCGAAGTGACCTAGGCGGCATCGCCGGCGTCGGCTCTGGAATCGCTATCTCGTAATGGCGATGACCGCGCGCTCCCGCTACGAACAACTAAAGCCGCGCCGCGAGCCGTTCCTATTGCGCGCGCGCGAGTTCTCCAAGCTCACGCTTCCGTCGCTCTACCCTTCGGAGGGCATGCGCAACGGCGAATATCAGTTCGAGGCATACCAGGGACTGGGCGCGCGGGGCGTAATCAACCTGTCAAGCCGCCTGTTATTGGCGCTTCTCCCCGCCGGCCAATCGCTATTCCGCTTTACCGTCCCCCCCGAGGTTCTGGTCAAGACGGAAGATATGTCCATTCCAAAGGACATCGAGCTGGGTTTCACGAAGGCCGAGCGACTGGTGTCGTCCGAGATCGAGCGCAGCGGGTGGCGCCAGCCAACTAACTTGCTCTTGCAGCTCCTGATGGTAGGTGGCAGTGCCGCCGAGTACCTGACCCCCGAGAACACGCTCCGCATCTTCCGGCTGGACCAATTCGTTGTGGTGCGCGATACCGCCGGCAACCTGACAGAGGCCGTGCTAGAGGAAAAAGTTTCCCCGCTCGCGCTCCCCCCAGAGCTACAAAAGTCCATCCCCCCGAAGCTATTGGAAGACCCTACCGCCCAGGTCGAGGTTTATACGTGGCTCACGCTGGGACCATCGGGCGTCTGGAAGCGGCACCAAGAGATCCTGGACAAGCGCATCGCCGGGACCGAGGGCACGTACAAAGTCAACCCCTACAATTTCTATCGCTGGTCCTGGATTCCGGAAGAGGACTACGGGCGCGGGAAGATCGAAGAGCATTACGCCGACCTTCGTTCCCTAGAGGGCCTGGAAAAGGCCGTCCTAGAAGGCAGCGCTATGGCCGCCCGCAATATCATCACGGTGCGCCCGAACGCCACTGGTGGAAACCTGAAGCAACGTATTACGAAGGCCCGTAACGGCGACGTCATCATTGCGAACCCCGAAGACCTCTCCATGCTCCGTTTCGATAACGTGGCAGGCATGCAGATTGTCTCACAGCACCTCACCGTTAAGACGCAAGAGGTTGCCGCCGCGTTCCTGCTGAACAGCGCCATGCGCCGCGACGCCGAGCGCGTCACAGCGTACGAGCTACAGCTCATGGCCGAGGAACTAGAGGGCACTCTAGGGGGCGTCTACTCCATGCTCTCGCAGGACATGCAGCGCTCGCGCATCCAGCGGCTGCTTATGCAGATGCAGGACAGCGGGAAGCTTCCGGAGTGGCCGGAGGGCACCGTCGAGCCTGTCATCACAACCGGCCTTGAGGCGCTTGGCCGCCAGCGCGACCTAGTTAGGGTCAAGACCGCCGGCGAGTTTGTCGCATCGCTCGGCCCCGAGGCGCAAGAATACGTCAAGCTCCCCGTACTTCTGGCCCGCGCCTTTGCGGCGCTGGAAATGCCGGACGCGATACGCACGGACGAAGAAGTGTCCGCGCGGCACCAGCAGCGCGAAATGGCCGCCGCCGCCGCCACATCGGCCGGCAATGTTGCCACCGCCGCCGGGGAAGCTGCGCTAGCCACCCCGCAAGAGTCGCCCTCGCCCAGCCCCGTTTAACGCGGGCCGCGTTATGGCCGTCTTGCCGCCCCGCCCCGCCGCGTTAGAGCGGGGCATCTTTCGCTTAGGAGGCGACCCACCATGAACACAACCCC
>ENA-ORBV01006730-ORBV01006730.1-microbial-mat-metagenome-genome-assembly--contig:-NODE-6730-length-20098-cov-11.391839_pt1 | contig 20098 bp, 28 predicted proteins | sample MGYA00237777_ERZ505514 | MGnify/ENA primary metagenome ERZ505514 (study PRJEB26160, sample SAMN06269048) | microbial mat metagenome | isolation source: Oligotrophic lake microbial mat | place... | reverse complement strand
CTGGGCTGCTGCGCGCCATTTCTGCATCAACAGCGCCGCCGAACGCCGCGGCCATTGAGCAATGGCGCTCGATGGCCGATGCAGGGCAGGGGATCGACGCGCTGACCGAGATCGTCAAGGGCTACATTGATCCGCTTGGCCATGTCGCCTCATGGACTGGCCAAGGGCACCTGTTCAAGTTGGCGTCGTTGGCGGCCGACACAGTGGCGGCCGAGGTCGAGCAATGGCGCAATTCCGAGGCTTGGGGTGCCTAACGCAGCGACGACCAGCCTTGACGCGACAAGTGCTGCCGCCGAGCCTCGGTGGTGATGTACCGCGTAGCCCTCTCGCCTTCGGATCGCCGCCGCGCGCTACGTGGTCCACACGCGAGCGGCTGGCGGCTTTCGATCATCCTGACGAGCGCCTCCTAACGACCCACAAGCGACATTCGAAGTCCGGAGTTGATCGCCAGAAACCGGTCGCTCGCCCTAGCGTTACGCGCCAGGCCTCGGACTAACGCCGGCGACCGGAGCGACCAGGGGCAGCTTGGTTGCTTGCCATGTCATACAGCTCCAGTAACAGCCGCGTACCCACGTTCTTTGCCACCGTGACCTGTGAACTGAAAGTGCCCCCGGCGGCTCTGGCACCTACTTGCCGAAGATGGCGCCCTCGAGTCCGAGCAGCCGCCTTGCCCCGCGTTCACACACTACCGCCATCGGGTCGTGGTTGCGCATCTCCGGGCTCCGTTGTGATCGCCTGTCCCGCGGCATAGGCCCGCGCAGCGTCGCGCAATGCCTTCATTTGGTCGCGGTAGTTCGGGCACCCCTTGCATATCCACAGATGCGCGCCCAAGGCCATCCGCTCGCGCAGGCGCAACGGCCGCTCCATTTCTTCGGAGCAGAGTGCCGTGGCTTCTTCGCAGTTCAGCATGTGCCGTCTCCGGGGCGACCCCATCCGCTTTGCAGGCATCCCCTGAGCTTCAGGCGCGCGCGGTGCAGGATGACGTGACAGTTGGTGGTGGTGATTCCGAGTTGCACGCAGATCTCGTCGGACTCGAAGCCCAGGAACTCACGCATCATGAAAACTCGCCCGGTGTTGGACGGCAGAAGATCGAGACACGTTTCGAAGACGGACCAGAACTGGCGCGTCTGCATCGACTCTTCAGGGTTCGGCCATGACGCGGGCCTCGGCCCATCCCTCCAGTGCCCTTTGTCATTGAAAAGCGTTTCAAGGTTCTCTTGCCAGTCCTCGTCGTCAGCCACCAGGCTGGACATCGTCACCGTGCGCTTGGCTGTGCGCAGGTGGTCGATGATCCGGTTGCGCAGGATCGCGAACACCCAGGTCTTCAAGCTGGACTGACCGGCAAAGCTCGAAGAATGTCGCAGCGCGGCCTCGATCGACTCCTGCACCAGATCCTCGGCAATCTCTGCATTGCGGAGCTGCAAGTGCGCGAACCGCAACATGTCGGCCCGCAGGGAGATCAGCGCTTCCGCGCTGATGCCCGCCACCGACCCCGGCAAGGGCGCAGACGGCGACGACGATACGGCGCTCACCCGACCACCTCGCCGACGCTGAACTCGTTCCAGGCTGCGCTGTGGCACGACACGCAGGAGAAGGGCACGTCCGCGGGTCCTGAGGGCAACAGTGGTTCGACGGTCGACATGATTCTGCTCAGTTGACGCTGGCGCGCGGTCTGCCGTCGCCATGCCGGCGCGCCAGGCTATGGGATGGTGATATGAACGGGCGACTGCTTTCGATGGCATGTTGGTAACTAGACGGGCGCCGCTCCGGAATTCTTACACCCGAGGGCAGCAGGGCTGTAAGAAATTCGCCGAACGTCCGTCTAAGGACGCATACGACCTCGGAAACCCCCTATGCACGCCACTCTGCCCCTGCTCGTCCGCTCCGACTTCCCGCCACTGCGCCGCGGCATCATCGACACGCTGCAGGTCAACCTGGGGTACCGGTGCAACCAGAGCTGCCTGCACTGCCATGTCAACGCCGGACCGAACCGCACCGAGGAGATGTCGGCTGAGACGATCGCGACCGTGGTCGACTTTCTGGCGGCCAGCCCCGATCTGCGGACGCTGGACATGACCGGGGGCGCCCCCGAGCTGAACCGGCACTTCCGCTCGCTGGTCGTTGCGGCCCGCTCGCGCGGCGTGCGGGTGATCGATCGCTGCAACCTGACGATCCTGGAAGAGCCCGGGCAGGAAGGCCTGGCCGAGTTTCTGGCAGCGCACAGCGTCGAAATCGTGGCGTCGATGCCCTGCTACCTGGAAGACAACGTCGACCGCCAGCGTGGCAAAGGCACCTTCGACGCCAGCATCCGCGGCCTGCAACGGCTCAACGCCCTGGGCTACGGCCAGGCTGGCAGCGGGCTGAGCCTGCACCTGGTCTACAACCCCCAGGGCGCCAGCCTGCCGCCCCCGCAGGAGGCGCTTCAGGCCGACTACAAGCGTCACCTGGCCGGGCATTTCGGTGTGGTGTTCAACCAGTTGTTCACGCTGGCCAACATGCCGATCCAGCGCTTCGGTTCGATGCTGGTGTCCAAGGGCCAGTTCAACAGCTACATGCAGTTGCTGCGCAGCGCGCACCGCGAGGAGAACCTGGCGCAGGTGATGTGCCGCAGCCTGGTCAGCGTGGACTGGCAGGGCTATCTGTACGACTGCGACTTCAACCAGCAGCTCGGCCTGCCGATCCAGGACCTGCTGCACGCGGGCAAGGCGCGCGTGCACCTGAGCGACATCACCGCCGAGCAGTTGGAGGACCAGCCCGTCCGCGTGGCCGACCATTGCTTCGGTTGCACCGCAGGCCAGGGATCGAGCTGCGGCGGTGCGCTGGCCGAGGGCACGGCCGCACCAGCAACCTGCGCCTCCTGAGTCCCGAATTCAAACCCACAGTAAAGAGCGACACCCATGAAGCCAACGATCTCCCGCCGCCTCACCCTCTGGTCCTTCGCCGCGACCGCATTCGTCACGCTGTTCTCTGCGCACACGCCTGCACAGGCGCAAGCAAGCGCCGAGCCCTTGCGCTTCGGTGTCGGCCTGTATCAGCCGGACAAGGAGAAGAACGACGCCACCTACCGCCCGTTGGCCGACCACTTGGCCAAGCAGCTCGGCCGGCCGGTGAAGCTGTACACGGTGGACACCTGGGAAGGCCTGGCCAAGTCGCTGGCCGCTGGCGAGACCGACATCGCGCTGATGGGCCCCTGGGGCTATGTGTTGGCCAACCACGTGGCCGGCGCACAGGCCGTGGCCTCGATCCTGTATGACGGCAAGCCGGAATACTTCGCCATCATGGTCACGCACCCCAAGTCGGGCATCAAGTCGATCGCTGACCTCAAGGGCAAGACCTTTGCGTTCGGCGACAAGGGCTCGACCTCGGGCTACCTGATTCCGTACCACCACTTCCAGAAGAACGGCATCGACCCCGACACCTACCTGGGCCGCGTCATCAACACCAAGCACCAGGCCATCGAGATGCAGGTCACGCGTGGCGACATCGATGCCGGCGCCGACTACAACCGCAACCGCGACGCGATGATCTCCGAGGGCCTGATCAAGGCCGCGGACAGCGTGGTGTTCTGGACCTCCGACCCCTTGCCCAACGACGCCGTGGCCGTGCGCGCGGGTCTGGCCAAGGATGCCGCCTTCGTCGCCCGGCTGCGTGCCGCACTCGAATCTGTCGGCCCTGAGCTGAAGCGCAACCCCAATCTGCTGCCGCCGCGCTACACCGGCTTTGTCGCCAAGGACAACAGCTACTACCGTCCGATTCGCGATGCGGGCCTGGCCACTGGCAAGCTCGTCACGCAGTGAGCCAGGACGCCGCCAGCGCAACCGCTGCCGAACTGCCGGCGGTTGCGCTGCCACGACACGCGATCCCCGATGCACGCACGCGGCTCAAGGCGCTGCCGGCGTTGCTGCTGGCGGTGGCCCTGCTCGTGCTGGCCAGCCTGTGGACGTTGGCGGCAGAAGACGAGTTGAGCCTGGGCCGCAAGCCGTGGCAGAACCTGCAGAAGACCGTGGCCGAGATGTCCGAGCCCAGTTTTCTGCGCGTCTGGTTCGGTAACCCGCGCCTGGAAGCGCGCGACGCGGACGGCCGCGTCTTGCGCGTCGAAGACCAGCGCGCCACCGAGCGCAAGTACCTCGCTGGCGTCGGGCGCGCGCTGTGGACCACGCTGCGCATTGCCACGCTGGGCACCGTGCTGGCGGCACTGCTGGCGCTGCCGCTGGGCTTGCTGGCTGCGCGCAACCTGCATGCGCCGCGCGTGCTGTCATTCGGCGCGAAGGCCGTGTTGGACGCCCTGCGCTCCATTCATACCCTGGTTTTCGGCCTGCTGTTCGTGGGCATCGTGGGCCTGGGGGCCACAGCCGGCATCCTGGCCGTGGCCGCGCACTCGGCCGGCACGCTGGGCAAGCTGCTGGCCGAGGCGATCGAGTCGCTGGACATGCAGCCGGTGGATGCCGTGCGCGCCACCGGCGCCACGTCGGCGCAGGTGTTCTTCCTGGGCGTCTGGCCGGCCGTGTTGCCGCAGTTCGTCTCGCAGACGCTGTACGTGTGGGAGTTCAACATCCGCGACTCCACCATCCTGGGCCTGGTCGGTGCCGGTGGCCTGGGGCTGCTGCTGTCCGAGGCCATGTCGCTCTTCCAGTGGGGCCGCCTGGCGACGCTGCTGCTGGCCATCGTGGCCATGGTCACGCTGTTCGACACGCTCAGCCGCGCGGTGCGGCGCCGGCTCGTATGAGCATGACCGCAGAAGCCTCGATCGATGCCGTGATCGACGCCCGTGGCCTGCAGGTCAGCGCCGGAACGCATGTGCTGCTGCGTGACGTCGGCATCTCGGTAGCACCGGGCGAACGCGTTGCCGTGGTCGGCCACAACGGCGCCGGCAAGTCCAGCTTCCTGCGTGCGCTGACGGGGTTCAATGCCGTCACCCGCGGCAGTCTGCGCGTACTGGGCACCGAACTGGCTGGTCGGCAGGCCGGTGCACAGGCTGCAAACGCGCTGCGAGCCTTGCGCTGCCGGGTCGCGCAGGTGCACCAGGGCCTGCATCTGGTGGGGCGGCTGAGTGCGCTGGACAACGTGTTGATCGGTGGTGCCGGACGCCACACCTCGCCGCTGACCTGGTTCCGCCGCTGGCCCGCCGCTGAACGGCGTGCCGCACAGTCCGCCCTGTCGCGTGTGGGCCTGGGCTGGGCCGCCGGCCGGCGCACCGATACGCTGTCGGGCGGCGAACGCCAGAAGGTGGCGATCGCCCGCGCCCTGCACCAGCAGCCGACGCTGCTGCTGGCCGATGAGCCCACCGCCAGCCTGGACGCGGACGCGGCCGACGACGTCATTCAATTGCTGGCTGAAGTGGCCGCCGAGCGTGGGGCCACGCTGGTCTGCGTCGTCCACGATCTGGACCTGCTGCCCCGACTGGCCCGCCGTGCCATCGCCCTGCGCCACGGCGTCGTGGTGGCCGATGTCGCGGTCACGCCCAATACGCCGCAGCAGTTGCGAGGCATGCTGAAATGAAGCCCCCACGCTCACTTCGTTCGCTGCCCCCCAAGGGGACGTTCAGTACCTTCGGAACGGCCATGCGGTACTGAAATGACTGACTCGTCTCCGGGCCGCGTCTGCCCCCTCCGCTACCGCTACGGCGCCCAAGCACTGGCCGCAGCCCCCACGCGGGAAGCGTCGACGCTGTATGTCGTGGGCGGTTTGTACGGCAACGGCCCGGCACTCGACACGATCGAACTGTTGGCGCGCACGGACACCCACGGCAATCAGCCGCCGGTGCTTTGCTTCAACGGTGACTTCAACTGGTTCAACGTGGACGATCGCGCGTTCTCCGACATCAACCTTCGGGTGCTGGCCAACGACGCCATCCTCGGTAACGTCGAAGCCGAGTTCGACTCATCCGCCGACGACGCCGGCTGCGGCTGCGCGTACCCGGACGACGTGGACGAGGCGGTGGTCGAACGGTCGAACCAGATCCATCGCCAACTGAAGGCAACGGCCAGTCGCCACGAGACCTTGCGCCAGCGCATCGCGCAGTTGCCGATGTTCGCGCGCTACCAGGTCGCGGGCTGCCGTGTCGGCGTGGTGCACGGTGACGCCGACTCGCTGGCGGGCTGGCGCTTCGACGTCGCCGCCCTCGCCGACCCGACCGCTGGGCCCTGGCTGCAATCGGCCTTCGAGCAAGCGGACGTGGACCTGTTCGCCAGCACGCACACCTGCCTGCCGGCCTTGCGCCGTTTCGCGCTCGCGGCAGGCCGTCAGGGCTGCGTGGTCAACAACGGCGCAGCGGGCATGCCCAACTTCAAGGACGACCTCGCCGGCTTGTGCACGCGCATTTCCAATGTGCCCTCGCCGCATCCGGCGCTGAATGAAACCCGCATCGCGGGGGCCTATGTGGCCTTGGTCCCGGTGCGCTTCGATGCCGAGCGCTGGCGAGCAGAATTCCTCGCTCAATGGCCGGCGGGCTCCGTGGCTTTCCTGTCCTACTTCCAGCGCATCACCACGGGCCCGGCCTTCACACCCGAGCAAGTGTTGGCCGCTGTGTGATCCTTGCGACGCGCGGCCGGCATCAGCCCCACCTCAGATGGAGAACCCGATGAACCTCAAGGCCCTGGCCTTCGACACCGGCGGCACGGTGCTGGACTGGCACGGTGGACTCGTCGCCGCGATGTCGGCCGTCGGCGCGATCCATCACCTGGCCCGATTTTCCCGGTGCGCTGGCCGCCCTGCGCAAGGCGCTGCCGGTGTTGTCGTTCACGATGCTGCCCACCTCGCTCGTCATCGATGTGTCGCGGCACAATGGCATCACCTGGGACGCCGTCATCTCCTGCGAAATGATCGGCGTCTACAAGCCCCACGCCGAGGCCTATGCCACCGCAGCGCGCTGGATGGGCCTGGAGCCGGCGCAGATCCTGATGGTGGCATGCCACAACTTCGACCTCAATGCGGCCCACCAGGCCGGTTTCCGGACGGCCTTCGTCCGGCGCCCTGCGGAGTGGGGCCCCGCCGGCCCACCCGACCCGAACCCGAACATGGACTACGACTTCGTCGTCGACGGCTTCCATGAACTCGAGACCGCCCTGTCGAATTCACCTTGATTCCCTTGGACATCACCGGAGATCACCATGACCCGCATCAAAGCCCTTGTTGTCGCGCTGTTTGCCACGCTCACCGTTTGCGCAGGTGCTGCTGATGGACTGGTGGCCGTCAAGAGTTCGCACACGCCTGCCGAGACTGGCAATCGACTCGTCGCGGCGCTGCAGGAGCGGGGGCTCAAACTGTTTGCGCGCATCGACCACGCCGCCGGCGCGGCCACGATCGGCAAGAGCCTGCGTCCGACCCAAGTGTTCATCTTCGGCAATCCGCAAGGCGGCACCCCGCTCATGGCGTGCCAGCAAACCGCGGGCATCGACCTGCCACTCAAGGCACTGGTCTGGCAGGACGAAACGGGCCAGGTCTGGTTCGGTTACAACGATCCGGCGTGGATTGCCGCCCGGCACGCGGCAGCCGATTGCCCTGTGGTGCCCAATCTGGCCAAGGCGCTGGCCGGACTGGCTGCAGCCACGACAGCGCCCTGAGCTTGCCCCCGGCTTCAGCGGTCGGAGTCAGCGGCTGCCGATCTGGCGTCTCGCCAGCAAGTGGTCGATCGAAAACACACCTGGTCCGCGCGCCATCAGATACAGCAGCAGCGCCGCCCAGGTGCCGTGCGTGGCATAGGCACCGGGATAGACGAAGACCTGGATCACGAGGGTCATGCCCAGCAGGGCCAGCGCAGAGAAGCGCGTCGCCAGGCCGAACAGCAGCAGCAGCGGGAACAGATGCTCGGCGAACGCCGCCATCGGTGCAGCCAGTTCGGGCGGCACGAAGGGCAGCTTGTATTCATCCTGAAACAGGGCCAGCGCCGAGTCCGACAGACGCGGCCAGCCCAAGGCGAAATCGCCGCTGACAAAGTTGAGTACCAGCCCCTCTATCTTGGTCTGCCCGGAGTTCCAGAACACCGCAGCGATCGAGAAGCGCGCCAGGAACGCGATCAGGCTGTTCGGGATGCGTTCGAACAGGCGGATGAGCGCGGTGACCGTTCCCGCCAGACCTTCAGCGCGGGATGTGGGTGGGGATGCGCCGGTCGGGGCGCGAGATGCCGTGTTGTTCATTGAGAAAGACTCCCAGGAAATTGAGCAGTGATCAGTGCGCCGTGCCCCATCAAGAGCGCCAGCACCTTGGGCAGGTCGAAATCGGCGGCCTCGCCCGCAGCCAGCGCCGAAGCGTCTGCCAGACCTGCGCCGGCTTGAAGGGCGATGACGAAGCGGGCGGCGCCCGGCGGTAGGCGCAGCACGAGCACGTCCAGACCAGGACGCACCACCAGCGCAGACTCCGGCAGCGCGGGATCGACCGCGGACAGATCGCCGTCGCCCTGATGGGCCGCCCACAGCGAGACGATCGCGTATGCGGACACCAACACCGAAGCCGATGGATGGCAGACCAGTTGCAGCGCGCCCAGGTCTTCGCCGCTGGACATCGCCGCGTCGAGCATCTCTGCCGTCAGAGGATCGGCGTCGGCCGCGTGATAGGCAAGCACACGGGCATGTTCCAGTCGGACGACATCGGCCAGGTAGGGAACGGCACGGGCCGGCTCGAAACCATCGACGAAATCTGCGAACTCGCGGCCGTAGTGCGCCAGCACCCTTGAGCGCGGCGGGTGCTGGCGCACGAACACGGCGGCCATGGCTCGAAAAAACTCTTCACCCACCAGTTCCTGCGTGACAGGAAACGTGTCGGCCACGGCGTCGATCAGCGAGCTGACGACGTTGTTGCGATAGACCGCCAGGCGTGCGGTCGGGTCCGAGCCGTTCCATGCCTGAAGGCCGGCAGGACACGGCAGGTCGGGCGTCAGCAGGGCCGCTGCAAAGGCGGCCTGCGTCACGAGCAGCCCCAGTAGTCGCCGCAGCGTTTGGGCTCGGCCAGCACCAGCATCAGATCTTCAGCACGTTGGGCTTCGTTGAGCAGCGTCGCCAGGCTGGGCACGTGGTTGTCGCGTTCGAGAAGGGTCGGCATCGGCCCGGTGCGAGCCAGCACCGCGGCATACAGGCTCCAGACTGCCTCATCAACCGGCGAGCCATGGCTGTCGATCAGCAGTGGCGCGCCCGCGGCGTCGCGGTCGGTGGCAAATCCCGCCAGATGAATCTCGCCGACGGTCTCCAGCGGCAGGCTGCTGATGTAGTCAAGCGAATCGCGGCTGTGGTTCGTGCAGGAGACATGAACGTTGTTCACGTCCAGCAGCAGCCCGCAACCGGTACGGCGGATCACCTCGCTCAGGAAGGCCGCTTCGTCCATCGTCGAGGCTTCGAATTCGAGATAGGTCGAGGGGTTCTCGAGCAGCATCTGCCGCTGCAGGCGCTCTTGCACGCGGTCCACATGATCGCAGACGCAGTCCAAGGTGGCACGGTCGTAAGGCACCGGCAGCAGGTCGTTGAAGAACACCTCGCCATGGCTGGACCAGGCCAGGTGCTCGGAAAGAGATGCCGGCTGGTAGCGCTTGATCAGCGCATCCAGGCGGTCAAGGTGGGCTTCGTCGAGCGAGCCTTCGGCGCCGATGGACAGACCGACGCCGTGCAAGGACAGCGGGTAGAGGTCGCGGATGCGGCCCAGAAAATGGTGGAAGGGCCCGCCGTCGACCATGTAGTTCTCGGCGTGCACTTCGAAGAAACCGATGTCCGGGCGCGTTTCGAGCACGTCCCGGAAATGCTGCGGCTTGAGGCCCACGCCCGCTTTTGCAGGCAGCCCGGCGTCGGTCCGAGCCTTCGGCACGGCTGGTATCGCGCGCCTGGCGCGATGTCCAATGACTGTGCTCGAGGTCGACACGGTACGTCCGGGCTTCCAGTGCTCGATGTGGGTTGTCAATACCCGGATCAGGCCTTCTTTTCCTTGAACACGGCCATCTGTCCAAATCCCGTCGGCGAGGTCTTGGAAGCGGTCTTGTCGCACGTGCCCTTGGGTACGAGCGACCAGGCGTTGCCCTGGTAGTCGACCTTGGACGTGCCTGCGCAGGTGGTGCCGGGGCCGGCAGCGCAATCATTCTTGCCCTTCAGCGCCACGCCGAAGCACTTTTCCTTGTCGGCCATCTGGGCGGCGGCGGGCAAGACGGTGAAGGCGGCGCCGAGCGCAAGGGCCAGGGCAACGGCGGGAAGCTTGTGGGAGGCTTGGGTCATGTGGATCTCCAGGAGGCAACAGGTTTGGGAACGGCTGCGGCATGAGCCGTAGCGCGGAGAAAGAAACTCGAAAGCCGGGCAGAACTCGGCTCTCGTCCCGCTTAGACGGGTGGCAACGCCAAACCCTTACAGCGGGAAAACCCGCATCACGCTTGCAAGCGTCAAAGGCCGCGCGCAATCAGAGCTTGCGGGCGCGCGCTTGTAAGGAATGCCTGCGCAGCGCGTCTACTGATGGGTGACGGCAACCCTGCCCGTCCGCCGTGACCGAAAGCTCTTGATGCCTGTGGACGAACGTTGGTGGTTCGTGGTGCTGCTGCTGACCCTGGTGGGCCTGTTCTTTGCCTTCGACCTCGGCCCGTACCTGAACCTCGCCACCATCAAGAGCCGCCAGGCCGAGCTGGAAGCCTGGCGCGAGGGGCAACCCGTCGTGGCCGGCGTGCTGTTCTTCGCCGCTTGCGTGGCGGTCTCGGCGCTGTCGCTGCCGGTTGCCGCGGTCATGACGCTGGCGGCATGCGCCATCATCGGCCTGGGCTGCACGCTGGACGACGTCGAGTACGGCCTCATCCGTCCGCCCGGCGTGTTCGACGACCCGCGCATCCACGCGGCCGTGGTGTGTGCCTCCGTCGGCTGCCCGATGCTGCGCAACGAGGCGTTCGTCGCCGAGCGGCTCGACACCCAACTGGACGACGGACTGCGGCGCTTCCTGTCCGACCTTACGCGCAACCGATTTGCCGCCGGCACTGGCGGCAGCACCGGCACGCTGCAGGTATCCAGGCTCTTCGACTGGTACCGCAAAGACTTCGAGCAGGGCCATCGCGGCTTCGATTCGCTGCAGACACTGTTTGCGCGTCACGCCGACGTGCTGGCCGACACGCCGGCGGCGCAAGGCGAGATTCGCGCCGGCCGGGCCGGGATCGCCTTCCTCGACCACGACTGGTCGCTCCACGACGCCCGTTGACGTCCACAGTGCATCCATCCTCACCATGACCAGTTCTTTCAACGGCATCACGCGCTGGCTGGGCGGCCAGCTGAGCCGCTACTTGAGCCAGACGTCGCAGAGCAATGGCACGGCAGTACCGACCGACCCGGTCATGTTGATGGCCTGTCTGCAACCCGGTGACGTGCTGCTGGTGGAAGGCCAGACGCGGGTGAGCACGGCCATCAAATACCTGACGCAGTCGACCTGGTCTCATGCAGCGTTGTTCGTCGGCACCGCGACCGGCCTGGTGGATGCCCAGGGTCGGCCCAGGGCGTTCGTGGAAGCGGATATCCGCGAAGGGGTCCGGGCGGTCAGCGTGGACGAGTTCGCGGGCTTGCACTGCCGCGTGTGCCGGCCCGTCGGTTTGAGCCCGTCCGAGATCGATGCGGTGATCGGCTTTGTCACTGCCCGACTGGGCCACCAATACGACCTGAAGAACGTGATCGACCTCGCCCGCTACCTTTTCCCGACGCCCCCGGTGCCGGTGCGCTGGCGGCGCCGCATGATCGCGTTCGGCAGCGGCGACCCCACGCGCGCGATCTGCTCGACGCTCATCGCCCAGGCCTTTCAGTCGGTGCGCTACCCCATCCTGCCCATCGTCCAGGCGGTGCCGTCGCAGGACCCGATGTGCCCCGGCTGCATGGACGAGATCCTGCGAATCCGGCACCACAGTCTTTTCGTGCCGCGCGACTTCGACGTGTCGCCCTACTTTGCCGTCATCAAGCCGACCCTCGCTTCGGGATTCGACCACCGGCAATTGGCGTGGCACGACCGTCCGGCAGCGGCGAACGCATGAAGCCTGGCCAGCCATGGCTGGGGCCGGTTCGACGTGCACATCGACAGCCCGGCGCTGATGCTGCGCATCGTCGGTGGCGCGATGAGTTTCCGCTCTCACTGGACCGGCATCGCCACCGGCGACCAGGCGATATATGTGCGCCAGGATCTCTTCGACGTGGTCGGCGGCTTCCCCGACATCCCCTTGATGGACGACATCGCGCTGTCCACAGCACTCAAGAAACTCGGCCCGCCGGCCTGCCTGCGCCATTGCGTCACCACTTCGGCGCGCCGATGGCAGCGCCGCGGCGTCTGGCGGACGATCTGGCTCATGTGGCGGCTGCGCGCAGCGTACTTCTTCGGTGCCGACCCGGTATGTCTGGCCACAGCCTATGGATACCAACCCCGACAGCCCTGAAGCTGATCTGCGCCAGGTGCAGGTCGCCGTGCTGGCCAAGGCGCCGATAGCCGGCATGGCCAAGACGCGCCTCATTCCTGCGCTCGGCCCACAAGGGGCCGCGAGGCTGCAGCGCTCCTTCACGCGCCATGCTGTTGCCGTCGCTCAGGCGGCTTCGCTCGGAACGGTCACGCTTTGGTGTGCGCCGAATGCTCAGCACCGGTTCTTTCAGGCCCTGGTTCGAACGGCCGGTGTCGCCTGCCTGGTGCAAACGAATGGCGATCTGGGGCAGCGCATGCACATGGCATTCCGGCTTCACTGCGTGCAGGGGCCCTTGCTGTTGACGGGCACCGACTGCCCGCCGCTGCGGCCTGCGCAAGCCCCGACCGGCGCTCTTCGAAGACATGGTGTGGAGCACACCCGGGGTGATGGCCGAGACGCGAGCACGCGCACAGGCCCTGGGCTTGCGCGTGCGCGAGTTCGAGACCTTGTGGGACGTGGACACGCCATCGGACCTGACTCGTTGGCGCGCATCGACATCTGCAGGCTTGACTGTGGCGGCATGAAGCAACTGGTCCTGCGCGGTGGCGGCCCTGCCCATGTTAAGGAGCTGGCCGGCCTGGCGCAGCAGCCGCTGGCAGGTTGGGACGCGCACCTGGTGACACCGTACCAACGAGATGAGTCGCGCCCGTTGCAGGCAGTAGCCACCGGCCGCAAGGGCGACCCCGCCGACCTGGCGCCCGTGGCCGATATGGCGCTCATTCAGGGCTTCGTGCAAGACACCGCACAGCACGCGCTTTAGTCCTGTCGAGGCCCCCTCTCGTCGCCGCCGTCATTGAACATGTCGCCTGCCAATGCGTGAATGGCGTCCAACTGCTGCGCGACGTTGCTGCAGTTGCCGCACATCCTCAGATGCACGCGCAGCTGAACGCGATCGAACACGCCGAGCGGTTCGTCGTGGGATTGCGAGATCAATTCGGCAATCCGTCGGCAGGAGTACATCAGGCCCATCGATCACTTTCGAAACAATTCTGGTCACAGTGGTGCCACAGGGCGCGGCCGGCAATGCGTTCAACGCTCACCTCTCAAGCTTGGTCGTCGACGCGTCTAAAAACGTGACACGGCGTGCGCTGCCGCTGTAACCGATACGCAGCCTGCAGCGAATATCAGACCAAGCAGCCGCCCGAAGTTGTTCGGCGAAACGACTGCGCACAATGGAGACCTCTGTGAACCTACACCAAGGCGACGCTGTCACGCTGTCGATGCCCGCGGTCAGCAGGGCAGCCGACATTTTGGAGCCACAACTGCCGGACTTGCGCGCCCATTTGTTGCGTCATGCCCGCCATGCGGTCCATGACGCAGCGCTGGCCGAAGACCTGGTCCAGGAGACTTTGATCGTCGTGATGCAAAAGCACGAGACGCGGCGCGGCGAGTCAACGCTGCGCACCTGGGCCATAGCCATTCTGAAGCACAAGGTGGCTGACTGGTACCGCTCGCCCGACCGCCGCCGGCTGATGCAACTCGACGACAGCGACGCCTTGGCCGACGGCGTGGAAGCCTTGTACGACGGCGTCGGCGGCTATCACGAGCCGGTGGCTGCCTGGCAGCAACCCGACGGCCAAGTCGAACGAAAACAGATGATGCAGGTGCTCGATGCCTGTATGACTTGCCTACCTGAACAGACCCGCCGTGTGTTCATGATGCGTGAATGGCTGGGCTTCGAGACTCAAGAGATCTGCGAACAGCTCGGGGTGAAGGCCGACAACTGCCGCGTGATTCTGCATCGTGCTCGCCTGGCGCTGCGCCGCTGCATGCAGCGCGACTGGCTCGGCGGCAAGCCGCTGAGCTGAGCCACCGACCGACAGTTCGTTCGTTCGATCCAGCGTTTGTCGCTTGCGTTTGTCGCCTGCGTTTGCCGCTTGCTTTTACAGCTGCGCACATGCGCGCGCAGCGCCAGGATGCATTACCAGTTCAGCGCATTGGGTCCCAAAAGGGCACCTACGCCGCCCGCCATGCCGATGCCCAATGTGTACCACAGCGCAATGAACGCGGTAGACGTCTCGTGGCACGTGAAGGCATAGCCGAACGCGCCTACAGCGCCGGCCAGAAGGCCAGCAGCCAGGCCGGCCGCGCGCAGGCGCGTCGGCGCCAGACCACGCAGCGCCCAAAAAGTGCCACACAGCGTCGGCAGTGAAAGCGCAAGCACCGACCACGGGCACTGCAGCCAGGAATCGCCCATCACATAGGGCAGGCGCTCGCCCGCTGGCGTGTCGAATGCTGCCAGCAGGCCCACCACGGCCGCAACAAGTACCACGCCAGCGACGACCGCTACCGCCCCGCGCAAGCGCGCGATCGGTCTGGCCAAGCGCGCTGTCAACCAGGCCGCACACGCGGCCAGTGCGCCTGCGTAGGCGAACTTGAGTGCCAATGCAGTACCGACCGTCTCCAGATTCGGTGCGGGCCCCAGGATCAGCAGCGACAGCGCCGCGCTGGCCAGAGCGCCACCGAGCATCACAGGCGCGAGCCGCCGCGCCGCGACCGCGCGCGGCGCGGCGCCGGCACTCCTGGACAGTATTGAGATCAGATCGTCGGTCTTCATGAGCTGCCTTTCACCAGCGCGGCCAGTCGCTTCAATCCGCGATGGACCTGCACCTTGATTGCCGACTCCGAGATCGCGCTTCTCATCGACGCCTCACTGACCGAAAACCCTTCGAGTTTCGTCAACTCGATGGCCTGGCGTTGTGCTGCCGGCAAAGTCTTGAGCAAGGCCGCGAGATCGCGTCTTGCAAAGTGGCTGTCTGAGGCCAACGGCTGCAGCGCCTCGCAGAGTTCGTCCAAGGGTTGGTTCAAGGCCTCGCGCCGGCCGCGACGGCGCAGCAAGTCGACCAGCTTGTGACGCGCGATTGCATAGACCCAGGCGCTGACGGGCAGGCCGGGGTCGTAAGTGCCACGCTGCAAGTGCAGCGCAAGAAGGGTTTCCTGCACCAGGTCCTCTACATCGTCTGCCAAGCCGAACAAACGGCGGGAAAAGTAGCCACGCAAGCGCACAGCGATCCGTGACAGGGCATCTCGATAGGCGGCCTCGTCACCGGCTTGCGCACGCATCCACAACGGCTTCAGGTTGGCTTCGAAGTCGTCGGACGACGCGTCATGGTTCATTTCGTCGCGAGGCCCCGATTGGTTACAGCGCCGGCGTCGAATGGGGATGCAGCCTCGGCGCTTTGCCAGTGGCCACACACGCGCTGCACCTGATTGACCGCTCCAAAGTATCCGTGAGGATGCCGGGCGACGCTGCCAAGTCAGCGGTGCTCGCCAACAAGGCAGCGGCGGCCGTCGTCAACACAGCGCGGCGGTGCAGGATGCGGTCGATGGTGATCGTCACAACATTTCCAAACTTGACTTGATGGCAGCGCGCGCCGCCGTTCTTCTTTGACGGGCTGGCTGTCGATTCCTTACAGCGCCGCCGGCGACGTGGCGGCCTATGCCGATGCGCGCCCCAAGTTCGGGTGTGTATCCTGTGCGTGCGGGATGCTACGCCTTCGACGCGATGACGAGCACGCGGCCGTATCGGGCCGCGATGCCGGTCCCAAGGGCGCTGGAACGTATCGGCGCTGAACTCGGCCCGCAGTTCGACGGCATGCTCGGCCGGCATTTCCTCGCGCTGGGCGCCGAAGGCCTGCTCGATCACATCGCCGGCCACCTGACGGCATCCCGCTGCAGCGCTGCATGACCTGCGGGCCGACACTCGTGGTGCGGCGCGAACAGTCGGCCGGCGAGCCGGTGTAGTGCCGCAACTGCGGTGGCGAGTAGCGCCTCGAACGCTTGCGCGACGACCTGCAAGTGCGCGTCGCGAGCCCACTGGCCGCCAGGGGCACGCCAAGGAACTGGCGCTGGCGGCCGACACGGCACTCATCCAACGCTTCGTTCAAGACACCGCAGTCAACGCGCAATCGTCGTCCGCCGGGCACTGAGCGGTAACGCGCGAGAACATCACGCGAGAACTGGAGCGAACCTCCACCGTCATCAAGTCGGGATACTTCTGCGCTGGCGCGCCGGCTGCCTGCGCCCCAACGCTTGCCGGCATGGCGCGCTACGACGCCATGAAGATGAGGTTTGCGCCCACAGGTACGCGCACGAACCGCATGGCGAACTCACGCATCGGCGCCCATCCAGTACGCCGGTGTCTAGGCGCCTTAGCGATGATCGAGCAGCGCGCGCATCATGGTCTTTGCAGCGCAGCGATCAAGGGGCATGAGACCTGACCGCGACTAGAGCCGCAATCCCGCACCAGACCGGCCAGGAGCGACTCGATGCGCCGCAGGTCTTTCAACCTGGCACGCACGTCGATGAGCTTGGTCTGGGCGAGAAGGCTCGCCTGCGCGCACTGGGCACCATCGTCAAGCCTCAGCAGTTCGGCCACTTCGTCGAGGCTGAAGCCAAGGCGCTGCGCGGCCTTGACGAACTTCACGCGCGCGACGTCCTCGCTGCTGTAACGCCGAATGCTGCCATAGGGTCTGTCCGGCTCGGGCAGCAAGGCTCGGCGCTGGTAGAAGCGCAGCGTCTCCACGTTGACCCCGGCCGCCTTGGCAACGGCCCCGATCGTCAGTCCGTTCAGCTCACGTTCCATATCGCTTGACTCCGTACTCAGGTACGGACATAAGCTTACGCCACGTTCTTGAGACCCGCCAAGGAAAGTGCATGAGCAAGCCACAAACCGGGAGCGGCGCCCTCTTCGCCGGCGGCCTGGCCGCACTTCTCGCCTCCACCTGCTGCCTGGGGCCGCTGGTACTGATAACCCTCGGATTCAGCGGCGCCTGGATCGGCAATCTGACGGCGATGGAGCCGTATCAGCCGATCTTTCTCGGTGCAGCCCTGATCGCCACGTTCTTCGCCTATCGCCGCATCTATAGGCCGACGAAGGACTGCAAGTCCGGAGAGGTTTGCGCGATCCCGCAGGTGCGCAGCACCTACAAGATCATCTTCTGGGTTGTGCTGGCGCTGGTGCTGATTGCGCTCGGCTTCCCTTACGTCGCACCCTTGTTCTATTGATCAGGAGTTCACCGTGAAGAAGCTGTTTGCCTCTTTTGCCCTTGCCGCCGTCGCCGCCCCCATCTTGGCCGCCACTCAGACCGTCACGCTGGCTGTGCCCGGCATGAATTGCGCGACTTGTCCGATCACCGTCAAACGTGCGATCTCCAAGGTCGATGGCGTCAGCCAGGTCAAGGTGCGCTACGAAGGGCGCGAAGCCGTCGTGACCTTCGACGATGCCAAGGCCAGCGTAGAGAAACTGACCCAGGCGACCGAGAACGCCGGCTATCCGTCCAGCGTCAAGCGCTGAGCCACTCCAACGTGACCCGGAGAATTCCCATGGCCTTACTCGATTCCATCGGCAACAAGGCGGGCGGCCTCGGCAGCATTGTGTCTGCCATGGGTTGCGGCGCCTGCTTTCCTGCGCTCGCGAGCTTCGGCAGCGCGATCGGACTGGGCTTCCTGAGCCAGTACGAAGGCCTGTTCGTCACCGTGCTGTTGCCGCTGTTCGCGGCGCTGGCCCTGCTGGCCAATGCGCTGGGCTGGCTGCGTCATCGCCAGTGGCATCGCAGCGTGCTGGGCATGATCGGGCCGGCCATCGTGCTGGTCGCCACCTTCACGATGGCGGAGAAGTTGCTCTATGTCGGCCTGGCTGCCATGGTCGGCGTGTCGATCTGGGATTTCGTCTCGCCCGCGAACCGCCGTTGCCGGCCTGACGGCTGCGAATTGCCGCCCACGCGCGCGTGACGGAAAGCGCGAGGCGCCAGATTCAAGTCACATTCCGACGGGCCCATGACACAACTGCAAATCACAGGCAGGCCCTTCGACTCTTGCGCCAAGGCTGACGGCGAGTCGGGGGCCTTGCACATCGCCGTCATCGGCAGCGGCGGCGCCGCGATGGCCGCCGCACTGAAGGCGGCCGAACAGGGCGCGCGGGTGACGCTGATCGAGCGCGGCACGATCGGTGGCACCTGCGTCAATGTCGGCTGCGTGCCGTCCAAGATCATGATTCGCGCCGCACATGTCGCCCACATGCGGCGGGAAAGTCCGTTCGACGCAGGCATCACCGCTTTCAGGCCGGCCATCGACCGCGCCCGCCTGCTGGCCCAGCAGCAAGGGCGTGTCGATGAACTGCGGCATGCCAAGTACGAAAACATCCTTGAAGGCACCCCTGCCATTACGCTGCTGCGCGGCGAAGCGCGCTTCAAGAACAGCCACAGCCTGGTCGTGCGCATGAGCGAAGGCGGCGAGCGCGAACTGGCGTTCGACCGCTGCCTGATCGCCACCGGGGCCAGCGCGGCCGTGCCGCCGGTTCCGGGCTTGAAGGACACCCCCTTCTGGACGTCAACCGAAGCCCTCGTCAGCGAGATCATCCCGCCACGCATGGCGGTCATCGGCTCGTCGGTGGTCGCGCTGGAACTGGCGCAGGCCTTCGCCCGGCTCGGCAGCCAGGTCACGATCCTGGCGCGCCACAGCTTGTTCTTCCGCGAAGACCCGGCCATCGGCGAGGCGATCACGGCAGCGTTTCGCACCGAAGGCATCGAGGTTCAGGAGCATACCCAGACCAGCCAGGTCGTCCACGACAACGGCGAATTCGTGCTCACGACCAGCGGCGGCGAAGTGGGCTCCGACCGGCTGCTCATCGCCACGGGCCGTGTTCCGAACACGGGCAAGCTCGGCCTGGAAGCTGCAGGCGTCGAGGTCGACAAGCTGGGCGCCATCGTGATCGACCCGGGCATGCGAACTTCGAGTGCAAACATCTTTGCTGCCGGAGATTGCACCGACCAGCCGCAGTTCGTCTATGTGGCTGCGGCGGCCGGCACGCGCGCGGCGATCAACATGACCGGCGGCGACGCCGCGCTCGACCTGAGTGCCATGCCTGCGGTGGTGTTCACTGACCCGCAAGTAGCCACCGTGGGCTTGAGCGAAGCGCAAGCTCACGTCAAAGGCATCAAAACCGACAGCCGCACGCTCAGCCTGGACAACGTGCCGCGCGCGCTGGCGAACTTCGACACGCGAGGCTTCATCAAGTTGGTGGCCGAAGCCGACAGCGGACGGTTGCTGGGCGTGCAGGCCGTGACCCCGGAAGCCGGCGAACTGATCCAGACCGCGGTGCTGGCCATCCATTCGCGCATGACCGTGCAGGATCTGGCCAGCCAGTTGTTCCCCTACCTGACAATGGTCGAGGGGCTGAAGCTGTGCGCACAAACCTTCACGAGGGACGTCAAGCAGCTTTCTTGCTGCGCCGGCTGAGCATCTGCGGCGGCCGGGCTCAAACAGCCAGCGCGTGTTCGGCGTCTGCCGCCGCCGCTTCCAGGTAGCGCCGAGCGGCGTCCGGCGCCAGCGGTCTGGAGATCAGATAGCCCTGCGCGATATCGCAGCCCAGTGCGGCCAACAGGTCACGTTCCTCGGGCCGCTCGATCCCCTCGGCGGTGACGGACATCTTCAGGCTGTGACCCAGTTCGATGATGGTCTTCAGCAGCGCCCGAGCCTCGGGCTTGAGGTCCGCCCCGGCGACGAAGCTGCGGTCGATCTTGAGCTCGCTGACCGGCAGGCGATGCAGATAGGCCAGTGACGAGTAGCCCGTTCCAAAGTCGTCAATGGACAGCTGCACACCCAGTGCGCGCAAGGCATGCAGCACCGGCAGCACGCAGTCAGCGTCTTCCATCACGCTGCTTTCGGTGATCTCCAGGCGCAGCCGGTCCAGCGGCGCGCGATGTTTCTGCGCCA
>ENA-ORBV01006728-ORBV01006728.1-microbial-mat-metagenome-genome-assembly--contig:-NODE-6728-length-20099-cov-13.649935_pt1 | contig 20099 bp, 20 predicted proteins | sample MGYA00237777_ERZ505514 | MGnify/ENA primary metagenome ERZ505514 (study PRJEB26160, sample SAMN06269048) | microbial mat metagenome | isolation source: Oligotrophic lake microbial mat | place... | reverse complement strand
ACAGTTGACTGGGGAGAACACTCTGCACCACTCAAACCTCGTGGCTCTCTCTCAGAATCTGAATACATGGAAGCGCTCTACCACTTGACACAAGAGCCTTCTGTGCTTCAGCAAGCCGAGGAGCGACACAATCGCATTGTAGATGCCGACTACTCAGCAGTAGACATAGAAGACCATGTCGCTAGTCTTAAACACTTGTCACCAAAAGAAAAACAACTCCTGCTCAAAGTGCTTTCGGCACACACAGACCTGTTCAAAGAAGGGTTAGGACTTCTCAACATCCCGCCAGTGGAGTTAGAAGTCAAAGAAGGCGCACAGCCATTCCATGTCAAACCATTTCCCATTCCGCATGCCTATGAAAGGCCAGCCAAAAAGGAAATTGACAGGTTCTGCGACATAGGAGTAATGGAAAAGAACCGCGAAAGCGAATGGGGAGCCCCCACATTCTTCCAACCAAAGAAGAAAGGGAATGTTGGCAGCATGAGGGTGTTGACCGATTTCCGGCGACTGAATGCCGCCCTGAAAAGGCACCCCTTTCTTCCACACCTGTTTCAGTTTTGCTGTCACTAGTTGCTTCAAGAATGGTCAATTTTCTCTAGACACAAAAATGATCCATCAAAACATGTGCACAGTCATTTGGAGTTTCTGCCTCTTAGCACTGATCCACTCTGACGTGTTGCTTCAACTCTTTGACATTGTTGAATTCCAACAGAGCTGGTGCTTCTCTTGGTCACAGGGGACGGCAACAGACAAAGCCAAGTGCATTCTGCACAGGCAACAAATGAAAGTGCCAGTTTTATCAAATCTAGGGAGAAGCCTACTCTTTTCTATTTTCATTGCATTGTGCAAGGTAGGAAGTAGCCAGCCAAACAGCGTTTTAGCATTTCGCACATCTGGTAGCTAGCTAGCTAGCTGACTAGTAGGTAATCATTCACGAGTCAAACATGCTTACGTAAGATTTCTTGCGCAGTCTTCTCTGGGTTGTCATCATTTAATGAATGTCTCTATTGAATCCCGCCTGATACTTCTGGGTAGAAGAACCATATTTAAAATGTGGCTTCAAAGTCACAAGAAACAACCAGTTTCAATGATCCAGTCGTTCATAGATTTTCACCGTGATACAACTACTTGCTAGCTAGCTAGCTAGCTGCTAGCTACTAGCTACCGGTACGACGTAGTAGTATTACTGGTATTGTAACTCGGTCAAACGTGATGTTTGTTGTTTCATGTCGGCTTCTGTTTTACAATGCAAACGCTCCCTGGCATAAACACATCAACAGCAACATGAACCTTGATAACCACCCAAATAACGCAGCCCCAAGGCCAGCCAGCCGCCGCAACAGCACGCGAAGGCAAAAAAAATCCAATCAGTCCCTTCCCTTTCTGGGTAACTCTTGCCCGGAATTGGGTGTTAGCCTATGTGACATTGATCTAGTCTATGATGCTTGCACTTCTGTTAGCCACAATCCCATCCCCAAGCTGAAAGCAAGCAAAGTTGATGTCCCACCCAAATACAACCCTGAAAGTCGTCCAAAAAAGCCGGAACAGAAGAAGCCTCGCAAGCCCATTACCACTGGCATTCGAAGACGACAATCGATCCGCCGCCTCAAAGCACACGAGGCTACTATATGTGAGGGTGCCCCACTTGAGACTACATGGAGCCGGTCATTGCCAAAAGCAAGACGTGGAGAAAGCACTAGACATCTTCATGAAGAGCCCGAGCCCCGCGATGCACCTCCCAGAGTGGTAAAGCGTAGGATATCCTCAACAACTGGCAAACGCACTGCGTCTTCGTCGCGGCCCAGGGATGAAAGGGCGCCGAGAAATCGCCGTACACGCACGAGCAGCGAAGATTCCTCAGTCGTGATCTGGGAACGCCGACAAGATGACAGGGCGCCAAGAGCCCGCCGCACGCGCACGTGCAGCGAAGATTCCTCCGTCGTTACCTGGGAACGCCAACAAAGCGATATTCGTCTTGTTAAACCCAGCACCCGCTCTCGCAGCAGAGACAGGCCGCAACGGACCAGATCCTCGCTTGTGAAGACAAAGTCAGGAGAATCGAGAACCTCCGCTAGGAGCGGACGTAGCGAGATTGGAGAAGGCCGAGGCCGAAGATCTTCTACCACGAGAGCGCGCAGCAGCCGCAGACCCAGCCTGAGGAACAGGAGCAACTCTCGGGGGTCTCCAATAGCACCTCCCAAGCAAACATCGGCAGAGGATGATGCTTCTATTGTTTCCTGGCAGCGCCACCAAGCTAGTAGCAGGATCAACTCTCGGGGGTCTCCAATAGCACGCCCCAAACATATACCGGCAGAGGATGATGCTTATATTGTTTCCTGGCAGCGCCACCAAGCTAGTACTGGCAAGCCCAGACCCAGGCGCCGTCCCTCCGGCATCCGCCAGCACAAGAGATAAGCTGTGCCCCAATAGAATTCAAAAACTTATAAATAAACACATAGAGACATTATACACCCATAAGACTCTACAGACTGCTCTTTTCTGTAGCGCCGGAAGCATGATTCTTGCCATGTTCTAGGACCGAAATCTTTTTTTCTTCGTGCAATTAGTTGCCACCTAGCTAGTCGTTAAGGAGGAGAAAGTAACGCCTTTTTCTTGGCGCCACTGCCATTTGGATAGCTGGAGCGTTGCTTGGTCACGACCAACTGTTTTCCAAGCCATGAACCCTACCACGCTATACTAGTATGAGCAGGAGCCATGGCAAGTCTTGGTTTGAACTGTCCTCCAGGATCAACAGAAAGTATTTTCAGCGAAATACTCCCTCTGCTGCTAACCGCATCAAAAACTAGCTCTCACATGATTATAACCTTTATTATTTCGTGTATATAATTTATTGTTGCCGTGATTTCGTCTACCTGGTACGCAATTTTTGAGATCTGAATCATAGGACTTTTTTTGGTTCAACAGTAATAGCTTTTTCGTTTTGTTGTCATGTTTCAATTTGTTTGGACTGGTGATTTGCTCGTCGCTTTGTTTCCCTGACAGTGACGCATTGTGATTTATAATTAAAGTATTTATCATGCTTCAGTTTGTGTACTTGTTTACCATCCATCATCGGCCTCTTCAGACATTCGTTTTTTATCTGCTTCCGTCAATTCAAAATCTTTATCATTGGTAGCACCCGTCTTTTTGAGCGCTGCTTCCAGTTGACTGGTGAGGGATCCTACATCACTGACAGATGAAACCTCCACATCTTCCATGAGGGCACCAGCAATACGAGTACTCATACCCTCCGACAATCCACCACCACGTTCTTTGGCACGCTCTCCTTGACTCTCAGTAAATGCCACAAGGCCAATTCCTGCTGCCAAACCAGCAAAGGCTACACCAGCCCCCATAATCACATTTTCTATTGTAATATAAAACGCAGCAACGAAAGAGAACAAACAAATTAATTTGGATGAGTCACAAAACTTAACGACTGCACACTGCTCGTTTTTTGCGTATTTATTGTGGCACGGAACCTCTTGAAAAACGAGCTCGCTTTTGGGGACTGTTCACCTTTCAATGGACCACCCTCGTACACACGAATTACAAAACCCTTGGCACAAAAACACCAGCAAAAAACTGCCAAGAATCACAGCCCATCCATTGCCATTCTTCGAACAAAAAATACAAAGAGCAGCTGCTTGATCACAAACGAACAAAAATCCCACGTACGATCTACATCCATTTGAAGAGCCGTTTTCGTTTTCCTAGCTGTGGATGTCGCGACAGGAGAGAACCCGACTGTCCCGGAGAGAAGGCCCGCAAAGGCAAACGCCGCAAGCAATCTGTGGATCATTTTTGTCTTCTTATTGTGGATTGTATGTAGTGTGGTGTATTGGTATGCTTTGTTTCGGTGTAGCAACCTTGGGATTACCACAAGCCGCAGGGTACTTTCTCAAGTGGTTGAAATAATAGCCCAAGTAGTGAAAACTCATGAATCGGCTGTGTTGCTGATGTTGCATGCATGGTGCCCATCTCTGAGTGCCTTGACAGCGTGGTTTTCGATTGCCAGCATAATATACCGGCGCAAGGATAATCTTCTACACCTCCTTCATGAAGAACGATGATTCATTGGGATGACTGACGTAAAAGCAAATCTTTTTGCTTTTTTTTTGGCACGTTTCACTGTTTCTGGACCTAACCCTAAAATACAGCCGTTTTAACCGCCGTTTGACGACAGACGTCAGAATTCCGGTATCTTTGACGTCATCCTATGTGTAAAGTCTACGAGATTCCTCCTACTAAGTACTGGAGTAAGAGATTCACTGCACGAGCTTTTGAAACACGCACAGGTGCAGCTGTACTGTATTTTTAGCGGGTTGTATTTGTGTCGTGCCGTATCAAAGTTCGCAGAATCTATCTTGAACAACAGTAAGTTGACGCTTCAAAACAGAATTTGGCACCGATCGAGTGAGTCCATAACGGCACACAAGTTGGAGTTGGAGTAGAAGGAAGACATCTATCTACACCAGCAGCTAGTTTAGTTTAGAATAGATACATTGATTTGATTTGACAACAAACACTCAAGCTATCCCTTTCCTACTACTAGCTAGCTCGAAAATCAAAGATGGATAGCCTTGCTCCACTCCTCGAAGATTTGCCCTTGGAAGAAAAAGATATCATTAGCGATCTTCCCAGCAGCTTGCTGTCACCAACACCGGATTCTCCTACCCCCTTTCTTGGCAGCGACAACAACTCCTCTGCACCTCCTCCTCCTCCCACCCCGACAACAACAGCAGCCAATGTGATTTCTCACATTACGGAATTTCCCTTGGAGATTCAAATCAATATCCTCACGTACCTCCGGGCTTACGACCTAGCGGCGGTCCATCAAACCTGCCACTACTATCATGAACCATCCTTGGTGCATGGCATTGTCTTGCATGCTGCCGAACGCGTGTATCCTTCCGATTTGACGTCAGGGTTTGAAGACCAGCCCGTCATGTCCACTACTAGTAGTGGTACTGCTAGTAGTGGTGCTAGCAATGTCAAAGGAGCTGCTCTGGTGAAAAAAGGAAAGAAGAAAGAACCTCCTACGGCTGCTACAACCCAAGCAACAACAATTCCCGCCGACCCCATCTACTATACCTTTGAGCATTTGCGCAACATGGAACTCCTTGTGGTGGTCCGAATCTTGTCTCGTCCCGAACCCCCTTCCGAAGACCCCAACAATGGTCCTTCTGGCACTGCGGCTGGTTGTGGATACTACTATGTTTCCAAATCCTGGTGTAAAACCGCTTTGAAATGGTTGGAATGGCAACAAGAACGCCAACAACAATACGCCAAAGAAGCCGCTGCCTTGGCAACCTCGCATCATAAAAAGAGCAAGTCCAATAAAATCTCCAAAAAACAACAACGCTTACGACAACGCAAGTATTCCGATGCCAGTCCTCCGTGGCCCAATGTCAATTCGGACATTGTCTGTTGTCACGATCAATTGCAAATGTGCAGCAATCGCAAGAGCGCCCGTGCCCGGCGCAAGGTACTGGATAAGCAGGCCTGGAAGTGTTTGAAGAAGTTGTACCCCGAATCGTCGCCCTTGGAAGCCGTCAAGGGCGAGTGCCTCCAGTGTTTGCTCGAGACGGAAACGGAAAAAAAGACCCAACAGCAACGAGAACAACAACTCAAGGAAGAGCGCAAGGCACCCCTCAGTCAACCTGTCTTGAGACGATTTTATACCCGAACACGAGGTGTCCCCGTGCACTGTCTCAAAGATACTGCTGTTGCTGCTGCTGGGATGAGTAGCAGTGGTTATACCATTGGTGCTGCGATCGACACCAAGGAAGACCTCGAAGACAAGAAAATGTCCGCCAAACCGTCGTCGACGATTTGCATCGAGGAGCCATCATCATCCACCACCACCACCACCAAGACTACTCCCACCAAATTTGGTCGATGTCCTTTGGTTCCTGGAAAGTACTATGCTGTTCCTCGTGCATGGTGTCATGCCTGGCGCAAGTACATGAAGACGGGGGAAGGCACTGGACAACTCTTGCCACCAGATGCATCGGCTTTGCTGTGTGACGCGCATCGTCTTTCTTTGTTACCGCCTCATTTGGAGTCCTATCTCTATGGAGAATCGCCACAACTGTGGCTTTCCAAGAAACAACAACTGGACGAGGAAATGGATGATGAATCGTCATCTTCCGTTGCTTGTTTGTCACCCTCTCCAGTGGCACGGCGATCGGTACCCGTCGTGGGGTTGAGCCCTGGTCTGCCAGATTTTGGGGCGGCGGACTTTGGCTTTTTGTCGCCCGCTGAATTGGCACAGCAACAGCGTGCTCTCATGACCTTGGAACGTCAACGAGAACAACAACGAGAACGAGAGGCGGCATTGCAACAACAGCAAGAGGAAGCAGCTGTTGCCGCCGGTGGTCGACGATCTTCCTTTACGGCCGGCGAACAATTGGATCGAGAAAACTATTGTTGCGTGGAAATTCTAGCTCACGACGAGCTGGAAGCTTTGCAAAATCTGTGGCCACGTGGAACCAGTATCTTTCGCATGAGCTTTCAAGTCTTGCCCAATCAAGAAGTTGCCTTTAGTACACAGCCCTGTCGAGAATGTGATGCATCCGGCAAGGCCAATTTCTGCAAGATCCCCAAGAATAGCAAAGCCCATTTGCGGGCGGCTCACCAAGCCCGTGTACGAATCTACAAGGAACAAAAAAGTAATACTGGCGGCAGCGGAAACAATAATGGTAATGGTGCAGGAGTGAATGCCAAGCTGCAATTAGAATATTGAAAAGGAAACAAACATAAATGAATCGATGTGCTACTATAGCTAAATAATACAGTTAAGTTTTTCTGGGCAAATCTTTTCTTCTGTTCATTTTTTATTTCGCATTTGTCGGGGGTGCTGTCTGATACTGCGAAAAAGAACTTCTTTTTGCTGTCCTCATAAGCCGGATATCGATTTATGCTTATTTTCATGAACTACATAAGAATCGGAATACTATTGAACAATCTCGGGCATGATACACTCTCTCACTCGTCTCTCCGAAGGGCATGCTGCAGTTTTCCGACGGCTTTGTTCCATTCTTTTTGAAAGGAAGGCAACTGCTCTCCAGGTTGTATCTTTTTGGATTCTATGTCCCGCGTTTTCCTCGCATTGGCCTTGAGTTCTCGCCATTTTTCCTCGGCAAAGTCTGCCACTGCCCATTTTTGAGACAATCTACTTCTGTGTGACACTTGCTCATGGATCATCAAAAAGGCGGTCCCAGAAAACACACCACCAATTACGAACGAAGGAACGTGCACCATTGTTGTTTGATCATCAGTCTGCAATTAAGCGAAAAGATCCCAGAACTTGCTACTAGCAGTTAGCTTGTACAGGATATAGGGAGCTGGAAAAGAGGCCACTATCTCTACTACGGTGTTGAGTAATAGAGTAGCTTGAAAGGCGACGGTAGCATCAAATTCGATCTTTGTTGTCCTGCGTCTGATGGAGTTGATTCATTCATAGATTCGTTATTGCTGCAAGTACTGGAGTTGCCGCATGCACATTTCTTCCGTTGTTTGCCTTTTGCTCCCAGACACGTGCTGAAGTCATGGTGGGACTCAGATAAAAAATTTGGTCTTTCTCGGCGTATGGCCGAAAAGGGACATTCCGACCATGGGATAACCAACAACGCTAATACTCCGATCCGAGCGGCGACGCTTATTATCGACCCACCTCGTTCGTCACGAACACGTAGTAACCACACATGCTTTCATTTAGTCGTGATGTCTACCGGTACAAGACAGGCCGCAGCACCAATAGGTGGATAACAGCATCTAAGCTAGCTAGTAGACCTTTATCACGGTTCCTAGCTGCAACAGGCAAGGCAGTTACCCATCTAGCTAGCCTGAGGTGCCGCACCGTGCTAAACTTAGGCATCGTTTCGTTTTGAATCCATTATCACATAATAGTTTTATGCAAACAAGTTCCTAGCTAGAGCGAGTTGGTAAGAAGTTGGTGGTTATGATCAAAGAGGCTAAGCGCAGCCTTCATTCCGCGGTATGCGAATCCATAAAAGACCCTGGTTTACTCATTCTTCAACTTGAGTGTTGAGGGGGCATCCACGGACGACAAACTGCTGTTGTCAAAGGAACCGGTTGCCAAACTCACGACTAGGCATTCGGTCGGTGGCTCAGATTTCTCGGTATCCTTCTTCGGGCATCGTGAAACGGAAACTTGTCCACTTCCAATGATGAACGAGAGTTGCAAGCCAGACGCCACAACCATCAAAATGACAATAGACGAGAATGCCATTCTCATCCTGTACGGATAAAAGTGGAACATTTGTAAAGATTAGAGATTTTCATGTTACGCACATCACCAGTACAGTAGCAATAGAGTATACCATATGGGAACTTACGTCATGTAGTTTGTCAGTACCACGCCAAGAGACACGGCGCAGTTGACAATGATACGGGGAAGCGTCAAAATGGACGCCCTTCCCTCGGCAGGGAAGTACATGGATCGAAGCACCCCCTCGCATGGAAGATACAGACCAACAATGTATTCGTAGACAAGGAAGGCCCCCAAGCAAATGGAAAAAGAGTGGGTGCCTTGGCCATCGAGGAGACAGGGTAATAGAAGTAAAAAGGCGGATGCTAGGTAGCAAGCAGTTGAGAGTCCCTCCACTGCCATCGATCTGTCGTCGTTCGTTTGTTCCCCATCCTCTACAATCGCGGGCTTCATGAGGGAAGTGGCAATTCTTCGAATCCAGGGTGCCGTGAGACCGCCTAGGACTCCAGCCGCCATGAAGGCACCAAAAATAAGACCATACGCGGGTTCCCCGTCGTTGTCGAGACCAAAAGAACCCTTGGGAGCACTGGCGGCAAAGTGGCGCAGTGCGGGAGACCAGAGAAAGATGAAAATCTGAATGGAACCACAAGTCAAACCTTGAATGATCCCCAGACGCAATACCTTGCTGTCCGACTGAAATTCGGTGATTGCGTCATTCATGAATTGTTTCATTCCCTTGACTTCGTTTTCGTCTTCACAACCATAGTTCTCGGTCCAGAGAAACATAATGACAACCAAGGCGATAGATGTGCATCCCACGGCGCCTTCAAAGGGTCCCTTGGGCCCATATATCTCCGCGAGGACATGAGCGAGATAACCCGATCCAATCGCCGCCAAGTTGCTGACAATGACCGAGTCGCGCATAATCACTTCGTAGCCTCCTTCCTTGCGAATGTCCCGGCGACGGTATTCCGTATCCAACCAAGTGTCAAAGACTGTGGACAAGAGATTGGTGGTAATCCCACCCACCATGCGGCTGATAATGAGACCGGCCAAATTGGGGTACTGTTCCAGTCGGTTAATTGTGATTTCCAGGATGCAGTAGAGAATCGCGGCCTTTTTCCTTCCTACTTTGTCCACCAGAGCTCCCGTAATAGGAGAAAACAATGCTCCAGTGACAAAGCCTAGACAGTATAGGTTTGCCACTGTAAATCCATAACCCTCGTAGAGTACATAGAGGTGGGTTCCTGAGATATATCAATGAAACGAATGAACAGTTAGTGTTATCCACGCATTCAATTTTGAAGGCATCCGTTGGGACTGAACATTTTGCTTAATGAAACATACCTTGCAGACCGTCTGCTAACATGACAACAAGTGTTACTATTAGGTAGGTGATCCTCAGGGACAAGAAGGATGCCTGGTCCGCAGCAGCACTCGGCGTGGTGGGTGTTGCCTGCAGCAGCGGTTCCGAGTCCTGGTGGTGAACAGGAGAAGCAGAACAGATGGAAACAGAATCCTCTTCTACTACGGAGCTTTGTGTGCTCAAGGAGGTTCGGTCAAATGATTTGTCCGACAAAGACGCGCTATCATCATCTTGAAAGATGGAGCTCTCAGAGACAATCAGCTCTGGTAGCGACGACCTCCTGGTGGACGGACGGAGAGGAGGCAAACAACAGAGATTTTTAGGTGAGTCCGGTTCACTTCTGCATTCACGATGGCTAGCGCAGTACTGTAGCCACAAAACTGTACCAGTACAGCACTACTAGCTAGCTAGTAGTTTCTAAACACTCACCTTTGTTTCAACTTGTCGACAGAGCAATTGGCCCCGCTATTGTCAGCGTCACCGATCATGGCCGGAGCTTCTAGGTGATTGATCATCGTCATATTATTATTAACTAAACTATTTATAAAAGTAATGTACTACAAGCAATGTGGATGGAGCTTTGTTCAACAACTAAAGTTGTAAGTAGCTTTCTGTCCTCTGGATGAGTTACCAGCAGTATCAGAAGAAATGTGTGAACCCAAAAGCCTCCGGTTCTCTTGACGCTTCTCACACGCTTTCTGCTAGTAACTAGTTGGGTATTGTTAGTTAGTAGTGGATAAAGGATGCCGATTGATAGCGTGCTGGACTGCCAGAGGTTGATCACAGTTGATGCTTGGTTAGTGATGGGAAGCTCCGCCGTGCGCGTGTTTCTGCCACCAAATTTTGCTGTCTGTTGGAAGAAGAGGCTGCCCGGCGAGCAAGCGTGCAAGCTTGTATGTTCCATGCGTAAGCGAGTCTTGAGGACATTAAGGGCGGGATTTTGGCCAATTCAAACAAATATATGATTATTTAGGATGCCCACACGTTTTGTGATTAGTCATATGTCACACCTTGATTCGGAACCCACGTGCATTCACAAAGATTCAAATCGGGTACTACTAGCTAGCCAGTAGTAGCTAGTATCTTTCACTGCAAGTGCAGGTCGGCGTAATTTTCAGTCTTTTTCCGACACGCTTCCGACATGGAAAATAGAACCTATTCATCCCAACGAGTCCCGTTTTGATACTCCATCCAGTGCAGGTTCGGGATGACTTTTTTCGGTCAGCCGTTTTAGTTTTGGGTTCGTCACAAAAATTTGAATGCAACGTCCTTCAATGTAGGACGGAACGTGCTCAAATTTAAAACCTGAACGCAAGTCACGGAACATCTACAATAATATCAGCAATCAATGCTGTTCTTTTCCATGTACTCTAGTATGCAGGCAAGTGATATTACTTCAGTAGACTTCATCAGTACACTTCCAGACAGAAAATAGCTAAAAATCTGGCCAGCTAGTAGCTTTATGATAGAGGGAACGGAAAAGAGCAACCGCCACCAGACGACTCTTTGCCAGTGTCCCGCCGCTCTCTTATCAGCGTGTGCGCTTACTTAGCGTGTCGCCTTGAGTGTTGGAGTCTGGTTACCAGTACTAGCAAGTGCTGGCAGGCTCCGGCCGACTGACCAGGATTGAGTACCCGCCAGCCAGGCAGGCATGTCTTGTTCGACGCATTGGATGAAGGCTGGCTTACATCGCTTCTCTTGTGTCGAGACCAAGACTTGTGACCAGCTTCAGTTGCACCAGTCCGTCCGTGCTTTGCTCCAGGTTTTGTCCCGCATTGTTTTTCATTTCTGCTGTTCAGTTTAACCAAGCCACGATAAATCAGTGCTCCGGCGGAACTGAATCTGGTCCCTTGCTGAAATTTTCGGCCCCCAATTTTCGGCCACCAGGAACTTTATTTGTTCTCTCTTTGAGGAGCAGTCAATTTATTACTCCCTGGAAAGAGCGAAGGGGTGAATTAAGGCTGTGCATGCCGCACGTGCCTTCCAAACCACACACGGGTAACATTAGTTTTGAGAAAGATGGATTAGCACGTGTGGCACTGGTGGGTTCTGCTTTTTTGTGGTCGCTTCGGGTTCCCATCCCTTTCAGGAAGATCCTTGGCCATCCGTCATGATTGATTGGTTCTTCTTCTGTCCACGATCTTTGCCTTCTATTGATTTCTACTGAAAAGTGCACCTTCTTACAGCAGATGGACTTCATCGAAATTTGAGTCCGGTCGTTCGCCCCGGAGAAGGACTCTGATTCAATAGATAGTTTTTCAGCTCCAAATGGAGCAACTGATCGGTTGGTTACATTGTGACGTGCTTTCGAATGGCATGTGGCTAACTTGGGATCTTTGGAGAAATGATCAATCACTGTTCCCGCCGCACAGCAAACTTGCTCGTGGCTGGAAACAGATGAACGATGCCGTTACTCGGCACTGCTAAATCGCGCTTCAGCGTTGCACCAAGCCGTCATTGTGTCCTGCTCATAGAATCCCGTATGCTTTTCAGGAGTCATTGCACAGTGGTAAGACTGGTGGTAGCCCACTATTGTCTGGCTTATTCAGGTTCTGTAGGCGAGATGGCCTTCAAAACAAGCACATCAGAGCGGAAGGAGCACCCGAGTTTTGGCGTGATCCGGCATGCGGTAGAAGCTCCAAGAGCGCAGGCAAGTGTGGAAACCACTGTGTTGACGCTACTAATTTATTGGACAAGGCACAGAAGCACAATTGGATTCCGGTTTAGTGAAACAATACCTAACTCGTTCGCAAAAATCCACGAGAGGGTGCTGCCACAAGCTCCAATTCTGTACGCTCGCCCGTCGCAATGTCAGTCTTTTCCAGAACGTGTTTCGAGAGTGTGTGGATGTATGGAGGAGCATCGGTCTGCTCAAAATGATTCTTGACATTGTAAACATAAGTGCGGCTTTTGCCTGCACCACCGGCCGTAACTTCCTTGTCAAAGGAGGCGGCATTGAAAGTGAGAGATTTGAACCGTGTGGGCATTTAGCAAATTCCAAGACTCTGGCGTCAGTTTCGTTGTGCTGGAACGTTCCCAGTCGTGCATTAACAGTGAGTTAACCGTTGAATCGTGTGACAAAAACATCACATGGTTTTTTATCACATGATTTTATCACATGATGTTCAAAAATCGTGTGATAAATTTATCACACAGTTTTATCACATGATTTTATCACACGATTTAACTAGTGCTCTGCAGTCGAGCGTTGAGCGCGTACGGCCGTTAAAACAGTTTTCCAAAGGGAAGATCAAATGGACCAATCAAACCATGTGATAAATCCGTTGAACGTGTGATAAAAACATCACATGGTTTTTTATCACATGATTTTATCACATGATTTTCAAAAATCCTGTGATAAATTTATCACACCATTTTTCACACCAGAAGCACGACTGGGAACGTTCCTGAAAATTAACAGGTACAACCAAACAGTCTTTTTTGGAATAGCATGGCAGTTTCACACGCTTTGCCTGACCTAGTCCGTTGCATGGCACGAGATGTCGTGCGGATTTGAAACGTCAATAATTACACTTCTGGCTACCTTTTCACACGTGCAGTAAAAGAAATGTACCCGCTGGAGTGGCTCGCCACAAAATGTGGCGAATTGGTGCCTTTCGGATGTGCTATCTGGCTCGCCCCAGTGAATGGGAAACGTGAACGGTTCCACCATGTTCGGGCCGTTCAGTGTGGCGGTTTCGCCCCGATTTCCTACCTCCATGTTGTAACCCTCCTCGTTTATGCCAATGCCCGACTCAATGGACTCATCCCTCATCGTGGGTTCCAATGCGCTATTGATGTAGAATGGATCCACCGATGAAAAGACTCCTGTCGTTAGATCGATTGTAATCTTTGTAGCCGACACAGGATCTCGTGTTCCGTTGTGCTCTTCCAACATAGCAACCAATTGGTTGGGATCCGAGGTGGTCCGAAGACTGGTTTCCTCGATCAATGACCCTTGCCGCATGGGCATTGCATAGCAAGCGTTTGAGTCAAGAGGGAAAGTCAAGCTTAACAGAGCCAAGAGGCTGGCGGTGGCTTGGAGCTCTAGAATCTTCATGTTTTGGCGCAACCTACTGAGTCCTAGTTTGGCTAATGAGGCTTTGCTATGTTTTTCTTTGCTCTCTGACTTTTTCAATTGTGCGATCATGCCTTTCTTCCTTGGTGTCATCTGGCAAGATTCATGGATTGATGTTAGGATATGTTTCCAGTCGGGTCCAAGTCGTGCCTCAAGGAAAACACTCCCGTCGGATTGAAGTCGTGCCTCGACGAAAGCCTTCACAAGGCACCAACAAACACTCACACAGATGCAACCACCTGACAACCAAAACAAAGAGGCTGCACAAGGCAGCACTTTCAAGACCCAAACAAACTGACTGCAGAAACACGGCGTGATGGAGAAAAGCGAGCGTGGACAATCAGTGCTGCACTGCCGCTACGATCTCACGAATTGGGTCACATCCAAAAGAATGATCTCCTCCGTCATGGACTGCGTGATCCGTTTGAGGCAGAGAGAACTAGAGGAAGAAAGGAAAGATATTTGGCTAGCAGCTATTTCAGTTGGTGGCTATGACGGCCCAAGCTTCATTGTTCTCTGGAAACCTTTTGCTTTTCAGCATGGGAAATTAATCAATGAAAGGCGGATCACAGCCTACACGCACGAATCGAGGATCCAACTAGAGCCGCACACTTATTCTGTAACCAGGGAACCGCAAGTGACCGCTCCGCAACACACTTGACTGCGCGATGGTGCTACGACGTACCAGTACTTAATTGCTAGACTAGTACTCTAGCTAGCTATTATGGTCCGATGTAACAGCGGTGCCAGGAAGTAACAGCAACAGGAACGAAGTAACGGCGGTGAGAAAGATTTCATGCCATCAAAACCATCGCTTCCGCTCTACATGCAGTAATAGATAGAGGTGTTCTCTGTTCCAACAACCACAGAGACTACCGGTTTTGCAACTACTAACTAACTTACCTTTCACAGTAGTTAGTACTCGTGAAGAGCCATTATTCTCACGTTTGGTGGTTCGCACTACTTCGCATTTCCGTTTCTTGTTGTCAACAAGTTCACAACATAAACACACATACACACAAAATAAAGACAAACACATTCAAGAGAAAACCAACAAGAAACACACTCATTCATCATGTTGATTTCCGTCAAGACGACTTTGCACGAAAAACGCGGTATCCTGTGCGATGTCGATGCTTCCGTAGGATCCATGGAAGACGTCATGGAACAAATTCGAGATCAACTCGCCTTGGATATAGATGTCCAAGAATTGGAACTTGTGAGATTGTTGCCCGACCACAAGGAACATGGCGTAGTGACAAGGCCTTCGCTATTGCGTGAAACGGATACCTATTTAATGGTGGATCCCGACGACGACGACGACGATGATGAAGAAGAGAGTAGTGAAGAAGAAGAAAGCAATCGCCACAGTAGTGACGAAGAAGAGCAAAGTGATGAGGATGACGACGACAGCGACGACAGCAGTAGTGATGAGGGGAATCCGTATGCGGTACGCACCTATTTGAAACCATCCTCTTCGTATCGACGAAGGGACAGTTATGGTCTGTCTACCAAGGCACGAGGAGGACGAGGACGAGGTCGTGGCGAACCCAAGTTTGTCACACCCACGAATATCAAACAAAAACGAAAACCTGCCAAACGACGCACATCGGTAGCCTTGATTTCGCCGAATACTGCCGCCGAAGAAGCCGATGCTGCCGCGGCAGCGGCGGCGAGTCGTCGCAAACGCCGTAAAAGTTCTCAGTCCTTGTCACGAGATGCATCCAGTAAGCCGGGTATTGTTCCCTTTATTCACCACACACAGGAACTGGATGGCGATCGTGCTGCCATTTTTGACGAAGACGATTCGGAACATCATGAGTATGACAACCACAATAATACGAAAGATACAAGTGGCACTACGTCCGGTAAACGAAAACGAAAACCACCCAAAAAGTTACGTGCACCCGCAGAAGGAGAGGAGGAGACCGCCGCCAAAAAGAAGTCGAGAGAAAAACCCGATTATCTCAAAGGGGACCCCCCAACAGCAGAACAACGCGCATTACTCAAAAATCACAAACTGGGCGTGGCCGAAATTACCGACTATTTGATCCAAGTGGAAGCAATGACCCCCAACAACATTGAACGGGTCATGACGCAAATTGAAATGTTTATTGATGGCAAACCCATTGAATATCATCATTGGCCCAAGGATGTTGTCTTTGCTGTGGGACACCCCATGAATAATTTGTCGGAAGATTTCTTTGGCTTGCGACAACGCGCCATTAATCACGAAAAGAAATATGGAAAGTACGTACTTACTATATCTATCGTGGGATCCTTTTGGTTTGTTGTGGTTTGTTAGTTTGAAAAGGACGGAATCATCTCACCATCTCATCGCTGGTTCATCTTTCCCTATATCCGACACCACAGAGATAAAGGAAATGGTTGGTTGCTCAAACATCCACTTCGCAAGATGGAAAACTTTCAACGGTATTCTCATCATTTGCTCGTCAAAGGCAACAGCAACAACAAGCCTGATACGAATACAAGGGTATCCGAGCATCCCATGATGGATTTGACCCGTGAAGCTTCCAGTTGAGAACAGAGCAAACAGTCGTATTTCTTTGTGGTCCTTTTATTTTCATTTTTTAGTATGCATTTCCGTATAGTATTATTGTGCGTTATTATATAGGAGTGGATTGTGATTTCTTGGTTACAAGCAGTGGGCAGGGCAACGTCGACAACAGCAATCATCAATTAGGTACATTATTAAAATCAACTATGTATTCAAAAGTTGCCATGAGAGAGAACGTCCGTTTTATAACGCGTACATGCAGGTGGACATGATAATCGATCAGCCGACAGAGAAATGTAACGATAACCAGGGATGTTTCTCTCGACACATACATATTTTTTATTGCCTACTTTAAACGATGTAGTGCTGCGCAGATTTTACTCGTGCAGTCCTCAAGAGAACAGAGAAACCAAAAAAATGTGTGGGTTCAATTGCAAGTACCTTGTGAAGTGAAGACTTATATGTACATTTGACTGGAAGGCTAGCACGATGGCATGCTTGACGCCGCGGTGCTGTAAGCAACTGCGACACATCTACTGTTGTGGCCCATATTTCCTTGTTTGCATTCAGTTTCATTACCCCCCTACTACTACGACGACGATTTGGCCGCTGCCGCTTCTTTTTTCGCCTTGACCATTTTGCGCAATTGCATTAATTCTTCTTCTTTTTCCGCATTTTGTTCTCGTTTGTGGAATTTGGCGGGTTGATAATACAAGACAATCAAATATCGGCCACCCACATTGAAACACTCAAATGATCGACGGCCGCCTTGGCATCGTAAATATCTTCATACACGACAAAGGCAGTACCCCGTGTATCCTTGTCTTTACTTCCCAAACGAATCTGATAGACGGCACCGTATTTTCCAAAAATGGCATATAATTCTTCGGGCGTGATTTTGAAGGGCAAATTTCGAACGTACAAGATTCGATTGACTTCCGGTGGAAGTCGAGACTATAATCGCGACATTTAATTACAATTCCAAAATATGGCGGGCGATAGATTGATCGATCAAAGGGTAAAGAGGAGTAGACAAGCGAGAGATAGGAACAGTAACAAGCAATTGTTAGTAAATGTACTGTACTGGAGGGAGGCGAAAAACAAAGAATCCAACCGCATCAATCGTGACTTACATTGAAGGATTTTCTATTCACAAATTCCGCCATTATTATAAGCTATGTGAATGTGATCGCAAGTGCTGCTTCTGGAATAGAATCGTTTCTGCGTCCTACTGTAGGTACCTGTTGGCTACAGTGAGTCGTTCTTGTTGTCGAAAAGAATGGATTTTTCCCTAGGTCCGGCGGAGGACAGAATGGTTGGTTCAGTGTAGATTGAAAAAGAATGCCTTGGAGTAAACTTTCGTAGGCAAACCCACTAAGAAAGGCAATAAAGGAATGTAGATTGTTGGTCTTCTTAGTTGTGGCTAGTGAGATGGAAGACACAGAGGAGGACGAGTGGATGGACCACAGTGTTGTTTTTGCGTTTGTTGCTTGTCGAGTTGTCACTGTGGAGTGTTGATGCAGTTATTATCGGTATTGATGGTGCTTGTTGTTTTGGAGCAATGTTGGAGGAAATGCGCGTTAAGGTTTTATGGGCCATTGCACGTCTAAAGCATGGGCAAAGGGCGTGTTGGATTTAAACGTCGGTTTTGAGATCCGGAAAAGACTGTGCCGGCGCGGGATACACATGAAAACAGTGGAGGCGCAAATCACTGGAGTGCCCCCAATAGATTTTGTGTGGGGGTACCAATTGATTTTCCGCCCCCAACTTATGTCGGGGCACTCAGCCCATGAGCGCCCCCACATAAAATTTCGAAAATCCTGTAGGATCAGTGCTGAAGTCTACACAACAGCAAATTTTGAGGCCCTGCCAGCTTTAGGAGGCAAAACATGGAGGGAGAATTTATGGTTTCCAGCCGTAAAAAATCATTTTTTTGTGCAAAACAGAATATTGCCATAAAATGCAGTCTGCGTGCTAACTACATGCTATTTTTTTTTAGCTATTTTTGCAAAATTTCCATTAGATTTAGCGAAAATCACGTGTGCCCACACACAGCTAAACCAAATCATGTGTCACGCAACACCAGAGTTCCCCCGCGATCCGGACAACCACCCCGGAGTGCCCACCTACAAGCATCCCTGTCCACCGATCCGGATACCAAACGAAGAAGGGCAGAAGGACATTCTCTTGAATGACTGCTACCGGGACTGTGTCTCGTCCATGAACAATTGGATCAAAGTGCTGAAGGCCCGTGGGGATCCTCCAGGCATTGTCCTCCCAGCTAGCGTCTACCCGCCCCACTGGGACCAGAGGAAAACTGTCGTCCATGCCATTCAGGTGGCTGCAAAGGATCAGGCTGACATGATGCTGCCAGTTGATTCATCGAAGGAGGGGGACACACACATCTACCTGCGTTGCTACCGCGGAATCGTCAACACCAAGTGCTGGAAGAACACCCCCGACAAACCGGAACTGGATGCGCATGGAGTGCAGGACCCAGCTTACAAAACCGATGTCAAAATGGACACATTCGTCAACAAAAGCAAAAACACCAGGGGCACAGAAAAGAACGAGGGCCTTTCCAAATGCAGACGCAACAACATCAACAGGCCCAAAACTAAGGATGATAGATGCGAGTTTTCGTTTCGGGTCAATCTCATCCCTGGACGGTGCTGGTACCTGCCGCTCCGCAAGTCATGCTACGGGCGACACACCAATCATTCCAATGTTCCATCCCATTTGGTTCCTGTCAAAACCAAATACATGTCGGCAAAGCAGGAAAAGAATGCGAGCATTGTGTCCAAGCATGCCACTGGGGGGACTGCCCAAAACATTGTCACCGAACTGGGGAAGGAAGACAACGGAAAACACCATGTCTACACTGATCAACAGCTCCGCTACCTGAAGAAGAAAAAGGCTGCTGGCGCCGATGCCCAAGCATATGTGGAGAAGGAGAAGACAAACTCCGAGAGGCTCATCGATGCCCTGGACCAAAAGGTTGCTGAGAAGAAGATTTGGTATGTGCACCTCATGCACAAGCTGACGGAAACCTCCCTGCTGGCTGTTAGCAAAGCACAGATGATAGCCGAGCGTGAGAAGGAAAAACTCCGTGAGGCTTTGGAAAGGGCGAAAGCCAATGGCCGAGATCCAGATGACATCCCGGACTCCGAGAAACAAAAATTCAAGAAGCTCACCATAGGAGAAATCTTGGAGGTTGCAGCCGAGCTTTTGCTTGACTCACACAATTTGCTGATGAGTTATTCTGTCTTCAATGGCCCTGACGCAGAAGAGCAAGAAATGCCTTTCCGATTGGATGTGATTCATGACAAGCTTGCGTTCGGGAAAAATCTCATGGCCGTGCGGGAAAAACTGTTGGTGGGAGACGAGATCATGATTGGATCTGCTTGGGCCCGCGAGGATGAGTGCCTGATCTTTGAAAAGTTCCCTGAAGTGTTCATGTTTGATGTGGCCTTTGGAACGAACAATGAGAAAAGGCCCCTTGGAACAGGAGGTGCTTTTGATGGTGACATGAACACCTTCACGCCTTTGCGAGTTTTCATGCCCTCACAGCGCGCTTGGGTGTTCAATTGGATGTTCGGAGAGGCAATGCCTGCACATCTGCTTGCTCGCATTCAATTCTTTCTTACCGATGGGGACCGAGTGATGCACGGTGCCTTTGACAATTGTCAGAGGAAGTTCTATCCGAAAGCCAGACATGGCCTTTGCATGCATCACCTAGTGGCACAGGGAATCAACAGACTCAAAACACAGATGAGGGTTGGGACACAGCCAATGTTAGGAACATGGTGGAAACCTTCAAGCAGTTTCTTTTCTCCTGGATGAGGGTGGGCGAGATGGAGTCAGAGGAGGAGCACGCCAAATCGAAGGCCTGCTTGGAGAC
>ENA-ORBV01006719-ORBV01006719.1-microbial-mat-metagenome-genome-assembly--contig:-NODE-6719-length-20114-cov-12.185307_pt1 | contig 20114 bp, 18 predicted proteins | sample MGYA00237777_ERZ505514 | MGnify/ENA primary metagenome ERZ505514 (study PRJEB26160, sample SAMN06269048) | microbial mat metagenome | isolation source: Oligotrophic lake microbial mat | place... | reverse complement strand
TAATGATACGGCGACCACCGAGATCTACACCTCTCTATTCGTCGGCAGCGTCAGATGTGTATAAGAGACAGTCTCCGCAGATCCGAGCCGTTGTCCGGCAGTTGATTGAGCCTCACCTCCCGAACGCCGCGGTCCTCGGATACAACGAAATCGTCAACGGCGTCGAGATCGAGTCCGTCGCGATGGTCGGCGTTCCTTCCGGAGTCGCTGCATCGCTCGGCCAGCAGGTGGCAAACGCCGCGTAGTTTCACTTTCATCCCCCACTTGTCCACGAAACATTCACTTCTTGACGATTGAGGGTATAGCCTCGAGAATCACGTCTGACTTCTCCGGTGCGCAGGATGCGCACCAGTTCCGCAGCCATGGATGGCGACAATGGACGTCCGGACATTCCGCGCACCCAGCATGGCCGAAGCCTTGGCGCTCGTAAAGCGTCACTTGGGCAGTGATGCCGTCATTCTCCACACGCGCTCCACACGGGTGGGTGGCATCTTCGGCTGGCGTGCACGCTCAGTCATCGAGATCACCGCGTCTGATCAAGCCAGCGTCCGGCCGCGCCGTACACCCCAGACCGCGGCCGCTCCTCGAAAGCAGACCCCTTCGACATTTGTCTCTCCGCCCGCCGCGGCCGCCGCATATCAGCGCATGTCGCGCCCTGCGCTCGCGTTTGCTCCTTCCGTGGCCTACCCGCCCGCGGAGCCAGCATCCGCAGCACAGCCACTGCCACTTCCAGTTGCCCAGCCCGCGCCGCGTCCGCCGGAGCCGCCCGCCGCGCCCGCGACCACCATGCAGGTCCGGGCCCGCCGCGCTGGCAGCTCGCTCGCCACGGCTGCGGCTCTCGCTCCGCAGACCCCTCAGGCCCAGAGCGATCTCTACCGCGAACTCGCGGACATCAAGCTCCTTGTGAATCAGGTCCTCCAGGCCGCCCCGGTCGGCGCTCTCGCCCCCGCCGCGACCAACATGCCCGAGACCCTCTTCCGCCACTATCTCCGCCTCCTCGAATCGCAGGTTTCCCGTGAGATCGCCGACGTCATCTTCACCGCCGTCCGCGATGAGCTCTCGATCGGCGAACTCGGCGATGAACAGATCGTTCGCTCCGCCGTGCTTCGCCACCTCAGCGCAATGATCCCAGTCGCCGAGGGCATCACCTCTCCGCGGCAGGCCGCCGATGGTCGCCCGCACACCATCGCCCTGATCGGCCCAACCGGTGTCGGCAAAACCACCACGGTCGCCAAGCTCGCCGCAACCTACAAGCTCCGCCAGAACCGCTCTGTCGGCCTCATCACCTCCGACACCTACCGCATCGCCGCTGTCGAGCAGCTCCGCACCTACGCGAGCATCATCGGGCTCCCGCTCAAGGTTGTTCTCACCCCCGCAGAGATGGCCGCGGCGGTCGAGTCCTTCCGGTCGTTCGATATTGTGCTGATCGATACCGCCGGCCGCAGCCAGAACGCCTCTGAACGGCTCGTCGAGCTCCAGCACTTTCTCGATGCTGCCCGCCCGCACGAAACCCACCTCGTGCTTTCCACCGCCTCCGGTGAAGAGGTGCTCGTGCAGACCGCCGAGGCTTTCGCCCGCGTCAAGCCCAACCGCATTCTCCTGACCAAGCTCGATGAGGCGGTGAACTTCGGTGTCGTCGCCAACGTGCTCCGCCGCCTCGCCCAGGCCGGGCTTATGTCTCCCGGTCAGGGCCTGCCGCTCTCGTTCTTCACCACCGGCCAGGAAGTCCCAGACCACATTGAGCCGGGCCGAGCCGACCGTCTCGCGCGCATGATCCTCGACAACTGCCTCGCCGATGGCGATGCGATCCCGGCCCGCGAAAGCAACGTCACGGCAGGTGCCGCGTGAACAGCACCAGCGACTTCGATCTCGGCGTGCTCGATACCGATGTGCAGCACGCACTCGATCATGCTGCCGCGGCCGCCGCCAAAGTCGATGATCAGGCCACGCGTTTGCGCCGGATGGTCGAGCTTTCCACCGGCGAGCCCGCCGTCGCTTCGCCTCGTCCTGCACCCGCGGAGGATGCGCAAGCCCCCGCTCGGACAGGACTTGCAAAGGTCATCGCCATCGCCTCCGGCAAAGGAGGCGTGGGCAAGACCAACTTCGCAGTCAATCTCTCGATCGCCCTCGCCCAGCGGGGCCTCCGCGTCGTGCTCATCGATGCCGATCTTGGCACCGCCAATGTCGATGTGCTTTGCGGGCTCAATCCCGCGGCGCGGCTCAATCACGTCATCACCGCCATCCCAGTGCACGACGGGGCCCGCCGATCCGCGTCGGACATCCTTATCGATGCGCCCGGCGGCTTCCGTCTCCTCCCCGGCGCGGCCGGTGTCTCGCGCATGGCTGATCTCACCTCGACCCAGCAGCACCGCCTGCTGGAGATCGTCGGCGAGCTCGAACGTGATGCCGATGTGCTCGTCGTCGACACCGCCGCAGGCGTCGGACGAAGCGTCACCTGCCTCGTTGAGTCGGCGGACATGGGCATCGTAGTGACCACCCCCGAGCCTACCTCTATCGCCGACGCCTACGCCCTGGTGAAGTGCCTCATTCTGGCAGAGAGCGGTCAGTGGCAAACTGAGCAGGCTGCTCGTTTGCGCCTCGTGGTGAATCAGGCCGGCCAAGCCGGCGAAGCCGCCGCCGTCCACGCGCGTCTTCGCGCTGTCTGTGAACGTTTCTTGGGCGTGTCGATCCACATGCTCGGAGAGATTGCGCAGGATCTGCGGGTTGCGCAATCTGTGCGGGTTCGCAGGCCGTTCCTGCTCCATGCGCCCGACTGCCCGGCGGCACGTCATGTGGTGGCTCTTGCCGAGAACATCATCCACCAGTTGGGCCTGAAGCGGCAATTCGCACCCGCGCAAGACCGGCCCGGTTTTCGGACTGCTTTGGCGCGCATCCTGCGTGGTCGATCTTCATGAATCGTGCGGATGTGAACTGAAGTTCATTCATTCCCCTGCCGATTGACTGGGTGCAGCTTCAAGTCCGTGTGCTGTCACACCGACTTCGCGGCCCGAGTCTCGGTCCGAATCGCTGTTGGGAGCTTTCCTGTGTCTGCCGGAGTACTCACCAAAGTCGTCGGGGCTTGCTGCGGGCTTGGCGCATTCGCCATCGCCGTCGTTGCGGGCATCGCCGCCGACAACCCGGGCGAAGTCGTGATCTTTCGCGCCCTGGTCAGCATGTTCGTCTGCCAGCTCCTCGGTGTTGGTATCGGTGCGGTCGTCGAGCGGGTCATCTCCGACTCCATCGCCGCTCATAAGCAATCTTCCCCGGACCCCTCCGATCCGGGCGGCTCCTTCGAGTCCAAGGCCGCAAGTGCGGCGACTTCTTGAGTTTTTTCCACAGTTGTTTCCACATGCCATGGATGGCTTGCGTCTCTGTGCGTTTCTGTCATAATCCGTATCGCTTGGGCCATGGATGGGCCGGGCAAAACGGATGATCGCATCGCCTCAACGGTTGCAGCGATGCTCATTTGCGCGGTGGTCAAGGAGCTGACCATGTCCAGGATGAGAGCCTCGGGTAGTCACACGCGTTCTTCGTCCCGCTATGCGGTGGAGCACGCAGAACCCTCAAAGAAACCAACGCCCTACGACACTTGGCCCGCCAAGGCTGTCTGGGAGGAATATCACCGGACCCGGTCCGTTGAGATTCGTAACTACCTCATGGAGAAGTATCTCCATCTGGTCCGCTACAACGCCGAGCGCATCTACGCCCGCCTTCCCGATGAGGTCGACATTCAGGACCTCATGTCCGTCGGCCTGTTTGGCTTGAAGGACGCGATCGATGCCTTCGACCTTGATCGAGGCGTCAAGTTCGAAACCTATTGCGCACCGCGTATCCGCGGCGCGATCCTTGACGAGCTCCGCTCCATGGACTGGGTCCCCCGCCTCGTGCGCCACCGCACATCCAAGGTCGAACAGGCTCGCCAGCAGTTCGCCAAGGCCAATGGGCGCGACCCCACCGACGATGAACTCGCCAAGCGGCTGAACATCGACGGCGAGGAGTTCGACAAGCTCAAGCGCGATTCCAGCGCAGTGGGCACCTTCTCCCTCACCCGCAAGTGCTTCCAGTCTGACGGCAACAAGGACGTCCGCGAGATCGACGTCATCAAGGACGAATCCCAGCGCAACCCGTTCTCCGAGATCCAGCGCAAGGACGTCAAGGACCTCATCACCAAGGGCCTTTCTCGCGCAGAGCGGCTCATCGTCGTCCTCTACTACTACGAGGAAATGACCATGAAGGAGATCGGATCCACCCTCGATCTCTCCGAGTCGCGCGTCTCGCAGATGCACTCCTCCATTCTCGCCCGCCTCAAGGCGCAGATGCAGCACCGTGCCCGCGAGCTCGAACCCGTCGAATGACAACCCTCCGATCCTGAACCTTCCCCAGACGGGCCGCGACCTTCCGCGGCCCGTTTTCATTGGGCGCACGTACCCTTCATCTACCTTGCCAGAGTTCCGCACAGCCGCAGTTGCGATCGGGTCCAACCTGGGTGACCGGGCCGGGCACATCGTGGCCGCCCTCGCCGAACTCGCCTCGCTCCCCAAAACCCGGCTCACCGCTCGTTCCTCCGTGCGGGAAACTGCTGCGATCGGCATGCTCGGTCACGACGCTGGCGGGCCATACCTTAACGCCGTCGCGATCCTGTCTACCAAGCTCAAGCCGCGGGATCTCCTCTCCCACCTTCACCGCATCGAGCAATCCCGAGGGCGCGACCGTAGCACCGAGCCCGCTCGCTGGATGCCCCGCACCCTCGACCTTGATCTCCTCCTCTTTGAGTCCGAGGTGATCGACGAACCCGGACTCACCATTCCGCATCCGCGGCTCCACGAACGTTTCTTCGTGCTCGAGCCGCTCGCGGAGATCGCGCCAAACTGGATCGTGCCCGGTCACAGCCGCACGGTCGAAAGCTTGCTCCTCGCTCTGACATCCCCATGAACCTCACTCGCGTACCGTTTCTTGTGCGCATCCCTTTCCAAGCCCGCCTCTGTGCGATCGCCTTGATCGGGCTCTTGTCTCAGCAATCGGTCCTGGGCCAGAACGACGCTTCACCCGCGGATCCTGCCGTCGCCGCGGCGAGCAGTCAAGCCGTTCTCGACAAGGTTCGCGCTGCTTACCTGGCCGCACCCACAACCGAGCGCCTTCGCGTGAGTGTTCGGCAGGGAGAACTTCCCCCGCGCCGAAGCCTGCTGCTCCTGCGGCTCGAGCCCGCCGCCGATTCCCAGTCGATCGCGCGTGCGGTCATCCGCGCAGGCCGACTGCTCATCGAGGCCCGGCCCGGAACTGTGCGAGCAGTGCTCGATCGTCCGGACAGCCCGCTGTTCATCGCCAATGCTCATCGTGAAGGTCTCGCCGAGACACTCGCGCAGTGTCTCCCGCCACTGCCGCTTGTTTCGCTGGACTTTGCCGGCGCTCAAGCGCCACCTTCGAGCCTTACGCCCTACGGGCAATCCGCGGTATTCACGGCGCCGGAACTCCGCCAGCGCGCGGGCAACGTGATCTTCGCCGGTCAGATCACGGCGGCAGGGGGGGGAGGTGGCACGTTCAAGCTCACCGTCGATGCCGCGACGGGCCGCATCCGCCGGCTCGAACTCATCCTCGGCGATCCCGCGCAGCCCGCCCGCCTTCGCACGATCACCATCGAGCACGCCCCGAGCAGCGCGGACCTCTCCACGCTCAGCTTCGCCCCTCGCGGATCGGGTACGGTCGCATCGCTCTCGCAGCTCGCCGCGAACGAACCCGAATCCGTCGTTGGAACACTATTCACACCCGCTCCGGGCTCCGCCGCCGAAGCCGCCGTCCGCAGCGCGACCCGCCCTGGTGCTGCCTCGGCGCAGTTCGCTATCGTGCTTATCGGCGGCCTCTCGCTTCTTGCAACACCACCGCCGGATCTCTCGATCGCAAGCGAGACGCTCCTCGCGCTCGCGAAAGAACTCGCCGCATTCAATGACGGTGTTCCGGATCGCGCCGCTGTCCCGCTCGGCGCCGGGCTCGCGATCTTGTGGCACGCAGCCAGCCCCGCGGACGATGCCATCCTCGATCACGCCGCCTCGAACGCCCCAGAACGCGTTCACATTGCCGGACTTGCCGGAGCCGAATCCGAGCTCGCACGCATCGCGCCGGAATCCGCCGCGGCCTTCCTCATCCTCGCGCCGGACCTCACCATCCGTGCCATCCACCGGGTTGAAGCCCTCCCCCGCGACCCCGAACAACGTCTTGCCGAACTGCTTATGTCTTTGCTCGAAGCCTCCGCCCGCTTCGAATCGGACCCCAAGGAAGGACCCTGACCATGCCCGATGATGCACAGAACGCCGGCGGGTCCTCGCCCGAACTCCCCATCGATCCTCTTCCCTCCGGTGTTCCCGCCAAAGCCCGACCCGCGGCCGCGATTCCCCCCGCGCCCCTCCCGCTGGATCTCGCGGACGAAGACTGTCCGCGCTGCCACAAGTCGCTCGCGCACGAAGCCGTGATCTGCATCCACTGTGGCTACGACCTCAAGGCCAACGTCATCCGAGAGCCAGAGATCGGACAGGTCGTCGCGCCGCTCCCCGCTACCTCTGGCGAGAAGGAGTTTGTCACCCCCGGCCGCGGCAGCGCGCAGGTCGTCGCTACCTGCGGCGTGTTCATCACGCTCGCCGCCCTCATTATTTCCGGAGTTAACGCACGAGAGTGGGGGGCCTGGGTTGTCCTGGGTACCGTCGCCATGACGCTCTACAACATCGCCATTCACTCCTGCACCGGCGTGGTCGCGGTCATCGTCGCCTCCAAGCTGTCGGAAGAAAAGTTCACCCGGCTCGAGCTCGCCGCCGCGAGAATGTTTCTCGCCATCGCCATTTTCTACGCAGTCTCTTCTCTCCGCCTCCCCATTCCCATCGCCTTCCTCGCCATGCTGCTGGTCTGGGGTTCCGCGATCGCCACCTACTTCCTGATCGTTTGGTTCCTCTTCAAGAAGGACCGCTTCGGCGCAGCGCTCATCGCCCTTGCCCACTTCCTCATGTGGATGACGCTCGAGTTGGGAGCCCACCTCGCCGCGTGGGTCGCTTCTGGAAAGTCCGCCGGGATCCCCCCCACGGCCTAATCCCTCCCGGTTTGCGATCCTTCCCATGCCTTCTATCCGCGGCGGGCATTCAATAGGCCATGATCGCAGAATTTGCCCCATCGTCAGAGATCGTCCCCGCCGGCCTCAATGCCGCATCATGGCCCGAGCTCGAGCCGCTCTACGCCGAGCTCCTCGCCCGCGACCTGCACTGCGCCAACTGCCTCCGCCGTTTCATCCTCGATCGCAGCGAGCTCGACGCAGCCGCCGGCGAAGCCGCGACCGATCTGTACATCAACATGACCTGCCACACCGACGACGCCGGCGCACAGCAGGCCTATTTGCGGCACGTCGAGAACGTCCAGCCCAAGCTCAAGCAGGCCGCCTTCGATCTCGACCGCCGCATCGTCACATCCCCCTTTGTCGAAGGTCTCGATCAGGCACGCTTCGCCGTTTATCTCCGCGATCTCCGCGCTGCCGTCGAGCTCTTCCGGCCCGAGAACATCGCCCTCGAAACCCAGCTCTCCAAGCTCGATCAGCAGTACTCCGAAACCTGCGGCGCAATGACCGTGCAGTTCCGCGGCAAGGAACGCACCCTTTCCCAGATGGCCGTCTTCAACGAAGACCCCGATCGCGCCACCCGCGAAGAGGCCTGGCGCCTTGTCGCCCAGCGACGCTTCGCCGACAAGGACCGCATCGATGCCATCTTCGAGGAGATGATGCAGCTCCGCCGGAAGGTCGCGGCTAACGCGGGTCTCAAGGACTTCCGCCAGTACGCATTCATCGCCAGAAGGCGATTTGACTACACCCCCGAAGACTGCCACGCTTACGCCAGCGGCGTCGAAGAGCACGTCGTCCCGCTTGTTCTCAAGGTACGCGCCGCCCGCAGCCGGGCCATGGGCATCACCCCGCTCCGGCCGTGGGACTCGCAGGTCGACCCCAAGGGCCGACCAGCGCTCAAGCCGTTCGAAGATTCCCGCCAGATGGTCGAGCGCACGCAGAAGTTGTTTGAAAAGATGGACCCATCGCTGGCTTCGCTCTTCGCCCACCTGAGTAGTCCCGCCAACGCCAAGCCCTGCCTCGACCTCGAGTCTCGGAAGGGCAAAGCGCCCGGCGGCTATCAGGCCAGCCGCGAGCGTGCACGCGTCCCGTTCATCTTCATGAACGCCGTGGGGGTGCAGCGCGATGTCGAAACCCTCGTGCACGAGGCCGGGCACGCCTTCCACTCGCTTCTGTGCCGCGCAGATCCTCTACTCCACTACCGCAACGAACTCCCGCTGGAGTTTGCCGAAGTCGCCTCCATGAGCATGGAACTGCTTGCGCATCCGTTCCTGGGCGAGTACTACTCCCCGGCCGATGCCGCGCGGGCCCGCCGCGTGCATGTCGAGCAGTTGTTCTTCAGCCTTGCGACCGTCGCGCTTGTTGATCAGTTCCAGCATTGGATGTACACCACGGAGCACACCATCGCCGACCGCCACGCCAAGTGGGCAGAGCTGCATCTCCGCTACGCCCCAGGTCTTGACTGGACCGGTTTCGAAGATGTTCTTGGCGCCTCCTGGCACCGCATCCTCCACCTCTTCGGCGTTCCGTTCTACTACATCGAGTACGGCATCGCTCAGCTCGGCGCCATCCAGGTCTGGATGAACTACCGCGACGAACCCGCCGCCGCGATCGGTGCGTACAAGAAGGCGCTCTCGTTGGGTGCTTCCAAGCCACTTCCAGAGCTCTTCAAGGCCGCCAACCTTTCTCTGGATTTCTCACCTGACAACATCGGCCGGCTTGCCAACGAGGTCGCCGCGGAACTCGATCGCCTTGCTGTCTGAGGTGACTCTCTCTAGTACGTACCCCGAGACCGCCCCCATGATCACCCCGCGCTGCGCAATCAAGTTCCTCCTCCTGGCGATCCCTTTGCTCGCCCCGTTCGCGGCCGGCGGATGCGCCGCCTCAAGCACCGCGACCCCCTTCGCCAATCGACAACTCCACGCCGAAGTTCCATTCGATCCCGCCAACGCGGTCGTCATCGAAGGCGATAGCGGCGATGTCAAGGTCCGCCGCGTCGATGGCCCCGCCCGCGTCCGCGCCGACATCCGCGGCAAGGGCTCCAATCGGCTCGCGGCGGTGCAGGTTGTCATGCAAACAGACCGTGTCGGTGCGCTCAGCATCCGTGTCGACTGGCCCATCGGGTGGCGACAGCCAGGCGAGGCCGCCATCCTCGAAGTCGATCTCCCCGGATGCTCCGCGCTCACCGTTCATACCGGCAACGGCGGGATCGATGTCGCGGGCTTGGGGGGCGCGGCGGAGCTCAGTTCTGGGAACGGCGAGATCATTCTCGCCGACCACGCCGGAGATGTGCAGATCAGCACCAGCAACGGCTTTGTTCAGGCTGATCGAATCGACGGTGCTTGCCGCGTCCGCACCAGCAACGGCGAAGTCACGATCAACGATGTCACCGCGCGCGTCGCCATCGCCACGACCAACGGCAGCGTCGATGTCCGCCTCTCCGAGCTCAACGCCGGCCCCGTCGACATCCGCACCGCCAACGGCGGCGTCGAGCTCGAGATCGGCGACGGCTTCACCGGCGACCTCCGACTCGAAACCTTCAACGGCCGCGTCCGGGTTGTCGGCGTTTCCGGCGAAGTCGAGATCGACGATGAACGAGAATGGGCCATCGTCCGCCGCGGCGGAAGCGAGAACCGCTCCCTCATCCGCACCACCAATGGACGCGTCGAAGTTCGCCGTCGTTCCTCTGTAGCTGCCAACTGACCGCCCCTTGAGCGGTACCATCTGCTCCCGTTCGAGTAGTATCACCCTTCTGCCCCACCGATTCGACGGGTCAGTGCTTGATAGCCAACTGGTTGGGTCGCGATTATGCGACCCTTCCCTCGCCACGAGTCCCGGAGTGCAATCCATGATGCGCAGGCCCCGATCCAGCACCACTTGTTCGCTTCTGGCCGGCGCAGTCGGTCTGCTCGTCGCCATGCTCGCCCTCAGCCCAGTCGCGGCTCAATCCACAGGCGAAAAGTTCGCTCGCCTGCCTATCCGGTCCGATGGCCCCAAGAGCCTCGATCCTGCCAAGGGCTCCACGTCCTACGACAATCAGGTCGTCTGTCAGATTTATGAGACCTTGCTGCAGTACAAGTACCTCGTGCGCCCGGATTCAGTCACGAGCTACGAGGATGTCAGCGAGCCGCTGCTGCTCGCTGAGATGCCGAAGGTGAGCGATGAAGCCGACGGCAAGCAGGTCTGGAAGTTCAAGCTGCGCGACGATGTCTTCTTCCACGATGACGCGTGCTTCCCCGGTGGCAAGGGGCGCAAGCTCGCCACCGATGACGTGTTCTACTCCTGGAAGCGGCTGGCTGACCCCAAGTATGAGTACGAGAACTACTGGCTTCTTCAGGACACCATCCTCGGACTCGATGAGTTCAAAGAGAAGTTCGCGACGCGCCAGCCGAGCAAGAGTGAGCCCAATCCGCCGCCGCCGCCGCCGTTTGACTACGCCGCGCCCGTCGAAGGTTTTCGCAAGGTCAGCGACACCGAGTTTGAGGTCATCCTCAAAAAGTCCGTCGTCCGCTTCGGCTGGGTCATCTCGATGTTCCAGACCAGCATCGTCGCGCGCGAAGCCGTCGAGAAATACGGCGACACGCTCGGCAAGCACCCCGTCGGCACCGGCCCGTTCATCCTCAAGAACGAGAGCGACTGGAAGCCCGGGCAGAACATGATCCTCCACCGCAACCCCAACTACCGCACCGAACTCTACCCCTCCGAGGCAACACCCAAAGAGAAGGAGCAGGGCCTCCTCGCTTCGGCGGGACAGAAGCTCCCTCTGCTCGACCGCATCGAACTCACGTTCTACACACCCGACCCCGTGATGTGGCAGGATTTTCAGGACCGCAAAATCGCGTTGGTCCAGGTCCCCGCGGAGTACTTCGAGAAGGCGTTTGTCAAGCGCACAAAGCGTCTGACGAAGGAGTACAGCGACAATGGAATCCAAGCCGAGGCCGTGCCCCTGCTGGACTTCATCTTCCGCGGCTTCAACATGGAGGATCCGATTCTCGGCGGCTATGACGAGAAGCGCACCAAGATCCGCCAGGCCATCTCCCTGGCTGTCGATCTCGATGAGCACAACGACACGTTCTACAACGGCATCAATGTGGTGTATGACGGCCCCATCCCGCCCCCGCTTGACGGCTTCCCGAAGAATGGGAAAGCACCCAACTCCTTCCGTGGGCCGAACCTTCGCAAAGCACGCGAGCTGCTCGCCGAGGCGGGCTATCCGGAAGGCCGCGGCCTCCCGGAGATCGAGTATTACACCTCCAAGGGAAGCAACCAGGCCGAGCAGACACAGGCGGAGATCCGCCAGCTCGCGCGGATCGGGATCCGGCTGAACCCCAAGATGGTGGATTTCTCAGAGCTGATCGAAGCCATCAATCAAAAGAAGGCCCAGATGTTCGGCTTCGCCTGGGGCTCAGACTACCCGGACCCCGAGAACAACCTCGCGCTGTTCTACTCAAGGAACAAGGCCCCCGGCGCCAACCACTACAACTACGACCGGCCCGAGTTCGACAAGCTCTACGAGCAGATCATCGTCATGAAGCCGGGCCCGGAGCGGACCAGGATCATCGAACAGATGCGCGATATGGTCATCGCCGATGTCCCATTTGTCGGGTCCATGGCCCGTACACGCTTCTACCTCGCCCACCCGTTCCTCAAGAACTTCAAGCCCAGCGAGGACTTCTACAACTGGTTCAAGTATCTCGATGTCGACGCCTCCGCCCCACGCTGACCACGGAGCCCCCGCGATGTGGTCATACGTAGCAAGGCGACTGCTCTATTCCATCCCCGTCTACCTCGGCATTATCCTCATCATGATGGGTGCGCTCCGCCTGCGAGACCCTGTCTCGGCCTACCTTGGCAAGAACGCGACCGCCGAGACTGCGCTCCTCAAGAAGGCCTCGATGGGCCTTGATCGCCCCTTCCTCCCGATCGGCATCGAGGATCCCGCCGAACCCTTCGGCATCGAACCGATCGTTGAAGTGGGCCGCGTCGGGTTCTACCCGCCCCTTCGAACGCAGTACGTCGAGTTCCTCTGGCGCATCCTCCGCTTCGACTTCGGCACCGCCGAGCGTCCCTACCGCTCCTGGCAGTTTGAGTCTGACAACGTCGGCGCCAAGCTCGCCGATGCCGTCTGGCCAACGCTCAAGATCACCATTCCCGCCCTCGTGCTCACCGCCACGATCGCCATCCTTGTGGGCCTGCTCTCCGCCGCATATCGCGGCAGCGTTCTCGACAAAACCCTCATGGTCCTCGTCGTCCTCGGAATGAGCATCAGTGTCGTCGTCTTCATCGTTCTGGGACAGGTCTTCGGCTCATCCTGGCTCAATGGCAAGCTCGGCTTCGAGCTCTTCGCTAGCAACGGCTACGAGCCCGGCATCCAGAACTGGGTGAAGTACTGCGCGCTCCCGGTCATCATCGGCGTCGTCGTGGGCATGGGCTACGACGCCCGCTTCTACCGCGCGGTTATGGTTGAGGAAACCAGCCGCGACTACATCACCACCGCTGTCGCCAAGGGTGCGCCCCGCCACAAGATCATCTTTGTCCATATGCTCAAGAACGCGATGATCCCCGTGATCACCCGCATCATGATCACGATCCCCTTTCTCATCACCGGCTCAATCGTGATGGAGTACCAGTTCCGTATCCCCGGCATGGGCAAGCTCCTCATCGACGCCATCGTCAACAAAGACTTCCCGATCATCCAGACCTTCACCGCCGTTCTCGCTGGCCTCTTCATCCTCACCAACATCCTCACCGATGTGCTCTATGCGCTGGTGGATCCGCGGGTGAGGCTCGCATGATCGCTGCGTTCAAACGCCTGAAAGCCAGCCGCGGCGTCGGAAAGTTCTGTCGCAACCGCCTTGCCGTCGCCGCGCTCGGCATCATCGTGCTCTATGCACTTGTCGGTGGCTGGGTCGCCCTTGGCGATCTTCTCCCCGGCCGCGCCGGCATCACCTACGCACAGGTCGAGCAGCCTGTCTGGCCAACCCCCATCAACGGCTTTGGCATCCCGGCGACCAACGAGCGACGCGTCGAAGCCGCTCGCATCATCACCCGCGAAGTGAAGCGCGCCGTGAACAACGGCGAAGGCTTCACCGATATCCGATACGGCCTCCTGCACATCCTCCCCGGCACGGCGGATAGCGACACCGAACTCGACCGTCTCTCTACGCTCATTGAAGAGTCCGAAGACCTCTACGACCAGCTCTCGGAGTTCGATGATCTCAACAGCCCCGAGCCGCCGACGCTCGACGACGGCGCCCCCGACCCCGACTCGATCGATGTCCCTTCGACCATTGCCAGGCTCGAAGGCGCCGTGCGTCAGATGTTCGCGCCGCTCTCGGGTTGGCAGTCCCTCAAGCAGTCCCTCCTCCACTCCCTTGGCACCGACCGTCAGGGCCGCAGCAACTTCCTCCGCGTCATCTTCTCCATCAAGGTCGCGCTCCAGGTCGGCATCGTCGTCGCCATCATCTCCGTGCTCGTAGGCACCTTCCTCGGCGCGGCCGCGGCGTACTTCGGCGGCTGGGTCGATCACGCCGTCGTCTGGCTCTACTCCACGCTCTCCAGCATGCCCGAGCTCATCCTGCTCGCCGTGCTCGTCTACGCCTTCTCCGGCAGCGTCTTCGACAAAGTCTCCAACCCCTGGCTCGCGCTCGTGCCCGTCTACGCCGCCATGTGCATGGAGTTCTGGATCGGCCCCTGCCGCGTTATCCGCGGCGAGACGCTCAAGCTCAAGGAGCTTGAGTACGTGCAGGCCGCGACCGCCATCGGCTTCGGCCGCTTCTACATCCTTCTCAAGCACGTCATCCCCAACACCGTCCACCTGATGTTCATCAACTTCTCGCTGCTCTTCATTGCCGCGATCAAGTTCGAGGTCGTGCTCTCGTTCCTCGGCCTCGGCGTCAAGGTCGGCCCTTCCTGGGGACGCATGATCCAGGAATCCACGCAGGAGGTCATCAACGGCATCTTCTGGCAGATCGGTGCCGCGACCGTGTTCATGTTCGTTCTCGTCCTGGCGTTCAACATCGTGTCCGATGCGCTTCAGGACGCGTTTGATCCCAAACACGTCGGCTGATCCCTCACCTTGCGATGACTACACCCTCCCCCATCCTTTCCGTTCGCCACCTGACGACGCGATTCCGCACCGATCGCGGCATCGTCACCGCCATCGACGATGTTTCCTTCGATCTCTACCCCGGCGAGACGCTCGGCATCGTCGGCGAGTCCGGCTGCGGCAAGACCGTCACCAGCAAATCCATCATGCGCCTCCTCCCGGAGCGCACCACCATCATCGACCCTTCCTCGCAGATCATGTTCGAGGGCACAAACCTCGCCACCGCCGATGACCGCACCATGCGGCGCATCCGCGGCGACCGCATCGCCATGATTTTCCAGGAGCCGATGACCTCCCTCAACCCCGTCTTCACGATCGGCTGGCAGCTTGATGAGGCCCTGAAGTACCACACCGATCTCGGCCGCGCCGCCCGGCGCAGCCGCGCCATCGAGATGCTCAAGCTCGTCGAGATCCCCAACGCCGAGCGCCGCGTCGATGAATACCCCCACCAACTCTCCGGCGGCATGCGACAGCGCGTAATGATCGCCATGGCCCTGTGCTGCGAGCCCGATGTCCTCATCGCCGATGAGCCCACCACCGCGCTCGACGTCACCATCCAGGCTCAGATCCTCGCGCTGATGGAGAACCTCCGCAAGCGCCTCAACACCGCGATCATCCTGATCACGCACAATCTCGGCGTCGTCGCGCAGGTCTGCGACCGTGTCGCGGTCATGTATGCCGGCCGCGTCATCGAAGTGGGGGGCGTCCGCCGGATCTTCCACGATCCGCAGCACCCGTATACGCGTGCCCTGCTCGATTCGATACCCAAGGCGGGCCGGAAGGAACACGGCAAGCGACTGCCGACAATCGAGGGCATCGTTCCCAGCCTCTTCGATCTCCCCAAGGGTTGCCGCTTCGCCGACCGCTGCGCACGCTGCCAGCCACTCTGCCGCGACACCGAACCCGAGCTGCTCCCTGCGGAGGGCGTGGGCGAGTCGCACCTGAAACGCTGCCACTTCCCACTCAGCCAGGCTGCGCCGGTCACCTCGGCATCGCACGCTGCGATGACCTCCAGCCCGGGAGCGCGCCCATGATCACACGCGCTCCGTCCTTCGCAGCAGCCCCCTTGCCCGAGCCAGCTCCGCCACCTGGTGAAAGCTTCGTCGCGCCGCTCCTCTCGGTCCGCAACCTCGTCAAGCACTTCCCCGTCCGCGGCGGGGTCCTCAACCGAATCGTCGGCAATGTCCACGCCGTGAACGGCGTCTCCTTCGATGTCAATCGCGGCGAGATCGTCGGTGTCGTCGGAGAATCCGGCTGCGGCAAATCAACGCTCGGCAAGGCCATCATCCGCCTCAGCGAGCCGACCAGCGGCAGCGTCACCTTCGAGGGCACCGACATCACCCGGCTCTCCCACGCCGAGCTCATGCCCTTCCGCCGGCGCATGCAGATCATCTTCCAGGATCCCTACTCCTCGCTGAATCCGCGGCTCACCGTCCGCAAGCTGCTGCAGGAAGCGATCGACTTCCACAAGGTTGTCCCGGGTGGGCGAGCGCAAACGGAAAACTACATCGACGAGATCATCGCCAAGGTCGGCATGCGCAAGGACTCCAAGGACAAGTTCCCGCACGAGTTCTCCGGCGGCCAGCGCCAGCGACTGGGCATCGCCCGCGCCCTTGCGCTCAAACCCGAGTTCCTCATCGCCGATGAGCCCGTCTCCGCGCTCGATGTCTCGATCCAGGCCCAGGTCCTCAACCTCATGATGGACCTCAAGCGCGAGTTCGGCCTCACCATCCTCTTCATCAGCCACGACCTCAAAGTCATCGAGCACTTCTGCGACCGTGTGCTGGTCATGTACCTCGGCCACATCGTCGAGTCTCTCCCGTGCGATGACCTCCACGCGCAGGCTAAGCACCCCTACACCCGCGCCCTGCTCGGCGCCAACCCCATCGACGACCCCGACCAGCGCGAGTCCCGCCCGCTCACGATCCTGCAGGGCGATGTCCCCAGCCCGTTCGATCCGCCCAAGGGCTGCGCCTTCGCCGGCCGGTGCCCCCTGGTCATGGACCGCTGCCGCGTCGAACGCCCGATCCTCCGCCCTCGCGGCGACCGGCAGGATGTGGCTTGCTGGGCGGTTGAGAACTGAGCAGCCCGGCCTTCAGGCACCGCTCTCGCGGCACCGTCGCGACGCGGAGTGCTGGGAACTTCTGAAGGGGGTCTGCGAACCTTTGTTTGCGGGATCTCTTCGCACGGACTCACTCCGCAACGCCGCCACCTTCCTCGGCCTTACCTGTTCCATCAGTACTCACCGACGGTGCCGCTTCCCGCTCGACACACCGGAGCCTCCCGATGGACCCCTGGCACAACGCCGCCCAGACCAAGAAGCCCTGGCTCACGCCGATCAAGATTGTGCTGATCGCGTGCTTCCTGCTGCTTCTTCTCGTCGCGGGCTTCCTTATCACCCTCATCACCGCCAACCCCACGATCGGCATCAACTACGGCGCAAAGGCGAACGAGCTCGCCCGCACGCGCCAGAACATGCCCGCCGATGCACCCGACAACTGGGGCCTCATCAGCGAGATCGCCGCGAAGCTTGAGGCCGCGCGGACCGTCGTCGCCGCCCGACACCCCGATCTCCCGATTGATACCTTCGACTTCACATTCCTCTACTCCGCGGATGCCAAGCCCTCGCGCGATACCTTCACCGCCGACCAGGCCCGGGCAGTCTGCCTCGAATGGCTCGAAGAGTTCCGTGCCGCTGGCGGCTTCGATGAGCTTGCAAAGCTTCCGCCCATCCCCTACGCCGCCAGGCTCTACCCCTCCAGCGGCCCGCTCGTGCTCACCCTCCTCCCAGAACTCGGCCACGCCCGCCAGCTTGCCCGCATGAACGCCGCCCGCATGTTCCTCGCCGCACAGGCGGGCGACGAAGCCCAGCGCCTCGCCGCGTTCCAGGAAATGCTCGCCAGTGCCCGCCTTATCGGCTCTCAGACCACGCTCATCGACAACCTTGTCGCCGTCGCGATCAACGCGTTGGCTTGCAGCGAACTCCGCAAGGAAATCACCGAGAAACCACTGTCCGAGCAGATCGCCCTGGACCTCCTTGCCGCGATGGACAGCCACAAGCTCCCCTCGGCCGCGGGCTGGTTCGACGGCGAGCGATTCTCAACGCTCGACATGATCCAGCGGACCTACAGCGACAACGGCAGCGGCGATGGCCGCTTTCTTCCCTCCGCCGCGGCGAGCCTCGGTGAAGAACTCGGCTCCCCCATCGGCGGGCCCGGCGTCACCTCCGGCGGCAGCCGCGCCTTCAACGTCCTCGGTTTGATCCAGCCCAGCCGCCGCGAGACCGAGGACAAGACCAACGAGATCTACGACTACTTCGTCAAGCTCTCATCCATGACGCGGACCGAGCGCTCTGCGCTCACCGGACCGGAGCCGACCTCCGGCCTCGATCGCTTCAAGATTCTGGAACTCATGGTCCCGGCGGTCGGCAAGGCGCTCGAATCCAACGACCAGATCGCTTCTGAGCTCGCCGCCACGCGCATCATGCTCGCGCTGGAGATTTACCGCGCCCGCACCGGCTCCTATCCCGACTCTCTCGCCGCGCTCGCCCCGAGCCTTCTCCCCGCTCTTCCGCTCGATTCTGTGAACGACAAGCCCTTCGGCTATCGCCTGCTCGATGCCGCCGCCGACCCGCATCGCCGCAGCTATCTGCTGTACTCCTGCGGTCCAGACGGCGTGGACAACCAGGGCTACACCGGCGCTCCCGGCGATCGGCATCCGGTCACGCCCTTCCGGGCCACCGGCCCGCTCGACTTCGTCTACAACCTGCCGCGGCCGCTCCCCGAAGCCCCGGACCCGGATGCGCCGTCGGTGCCCCCGACTGCGGCCGAAGATGCCGCGAACCAGAACGTCGAACTCTCGCCCGCTCCGGCCCCCGAAGAGAACTGAGCCCTCTGACTCAGATACCGCCTCCCGGAACCGCAGTACACTCTTCGCCCATGAACCTCCTCCGCACCTCCCTCGGCGTCGGCGTCCGCACCAACGCCGCCACCATCCCCTTCCACACCTTCCTGGGTATCGGCCGAAACTACGCCGAGCACGCCAAGGAGCAGGGCCTCGCCCCGCCCGAGAGCATTCTGGTTTTCACCAAGAACCCCGCCGCGGCGGTGCTTTGCGGCGACGACATCGTCGTTCCCAAGGCGTGTCAGGATCCGGCGAAGGGTGGGGACCAGGTGGACTTTGAGGGCGAGCTCGCGGTGATCATCGGGACGGCGGCACGCGATGTGCCGCGAGAGAAAGCTCTTTCCCACGTGCTGGGGTACTGCTGCGCGAACGACGTGTCGGCGCGGTGGTGGCAGAAGCAGGGTTCCGGTGGCCAGTTCTGGCGGGGGAAGAGCTTTGACACGTTCTGCCCCCTCGGCCCCAACTTCGTGCCCGCCGCCGCCGTCCCCGATCCCCAGGCTCTCCGCCTCACCACCCGCGTCAACGGCAAGGTCATGCAGGAAGCCCCGACCAGCGACATGCTCTTTCCGGTGGCCACGCTCATCAGCGAGCTCTCCCAGGGCCTTACGCTGCTTCCGGGGACGGTGATCCTGACGGGGACCCCGGGTGGGGTCGGGATGGCCCGGACGCCCCCACAGTGGCTCCAGCACGGGGACGTGGTGGAGGTGGAGATCACCGGGGTAAGGAGTGGGGGAGGGTTTGGTGTGCTGCGGAACCGCGTGCGGTTTGAGTAGTGGCCGGTGGATGAGAAGACAAAGTTTGCGCGCAGACCCGCTTGTTTGGGTGGGTTTGTGATTGATTGAGGAAAGTGGTGCCCTCCGCAAAAAACAACAGGAGCTTCGGGGGACACCCGAAGCTCCTGCGAGATTCAAACTGTTAGCGAAGCCGAAGGCTGATTAGGCGCGACGACGACGAGCAGCGAGGAGGCCACCGAGGCCGAGCAGAGCGGCCGCGCCGGGGGCGGGGACGATCGACACGGTGTAGGTCGCGCTGATGTTCTGAGTCAAAGCCTCGACCGGCAGGCCGCCGACGAAGCCGGAGAACGCGGTGACGAAGCCTTCGTAGGTGAAGGTCAGCGTGCGGGCGGTGAGGTCGGTCACATCGTAACGGGTGATGAAGAGGGGGATGAAGCCCTGGTTGCCGAAGTCGTTGCCAGCGTTCGCGGTGAAGTCGGCCTGGGCCATGTTGCCGAAGAGGTTGAGCAGCGAGTTGGTGGCGGGATTCTGGAGGCCGGGCGTGGTGCCGTCGGTGTCATCGGCGATGCCGTTGGCGGCGTTGCCGAGGTTCGCAATCTGACGGAACGGATTGAAGATGCCACGGCCAGCCGTGAGGGGATCGCCGTCGGCGTTGACCCAAGGCTGGTTGAAGTTGGGGTTGAAGTTAACGGTGGCACGAGCGCTGTTCACATGCGAACCGGCAGCGCTGGCATCGGCTGGAGCAGTCAGGAAGCCCTGAGTGTTGCCGGACGTGTTGCGAACGGCGTTGAACGCATCGTTCGTGATGACGCTGCCGCCGAAGGTGGACAGGCCAAGGGTGCCGCCAACAACGCGGGCTTCGAGCGAGAGGAACAGGGTCGCATCGGTGCCGTTGCCGACACCCGCGGAGGTGTCACCGACGACGGGGGCTGCACCGGGGGCGATCGAGGCCTGGTTGTGACGCTCGACCCAGCGGAACTCGATGTTCTGGGCGTTGGCCGCACCAGCGAAAGCAACGACAGCGAGAACAGACAGAGCAATCTTCTTCACAGGAATCTCCTTCGAATCTTGGATTGAGGGCAGTACTTAAAAGCCACAACAACGACGAGGGAGAAGATACATCAAGCTCGGGGGAGTGTCAACCGTCTATTTGAAATCGAAGCGGAGTTTGCGCGGTCCTAACCCTGGTTTCGCCCGCACAACCCCTAAAGCTGTCTCTTATACACATCTCCGAGCCCACGAGACTAAGGCGAATCTCGTATGCCGTCTTCTGCTTGAA
>ENA-ORBV01006718-ORBV01006718.1-microbial-mat-metagenome-genome-assembly--contig:-NODE-6718-length-20116-cov-5.891062_pt1 | contig 20116 bp, 19 predicted proteins | sample MGYA00237777_ERZ505514 | MGnify/ENA primary metagenome ERZ505514 (study PRJEB26160, sample SAMN06269048) | microbial mat metagenome | isolation source: Oligotrophic lake microbial mat | place... | reverse complement strand
ACCTCAACTTCTCGAACCGCCCGGTGCGGACCCGCATGCCGGGTGGTGTGGCAGGGGTGCAGCCGATAATGGCTGCCTCCTATGCCGATTGTCTCAAGCCATTTCCAGCAGTAGCATGACATACCGCCAAATTGGCGGCATGTTTGGCGGTATCTGTGAATACCGCCAAATCAGATACCGCCAGGAGGCATCATGGCAACGACCGACACATTCGTGAGGAACGTCAAGCACAGCGGCGTAGCGGCTGGCGACAAGCACACCGACGGTGGCGCCATGTAGTTGCTGGTAAAGGACAGCGGCAAATATTGGCACATGAACTACCGGTTCGCTGGCAAACGAAAGACCTCAGCTCTGGGTGTTTACCCAGCCGTGTCGGTGGCCAAGGCCCGGCAACGGCGCGACAAGGCGCGTGAGCAACTGGCGGACGGCGTCGACCCCAGCGCAGCCAAGCGCGACGAGAAGCTTGCGGCGGCGATCGCAACTGCAAACACGTTTGAACTTGTCGCGCGCGAATTCTGTGCGGCAAAAAGTGGCGTTTGGTCATCGGGTTGCTCCGAAAAGCGGCTGCGCGGCATGGTGAAGGACCTGTTTCCTTACATCGGCGAGAAACCGCTGGCCGAGATTACGGCGCCTGTCCTGCTCGCCACCGTCCGGCCTGCCGAAGTTCGCGGCGCCCATGAAAAAGCCCATACGCTGCGCCAGACGGCTGGGCAGGTTTTCCGGTATGGAGTTCAGACCGGTCGCTGCGATCGCGATCCAGCAGCTGACCTTCAAGGCGCTTTGGAGCCTGCCGTTGTCAAACATATGGCGGCCATGCTGGAACCCGTTGAAGTAGGAAAGTTGATGCACGCCATCTACAGCTATGGAGGTCAACCAACCGCGCGAGCGGCGCTGATCCTGTCAGCATTACTGTTTCAACGACCGGGCAACATTCGGCAGATGGAATGGGGGTGGATTGACTTTGACAAGTCTGTGCTGACTATTCCGTCCCGGGACATGAAGCTTCGTATCCATCAAAAGATCAACGGGCGCCCGCACCTGGTTCCTTTGGCGCCCCAGGCAATTAGTGCGTTGAAGGAGTTGCATCCTTTGACTGGCGAAGGCAGGTTCGTGTTCCCGAGCTTGATTACCACGCAGCGTCCTATCAGCGACAACACAGTGAACCTTGCCTCGCGCCGCATGGGTATCGGCAAGGACGAAATGACCGCCCACGGATTCAGGGCGACTGCACGCACCATGCCGGCCGAGCGAATTCCTGGAATTTCTGACGACGTCATCGAGGCCCAGCTGGCGCACACCAAATCCGGCCCGAAGGGAAGCGCCTATGACCGCATCGAATAAATGGAACAGCGGCGGAACATGACGGCGGTGCGGGCCGACTACCTCGACAAGTTGCGTGATGGCGCCGACGTGATTCCGATGCGCAGCACCACGCCAAAGCGCCGCACGACTGCCGCCACAAATGAGCCGCAGTGATTTGTCCCTTTCGTGGCCCGGCCCGCGTGAAATGGTCATCCGGGCTTGGCGATCGGTCACCTTCTGATCCGCGCTCAGTTGCTTCGACGTTGGCCCACCGGCTACCGGCGACTTCCAGCCCGTGAACGTCTCATACTGGCGCCGCAGCCCGTGCATCCGGTGAGTGGCAGCCATCACGCTCAGCGTCTTGAATCGGTTCAGTTGGTACTGATACGACATCTCCGCCGGGATCAGGCTGCCGTTCCCTGCAAAGCGCTTTACCTCATCCACCAGTTCGCGCTGCGATGCCGTCGCTTTGGGGATGTCCACTCCTTGCCGCCCTTGGTCCAACTGGCCTGCAGCTTAAGCACATCGCCTCGGTCCGCCCAGGCCGCGCGCGGCTTGATCGCGCGCACGACGATGAGGTCCGCCATCTTCATGGCTTCGATCTGGTCTTGCGTCACGTAGACGGTGGTTGTCTCCAGCTATTGATGCGGAGTCTACATTTCGGTGCGCATCGTGTCGAGCAGTTTGGCGTCGAGGTTGGCAAACGTTCGTCGAACAGGATGACCTGGGGTGGTTGCTCACGGTCGCGCGACCCATGGCAACTCTCTGGCGATGGTCCACCCGAAAGGTGGCGCGGGTGGCGTTCCAGCAGCGAAGTCAGCGCCAGGAAGCCGGTCGTATTTTCAATCCTGGAATTGATCTCGGCGGCCTCCCGCTTTTTCAATGTTTCCTAAGCCGGACAGCATTGGGCGAGAACCAGCCCTCAACGCACCAGGTTCTCGATCAGCGTGGCCATGCCCATGCCCGATCCCAGGCACATGCTGATGACGCCGTAACGCCCGCGTGTGTCGGCCAGGTGGTGCATGGCGGTGATGGTCATGCGGATGCCGGTGGCGCCCGGCGGGTGGCCGATGCTGATGCCTCCGCCGTACAGGTTGGTGCGCTGGCGTGGAATGCCCAGTTGCGCTTGTGCGTGCAGATTGACAACGGCAAAGGCCTCGTTGATCTCCCAGTAGTCGATATCGGCCACCGACAGGCCAGTGCGCTGCAGCAGCTTGGAGATGGCAGGCACGGGGCCGGTGCCCATGATCTCTGGCGCCACGCCCACCACGGCCCAGTCCACCAACCGTGCCTCGGCTCTAAGCCCGGCGCGTGCGGCAGCTTCGGCGCCCGCCACCACCAGCGCCGCAGCGCCATCGGTCACACCGCTGGAGTTTCCTGCGGTGACCTGGCCCTGGCCATCCTTGCGAAATGCCGGCTTCAAGGACGCGAGCTTTTCGCGCGTGACGGTGGGGCGCGGGAACTCATCGGTATCGAAGGTGCGGATCCCGCCCTTGCCGTGGGGCACGTCGATGGGCGCGATCTGCCGCGCCAGGAAACCCGACGCGATGGCAGCGCCCGCACGCTGCTGGCTCATGTGGCCCCAGTCGTCCATGGCAGCGCGGGTGTAGCCAAAGCGCGCCGTCACGTTCTCGGCCGTGTCGCCCATGAGCTCTTGCGTGAATGGGCAGCGGTAGATGTAGTCAAGCCCGTCGATGAACTCGAACGGGCCGCGCAGCGCGCCCCAGCGCACCTTGTGCGCCAGATAGGGCACCCGCGAATAGTTCTCGCCACCGGCGGCCACCGCGATGGCACTGTGGCCGGACTGGATCTGCTGCGCGGCGCTGACGATGGCCTGCGAGCCCGTGCCGCAGGCGCGCGTGACGCCCATCGCAGCGCTGTCTTCGGGCAGTCCCGCGTGGAGTGCGATCTTGCGGCTGACGAACAGACCGTCATGGTCCACCGGGGCGGTGTTGCCGAACACCAGGTGGTCGACCTGGCGGGCGTCGAGCCCGGCACGCGCCAGGCTGGCCTTGACCACGTGTACACCCATGGTGGACAGTGGCACGTCGCGCAGGCTCTTGCCGAAATCACCGAACGGTGTGCGTGCGCCGGAACTGAGCACGATGTCTTGAAAACCCATGGGCAGATGCTCCTGAAGACGCTATGGTGGACCCTGGTGAAAGCGCTCGAAGCACTATAGCGTTCACCCGCTTGCTTAGCAAACGATTGTTTGCTATTGTCAAATCAATGCCTACATCTACCGCTCCCAAGCGAGCCTCGTCGTCTTCCTCCTCCTCTTCCACCGTCGCCTCCGAACGCGTGGCTGGGTCCATCGTGCACGCCGACAGCCGTGCGCCACAGTTGCTCGATACTGCGGCGCGCCTGTTCTGCCAGCGCGGCTACGAGGGCACGACGGTACGCGACATCGCGCGTGCCGTGGGCATCCTGCCCGGTTCGCTTTACAGCCACTTCGCCAACAAGGAAGAACTGCTGGCGGCCGTTTACACGCGCGGTGTCGACCGGATTTGCCAGGTCGTACTGGCGGCCGTGGAGCGGCGCAGCGACCCCTGGGACCGGCTTGAGTCCGCCTGCGTGGCGCACCTGGAGGCCATCTTGCGCGACGACGACTATGCGCGTGTGGTGGTGCGGGTGCGGCCCGCTGGCCTGAGCGAGGTCGGCCAGAGCCTGGTGCAAGAGCGCAACCGCTACGAGGCCATTTGGGTCGAACTCGCAGACGCCTTGCCGCTGCCGCGGCGCACCGATCGCAAGGCCTTGCGGCTGCTGCTGCTGGGCGCTCTGAACTGGGCCCCCATCTGGTACCGTGCAGACGGCGCGGCGTCACCACGCTCGCTTGCGCGCCAATTCGTGGCGCTGGTCAAACCCGATGAATGATCTCTACATCGTCGGCACGTCCTGCACGGCCTTTGGCAAACAGGCGGGCACGAGCTTTCAGGACCTCACGCGCCAGGCCTATGCCCAGGTGCTGGCCGATGCCGGCCTTAGCCCGGCTGACGCCGCGCTGATTGAACAGGCCTGGTTCGGCAACTGCGGCTTGGGGCAGTGGGGTCAAGGCGGCATCCGCGGCCAGGTGTGCTTCACCCCGCTGGTCGAGGAGGGGCTGTTTCCGGAGCGCGTGCCCATGATCAACGTGGAAGGCGGCTGCGCCACCGCCTCGTTCGCCTTCCATGGTGCGTGCAAGGACGTGCTGTCCGGGCAGGTGCAGATGAGCCTGGCCATCGGCGTCGAAAAGCTCATCAGCCCCGATCGGCCCGAGCGCGTGGCCGCCATCTTCGCGACCGCCATCGACCAGCTGCAGCCCGAGCGCTGGCAAGCCTACTACGCGCGCGCCGGCGAGGCGGCCGGCAAGCCGTTCGAAACCGGTCCCGGTCGCACGCTGTTCATGGACACCTATGCCATGCAAGCGGCCTGGCACATGAAAACCCACGGCACCACGCAGCGGCAGATCGCGATCGCTGCGGCCAAGAACCACCACCACGGCAGCCTGAACCCCAAGGCCCAGTACCGCTTTGAACTCACGGTTGACGAGGTGCTGGCCGACCGCGAGATCAGCTGGCCGCTCACGCGCGCCATGTGCTCACCGCTGGGCGACGGTGCAGCGGCGGCATTGTTGTGCTCCAAGGCAGGGCTGGCCAACCTGCCGCCGGCCGCGCGCGCCCGCGCAGTGAAGGTGCGGGCCTCGCAGCTCTCCGGCGGCAAGTACCGCGCGCTTGACGAGCCCGGGCTCTCGCGCATCGCCGCCGACAAGGCCTATGCACGCAGCGGCCTGACGCCGGCCGACATCGACATCGTCGAACTGCACGACGCCACCTCGTTCTGCGAGATCTTCCAGCTTGAGATGCTGCGCCTGTGCCCCGACGGCCAAGGCGGGCGCTTCGTAGAGTCGGGCGCCACGGCCCTGGGCGGCAGCCTGCCGGTCAACCTGTCGGGCGGCCTGGTGAGCAAGGGGCATCCGGTGGGGGCCACCGGGCTTTCAATGGTGTATGAGACCTGCCAGCAGCTGCGCGGCGAGGCCGGCGCGCGCCAGGTGCCGGGCGCGACCCTGGGCCTGATCGAGAACGGCGGTGGTGTGATGGGATTTGACGAAGCCGCCTGCGCCGTGCACATCCTGGAGAAATGCGAATGAGCGTCGCGCCGGGCCGTTCCCAAGCAAGCTCGCACCGCAGTGCGAAGCACGAAGGTACCCCAATGAGCCTCAACACGCAGGCGATCGACTGGATGCCGGAAGACCCGGCCACGCTGGCCAACCCCTACGCCATCTTCGCGCGCATGCGTGACGAAGACCCTTGCCACTGGAGCCCGCGCCTGAAGAGCTGGGTGCTAACGCGCTATGACGACGTCAAGCGCGTGTGCCTGGACAAAGAGCGCGTCTCGTCCGACCGGCTGCGCCCGTTTTTCTCCAGCATGCCGAGCGCAGAGGCGGCGCGCATCGGCGACATCATGCGCTATTTGTCGCTGTGGATGGTGTTCAAGGACCCGCCCGAACACACCCGCCTGCGCCGCCTGACCGGCCGCGTCTTCAGCGCCAAGACCATGCAGGCGATGCGCCCGCAGGTGCTACAGATCTCCAACTGGCTGCTCGGCGCGCTCGACGGGCGCGAGCAACTCGACCTGCTGGCCGATTACGCCGGCCCGCTGCCCTGCCTGGTCATCATGGCCATGCTGGGCGTGCCCCGCGACGCGCTGGCCGATTTGAAGCGCATGTCCGACGAGATTGCACTATTTATTGGCAGCAGTCGCAACAGCCCCGAAAAATACGACACCGCCGAGGCCGCCACGCAGGAGATGGCTGCCTTCTTTCGCGCACTGATCGCCCAGCGCCGCGCGCAGTCTGGCGCTGACGCGCTCAGCGAACTCGTCCACCTGCGCGACGACGACGGCGACCGTTTCAGCGACGACGAGCTCGTCGCGGTCTGCATCCTGATGCTGTTTGCCGGCCACGAAACGACGACCAACCATATCGCCAATGGCATGCAGTCGCTGATGCGGTTTCCGGGCGAGATGCAGCGGCTGCGCGCCGACCCGAGCCTGGCCGCAGCGGCCGTGGAGGAACTGCTACGCCACGAAGGCCCCTCGGGGGCTCTGGTGCGTATCGTGGCCCAGGCCCATGCGCTTCACGGCAAGACGCTTGAGCCCGGTCAGCGCATCTTCGTGATGATCAATGGCGCCAACCGCGACCCGCGCGCCTACCCCGACCCCGACCGGCTGGATCTGACGCGCGACGGCGTGCCACACCTGGCTTTCGGCTTTGGCCTGCACATCTGTCTGGGGTTTCCGCTGGCACGCGCGGAAGGCGCGGTGGCGTTTTCGGCGCTGCTGGCGCACTACAGCCACATCGAACCCGCAGGCCCCGAGCCCGAGTGGCTGAACTCGCTGGTTTTCCGGGGTATGAAGACGCTGCCCGTGGCGGTGAAAAGGGCGTGACCCAGATGGCCCCACCCGTGCTGCAGACCGCCAACATCCACCTGGGCTTTGGCGGCATCAAGGCGCTGTCGGGCGTGACGCTGGCAGCGCAAGCAGGCCAGATCACCGCCATCATCGGCCCCAACGGCGCAGGCAAGACGAGCCTCTTCAACGCCATCTCGGGCTTCTACAAGCCGCAGCAGGGTCGGGTGGTTTTCGAGGGCCGCGACATCACCGGGCAAGGCCCAGCGAAGCGGGCCGCGCTGGGGCTGGCACGCACGTTCCAGAACGTGGCGCTGTTCCGCGGCATGAGTGTGCTGGACAACATCAAGCTCGGCGGCCACACGCGGCTGCACGCCAACCCCTTGTCGGCGCTGTGGTATCTGGGGCCTGCCCGGCGCGAAGAGGCGGCGCTGCGGCGCGAGATCGAGCGCGAGGTGATCGACTTTCTGGAGATCGATCACGTGCGCAACCAGAGCGTAGCCTCGCTGCCCTACGGGCTGCAAAAACGTGTGGAACTGGCGCGCGCGCTGGCCATGCGACCCAAGGTGCTGATGCTCGATGAGCCCGTGGCCGGCATGAACCGCGAAGAGACGGAAGACATGGCCCGCTTCATTCTCGACATTCAGGAGGAGCGCGGCATCACCGTGCTGCTGATCGAGCACGACATGGGCCTTGTGATGGACATCTCCAACCACGTGGTGGTGCTCAACTTCGGCATGGTCATCGGCGAGGGCACGCCAGCCCAGGTGCGGCATCAGAGCGACGTGGTGCGCGCCTACCTGGGCGGCACGGCCACCGTGGGGGCCGGCGCATGAACACCGGATTCGACTGGGTGGCCCTTGCCGAGTACAGCGCCATCGGCCTGTTGTCGGGCGGACTGCTGGCGCTCGTGGCCTTGGGCTTCGTGCTCATCTACAAGGGCACCGGCGTCATCAACTTTGCCATGGGCGAGTTCATGATGCTGGGTGCCTACTTCTTCTACACCGCCAACGTCATGTGGAAGCTGCCAACGGTGGTGGCATTGCCGCTCACGCTGGTTGCGGTGGCCCTGGTGGCGGCGCTGATCGAACGCGTGCTGCTGCGGCCCTTGTCGGGCCAACCGGTGATCTCGGTGCTGATGGCCACCATCGGTCTGGCCAGTGCCTTGCATGGCGGCGTGGATGCCCTGTGGGGCGGCAACAACTACGAGATGCCCGCGCTGCTGCCGCGCAAGCCGCTCACACCGGGAGACATCCTCATCCCCGGCCAGTTGTTCTGGAGTTTCGTGCTGGCGGCGTTCGTCATCGCCGCCTTCACGCTGTACTTCCGCTACTCCAAGACCGGCATCGCCATGCGCGCCGCGGCCAGCGACCCGATGACAGCCTATGTGCTGGGCATCGACGTGCGGCGCACGCAGGCGCTGACCTGGATGTTCGCTGGCGTGGTGGGCGCGGTGGCAGGCATCGTGGTGGCGTCCATGACCAGCCTGTCGCCGGCGCTGGGCGGCGCGGCGCTGGGGGTGCTGGCGGTGATCATCCTCGGCGGCCTGGACAGCATCGCCGGCGCCATCGTTGCCGGGCTCATCGTTGGCCTGATTGAAAGCCTTACCGCCGCGTACCTGGGCGGCAAGGTACGCGATATCGTGCCGTATGCCACCGTGCTTATCATCTTGTTGATACGGCCCTATGGGTTGTTCGGCACGCGCCAGATCGAGAGGCTTTGAATGCGTATCGGTGACTTCCGCGCCAGCTATGCGCAAGACGAGGCGCTGTGGCCCACCCGGGTGCAGCAATCGTGCCTGGTGGCGCTGGCCGTGGCCTTGTTGATGCTGCCGCTGGGCGTGAACGGTTACGTCGTCGGCCTGGCCTGCATGGTGGGCATCCACTGCATTGCAGCGGCAGGGCTTAACATCATGACCGGCTACACCGGCCTCATCTCACTCGGGCATGCTGCCTTCATGGGCGTGGGCTGTTATGCCGCAGCTTGGGCGGCACAGCGCGGCGTGCCCACTTTGCTGACGCTGCTGTGGGCCGGCGGTCTGGCGGCGTTGCTGGGCATCGTGGTGGGGCTGCCCAGCCTGCGCATCAAGGGCCTGTACCTGGCGGTGGCGACGCTGGCCATGCAGTTCCTGTTGGTCTATGTGTTCCGCGAATGGGACAGCGTGACCGGTGGCGTGCGCGGGGTCAACGTGCCCAACGCCCACATCCTGGGCTTTGAGCTGCTCAATGACCAGCGCATGTACTACCTGATCCTGCCGGTGGCGGCGCTGATGCTGGTGGGCGCGCGCAATCTGTTCCGCACGCGGGTCGGGCGGGCCTTCATCGCCATCCGCGACAAGGACATCTCCGCCGAGGTGCTGGGCATCGACCTGCTGCACTACAAGCTGGCGTCATTTGCGCTCGGTTCGTTCTATGCCGGCGTGGCCGGCGCGCTGCTGGGCTACTTCTATCGCGCCATGACGCCGGAGTATTTCACGCTGCAGCTGAGCATCTTCTACCTGGCGGCCATCATCGTCGGTGGCCTGGGCAGCATGCTGGGCACCATCCTGGGCGCGGTCTTCATGACGTTGGTGCCCGAAATTCTGCGCGCCATCGTGGCCCTGGTGGCGCAATGGGCGCCGCGTGCCACCGAGGTGCTCAGCCCGATGCAGCAGCTGGTGTTCGGCCTGCTGATCATGGGCTTCCTCGTCTTCGAGCCCCATGGCCTGCTGGAGATCTGGCGGCGCCTGCGGCGCAGCTTTCACCTGTGGCCCTTCCGGTCCTGATCAAGACGTTATTTCATCGCCCCTGTTTCTCGCCACCTTTTCTGACCACCACTGCAACAAGGAGACACGCCATGCACAACGCTGACCTTTTCAATCCCTCACGCCGCCGCATCGTGGGCGCCGGACTGGGCGCCGCCGGTTTGTCGGCGCTACCCATGCACGCCGCGCTGGCGCAAACCGGCGAACTGGTCGTGGCCGCTGCGCCACCGATCACCGGCGTGTTTGCCTTCGCGGGCGTGGGGCTGCACCAGGGGCTTGGCGACTATTGCGACTGGCGCAACCAGACCAAGGGCGGCGTGGCCGGGCGCAAGCTGCGTTACATCGGCGAAGACTCGGGCTACAAGATGGACCAGGCCATGAGCGTATTCAAGAAGCTCATGGGCGCGCACAAGCCGCCGGTTTTCTATGGTGACAGCACGGCCTGGGCCAAGGCCGCCTCCAGAGAAGTCAGCCAGCTCGGCAGCACGCTCACCAGCAGCCCCAGCTTCGCGTCCGACCTGGCCGACCCGAAGGAAGTGCCTTACTACTTCATGGCCGGCCCCACCTACACGGCGATGGGTGAGATCCTGCTGGAGTACATCAACCGCACCTCGCGCGGCGCCACCAAGCCGGCGGTGGCCATCGTCTACAGCGACACCGAATTCGGGCGCGACCCCATCGCCGGCATCAAGGCCAAGGCGCAAGCGTTGCAGATTCCTGTTGTGCAGGAGATCGTCACCAAGCCCGGCGCAGTGGACGTGAGCAGCGAGGTCGCCAAGCTGCGCCGCTCCAAGCCCGACTTCGTGATCTTCCACGGCTATGTGCTGGCGCCCATTCCCGAGTTCATCAAGCAGATGCGCGAGGCGGGCATGAGCACCACGCCGATGGGCACGATCTGGAGCATGGACCAGACCACCGTGGGCGCCATGGGGGCCGCCGCCCAGGGCTGGATGGGTGTGATGCCCTACCGCTACACCTACGACACCAAGGACGCGCCCACCATGCAGGCGATCAAGGACTACGCCGCCCGGGCCCGGCCCGACATGAAGTACGTGCCGCTGTTCTACACGCACGGCTGGTTGGTCGGCATGATCTTCAGCGAAGTGATGGAGCGCGTGCTCAAGGCCGGCAAGCCCCTGACTGGCCCCAACATGAAGGCGGCGCTGGAGTCCATCGACAACTGGGACACCGGCGGCCTCACGGGCCTGCTGGTTTCGCTCAAGGGCCACCAGATCGCCAGCGGGCGCATCTACGCCTACAACGCCGAGAGCAAGCTGATGGAGCCAGCCAGCGGCTGGATCAAGACGGCTTGAACGCTGGCTGAGAGATGAGCACACCCGCACTGGCCATCGACAATATCGAGGTGGTCTACCACCACTCGGTGCAGGTGCTGCGCGGGTTGTCGCTGGTGGTGCCGCAGGGGCAGATCGTGGCGCTGCTGGGCAGCAACGGCGCCGGCAAGACCACCACGCTCAAGGCGGTGTCGGGCCTGCTGCCGCTGGAGGTGGGCGAGGTGCGCGCGGGCGCCATCCGCTTCGAGGGCGAACGCGTCGACGCGGTGGCGCCGCACCTGCTGGCGCGCCGGGGCCTGGCCCATGTGCGCGAAGGCCGGCACGTGTTTGAAGACCTCACGGTGGACGAAAACCTCGTGGCCGCCGCCAACGCGCTGATCGGCCGCCGCGAGAAGCCCGACCCGGGGCTCATCTACGAGTACTTTCCGCAGCTCAAAGACCGCCGGGCGCAGCGCGCAGGCTATTTGTCGGGTGGTGAACAGCAGATGCTGGCCATCGGCCGCGCGCTGCTGGGCAAGCCGCGCCTGATGCTGCTGGACGAGCCTTCGCTGGGCCTGGCGCCGCTGGTGGTGGACGACATCTTCAAAATCATTGCCCGCATCAACCGCGAGCAGGGCGTGGCCATGCTGCTGGTGGAGCAGAACGCCATGGCGGCCTTCGGCATCGCGCAGTACGGCTACATCATGGAAAGCGGGCGCGTGGTGATCGACGGCCCCACCGAGAAACTGGTGAAAGACCCCGACGTGCAGCGCTTCTACCTCGGTTACGGCGACGGCAGCGAAGAACTGGCGAGCTTTCGCCATGTGAAGCACTATAAGCGCCGCAAACGCTGGCTGTCGTGAAGCGATGCGCCGCAACGGCCCCGCAAACACCATGACAGATCGCACCGGCACCTCGGCCCTGCCGCAGCAACTGCGCGCATGGGCCCGTGCGCGCCCCGACGCGGTGGCGCTGCGCCAGAAAGACTACGGCATCTGGGAGCCCTTTACCTGGGCGCAGTACGAGCAGGCCGCGCGCCATTTCGGCCTGGGGCTTGTCAAGCTCGGCCTGCCTGAGGGCGGCCACTGCGCGGTGATCAGCGAGAACCGCAAGGAATGGGTTTTTACACAGCTGGGTTGTGGCCTGGTGGGCGCGGTGACGGTGGGCGTCTACCCCACGTCGCCGGCGGCCGAGATCGAATACCTGCTGCAGGCCTCAGACGCCGTGGTGGTGGTGTGTGAAGACCAGGAGCAGCTGGACAAGGTGCTCGAGGTGCGGCAGCGGCTGCCCGCACTGACGCACCTGGTGGTGATGGACCCGCGCGGCCTGCGCCACTACCAGGTGCCCAACCTGCACACGTTCGAAGAAGTCAGCGCCCTGGGGGAGGCGTTAGGCCGCGAGCAGCCGCGTCTGGTGGAACAGCGGCAGGCGCGCCAGACGATGAACGACACGGCGCTGATGATCTTTACCAGCGGCTCCACGGGCCGGCCCAAGGCGGCAATGATCAGCTACGGCAACATCGCCGCCATGGCCGCCGGCACCGACGCCGTGTACCGCTGCAGCCCGGCCGACAGCATGGTGTCCTACTTGCCGCTGTGCCACGTGGCCGAACAGATCTACACCGTCTACCTGCCGCTGCACTCCGGTGCGGTGGTGAACTTCGCCGAGAGCCTGCGCACCGTGCAGACCGACCTGCGCGAAATCGCTCCCACGCTGTTCCTGGGTGTGCCCCGCATCTGGGAGAAGCTGCACGCCAGCATCGAAACCAAAATCCGCGAAACCGGCGGCGTGCGCAAGTCGCTGTACACCCGCGCCCTGGCCGCCACGATGCCCTTTGCCGACCTGCCGCCTGAGCGCTGGAGTGTGTCGCAGCGCCTGACCCACTGGCTGTGGTCGCTGCTGGTACTGCGTTCGCTGAACAACTTCATCGGCTTGCGCAAATGCCGGCTCGCGCTCTCGGGCGCGGCGCCCATTGCGCCGGACATGCTGCGCTTTTTTCGTACCCTGGGCGTGCCCATCCGCGAGGGCTATGGCATGACCGAAACCGCCGGCGTGGTGTGCGTGCAGCGCAGTGCTGCGTCGCCCGTGGGCACCGTGGGCGTGGCCGTGCCCGGTGTGGATCTGCGCATTGCAGACGATGGCGAACTGCTGGTGCGCGGGCCCACGGTGTTCAAGGGCTACTACCGCAACGAAGCGGCGACACGGGAAGCCATCGACTCCGAAGGCTGGCTGCACACAGGCGATGTGGCCCAGGCCGTGCCCACACCCGATGGCGACGAGATCCGCATCGTCGACCGCAAGAAAGACATCATGATCACCGCAGGCGGCAAGAACATCACGCCCAGCGAGATCGAGAACGCCTTGAAATTCAGCGCCTACGTGAAGGAGGCGGTCGTCGTTGCCGACCGCCGGCCCTTCGTGGCCGCGCTCATCCAGATCGACTTCGACACCGTCAGTGGCTGGGCCGAAGAGCAGGGCCTGGCCTATACCCACTTCCGCAGCCTGGCCATGCATGAGCGCGTGCGCGAGTTGGTGCGCGCCGAGGTCGACCGCGCGAACGCCCGCATGCCCCCGGTGCAGCAGGTGCGCAGCTTTCACCTGCTGACCAAGGAACTCGACCACGACGATGGCGAGGTCACCGCCACGCTGAAGATCAAGCGCAAGAGCATCGCCGACAAGTATGCCGCCGAGATTGACGCGCTGTATGGCGCCAACCCCACAGCCAGGGAAACTGCATGAACGAAATCCGCTTCGACGGCCAGGTGGCCGTGATTACCGGCGCCGGCGGCGGCCTGGGACGCGCGCACGCGCTGCTGCTTGCCGCGCGCGGCGCCAGCGTGGTGGTCAACGACCTGGGTGGCAGCTTGGGCGGCGTGGGTGGCGACAGCAGCGCCGCAGCCAAGGTGGTGGCCGAGATCGAAGCCGCTGGCGGCCGCGCCCTGGCCAACGTCGACGACATCTCCACGCCCGCCGGTGCGCAGCGCCTGGTCGACGCCGCGCTGCAGGCCTACGGCCGGCTCGACGTGCTCATCAACAATGCCGGCATCCTGCGCGACAAGACGCTGCACAAGCTGGACCCCGCCGACTTCGAGGCCGTGGTGCGCGTGCACCTGCTCGGCTCGGCCTGGTGCTCGCGCGCAGCGCTCGCTCCCATGCAGGCCCAGCAGTACGGCCGCATCGTCATGACCACCTCGGCCGCAGGCCTGTACGGAAACTTCGGCCAGAGCAACTACAGCGCGGCCAAACTTGGCGTGGTGGGCCTGATGAACACGCTCAAGGCCGAAGGCGCGAAGTACGGCATCTGCGTCAACACCATCGCGCCAGTGGCGCTGACGCGCATGACCGAAGGCCTGCCCTTCGCGCGCATGCTGGGCGAGGCCACACCCGACCGCGTGGCCGCCGGCGTGGCCTGGCTGGCCAGCGCGGCCTGCCAGGAAAGCGGCATCATCCTGGCCGCGGGTGCGGGCTACTTCTCCACCGTGCGCATCGTCGAAGGGCAGGGCCTGCACGCGCCGGTTGACGCAGTGAGCCCCGAGTTCGTGGCCAGCCATTGGGCGCAGATTTCGAGCGACGTGGGCGCGCGAGCGTTCGACAACGCCGGCGCGGCTTTGGTCGATGTCTTTGGAGCCAGGTCGACGTGATGGACCCGCAGGCCCTGCTGCGTCGCGCGCTGCCCACGGTACGCCAGGCCTGGAGCGCGCGCGAGACCATCCTCTATGCGCTGGCCGTGGGGGCAGGGCAGGGCGACGAGCCTCAAGACGAGGAGCAGTTGCGCTTCGTCTACGAACCGCAGCTGCAGGCCTTGCCCACGCTGTGCGCCGTGCTGGGCGACCCCGGATTCTGGATGCGTGATGCCGACAGCACACTCGACTGGCAACGCCTGGTGCATGGCGAGGAATCCGTGCAGTGGTTCCAGCCGCTACCTGCGCAAGGCGAGGTGATTGCCCGGCACCGGGTTTGCCGGGTCGAGGACCGCGGCACCGAACGGGGTGCAAGCTTCGTGGTCGAGCGCCTGTTGGCCGACGCTGCCACCGGCCAGTTGCTCAGCCGCGCCTGGAGCACCGTGGTGGCGCGCGGCGACGGCGGTTTCAGCCCGCCGGGCGGGCCCCTGCTGCAACTGGGCGAGTCGGCCGAAGCAGCGCTGCCCGCCTGGCCGGCGCGCCCTGCCGATGTGGTGGTAACCCGGCCGACATTGGCGCACCAAAGCTTGCTGTACCGGCAACTGGCCGACCCCAATCCGCTGCATGTGGAACCGGCGGCGGCGCGCCGCGCGGGTTTCGAGCGGCCTATTTTGCACGGCATGTGCAGCTTCGGCGTGCTGGCTCTGGTTGTGGTGAACACCTTTTGCAACGCGCAGCCGGCGCGCCTGGCGGCCCTGCGGACGCGCTTCACGGCACCGCTGTATCCCGGCGAAACCCTGGACTGCGCGTTCTGGCGCGAAGGCGACGAACTGCGCTTTCGCGCAACGGCCCGTGAGCGTCGGGCCGTGGTGTTGAACCACGGCTGGGCCCGTTTGCGCCCGCCAGCGGACGGATTCCGCAATCCCTTGTAGCAAACCTTTGTAGCGAGCCCGACATGCATCCCGACAATCATCCCGACAATCATCCCGACCTTTACCGCCCCACGGCCCCCCTGGACAGCGCCGAGCACGAGACCTTTCGCGCCACGGTGCGCCGCTTCGTGCAAGACGAGGTGCTGCCACACCACGCCCAATGGGAGCGCGAGGGACAAGTGCCGCGCGCGCTGTGGCGGCGTGCCGGCGAACTGGGCCTGCTGTGCCTGACGATGCCCGAAGCCTATGGCGGCGCCGGCGTGGACTTCAGCTACAGCGCCATCGTGGTGGAAGAGCTGTCACGCGCGGGCGCCACCGGGCCGCTGTTCTATCTGCACAGCGACATCGTCGCGCCCTACCTGCTGCACTACGGCACAGAGTCGCAAAAGCAGCTGTGGCTGCCGCGCATGGCGCGAGGAGAAGCCATCTCGGCCATCGGCATGACCGAACCCGGCGCCGGCAGCGATCTGGCCGGCATCCGCACCCGTGCCGTGCCGCAGGGCCAGGGCTGGCGCATCAACGGCCAAAAGATCTTCATCTCCAACGGCCAGCTTGCCGACCTGGTGCTGCTGGCCGCCAAGACGGACCCCGATCAGGGCGCCAAGGGCGTGAGCCTGCTTTTGGTGGACACGCAAACCCCCGGCTTTAGCCGTGGGCGGCGGCTGGAGAAGCTGGGCATGCATGCCCAGGACACGAGCGAGCTGTTCTTCACCGACGTGGATGTGGGAGCCGACGCGCTGCTTGGTCCCGCAGGCAGCGGCTTCAAGGCCATGATGAAGGAGCTGCCGCAAGAGAGGCTGCTGGTGGCCATTGCTGCCGTGGCGGCGATGGAATCGGCCGTGCAATGGACGCGCGACCATGTCGCGCAGCGCCAGGCCTTCGGTGCACCGTTGTCCGACAAACAGACCATCCGCCACCGCCTGGCCGAATGCCACACCAACACCCTGGTGGCACGCAGCTTTCTAAACGACTGCCTGCGCCGCCACCTGGCCGGCGAATTGGACACCGCCACCGCCAGCGCGGCCAAGTACTGGTGCAGCGAGATGCAGTTCAAGGTGCTGGACGAATGCCTGCAACTCTTCGGCGGCTACGGCTACATGCGCGAGTACCCCATCGCCCGCGCCTGGGTGGACGCGCGCGTGCAGCGCATCTACGGCGGCACCACCGAGATCATGAAGGAACTGGTGGCGCGCTCGATGTTCTAGCTGGGCAGGACGTAAGGGCGATGAGGCTCTTGAAGAAAACCTTTGCAACCCGCTTCAGTGACTTCAGCGAGGAAGTGTGGATCCAAGCCTTACGCATGACAGACTCGACACTGGGTGCATTTCGGATCATTGTTTTGGCAATACCGGTCAAAATCTGAATCTCATAAGGGATTGGCAGACCCGGGTTCATCAGGCCTTGGTAGCGATCGGTGATCTTGCCACCGCTGATGATGACCACGGCGATTTCGGTCGGCCTTGCCCCGTGGTCGGGGGAAAGCCCAGTTGTCTCGAAGTGGATGACAGCGTAGCTGCTCATCTCATAGGCAGGTTGACCTGCATTTGCGCAATAAACGTTTCGTTGGTTGCCACTTTCTCATGCCCCGTCCGGCGCGATCACCGTGATGTCGGTGAAATAAGTGCGGTAGCGCTTCGTGTTCCGCGTCAGCAAGGGATAGCGCGACACGGCAGCGTGTGCGCCAATAAAAAAATCCCCCAGCACGTTGCTCTTGGTACCCCCTTGCCGGCGATAAAGCACGAAGGCTTTGCCTGCCAGGAACAACGCCGCGCGCGGCATTTCGATCGTCGCCAAACCGAGATCCTCGATGCATCGATCCAGCGCTTCCACCGTCGAGAAGGTCAGTGACAGTTCGGAGTAAATGAACGGGTTGATCGCCAGCCGATGAATTTTCGACTGGGCACGCAATTGCGCAATCGACCAGTCGGCCCATTGCGGCTCGTTCTCCAGAATGTCGATCAGCACATTGGTGTCGACCAGCAGCATCAGCTCTCGCCACGCAACAGCGCCATCAGGTCGCCGGTGCGCCATTTGACGTCAGCCTTGCCACGCGCTGCCTCGAATCGGTCTGGCTTGCGACCGGGCCGCGCACCAACTTTGCGCAGCACCACGTCAGCCTCCTGATTCAGGGCGAAATCCACCGAACAACCAGCCGCAAGTTAAGTTAGAGCGCGTCGCGGATCTGTTTGGGAATCGTGACCTGCCCTTTGCTGGTAAGCGTCGTTGCCATGGCACGTACTCCGTGTACTACAAGTTTTTTCAGTGTAATACCTGCAGCATCGGCTTGCAATCGGAAACGCGGGTCGGATACGCGGGTTGGGGCAACGCCAGACTGCAGCTGCCTGACCCAGCGATCACCCAGGCTGTTTAAGCACTGCCCGCAGCACCATGTCCAAACAGATACAAGCCTAAGCCTGTGCCAGCCGCCCGGCGAAGGACTTGTTCAGCGTTGCCTTCAAGACTTAGGGCAGCACGGCGTCGGTACGGCGGCTGATGTTTTGAATCCGCGTGTCCAGGTTGTCGGGTAGTTCAGCCAGGCTGAAAGCGGTCGTTCTGAAACGGCCTTGCAAAAACTCACCGAGCGCGTCTTGCTCAGTGCCCGGTGAAGCAAAACTGGAGCGTCCGCCGCCGGTGCTGGCCGTTGCGGTGATGTTCAGGTTACTGCGGGCGGTTTGGCTGGCGGCTGGGCCAAAGGGATAGCCGTCGCCACCGTCGGCCAAAAAGCCCAGGGTCACCATGCGAATCAGGCGGTTCGGATCGCCCACCACGACGCCGTTGCGCACCACCACTTCGGTGCCGACAATCAGCGAGCGGATGCGGGTGCCGGGCGTGGTCACCACGCCAGCAGTCGTCGCCACCTGCGCGGTGCCTGTCGGGTCGTAGCTGAACGCCATGCCGCCAACTTGCGGGAAGCGACCTTGCGATCCCAGCACGGCCACGCCGTGTTCCAGCAGCTCTTTCAAGCGGGCGGCGGTCACATCCAGCGTGGCCAGACTGTTGTTGAAACGCAAAGCCGAAGCAATCGCCAACTGGGAGATTTCGCCCGTGGCGCGGTTGGCGGCTGGGTTGGCGCGGGGTGGTGCGAAGCTGACCAGGGCCGGGTCGGTAGAGCCGGCCGGGGCAATGATTTCGCCAATTTCAGAGCGGATGCCCCCGCCGTTCTTCAGCGAAACGCGCACGGTGGGGTCGATTTGCTGAGCATAAAACAGGTTCGCGTCGGCTGTGAGGTTGCCGAAGTTGGTTTCTTGGTTGCGCACCGAGTTGCGTCGGCCATCTAAAAACACAGTGGTGCTGCCTCGCACGTTGCCGTCTTGCACGGCAATCACGCCATTGAGTGCATTGCGCACTTGCACCACGCGGGCAATCGGCGTCACACCACCGGCGGTATCGTTGGTTTGGCTGGTGATTTGCGCGCCGCTGCGGGTGGTGTCAAACAGGGCTGGAATCAGGCGGCCTTGGCTGTCAAATGGCGCGATGAAGCGGCCCAGGTATTTGTAGTCGGCATCCACGTTCACCACGGCAACCGGCTCACCGGTGCGCGACGTGATCATCGTGGGATAAACGCCTTGCGAGACGTCGCCGGTGCGCAGCACGTCGTTGGAATCGCTTAGAAGCGTGTTGGAGCCGCCTGCGACGATGATGTCCACGCCATCGAGCAAGCTGGCCAGTTGACGTTCAACCGAGATGGTTTGCATGTGCGCCAGCAGCACAATTTTGTTGATGCCAGCGGCGCGCATTTCATTGATGCCCAGCTGCAAATTGGCCGCCAGTGCGTTAATGTCAAAGTTGCCGCCACCGGTTTGGGCGGGTGTAAAACCCAATGAGCCGGTGGTTGCGATGGTCGTGAACACGGGCGAGCTGGCACCAATGATGCCGACGGATTCTGTGCCGTAGGCCACTCGGGCCCAGCCGCTAACCCGGTTGGCCATCGTTGAGGCCAGTGCGCCACTGGCGGTGGCGCGCGCGGCCACAGTGCTCTCCGGCGCAAAGTTCACGTTGTAGGCCAGTAGGGGAATCGCGCGCCCGATCAGGCGGCGGCGCCGGTGCCGGCCGTGTTGATGATGTTGTTGAACTGCAGCGGGCCGAGGTCCAACTCGTGGTTGCCCAGCGCTGAGGCCTGCACGCCCAGAGCGTTCAAAAAGTCAATGTCGGCGCGGCCTACATCGGCGGTGCCCAGCAGCGGTGCCAAAGCGGGATCACCCGAGGCATTGAACCGGGGACCGGGAATGTAGTTGTCGCCCGAGCTCACCACCAGTGTGGTGTCGGGCGACTCGGCGCGAAAACGGGCTACCAGGCCGGACTAATTGGCAATGCTTCCCAAAGCGGTGGTGTCGCTGCCATCGGCGTCGGCCACATGGAGCAGCTGCAAGGTAAAGCTGGCAGGCTCCGCAGCGACAGGCGTGTCGTCAGAGCCGCCACACGCTACCAAAAGCGCCAGGCCGACAACCGACATGCATAGGCCCGCGACCAGTTTGCGCCCGCGTCTTGTGTAAGTGCTTGGTGGCTGAATTGAGTCAATCAACATCGAATCTCCATGAGGTGAGAAACAAAGAACTCCATCACCATAGGAAACAAAAATGACGACGCTATGACTTACCTGCAACCGTCAGGCATATTTCTTTTTTGGCGAAGCCGACAGCGGCGCGGTCACGCATGGCTTCTGCGCATGGCGCGCGCGGAAGCCATCTCGGCCATCGGCATGACCGAACCAGGCGCCGGCAGCGACCTGGCCGGCATCCGTACCCGTGCCGTGCCGCAAGGCCAGGGCTGGCGCATCAACGGCCAGAAGATCTTCATCTCCAACGGCCAGCTTGCCGACCTGGTGCTGCTGGCCGCCAAGACGGACCCCGATCAGGGCGCCAA
>ENA-ORBV01006717-ORBV01006717.1-microbial-mat-metagenome-genome-assembly--contig:-NODE-6717-length-20117-cov-4.618164_pt1 | contig 20117 bp, 20 predicted proteins | sample MGYA00237777_ERZ505514 | MGnify/ENA primary metagenome ERZ505514 (study PRJEB26160, sample SAMN06269048) | microbial mat metagenome | isolation source: Oligotrophic lake microbial mat | place... | reverse complement strand
GAACCGGAGGAGCGCGCCGACCACACCGCGTGGGCCGAGGCGGCCCATCACACCGCGAGCCACGCGACCCGCGACGTCGGCCCCGCCGCGTCTCCGAGCCAGGGCGTCGGTGAGGCTGAGCAGTATCTGCCAATCGTGGCGCGCCTCCGCGGGCTTATCGAACAACGCAGGTGAAAACTTCGCCGTATTGCGCACGGTGAACAGATGAAACACCAGATCGTAGTGATCACGGGTAAGCGGCGAGGCCGGGGGGAGGATCAGGTTCGCGAGGCGGCTGGTCTCGTTGACATAAGGATCCATCGACACCATGAAGTCGAGGCCGCGCAGGGCTGCCTCAAGGCGCCTGCCATTGGGCGATGACAGCACCGGGTTGCCGCCGATCGTGACCAGTCCCTTGATCTGTCCCGTCCCCGGAGTCTCGATCTCCTCGGCCAGCGTCGCCACCGGCCATTCGCCTCCGAAATCGGGAACGCCACGCACCCGGCTTCGGTACCGGGCGAAGCGTCCCTTCATCCCGGCCCGGGCCGCGAGCGTCACCACATCGATGGCCGGCTTGGTGAACATGAACCCGCCGGCACGATCCAGGTTCCCGGTGATCACGTTGAGGGCGTTCATCAGCCACGACGCCAGACCGCCGAATGACTGAGTGGAGATTCCCACCCGCCCATAGCAGACCGCGGAAGGCGCGCGGGCGAACTCGCGAGCCTCGTGACGGATCGCTTCCGCGCTGAGCCCCACGGTTTCCGACACCACCTCGGGGCTCCACTCTTTCGCGATGCTCGCCAGGTCGTCGAGGCCATCCGTGAAGGATGACAGGCGGCCGGGCTGCGCGAGGCCTTCCTCGAACAGGGTGTGAATCAAGCCAAGTAGAAACAGGGTGTCACTCTCCGGCCGGATGGCGAGGTGACGGTCGGCATACGCCGCGGTTTCGGTCCGTCGCGGATCGACGAGGACGACCTTGCCGCCGCGCGCGCGCACCGCCAGAAGGCGCTCTCTTATTCCGGGCGCCGTCATCAACGATCCGTTTGAAGCAAGGGGATTCGCACCGAGGATCAGGAAGTGGTGCGTGCGGTCGACATCGGGCACCGGCATCAGAAGCTGATGGCCGTACATCAAGAACCCGGCCAGCATCTGCGGAAGCTGATCCACTGAGGTCGCCGAAAAGTTGCTGTGCGATCCAAGCGTGCGGGCGAAGAGCTGTCCGAAGATCTGCGCACCGTAGTTGTGAACCACGGGATTGCCCTGATAGACCGCCACACTGGATCGCCCGTGAGCCCTCTGGATCTCATGGAGCCGGCCGGCGGCCTCGTCAATCGCCACTTCAAAGGACACCTCTTCGAAATCAGAGCCGCGACGCCGAAGGGGCTTTTGAAGCCAGTCGGGATCGGTGTGCAGGTCCTGCAGAGCCACCGCCTTGGGGCAGATGTGACCTCGACTCAGAGGATCGTCTTCATCCCCGCGGATCTTCTCGATGACTTCTCCGCGGGTCTCGATGACCAGGCCGCACATCGCCTCGCAGAGATGGCAGGTGCGGTGATGGAGGGATGGCGACAAATTCAACAGATCTTCGGCCATGTTTCGTTTCTCCAGCTTCCAAGGAAGATACCTCAGGTCAAAGCGAGTGCAGGGGCAGGCCTTCTGCCTGCCCTTTCTCGCCGCAGCATCGTGATGCTGCCGGACGGCAGAGCGGCCGCGGGGCCGCACCGGAGGCCTTCGCGAGGGCACCCACAAGGGGTGCCCCTACATCTCGAGTGGGGTGCCCTACGGTTCGAGACGGCGGGGTGCCCCACGGTTCGAGACGGTTGGGTGCCCCACGGTTCGAGTCGGTGGGGTGCCCTACGGTTCGAGACGGCGGGGTGCCCCACGGTTTGAGACGGCGGAGTGCCCTACGGTTCGAGACGGCGGGGTGCCCCACGGTTCGAGACGGCGGGGTGCCCCACGGTTCGAGACGGTTGGGTGCCCCACGGTTCGAGACGGCGGCTTCGCCCTTGGAAATGTAGGGGCAGGCCTTGTGCCTGCCCTTTCTCCTCCGGATTCCGCTGCTAGAGTGCCTCCCTCAATGGCCCCTGGGCGATCAACCGTGGCGGCGGCTCGGTGCGCGCGGCACGCGGGTCGTGCCGTGCACGCGTTGTGCATGAGTTGCCGGCTGGCCTTCTGCGCCGAGTGCGCGACCGAATGGGAGGGCATCAACTATTGCCACTCCTGCCTGGCCCAGGTCCGCGGACGAGTGCGCGCCGATCACAGCCGGTTTCTCCCCCTGCTAACTCTGGCACTCACCGTCGCCCTCGGCTATCTCCTCACCCGCGTCATCGCGTGGGGTGCCGGCTTCTTCACCTTCTTCTGATTCGATGGCGAAACGAATCCCCTTCAGCGAGGCCCTCGACTCCGGTGTGCGTTTGGTCACGTGGGTGGGACCGGCTCCGCTGGCCGTGCTCGTCCTCGCCACCCTCCCGTGGCGTTTCGGACTGGCGGCTCTGGCCTCGCGGATCGTGGAGGTCGGAGCGTCCGCCTCGCAATACGGGCCGCACTGGCGCGACTGGTCACAAGATCTGCTGCCTTTGTTCATCCTCGCCCTCGTTGGCCGTGCGGCTTACGCACACGCTTGCCACCAGCACCTTCAGCAGGGCCTGACCCACTGGCGCAGCCTGGTTCCAAACCCCCTGACACTGCTGGTCGTGCTCTACCTCTCGTTCGCCATCGAGATCGCCCTCATCCTCAGCTCAGTGACGGTGTTGGGCTGGGCCATTTTCACTTCGACGCAGGCGCGGATCGTCGCGTCCCAACCCGCGTTCACGAGCGCCTCTCCATTGAGTCCGTGGAAGACGCTCGGCGAGGAGCGGGGTTCGATGTCGCGCACTGCTGGCCTCGATTCGATCTTCGCCATCGCCTGGTTCGTGGCCCTGTTGAACCTCGTCTCCCTGAGCCAGATGGCCCCGGACCTCCTCGGCTCCGTTCCCGCATTTGACCCAGGTCCTGCACGAGCGTTGCTCTCGACCGAGAATCATCGACTCTGGTTCGGCCTGATGGCCGGCGCCTCGGCGGTGGTTGAACCCTTCCGCCTGGCCGCCCACTGCGTTCTTTTCTTCTCCACCCATTCGAAGTCGTCGGGTGCCGATCTGCGTCTGCGCCTTGCCGAGCTTTCGCGCGAGCCTTCGGCATGAAGCTCGCCATCTGGCTTCTGGCCGCGCAGCTGCCGCTCGAAATGGGGGTTGCGGAGTACCGTTCCGAACTCACTCGCATCACCGCGCTGCTGGAAAGTGGCGATGTCGCGACCGCGCAATCCGCGGCCCTCGCACTGCAAGGAGCGGTCGTCGCAGGGCCGGTTCCCTTTACGGCCGACGGGTCTTTGCTGAAGCCGATCGCCGATGTCACGCCGGGGCAAAGCGTCGTTCCGTTGATCGCACGCCTCCGCGCAGCCACCCTGAACCTGGACGATGGCGTGGCGACGCCCCGCAAATCCGACCGAGAGGCGCTACGGGCGATCCGCGCTTCGTGGGATCTCGACCTTCAGGAAGGGCGCGTCGATCTGCACTTGCCCAAGATGAAGAGCCCTCCCGAATGGCTGATCGACCGGCTCGCGGATGTCCTCGATACCGTCAGAGGCTGGTTACGGGCACTTTGGAAGGCGATCTTCGGCCGCGAGCTGAAGCCTTCGGAGAAGGGCCTGGGCGCCGCGGAAGGCACTCTCGCACTGGTCGCCCTTTTCTGCGCCGTGTTCGCGGTCCTTGCGTATCGCGCCCTTCGTACGCGCAGGCGCGCGCCCCAGGAGACCCTCACAGACGCCACGCCGGAAACCGATCGGGATGAAGACCCCACGTCGCGGCCGCCGTCCGAATGGGAACAACACGCGGAAACCCTGGCGCGAGCCGGTCGATACCGTGAGGCCATTCGCGCCTGGTATCACGCCGTCCTTGCGGCCGCCTTCCGCCGGGGCTACGTAACTTACGCGAAAGGCCGGACCAACTGGGAATACGTGGCCGCCCTCTCCCCCGGCCTCGATTTTCGCAATGACGTGATCTCGATGACTCAGCGATTCGAGGGCTGCTGGTACGGCGGACGCGAGGCCTCTCCCCACGTTCTGACCGAGCAGAAGAACGCGGCCCAGGCGGTTCTGGTCCTTATCGATGCGGGACGCCCCTCGTGAAGCGAAGCACCGCGATGATCCTTCTGGGCCTCGGCGCCGCGTATGTCGCGGGGTTGTGGTGGCTCGTCGCCGGCACTCCGGCGCCAGCCAGCGCCCCGAGCCCGTTTCCAAAGGGTTCGTCGTACTCCCGGTCCGGCGAAGGTGCGGCGCTTGCCGTCGCTTACCTGCGCGAACGAGGCCACCAGGTACAGCCCCTTTTGTCCTCGTCCCTCGCCGGAGTCGCGCCCGGCAGCGTGATTTTCGTGATCGACCCGCCCCATTTCCCGCACGGTGCCTCGGAGTTTCAGCCGCTCCTCACCCTCGAAGAAGAGCGATTCGTCCGGCAGGGGGGACGGGTGGTGCTGGCGCTCGACGGGTCGGTCCCCCAGGTCCGCGTGAGCGAGCTCAAGACGCGCGCTGCGTGGGTACGGGTGCGCGACGACTGGAAGGCGGTGGAACGTATCGAGCCGGCCGGCCCCGCGATGTTCCTCGAAGGCCTCTGGCTGCGCGACGCCTACGCGGTGTTCACGGCCGCGGATCAACCGGTGATAGCCCTCAAACCGATGGGCGAGGGAGACGTGATCGCCATCGCCTCCGCCTCGCTCTTCAAGAACTCGACGCTCGACAAGGCGAGCCATCTCGAACTCCTGGAGTCCCTGGTCGAGGGAAGGCCCGCGGTCTACTTTGATGAGGGCGCCCACGGTCTTGCCACCCAGGAGGGGCTCACCGGCCTCCTGGTTCGGTGGAAGCTCATGCCCTTCCTCGCTTCCCTTCTCGTGCTGGCCCTGGCCGTGCTCGTCCGCAATCACCATGCCCTCGGTCGCTCCGACCGCGACGACCATGCACCGCCTTCCGACGCCGTTGATCTCGTGGAGACCCTGGGGCGTCTGTACGCGCGGTGCCTGCGCGACGACGAGGCGCTCGGCCTTCACCGCGATCACCTGCGCCTCGTGGTCAACGAGAAGACCGGCCTGCGGGGGCCCGCTTTGCGAAAGCGAGTTGATGAACTGCTGGCGGGGGCCAAAGAGACGAAGACATCGACGCCGAAAACCAACACCTTCGAACACGAACTGAGCCGGATTAACCGCGCGCTAAGGAGAGCCCATGAACACCCTCGCTGAGGTCACCGCATCCTGGAGATCGGTCCGCGACGGCCTCGACACCGTGATCCACGGCCAGACGGACGGCAAGCAACACCTCCTCGTGTGTCTTCTTACCGGCGGTCATGCGCTGCTCGAGGGCCTGCCTGGCACCGGCAAAACCCTGCTCGCGCTGACCGCCGCCCGCCTTCTGGGCGGCCGCTTCCGACGCATCCAGTTCACGCCCGACCTCATGCCGTCCGACATTCTCGGCACAAGCATCTTCAACGTGAAGACGCAGGAGTTCGACTTCCGCCCCGGGCCCGTGTTCACCGACATTCTTCTCGCCGACGAAATCAACCGCACCCCGCCGCGCACTCAGGCCGCCCTGCTCGAATGTATGCAGGAAGGCGCTTCCACGATCGACGGCTTCCGCCACGAACTTTCCCCCATTTTCACAGTCCTCGCCACGCAAAACCCCATCGAGTTCGAAGGAACGTATCCGCTTCCTGAAGCGCAGCGCGACCGCTTTCTCATGAAGATCACCCTCGCCTATCCCACCGCGGAAGCGGAAGGAGGAATCCTCGCGGACTACGCGAGCGGACGAAGACTGCACGACACCACCGTCGAGAGCGTCCTCAATCCCGCCCTCTGTGCCGCCTCGCGGGAAACCGTGAGGCGCCTCGTCACGGTGAGGAAGGAAATCCGCGACTACATCCAGGCCCTCGTGGGAGCCACGCGCAAGGACGACGCCATCCATATCGGGGCCGGGCCGCGCGCCTCGATCGCGCTGCTCGAAACCAGCCGGACCCTGGCCGCGTTGTCCGACCGTGACTTTGTGACTCCCGATGACGTCAAGGCTCTGGGGCTCCCCGTCCTCGGCCACCGTCTCACCCTCACCGCCGAAGCGGAGATGGAGGGCCTCGCCGTTTCGGACGTGCTGCGCCGCCTCTTCGCGACGGTCGAGGTCCCCCGCTGATGATTCCAGGGCAGAACGGCGTTCGCGGGCTTGCCCTCGTCTGCCTTCTTTCCCTCGGCTACCCGGCCTCGGCCTGGTTCGGAGTGGCCGCTGTGGCCGTGCTCGGCGCTACGCTGCTGTTGGCGGGCCTGGAGGCTTTCCGGCTGCGCGATATCGAGGTCACCGCCGATCGTGCGCCCTCCCTGGTGCTCTCCCTCGGGTCGAGCGCGTCGCTTGCGTTGAACCTCAAGAGCGGCTCGACCCGACCGGTCTCCGCAAGGCTCCGGCAAATACTTCCCCCGCTCTTTGCTGAACCTTCGGCCGAGAGTTCGGTTCGTCTTTCGCCCGGAAGCTCCGCCCGCGTCGAGTGGCCGGTGTTCCCGAGGATGCGCGGCCGCGCCTCGCTCGAAAACCCGGTGGCGGCCATCACCGAGTTGGGCTTCCTCGAAAAAACGATGGAGGTCCGGGCGTCTCCTTCGGAGATACGCGTGGCCCCAAACCTCAAGGACATTCGCAGGGTCTCGGGCGACCTGGAGCGTTTCGTTCTCCGCGGTTTCGGCGCTCGTGCCGCCGCAAGGCTTGGGAAGGGCCGGGACTTCGACCGGCTGCGCGACTACGTGCCGGGCGACGACATGCGCGACATCGCCTGGAAAGTCTCGGCACGGCGGTCGCGCCTGACCGTGCGCGAATACCGTCTCGACCGCTCCCAGGAGATCGTCATCTGCGTCGATCGCGGCCTGCGCATGAGCACGCGGGTGGGTTCCCTCTCGCGACTCGACCACGCCGTGCAAGCGGCCCTGCTCCTCGCCTACGCCTGTCATCGGATGGAGGACAACACATCGGCCGTGAGCTTCGCGGCTCAGACGCGGATCGAGGCCGCCTCGGGCCGCGGAAGCACTCAGCTCCGGCGGATGCTCCAGTTCGCGGTGGGTGCGTCTGAAACAAACGAGCCGTCCGACTATCTCGCCCTCGCCGCCCACCTGCGCGCACGCATTCGCCACCGGTCTCTCATGGTCATCCTCACCTCCCTCCCCGACGCCGACAGCGAATCTCTGCTCCGCGGTCTGAAGCTGCTCTCGCCCCAGCATCTTCCCCTGCTCATCGTGCTCCAGGATCTGCCCCTCGAAGCCGCCGCTTCCGGCGTGCCTGAATCGAAGGAGGCGCTGTTCAAGACCCTGGCCGCGCGCGATATGGTGAACCGGCGGCGGGAGATCCTGAGGGAGGCACGATCGCGCGGAGCCATGGTTGTGGAGACGACACCCTCAGACGCCGGTTTCGCCGCGATCAACGCCTATCTCGAAGTCAAACGAAGGCAGACGTTGTAAGCGACCATGCAGGCCGATCTTTTCGTCGAACGCGCCCGCTCCCGCTGGAACCGTCTCGCGGTTCTGCTGGACGAGGCCGAGAATCTGAAGGCCGGGGCCCTGGGGCGGGCGAAACTCGAAGAGACACTGCGTCTGTATCGGCAGGCCGGCAGCGACCTGGCCCAGGCGCGGGCGCTCACCAGCCGCCACGAGATCCTCGATCCGCTGAACGATCTGGTGAGCCGCGGGCATCGCGTCCTCTATTCCGCAGGCGACGTTAGGCTGCGGGAGAATCTCGGGCGATTCTTCACTCACGACCTCCCTGGTACGTTCCGAAGGAGGTGGCAGGCCATCGCGGTCTCCGCCGTCGCTATGCTGGCCGGGGCCTTCGTGGGAGCGGGTGCGGTCGTCGTCGACCGGGCGAACGCGGCCCAACTCGTGCCCCCGGCGTTCCAAACCGAAAGCCCGAAGGAACGGGTTCAACAGATCGAAGAGGGCAAGGAGCGGATCGAGACACTGGACGATGCCCTGACCTTCGGCGCCTCCCTGTATGCGCACAACATCCGCGTCTCGTTCCTCGCCTTTGGACTCGCAGCCGTCACCGGTCTTGGGGGAATCGCCATACTCTTTTTGAACGGCGTGCTGCTGGGTGCGGTCGCGGCCTCCTATTCGCTCGACGGCGTCACCACTTTCTTCGTGGCCTGGGTGGGCCCGCACGGGGCTCTCGAACTTCCAGCCATAGTCTTCGGGGGTGCGGCAGGCTTCGTGCTGGCGCGTGCTTTCTATCTTCCCGGGAATCGCACACTCGCGGCCTCCCTGCGCGAAGCCCTGCCCGATGTTTCGAGGATCCTGACCGCGGTGGTCCTGCAGCTCCTGATCGCCGGCCTCGTCGAAGGATCGTTCTCGCAGTTTTCCCGGAGCACTTTCTCGTACGGCTTCAAGATCTCGGTGGCCGCGCTCCTCTTCGTGGCACTTATCCTCTACCTCTTCCTGCCGCGCCGGGAGCCAGCGGCCCAATGAGCGAGCGGGTACTGACTCCGGACGGGTCGCTCGTCGATCTGAACCCAGCGGGGCTCGGCGCCCGTTTTCTGGCGCTCATGCTGGACACCGCGCTGGTGCTGGGCGGCATCTCCCTGGCCGGCGCCCTCACCCGGATGGTGTTACCCCTGGGGGTCGACTACGCCATCATGGCCCTCCTCAACCTCTTCGCGGGAATGGGCTATTCGGTCTTCTGCGAGATGCGCCTCGCCGGCCAGACGATGGGAAAGAAGCTGCTCCGGCTGCGGGTGGTGGACGCTCAGGCCCGAAAGCTCACACTGTCACAGTCGGTGGTTCGCAACGTGGCGCGCACCGTCGACTTCCTGCCCGTCTTCTACGGTTTCGGGGGCCTGGTGGCCCTATCTGATCGCCTGGGCCGGCGGCTCGGCGACCTCGTGGCCGGCACGGTGGTGGTGCAGGAGAAAGGGGATATGGCCGTCCCCACATTCGAAGTGAAACCGTGGGGTGAGACATCCCTCACTCGCGCTGACGTCAGGCGACGCGCCCTCGCCCGCCTGCCCCTGGAGGAGCGCGAGTTCATCTTCACCTTGATAGAACGGGAGGCCGGTCTCACCGCGGCTGCGCGCTTCGATCTGTTTGAGGCGGCGGCGCGACAATATCGGCGGCGCCTGCAGCTGCCGGAGGTCGACGGCCTGTCGTCTGAAAACTTTATCCGGATCGTGGCTACCGCTCTTGATGACCGCTCGGCCGCCAAAAAGAAGGGACGGGGATAGGCACTTCCATTCGTCTGTTACAGTCGCTCGAATTTCCGCGGGCGGAATTGCGGGGCGCCTGGCAGCAAAGGGGGGAATTCTGATGTCCTGTGTGAATCACACGGAAGTGATGGACCACACTGGTCCATGCGAACGGTGTTCGCTGCCGTTCTGCCCCAACTGCCTGGTGGTTTTCCAAAGCAAGCAACTGTGCGGTCCGTGCAAGGGCGAAAGAATTCGTGCGATTCAATCCGGCACTCCCGAAGGCGAGCTCCGGATCGCCAGCGTGGCCCGCCGCTTCCGCGCAGTCTGGGTGGATGGGATGGTCCTTCTGATCCCGCTGTTTCTCCTGGCCTTTGCGGTCGGCGCCACCGGTCTGATGGCCCCTGGTTCACCGATGTTCGGCCTCACGAACATCGTCATCTACGTGGCGCCTATTTTCTACGAGGGCTTCTTCCTGCGTCGGACCGGCCAGACCCCGGGTAAGAAGTGGCTTGGAGTCAAGGTCGTGAACCCCGACGGCTCGGACATCTCCAGCGGACAGGCCTGGGGTCGTGCCGCGGGCAAAACCCTCGTCAACTTCTGCCTGGGTATCGGGTACCTTCCGGCCTTCTTCACCAAGGATAGAACCTGCGTGCACGACATCCTCGCGAAGACCCGCGTCGTCCGTGTTTGAAGCCCTCACTGTGGAGACCCTTCGATGAACGCCGCCGTCGCGACCGACGCGATCTGCCCCGCCTGCCTGAAGCCTGTACCCACCACCTTCGCTCCTTCGGGCGCCCGCACCTGTCCGGGCTGCCGGACGGCCTACGAAGCGGTCGTATTCCAACTGCCCGCACTGCCCGCACTTCGCGCCGCCGCCTTCACCGGCGAGGGATCCTCCCCGTGCGCAGCGCATCCAGGAAATGGCGCCGAGGTCGCCTGCGACCGGTGCGGACGTCTCATGTGCGGCCTGTGCCGCGTGAATTCGGATGGGAAGACACTGTGCACGAAGTGTTTCGAGCGCCTCGCCGCCGAGGGCGCTCTTCCGAGCACGGTCCGCCATTTCACCAGCCACCTCGCCCGGGCCCGCATGGTCACTCTGGTCTCCTGGCTGCTATACCCGTTCGCGATGTTGCTCGGACCGTATGCGTTCTATCTCTCGATCCGCGCCTGGATGGATCGACGACGCACCGGCGAGAACGAGGGCAAGGTGGCCATTCCGGTCCTGACCCTGCTTTCCCTGCTCAGTTCGGCCATGGGCTTTTTCCTCGTCTGGATGATCCTTCTGTAGGGGCTTTGCTATGGCACGGGAATATCTGGGACAGGTGAGGGAGATTGGAGGAGCCACGCGGCTCTACAAGGCCGCGGCTGCTTTCGAGATCGATGAGTTCGAAGGGACATCCGGACTAAGGCGACGGATCTTCTTCGAAGACATTTCCCTCGTCACCTATCACCGTGAAGTCGGCACGTTCTTCGTGCTGGCGGTCGGTTCTCTTTGCGCCGTCTCTCTTTTCGTGATCCTCAGCACCCTCGTGGGCGGACTACAGAGGCCGGGCACATGGAGTGTGATGGAAGCCGGGATCATGGCGACCGCAACCGCCCCCATCTTCATCCTCTTTCTGAATCGGGTGATCCGCAAGAAGGACGTCATCACCATCTTCGGGCGGCACGGACGCGCCCGGGTCGAGTTCGAATGGCGGAAGGCGAAGGCCCGGAAGGTCTTTCAGGAGATCTGCAAAGCCGCGCGCGACAGCCGTCCCGCGGTCCGAAGGCTCCGCCCCCAGACGCCTCAGGAGCCGTTGTCTTCCCTGGACCTGGGGGCCGAGGCCGAACGAGGACCCGACCCCTCCATCGCCTGAGCCAGGCGGATCCGCTCGAAAATTCGCACCCAGTCCGTCCGGCTCGGGTCCCCGGCCTCCGCGTGCACCGCGGCGATGCCGGCCTCGAGGTGGAAGCGGCTGATCTCCGGTCCCTGGGCCGACCGGTCGAGGTGGTGGAAGGCCCTGGCGAGGTGGGCTCGATCCCAACGCGATCGATCCTGATCTTCGAGCAGAACGAGATCGCCCAGGTCGTCGGTGCGGGCGACCAGGCGGGAGGCTCCGAAGAACATCAGGGCGGCCAGAGCGTGAGCCCGCGGCCGCGATGTGGCCGCGGTGCCCGCCAGAATCTCGGTGAGCCGGATCGCGTCACCCACCAGATGGAGGCGGACCAGATCAGCACCTGCGGTCGCATGGTGGCCCTCGTTGAAGATGAGGTACAAGACGTCCAGAACGGCATCGATCCGGGCATCCATATCGGCCTCGGACACCGGTGTGGCTCCGAGCCGCTCCATTTCGCGCTTGGCGCGGACGATGCGCTGAGCGGCGGCCGATTCGGAGATCAGCAGAGCGCGGGCCACCTCCGGGGTCGACAAGCCGCCCAGAGTGCGAAGGGAGAGGGCGACCTGACTCTCGCGCGGGAGGCCCGGATGACAAGCGAGAAGAAGGACGGCGATCTCGTCGGGGAGGTCCCGTGCGGGCTCAAGTTCCATCACTGCGGTATCGGCGGCGAGCAGATGAGCCTTGCGCGCCGCGGTGGTATCGCGCTTCAGCCGATCCAGCGCCTTGCGGTGCGCGGTGCGCAGCAGCCAGGCGCGTGGGTCGTCAGGAACTCCGCGAGTGGCCCAGTGGCGCAGGGCCTGAACGAAGGCGTCCTGCACCGCGTCCTCGGCGAGGTCGAAATGCCGCGGACCCAGGCGACGAAGAAGATACGGAACGAGGCGTCCGGCCTCGCGCCTGAAAATGTCGTCCAGGTCCACGGTCTGGCTGGAGGGCTACTCCGTAGGCTCCATCTGACGAATCTCGATGCTGCCGAACTCAAGATGCGGACAGGTGCTGGCGATCGTTTGAGCGGCGCCATAGCTTTCGACCTCAAGGACGAAGAATCCGCCCAGCACTTCTTTCGCCTCCATGAACGGGCCATCCGAGACATCGAGCACACCCCCCTGACGGCGCAGGACACGCCCCTGGCCGTCGGCGAGTTTCTGCCCGCCCGTCACGTGCTTCGAGTTGTCCTCGCGCCACTTGACGTAACGCTGGACCACCGCCTGCATGTCGGAGGGGGACACATTGGCGAAGGCCTGAGTGCGGGATTTCCGTGCGCGCGGTTGCGGGGTTTCCGTGCGCGCGGTTGCGGGCGGACACCCGCGCACGCGAGGTTGCTTCGGGCGAACTCGTTTGATGCGCCCTCGCAATGACGTAGGGGACAATGGGCTTGGTGAGTGGGCCGGTGCGGGATTTCCATGCGTGGGCGGATTCGTTTGATGCGGCATCGCAATGACGTAGGGGACAATAGGCTTGGTGCGTGGCGGATTCGCTTGATGTGACCCTTGAGGGGCAGGGCGGTGTGGCGCTGTAGAACACGCACGCCGCCCGGACGTCGGGCGGCTCAGGTATCGTCTAGCGTGCTGGACTCTCAAGATAAGGATCTGCCCATGAAACCCCACCTCCGTGCCATCGCCCTCGCCACCGCCTTCATGGCCTTCGGGTCGTGGGCCGCCATCGCCGACACTCTGGTCCTGCGAAGCGGCCGATCCTTCAACGGCGAACTGATCTCCGTGCGCGACGGGCGTATTGAATTCCGCACCGACCGCGGTCGGACCGAACGTCATGACGTCGAGGAAGTGGACCGGGTTGAATTCTCCGGCCGGGATCGCGATCGCGAATCCGACGACCGCGAAACCGGTTCGGGCGGACGACCGACCGGTTTGCGTGAACGCGAAGTGGATGTCGCGGGCGCCGATGCCTGGACCCGGACCAATGTCGAGCTCCGCGACGGCCAGGAACTCTGGTTCGATTCGCGCGGCGAAGTTCGGTGGGGACCCGGCCGTAAAGACGGCCCGGGCGGCGAAGGCGGATCTCCCCGCAATCCCAATCGCCCCATCCCGAGCCGCCCCGGCGCCTCGCTTATCGGCAAGATCGGCGAGTCGGGCAATCCCTTCTTCGTTGGAAACGAAAAGGGTCCCATCCGTGTCCGGGGCCGTGGAACTCTCTATCTCGGCATCAACGACGACTACCTGCAGGACAACAGCGGCGCATTCCGCGTGATCGTGTACTACTAGGCTAGGTGAACCTCACCACGGAGCAGAGGCGCGAACTCGAGCGCCTGATCGGCGCGGGCCGGAAGATCGAGGCCATCAAGAAGTTTCGGATCATCTCCAATGTTGGCCTCGCCGAGGCCAAGGCTTTCATCGACTCGCTGGAACGGGGCGCTCATGAGCCTGGCGCGCACGAGGGCTCACCTCGTCGCGACAAATGGGCACAGGAAGACGCCCTCGCCGCCCTCCGCGCGGGCGACTACATCGATGCCATCAGGCGGTACCGCGTCAAGACCGGAGTGGGTCTTAAGGAGGCAAAAGCCGCGGTCGAGGCACTAAGCGTCACGCACCAGACGGAGGGGAGGATCAACCCGAAGCTCGCAGCCGACCTGATCTCTATGGTGGCCCTGGGTCAGCGCGACGCCGCCACCACTCATCTGATGAGCCAGGTAGGCTACGATGAAAACGAAGCCAGGGCCGCGCTGAAGATCATCAGCGGAGTTCGTTTCGGCGGGGCCTCGGGCGGGGGATGTGTTCGCGTCATCATCGGTGTGATCATTCTCACGACGATCGCCGTCGTCCTCCTCAACAGCTAACGGCGAGATGGCTTCGTCGGATCTCGTTTGAAGGCCTCCTCGCCATGACGGGTAAGGTGCCTGAGAGACCGCTTTCGGGTCTTCGTTCGAAGGCCTCCTCGCCATGACGGGTAAAAGTGCCTGAGATGTCGCTTTCACCGGGGAGTTTCTTAGAAGCCCCCAGCCTGGGCCCGCTCGGCAGGCCTTGGAATCGAGTCACTCTTCGAAGTCGTAGAGCCATCTCACCGAACGAAGGGCGGCCGGTGCTGGCGCCAGTCTAACCAGAAGATCTCGCACCCCCCGCGCCGCCCGGTTCTCTAGTTGACCAACCCGCCCGAACCGCCGCGCCTCGTTGACCACCCGCGCCGTGCGCGGCCGTCTGCGTGACCCATGATCGGTGCGGATCTCGATGCGCTCCATCGCCGCGCCGCGACTGAGGACGGCACCGTCGATGCCACCGATGCGCAAGGCCCGGATCGCGTTCGGTTGCAGGACGATGCAGAGCTCCCACCGGGGCGAACCGGGGAGCGCGTTCAATGACCAGGAAGTCCCGAAGGCGACGGTGCAGCAGGGCGGCGAGCGTGAGCCCCCCAATCCCACCGCCTGCGATCAGCAGAGGCAGGTTCATCTGAAGACTTACTGCCGAACCTGCCCGGCGATCTCGCGCATGAATATCCGGAGATCGTCCGGGAGCACTCGCGCCGCGCGGAAGATGGAGGGCGCGTCGAGCTGCTCGAAAGCGTGCACGAAGGCGTCGCGGAACTCCGCGGCCTTTTCGAGGCGGTCGGCCAGCGGGTCGGTGATGTGGCCCGCATGTTCGAGGCGGGCTACCGCATCCTCGTAGCTGGCCGGGGCCTGCAGGCCGAAGTGAATGCAGGCGAAGATCGCGAAATCCAGCACGACCTGAATGCCCAAGAGGAGGTGCAGGGAAACCACATCCGCAGCATCCGTCCCCGGCTTGAACTCGGCCGAATCCTGGGGAAGTGCCGCCTGAATCCGCCGGAGATGGTTCTCCAGAACCTGCGTTCGATCGGCGACAAACTCAGGGTCGATGGCGCTCATCGCGACGAAGCCCGGCCGGCCGATGCGTCGAGCCGGTCATAGGCGGCATTCAGGACCGGCTCCAGTTCGCACCAGTTGTGGATCGCCCGCTCGCGGAACTCCGCGAAGCCATTGGGCGTTCGTTCAAAGATGAGGGCGCCTTCGCGGGCGGCCCGGAAGGCTGTGGTGGCGGCACGCGCGAGACTCGCGATCGCCACTTTTTCAAGATCGAGCACCGAAGCCGCGAGTTCCTGGAACGTGGGCACATCAAAACCCGGGTCGGCCAGATAACCAAGCTCGATATCCGCAGCGCCGCCGGCGTCGCCACGGGACGAGGACCCGAGAAACACGAGCAGGTGCAAGGTGGGCTCAGCCGCCGCGTAGACTGCAAGAGACCGGCGGACATCACCCGTGGCCGTCCTTATTCCGCCCGTTCGTCTGTCGCTCACGCGGTCATCGTCTCACCGCTGATGCCCCGTGGCAAGAGGCCTGCTAGCAGCCTGAGCAGCAGAAGGGGCTCCTGTCCAACGAGCGGCGGCCCGTGTGCAGGGTCGGCATGGGCTACGCCTGGAACATCGTCTTCACGACGAACCAGACGTTCGCGGGACGCTCGGCTAGGCGGCGCATGTACCAGGGGAACCAATACTCGCCATAGCTCACCAGCACGTACACGGTGTGGCCGGCCGCGATGAGGCGCTTCTGCTCTTCGTTGCGGATGCCGTAGAGCATGTGGAACTCGTATTGCGACTTCGACAGGTGGGCGGCCGAAGCAGTGATGCGGGCGTGTAACACGGAATCATGAGTCCCGTACACGGCGCGCGCTCCGGCTTCCACGCCATCTTTCTTCATCAGACGTTCGGCCAGCTTGAAGAAGTTCTCGTCGACGTCGCTCTTCGCGGGAAACGCGATGTTCGCGGGCTCGAGGTAAGCGCCTTTCACCAGCCGGATGATCGGCTTCAGAGGAAGCAGCGACTCCATGTCGGCCATTGTCCGGTACAAGTAGGTTTGCAGCGCAATTCCCACGTTTGGGAACTTCGCCTTGGCCCGGCGGTAGATATCGAGGGTGACGTCCGTGTACTTGGACCCCTCCATATCGATCCACAGGACGTTGTTCGACTTCTGGGCCACCGCGCAGAGGTCGTCAAGATGCGAGTTGCACAGGTCCACGCCGCCGGGAAGATCCAGGCCCAGCTGGGTGGGCTTGATGGAGATCTCCATCGGGCCCTTCTCCTTGGAAATCGCGGAGAAGACGCCCATGTAGTGGTCGGCCACTTCCTGGGCCGCGTCTTTGTCGAGAACGTTTTCACCGAGGCGGGTGAAGATGACGCCCGCTCCCATTCCGTTGAGACGGGTCGCTTCGCGATGGGCGTCGGCGAAGGTCTCGCCGGGCATGAACTTCCTCACCGCGGCCTTGGCGAACTTGTACTTGGGGAACGACTCGCGGAGGGTCTGGTTTTCAGACGCCCACAACAACGCGGAACGTATCATGACGGTTTGACTCCTGGATTTATTCCTTTGAAGCGCCCTGGGCAGCCACCGCAGAAGCGCGCGCCGCCACCGCTTCCGCGTCACCGAGGTACCGCCGGCCCTTGGAACGCAGGTCGTGCTCGAGATCGTAGACGAGGGGAACGCCCGTGGGGATGTTGAATTCGAGGATTTCCTGCTCGCTCAGTCCATCCAGATGCATGACCAGGCCGCGCAGCGAATTGCCGTGGGCGGCCACCACCAGCCGTTGTCCCGCCCGGATCGCGGGAGCAATCTGATCCTCCCAGGCCGGCATCATGCGGGCAATGGTGTCCTTCAACGACTCGCCGACCGGAAGCTGCTCTGGGGTCAGCGAGGCGTAGCGGCGATCGTGGCGGGCCGAGCGCTCGTCGCCCGGGTCCATTGGAGGCGGAGGGGTGGCGAAGCTGCGACGCCAGATCTTGACCTGATCTTCGCCGAACTTTTTCGCCGTCTCTTCCTTGTTGAGGCCCTGGAGGGCGCCATAGTGGCGCTCGTTGAGCCGCCAGGTCTTCTCCACGGGGACCCAAGCGAGGTCCATCTCGTCCAGAACCACGTTCAGCGTCCGGATCGCCCGCTTCAGAACCGAAGTGATCGCGAGGTCGAAGACGAAGCCTTCCTCGCGCAGGAGCCTTCCCGCCTCGTGCGCCTCCTTTTCACCCTTCGCCGACAAATCAACGTCGGTCCAGCCGGTGAACCGATTTTGCAGGTTCCAGTCGCTCTCTCCGTGGCGCAGAAGGACGAGTTGCATGGCCCAAGGTTACCAAGAACCGGGCCGGCCTCAGCCGGCGAGCGGCTCGAAATGGGCCGTGAAATGCCGCAACGCGGCCGGGGCTTTCGTGATGCGGAACCCGCGGAGCGAGTCCTTGAGGCCGGCCACACCAATCACCGCTTCGGCCACGTAGTCGATGTGCGACTGGGTGTACACGCGGCGCGGAATGGCGAGGCGGACCAGATCCATCGCCCCGACCTTCTCCGACCCATCCGGCTGCTGGCCGAACATGACGGTGCCGATCTCCACTCCGCGGATTCCGGCCTCGACATAAAGCGCGTTCGCGAGAGCGATGCCCGGGTACTGAAGGGGCGGAATGTGAGGCAGCAGGGCCCGGGCGTCCACATAGACCGCATGTCCGCCCGCGGGCTGAATCACCGGCACTCCCGCCGCCACCATTCGCTCGTGCAGGTATTCGGTCGAACGGATTCGGTAGCGAAGATAGGGCTCTTCGACCACCTCTTCAAGACCGCCCGCGACCGCTTCGAGATCGTAGCCCGCGAGTCCTCCGTAGGTCGGAAAGCCTTCGGTCAGGATCAGCAGGTTGCGGCAGCGTTCGGCCCACGACTCGTCATTCATGGCCAGGAAGCCGCCGATGTTGGCGAGACCGTCCTTCTTGGCCGACATGGTGCAGCCGTCCGCCAGCGAGAACATCTCCTGAGCGATGGCCAATGGCGACCGGTCGCGCTGTCCCGCCTCGCGGATCTTGATGAAGTACGAGTTCTCCGCGAACCGGCAGGCGTCGAGGAAAAAGGGCTTCTTGTAGCGGTCGCACAGCTTCCGCACGCCGCGCAGATTCTCGAGAGACACCGGCTGGCCGCCACCGGTGTTGTTGGTCACCGTAACCATCACCAGCGGCACGCGGGCCCCGTCCTGGTCGAGGGTCGCCTCCAGGGCGTTGAGATCGATGTTGCCCTTGAACGGATGAACCAGAGCCGGGATCCGCCCCTCGGCGATCACCAGGTCCCGCGCTTCCGCTTTCTCGACTTCGATGTTGGCGCGGGTGGTGTCGAAATGGTTGTTGTTCGGCACCACGTCGCCGGCTTTGAGCGTGGTGTGAAACAGGATCCGCTCGGCCGCCCGCCCCTGATGGGTGGGAATGATGTGCTTGAAGCCGGTCAGATTCTGGACCACGTCGCGGAAGCGGTAGTAGGAGCGCGAACCCGCGTACGACTCGTCCCCTTGCATGATGGCACCCCACTGGGCCGCCGACATCGCTCCGGTTCCGGAATCCGTGAGCAGGTCGATCAGGACATCGTCCGCGTGGAGCCGGAAGACGTTGTAGCCGGCCTCGTGAAGTGCGAGAGCGCGCTCTTCGCGGGTGTTGAACTTCCGGGACTCCACCGACTTGATCCGAAAGGGCTCGATGATCGTCTTAAAATGCACGTCCGGGCACCTCCGCGCCCCTTAGGAGTATAGGCCCCGCGGTTCCTCTACCTGTCTTCGCGGGCCGGCTTCTGAAGCCTCACCGCGCGGCGGATCAGGTCGGACAGTTCCGTCGTTCCGGACAACTCGGGCAGAGCGTCCGCGAGGGGCTGCAGGGCCGCGAGGGACTCTTCCCTCACCCAGTAGCTCCCGCGCAGGTGCTCGGCGAACCGGGCCGCCACGTAGGCGGTTCGAAAAGCGGGCGAGGCGTCGGTGAAGCTGCGAACCACCGCTTCGTCCGCGATCTCGCGCGCGACCTCGCGCGCGAACTCGACACCCTCGCTCCCTGGATCGGACTTGTAGCGCAGCCGCGCGGTTCCGATCTTCAGGGAGCCGGTTCCTCCCTTGAGCTTTACCTCGAAGAGCGCGGTGACACTGTGGCCGGAGTTGATCTCACCGGCATCCACCGCGTCGTTGCGGAAGTCGCGATCCTTGACGTCGCGCTTTTCATAGCCGAGCAGCCGGTACCGTTCCACCCGCGCCGGGTTGAATTCCACCTGGGCCTTTGCGTCGCGCGCCACCACTTCAAGCACGGACGACAGCCTCCGCAGGAAAAAGGCGCGCGCTTCGCCGAGGTCGTCGATGTAGGCGTACTGCCCGTTGCCTTCATCGGCGAGGCGCTGGAGGAGGGCGTCGTTGTAGTTCCCCATCCCGAAGCCAAGAGCCATCATAAAGACCCCGCGCCTCGCCTCGCCGCGGATGCGGGCGAGCAGAGCGCTCGCCTCGGTTTCCCCGGTATTGGCGACACCATCCGTGCAAAGAACCACGCGGTTGCTGGCACCGCGAACGTACGATTCCATCGCCATCTCGTAGCCGAGCGACAGGCCTTCCTCAAGATTCGTCGCGCCCTCGGGCTGGAGGTGCTCGATCACGGACAGAATCCGCTCGCGCTGACTCGCCTGAGTGGGGGCGAGCAGGCGCCTTCCGGTCGTCCCGTAGACCACGATGCCGATGGTGTCGCGTTCGTCCAGCTTCTCCACGAGCATGGCGAGGCTTCGCTTGACCAGGCCCAGACGGTTCTCCTGCGCCATCGAGCCCGAGACATCGATCACAAAAGTGAGGTGCGAAGGCTTCCGCTCGCGAGGATCCACCTCGCGCGCCTTCATGGCCACGCGGATGATGTGGTAGCCGGGGTGCAGCGGATTGGGGGCCCCATCGACGCGCACCGCGAAGGCGGAGTCGGAATCGGTCTCCCGGCCGGTGGCCGCGACCACGTTATTCGGAAAGGCGTTCACGAACTCTTCGACGCGCACCGCCGCTGCGGGAGGAAGCGTGCCGCGATTGAGGTAGTTGCGGGTGAGGGTGTACGACGCGGTGTCGACATCGAGGCCAAACGTGGCAAGCGGATCCTCCTCCGTGACGACGAAGGGATTGGTGCCCTTGGATTCGAAAAACATATCGCGGGGGGCGCGAGCCGGCGCACCCGATGCCGACTGATCGGCGGCCGCGCTACCGGTCAGTTCATTGAGCCTGCGTCGCTTCGCGGCCCGGGCCTCGGCTTCGAGCATTTCAAGGCGTATCCCGTCGGC
>ENA-ORBV01006716-ORBV01006716.1-microbial-mat-metagenome-genome-assembly--contig:-NODE-6716-length-20117-cov-9.288623_pt1 | contig 20117 bp, 18 predicted proteins | sample MGYA00237777_ERZ505514 | MGnify/ENA primary metagenome ERZ505514 (study PRJEB26160, sample SAMN06269048) | microbial mat metagenome | isolation source: Oligotrophic lake microbial mat | place... | reverse complement strand
CCAACCCCCAATTCTGGGGGAGCTAGAGATCAAAGTCCCCCAGAATTGGGGGATTTAGGGGGCAAGTGCGTAAGTCCTAACTCATTTTGCGTGGGTTTTGGCTATGCTCAACCCACCTAAAGATCAAGTTTTCCGTAGAATAGCGGTGTTTCAGTTCTATGATAAAAGTCGCATCTAGAGTAGGTGCTTTGAAAGCTTACAGCGAAACGGGAAGGCATAAATAATGCGTCCATTTCTAAAACTTTTCTACTGGGTAACACTGAGTGCGTTTGTTAATGGGGTGACTGGTAATGCGATCGCCAGGTTTCCAATTCTGTCAACTGCTGAGATTGCCCACGCTCAGCCAGCGCCGACTCGTAAAGCGATCGCTGATCAGCTTTACAACCAAGGACGGCAGCAGTATCAATTGAAGCAGTTCGCTGTTGCTTTGGATTCGGCTCAGGCAGCAGTATCAATGTATCGAGAGTTGAACGATCGCCTCAGCATGGCGCAAGCGCTGAATTTTTTGGGCACTGTTTTGATTCAGCAGAAAGATTCGGTGAAGGCGATCGCCGTTTATCAGCAAAGTCTGCAAATTGCTAGAGAGATTCGCGATCGCCGCAGTGAAGGCAATACCTTGAACAATTTGGGAGCAATCTATTATCGGCAGGGCAACTATGCTAAGGCGATTGAAGTGATGGAGCAGGATTTGGCGATCGCGCGGGAGCTGAAAAATCGCCAAAGTCAGCGGCAAGCGTTAACCAATTTGGGTTTGGCATACCGGGCATCGGGCTATCCGGCGAAAGCCGTCGCCTATGAACTGCAAAGTATTGCGCTGGCACGCGAGTTAAACGAACTATCCTCGGTGGCAGCGCCAATGCAGGCAGGGCTAGAGTTTGCCGGGTCTCAAACTCGCAACAGGGGCACCGTTGCCGAAGGCTTTCGCGCTTGGTTTGTGTCTCCAACCCTGCCGCCTGCCCCCAACCTGCGGGTGATCATTCGCAACGTCACTGCTGGCATCAACCAAAACCCGTCGCCCTACACCGATCGCACCTATGACAAAGGCTGGATCTCGGAAGAACTGACTCTAGGCTTTGGCACCAAACATAATGGCGACTCATTTGTGTTGGCAGACGGTCAGAATAGCTTTACCTACGAGATTAAGCAGGGCGATCGCGTGCTGGAATCGGGGGCATTCAACGCCACCATCACCCGCCGTAACCCGCCTGCACTTCCCGAAATCCCTCTGCCAGGAACTCAACCATCGCTGGATGGAGATGGACGCGACCGAGCCGGTTCATTTAGATAGCGATCGCCCGTCTGTTGCGGCAACTGCGACATTGGTGCCATGCAAATATCCTCTGACACCCATAAACTGGAGTTGTGCTGAACCAGAGATGAGGAATTTCGGTTTTTTTGCAAAGAACTAGCCCTACATAGCGATGATGCAAAGCATTAAAAAACCGTTCAAGTGGTTTAGCGTTTCGTTGAAGCGATCGCTAAATAACTTAAACGGTGTAGCTATCAGAGGTATCTCGTGAAGCGCTAATGCCCTAAATTGGGTCTAAACCGAAGACAGGCTTGAAGGGTGGGCAACTTTACCACTGCCATTCTTGCCGTTATGTGTATGCCCATTGCCGTTGCGGGGGTGAATCACCCCAAATCCGCCGTGGTTGCGTTCATACAACACATTAATGTCACCTGTTGCTTCATTGCGGAAGACATAGAAGTCATGATCCACAAGTTCCAACTGTTCCATGGCTTCCTGCACGCTCATGGGAGGCATCGCGAAATACTTAGTCCGAATCACTTCAGAAGGAAGTACCGGAGTGCGATCATTCAGCAGATCATCCACATTCGGTTGATCAACGGGCGGCTGTTCGATTAATTCTTCAATTCCCTTTGGCACCGTATACTGCTTGGCATTGCGTTTCTCTTTATATTTCCGCAGTTGACGAGCAATTTTATCAGCAACCAAGTCAATGCTGGCATAGAGGCTTTCGCTTCCCTCTTCTGCACGCACAATTGAACCATTGACATAAATCGTCACTTCAGCCGTTTGCTTTGAGTTGATCCGGGGGTTATGCGCGATCGACAGATGGACATCTACTTCGGTAATCATCTGCTGAAAATGGATGACTGCCTTCTCAATCTTTTGATTGACATACTCACGAATGGAGTCCGTGATTTCGATGTTTTTGCCCTGAATAACCAGCTTCATGGAGCATTCTCCCTTAAAAAACAGGTTTAACTGAACCCTAGTCGGTTCTTAACTTTACCCTAGCACTTTGAATTCTTCCCGACAGGTAGCTTTAGAATGCTTTGCAACCCTTGATAATTCTTGATTATAGTTGTTTGAAATCGATGCTTTTTTGTGCAGAATTGCACTTGATTCTCCAGGCGTTTTAAAGCAATGTTAAAGGTTGGACGTTTAAATCGCTGCTGAACCTCTAAAATTCTGTGAGTCACGATGATTTATCGCTTTAGGTTAAGAATCGATTGAGACAGTGCAGGTTGGTTAATTTGGGCGTTGAGCCTTATCAAACAGTTTGGGAGTTGCAGCGATCGCTGGTCGCAGAACGCAAAGCTAACCCAAACTCGCCCGATTTGGCAGATGTGCTGATTTTGCTGGAACATCCACCTGTTTATACTCTCGGTCAGGGTTCCACGACAAACTTTCTAAAATTTGATCCGGCGCACACCGAACATGAACTCGTGCGGATTGAGCGGGGCGGCGAAGTGACCTATCATTGTCCGGGTCAGTTGGTGGGCTACCCGATTTTGAATTTGACCTATTACCAAAAAGATTTGCATTGGTATCTGCGCCAACTAGAAGAGGTGCTGATTCAAGTGCTGGCAGCGTACGGCTTGGAAGGAACGCGAGTTGCGGGAATGACGGGAGTTTGGCTGAGCGATCGCAAAGTGGCGGCGATCGGCATCAAAGTCAGCCGCTGGATTACGATGCACGGTTTCGCGCTCAACGTGTGCCCTGATTTGAGTGGTTTTGAGCAGATCATCCCCTGCGGCATTGTCGATAAAGCTGTTGGCAGCCTGGAACAGTTTATTCCAGGCATTCAGGTTGCCGAGGTGAGAGAACAAGTGGCGATCGCGTTTGCCAACGTCTTTCAACTGCAATTCACGGCATCTTTCAGATAGCCACTTTTGATCGTGCGTTATTACGCAATTGAGTGTTTTTGTTTGCCATCCGCCATTCGCCATATCTCCTACGGAGACGCTACGCGAACGCCATTTGCCTAGCTTTCACTTTGCCGTATATAAAGTTTGAAACGGTTCTAACTTGCCATCGCAGGCGAACTTAGCTTTGAATTCTAGAAGCTTGAGCGTGGTGTTTTCCACCCTGTATTTCGCCTTCGAGCCGCAGTCTCCCAAGCCTCGATACTTAGAATTGATCGCCAACACGCGCTGTTTAGAATCATAAGTTGGCAACCCTCCAATCGATGAACTCTCCACTTTTTGAACTTTGCCCGCTTCGTTTTTCGTAAACTCAGTCACCGTTAGTTTTGTTACTGGCTTTTTTGCGGCAGGCTGCTGATTGACTATCAAAAATTCGTAGTTGCCCTGATATGCCGCTAGAAAGCACTGAAGCACGACAAAATATTGCTGATTCTCCAGCTTATAGACTTTGGATGCCCGTTTTGCCGCTTCTAAATCCAAAGAATCGCTGCAAAATCCCACTTTTTTAGATTTCAACAGATTATCAAGCACTGCTTTCTCCGCAGTAGACATCGCTGAATTTGGCGCTGTCGTTGGTTTGAGCGCTGGTTTGGTGCTAAGTGCGGGAGAAACAGTTGTTTCTTTGGCAGAGATGTTAGAGCCAATGAGGGCGATCGCTCCAGCAAGGAATAAGGATTGAACCAGATACTTCACGTTCATAAGTTTAGGAAAGGGATAATGGGATTGAGAAAGGGATGCCGTTTAGGAACGAGAACAAAATAAAACCGATAACCTGTAGGGGCTTAGCATTCGGGCGAAAACCTTTGCTATGACCGAAAGCATACCTGCCGAATGCTAAGCCCTTACGATTGGGGTTGCCGATGTTATTCAATTCGCGATCCTTAGCAGATTTTCTAATGAAAACGATCGCCAGACAACGGCACACGCTCTTATATCTGACTCAACTCAACCACGTTTCCATCCGGATCTTGTGAAAAAATAGCGGCTCGACCAGAAGCACTCAGTTGCATGGGGCAATCATGCGCTTGCAATTGGTTCTTTGCCGCTTCTAAGTCTGCCACTGCGAAGGCAATATGTCGATTTCGCCCCCACTTTTCCATGTTATGTAGCTCTGCCGGGGTTCCTAGCATCAGATGGATTTGGTATCCATTCACTTCATACCAGGCACCGGGAAATTTGAGGGCGCGATCGCATCGTTCCAAAGCCAACACCGTTCCATAAAAATGTTCTGCCTTTTCCAAATCCGCAACCAAAATAGCAGTGTGTAGACAGCGCGTTATTTTCATAAATATAGCTTCATAAAAAACTAGGGGCATACCGTGATACGCCCCTAATTTACCTTATTCTTTTGCTAATTAATGGAGCTGACGGGAGTCGAACCCGTGTCCGCCCTGGGTATTAATACATCACTCATTCACAGGTTTAGCGTTTCTGATCCTCAACGCGGGAATCGTCCCTTATCCCGGACGATGGGATTCTCTGGTAAAGTCTTAGCCAGTTACCAACCAGAGACGGTGAACTGGAGCATCCGTTGGGGGGGTTGGTCCATCATCCTTAACGGAGTCAAATGACGGACGCTCGAACCGCTAGGGGTTGTTAGGCAGCAACTAGTGCTTGCTTACGAGCAAAGGGTACGATGTTGTTCGCATGTACTGTTTTTTGAGCCATTGATTTCCGAGAGGTAGCTCGCTCTCGACCTGCATCACAATATAACGTTCGCCAGCACGTCGAAACCGTTACAGCCCCGCGTAGTGTTTTCCTATTATAGCCTTATGAAACCAAAAGCTGTTGTATTACTATCGGGTGGGTTAGATTCGGCAACTGCGGCGGCTCAGGCGATCGCCGATGGCTACGACCTGATCGCCCTTTCCTTGCGGTATGCAGCGACGCGATCGCGAAATTTTAGCGGCGCAGCGCGTAGCAACCCACTTGGGTATTCAAAACCACATTACCTGACGTGCTTCCCTTTCTTTTATCGTTGAATCAGATTTGCCATTATCCTGCTTAGCCTCATTCCACGGCTTCTAAAGCGACAGACTGGTCAACTTCTGGCAATTGAATTTGTTCGGCGAAGGGAGTATAGCCGAGCCAGTGAGTTGCTAGTTGATTGAAGGTATCGGGGCATCCGCTAACGCAGAAGCGCGTGGGTTGCGGCGATCTCACATTTCGCAGACCCAACAGATCCAACTCTTGCACCGCAGCGGTGACCACATGCACTGCCGGATCAACCAGTTGCACCGAGGGCGACAAAATTCGTTGCAGCACTGGAGCCAAGTAAGGATAGTGAGTGCAACCATAAATCAGCGTGTCAATTTTTTCTGCCAGCAATGGTTCTAAATAGGTTCGCGCAATCCTATAGGTGTAAGGATCTTCCACCCGATTTTGCTCAACTAGCGGCACAAACTCAGGGCAACTCACCTGCCAAACCTCTACCGTGGCATCTACTTCCAAAATGGCACGACGATAGGCATCGCTAGCAGCCGTTGCGGGAGTGGCAATCACCCCAATCCGGCGACCACACTGAACGGCAGCACGGGCACCGGGCAAAATTAGCCCCAAAATGGGCACTGTAAACTGATCGCGGACGGCTTCCAATGCTAGGGCAGAACTGGTGTTACATGCCATCACCACCATCTTGACTCCGCATTGCTCCATCCAGGTGAGAATTTCGCGAAAATATTGCTGGATTTGCGCCTGAGATTTTGTGCCGTAGGGCAATCGCGCAGTATCGCCAAAATATAGCACCGACTCTTGCGGAATCTGGCGATAGAGTTCTCGGAGAACGGTTAAGCCGCCCAAGCCACTGTCAAACAACCCGATTGGAGCGGCATTGAGTAATCTATTTGTTGGCAACCTGCGGACAGAATCTTGACTTCCTAACACTCCACACACCTCGTAACGGATAAAACACCACACCCGGACACCCTGTTGCGACTCATTGCCTAAGCGATTACGGTCGCGCTGCTTGTTGCAGGTATTGTAAAATACCACGCGCGATCGCGTCTGCCATCTGGGTTCGATACGCCGAATTCGATAATCGAGAGGCATCATCCCGTCCGGTCACAAACCCAACCTCTACAAGAACGGACGGCATAGATGTTTTTCGCAGCACATAGAAACGGGCTTTGCGAACGCCGCGATCGCCGACTCCCGTTAACTGCAAAACGTTTTGGTGAATGGTTTTCGCCAATCCTAACCCAGAGTCGTAGTAGTAGGTTTCCAGTCCACTAATATCGGGGCGGCTGAGACTGATTGCATTCGCATGAATACTGACAAACACCGTCGCGTTACTTTGTTCAGCCATTTGCACACGAGGTTCCAAGCCGAGATCGCGATCATCTGCACGAGTTAGCAGCGCTTGAATGCCTTGCCGCTGTAAGGAAACCGCTACCTGAGTGCCAATATCTAAGACAATGCCTTTTTCTTGCAGTCCATTGATGCCGATCGCGCCCGGATCGGGTCCACCGTGACCTGGATCGATGATCACCAGCAGCCGTCCATTGGGCGATCGCGGCACCTGTGTAGTCGCCATAGCTGGATTGAAAACAGTCATCACCCGTGGAGGTGCAGTGTTAGATGCAGTGTTAACAGACTGAAGTAAACGAGCGCGTTGGATTTGTAAGGTGACCAATTGTTGACTGGGCTGATTCATCTGTCCCAGTTGAACTCCAGTTGCCGGATGGACTAGCACTGCAACGGTTTGCGAATTTTCTTGCCGCAGCTTAATCCGCGAGATTGGGCTACCCGCTCCTAGCTCCGGTCCTTTCACCGACTTGCCCAGTTGCGCCGGACTGATTTCAATCCGATATGCTGCCAAAGAGCGATCCCAACGGGAGGTATATCGAATCGGTTTATTTGCCTGAATCATTAGTTGATTGGTGCTGCCGTTTAGCTCCACCGACTCGATCGCGGCAAGCTCAGAGTCATTCAGACGAGATGGCGTTGGCGATTGAGGCACTACAACCACCGCAGGCGTAGATGTTGAAGCTAGCTGAGGGGTTGGCAGTTTGATCAACCAGCGCCGATCGCTGATGCCTCGAAACTTAATTTGGCTAGGTTCCAGCGTATAGCCCGGTGCCAATTCGATGACGATGCGAGTAGTATCGCGATCGAATTGCCCAATCCGCATCGATCGCACCGTTCCACTGAGCGCCTCATTGATCACCGGGCGACCTAACACAATTCCAGGCAGATCAATCACGAGGCGAGTCGGGTCAGAAACCAACTGAGCTTTGGGCTGCACTCCTGCATCTGTGGTGATTTCAAGCTGGTTTTGGCTAGCGTTAAATCGCCAAGATTCGAGCCGAGCCGCTTTTGCCGGAGCCGCCATCAATATCGCAAAGAAGGCAATGAATAGCGAGTAAGAAACCTGACTAGATCGAAAGACAGACCATTGATTGGATTTAGACCAACGAATCAGCGAAGCAAAAAAATTCACAAGCATGGTTTAAAACCTGTCACATTGCCAGAGTGCAGGGTTGAAAGAGCGTTAGAAAGCTGCGGTCAAATATACTCGATGTTTGCCAGAGCGATCGCTGTTTTTTCCAAATTGAGCGCAGGGGACAGGGGGCAAGAAAAATCCGAAACCTGAAACCCGAAACCCGAAACCTCCTCACCTATTCCCCTTCCTCTATTCCCTCAGCCGTGGCAGGTTTTTTTGCAAAAGCAATCCGTAAGAAGGGAGGCGCTAAGAAAGTCGTGAGAATCACCATGACGATAATGGCAGCATTGAGCGATTTGGAAAGCGCGCCGCTGGCTGAGCCAACTGCTGCAAAAACCAAACCCACTTCGCCACGAGGAACCATGCCAATGCCGATCGCCAACCGATTGATGCCGGGTTGCCCAAATACTGCCAGTCCCGCCACGACTTTGCCCAAAATAGCAACTATGAGCAGAAAGCTTGCCACAATTAACCCTTCTCGATTTTCGGGCACAAAGGGGCTGAGAACACTCACATCCGTTCGGGCACCCACCACAATAAAAAAGATGGGCACAAACATATCCGCGATCGGGATAATCTGTTCCTCCAGTTCCCGTCGCCGTTGGCTTTCCGCCAAAATTAGCCCTGCTGCAAACGATCCTAAAATGGCTTCAAGCTGAATCACATTTGCGATGTATGCCAGGGTAAACGCAAAGATTAATGCCGAAATCAGCAATTGTCCGCGCGTTTTCAGCCCGTCTACCACCGTTTCAAACACCGGAATCAGTAAGCGCCCTAACCAGATTGACCCCACCAAAAAAGTCGCCGCACTCACAATCAAATAAATTACTTTGCCAATTTCAACCGTACCCTCCCGCGCCAGACTGGCAACCACCGCTAGCACAATAATCCCCAAGACATCATCTAGCACGGCTGCTCCAATGATGATTTGCCCTTCTCTAGAGGTCAACTGCTGAATTTCCACCAGCACTTTTGCCGTAATGCCGATACTGGTTGCGGTGAGAGCGGCTCCTGCAAAAATTGCGGGCACCACAGGCGTATGAAATAGCAAAATTAAGCCGGCGGTTCCCAGCGCGAAAGGAACTGTGACTCCAACTACGGCGACGACTGTGGCTTGAGGACCGACCCGCAGCAGTTCTTTTAAGTCAGACTCTAAGCCAATTTCAAACAGCAAAATGATCACGCCCAATTCTGCCAAAACGGAGATCACCTCGCTCTGCGCTTCAAATATAGAGGTGACCGCCTCTGGGCTGATAGTGGAGGTGAGTTTAAGCAAGGTCATAATCAAGGAGCCGCTGCCGTCTTCTGTGGCTGAGGGAAAGACGAGAATGTCGAAGACGGAAACGCCAACTACGACTCCCGCCACCAATTCGCCTAGAACCGGAGGCAGGTTGATGCGCGCACACAATTCACCGCCTATTTTGCTACTCACATAAATCACAACTAGGCTCAAAAGCACGGCTGCAAGCACGAGAGGCGTATCGGTCGCTGCAACAGTGGCAAAGAAGAAATACGGAGGAAGGAGAGAGAACGGAACAGAAGGAATAGAACCAACTGAATTAAGAGAGTTGACTAATAGTTCTGCGTGCATATCGTCCGTGGGTTGGGTTGGATAAACTTTGTTACATAGTAAGACCAGTTTGAGCGATCGCAAGCAGTCCGCTGCTTTAGAATGGCTAGCAACTGGGCAAGAGGCAACAGGTAACAGGTAAGATGTTCTCTCAGGGAACGCCATTCCTCATTTCCCATTTCCCATTCGACCCTCGCCATTCGACCCTCGTCATTCGTCATGGTTCTACTTCTCACTGATGTTTTTTTGCTGCTCACGCAGATTCTGCTGTGGATTCTGGTTGGGTTCATCATCTGGTATTTTCTCCAAAATATCCTCAAGAAGGAGTTTTTGGGACTGCTGGTGCTGCTGCTATTTTTAGCAGTGATTGCGCTGAGCTTCTTTCGAGGAGGAATTGACGAAACAGGCAGCGTTTTAGAGATTATATGGCGGCTGATTTCCTTTCCGCTGACTCCCTTCGGCTTGGGGATGATTTTATTGCTTGTCATTCTGCTAGGCGGAGTTAAAGCAGTCTGGGCAAAACGCCTGATTATGATTGGGTTGATTTTGCTGGCAATTGGCAGCATTCCGGTGGTGTCGTACTGGCTTGCTCAGGAGTTAGAAATGGAGGCGATCGAACTGATTGCTCCAGCCCCAGCCCTTGATCCGGGGGCGCGTCAGGTGATTGTGCTGCTGGGGCGCAACACGACTCGTGTGCAGCTACAGCCGCGCCGAGATACTCGCCCCGTTGAAGTGACTGATGCAATTAGGCAGGTAGAGCGACCCATTAGCGAAAACCAGTTTGATGTGCTAACTCGGCTACCAGTGCAGATGACAGAAGCAGGCGATCGCATTGTCTATGCCGCCCAGCTTTATCAAGAAGAAGCTCAGCGTGGAGCAACGCCGCTGATTGTGGTGAGTGCCGGACGGAGAAGCGATCGCACCAAGAAAGACGGCGACAACCGAGAAGACATCACCGAAGCGCGGGATATTCAAAGAATGTTGACCCGTACCTTTAATGTGCCAGAAACCGAGATTTTGCTGGATCACAACAACGGCAACATTCACAGCAGCGCTGAAGAAGTGAAGAAGCTGCTAGAAGGGCGACAAATTAATTATGGTCAGCAAATTATGCTGGTTGCTTCGGCGATAAATATGAACCGTGCTGCTTTGACTTTTCAGCGGGTATTTAGCGAGAGTCGGATTGTTGTGCGTCCCACAGATTTTTTTACCATCCCACCACCAGCGAGTTTGGGGCGGGTGGCGCAATCGCTCGACATTACAGAGCGAGAAGTTCAAGTTACAGACATCCTGCCAACGGTCGATGCGTTTTGGCTCAGTTCCAAAGCATTTCAAGAATATCTGAATGCACTGTACTACTTTTTGCGCGGTTGGATTAAACCCTTTCAAACCCCTGATTTGAGCCGTCCGCGCACCCCACTTTAAGCCGCAAACGTGCTATCAACAGGTTACGCTAACGCTTTTCGTTTAGGATGGGAAAGCCTCTTTACTGAATATCGGCTGGAATCCTCATGGCTCAATCTCGATTGCGAAAGCTAGGGCAATATATGCGCCCTCATTGGCGGGGTGCGGCTCTAGGCGTGGGTTCGCTGTTCGTCGTGAATTTGTTGGGCACGTATATTCCCTTGCTGATTCGCGATACGATCGACAAGGTGCAGGTTGCTTTTAACATTAGCCAAGTGATTCAATTTGTGGTGCTGGCATCGGTGATGTGGGTGGCGCGAATGGTGTCGCGGGTGGCGCTGTTTGGGGTGGGGCGACAGGTGGAGTTTGATCTGAAGCAAAAGCTATTTGCTCATTTTCTGACGCTGGAGCCGTCTTATTTCGCAGCCAATACGGTTGGAGATTTAATCAATCGGGCAACCAGCGATGTGGATAATATCCGGCGGTTGCTGGGGTTTGCGGTGTTGAGTTTGGCAAACCTGATTTTTGCCTATGCGCTGACGTTGCCGGTAATGTTGTCAATCGACTGGAAGCTGAGTTTGCTGGCGCTGGCAGTCTATCCGGTGATGTTTGTGGTGGTGATGATATCGGGCGATCGCCTGCGGTCACAGCAGCAAATCGTGCAAGAAGAACTCTCCAACATCAGCGAACTGATTCAGGAAGACATGAGCGGCATTGGGCTGGTCAAAATCTATGCCCAAGAAGAGAATGAGCGACAAGCCTTTGAAGTCCTCAATCAAGACTTGCTAGAGGCAAACCTGACTCTGGCAAAAACGCGCACCGTTTTATTTTCAGCGCTGCGGGGTTTAGCAAGTGTGAGTTTGCTGGTGGTGCTGTGGTTTGGCGTGGGCGCAATTAGCAACGGATCAATTTCGGTGGGCGATTTTGTGGCGCTGCTGCTATTTGTGGAGCGGTTGGTCTTTCCAACGGCGCTGCTAGGCTTCACGATCACGGCATATCAGCGCGGTGAGGTTAGCGTTGACCGGATTGAATCGATCTTGACCGTGGAACCCAGAATTCAAGATGCTTTGGGTGCCTTGCCGTTGGAGCGATCGCAGGTCAAGGGAGAACTAATTGCCCGTCATCTCACCTTTACCTATCCTTCGTTTGGCGGCTCATCCCGTGCGGCGCTGGATAATGTCAGCTTTCGGGTGTCTCCGCAGGAAACCGTGGCGATCGTCGGTCCGATTGGGTCTGGCAAATCTACGCTGGCAAATGCCTTGCCGCGCCTGATACAAATTGCGCCCAATCAGCTATTTTTAGATGGCTATGACATCACCAAACTGCGGATTCACGATTTGCGCGGCGCGATCGCCTACGTTCCTCAAGAAAGTTTTTTGTTTAGTACAAGCATTCGCGACAACATTCGCTATGGCGTTCCCCATGTGGATGAGTCGGCAGTGTTGGCGGCGGCGAAACAAGCCCAAATTCATGATGAAGTGCTCAACTTTCCCCAGCAATACGACACGGTAGTCGGTGAACGCGGCATTACTCTATCCGGTGGACAGCGTCAGCGAACTGCCTTAGCCCGTGCCCTTGTCACGGATGCGCCTATTTTGATTCTTGATGATTCCCTCTCCAGTGTAGATAATCAGACGGCAACCCAAATTCTCAACAATCTGGCTGAAGGTAGCGATCGCAAAACTGTCCTCTTCATTTCCCATCAATTGTCTGCGGCAGCAATGGCAGACCGTATTTTCGTCATGGATCAGGGCAGAATCGTGCAATCGGGCACCCATGCAACCCTGATCGCTCAAAATGGTCTATACCAATCGCTGTGGGAACAGCAAAAGTTTGAGGAAGCGCTGCGGTAAAAAAGTGCAAATGACGAATTCCGCATGTCCGGTGATTTAGATGACGAAAAATCTAGGCATCCCCAAGGCGACGGTACACGGGTTTCCACTATTTTTCAGTAGCGAGATAGGCTTGCACCACGTCCAAGTCGCGATCGCGTCTTAAGACCGCTCTATTCTACCAATGTCTTTCCTTTAACCCCGAATATTCGACTCAGCGATCGCTCACGATAATTTCTTTCTACTGAATGCTTACGGATTGCTCAAGCCGAGCGGCGATCGCAGACTGATCAATTTGATCGGTGACGGCTTGCAAAACTAGAGTGTAGGAATCTTCACATCTGCCTTAGTCAGAAATTCAGGAGTTGGCAAGACGACGATAGACCTCCTCATATTGCTGCTCAGAAGCCAGATAAGCCTGCCAAACCCTATTGCTGTGGTCAGAACCTTGATCTGATTCAGCTTTGAGGGAACGCACCAGGGTCAACACCGCCTCTAGCTGTGCCTCCGGCAGTTGCTCCAGTTCTTGAATAAGCTGCTCTTTAATCGTCATAAAGCTACCGCAACAGATCTATTAACCAGTTTAACTAACCAGTTTAACGCCCTAACCCATCTACCCAGGATGACGAAACCTTTTGAGCAGGCAATAATAGACGCAACGCTATCCACTGATTCACCCCATGCCCCACCGGGACTACAGCCACCAAAACCTGCAAAACCGCGCCTTCAACCATCAGGACTTAACCGGAGCCGACTTCAGCCATGCCAACCTGCGCGGCTGTGACTTTAGTGGAGCCACTTTAACCGGAGCTAACTTTCAGAGTTGTAGCACCGGACAAAGCCATAGACAGCTTTTCACGCGCATCGCTGGCGCTGGCGCTGTCGTTGTCGCTGTTGCTGTCGCTGTTGCTTTCGCTGGCGCTGGCGCTCGCGTTATCGCTGTCGCTGGTGCTGTTGCTTTCGCTGCTGCTGTCGCTGTTGCTTTCGCTGTCGCTGTCGCTGTCGCTGTCGTTGGCGCTGGCGCTGTTGCTGTTGCTGTTGCTGTCGCTGTTGCTGTCGCTGGCGCTGGCGCTGTCGTTATCGCTGGCGCTTTCGCTGTCGCGGCGATCGCAGCGTTTACTAATGGCAGGGTGTTGGAAGGAATTGCGCTCAGTTTACTCTCTTTACTGCTTTTTAGATTTGCAATTTATAGCTTTTTAGAGTTAATTAAAACGCTCCGAAATACGACTGGAACTGATTTCTACCAAGCTGATTTAAGCAATGCAAATTTCAACAATGCAGTTCTGAGCAATACGGATTTTTCTCATGCAAATACTCAATTTGCAAATTGGACAAATGCCTCTTTTTCTCGCTGTACCCTGCCCCAGGAATTTCAACAGCAGGAAGTCCTGGATCTTTGCATCAGTCGGGATGGTCGCCAACAAACCTATGCCCATCTCAACTTAAAAAGGCTGTATCTCAAAGACATTAATTTAACCCATGCGACGTTGGCTCATACCAACTTGAATCAAGCTAATTTACAACATGCGATTTTAGAAAATGCCAATCTATCCCATGCTCAAGCGCTGGGAACGGATTTCTCAGCAGCGAATTTAACCGGAGCCTGCATTCAAAATTGGGGCATCAATTCCGAGACAAAATTCACCGATATTCATTGTGATTACATTTATTTAGAACCGAATCAGCAAGAGCGGAAACCCGCGAGTGGCAACTTTCAACCCGGTGATTTTGAAAAGCTAGTGCATCAGTTCACCAAAACCCTTGACTTTCTCTTCCGCAACGGCATTCAACCAGAGGCATTCAATATTGCGCTTCGTAATCTGTTAGAAAAATACGACTCTGCTGGACTGACCTTCGACTCAATCAAGAATCTTGACGATGGTTCACAACTTTTTCGGGTTAAGGTTGCTGACCCAGATGCTGATAAACCATCAATGCATCGCCAGTTCACTACTGAGTATGCCACCCTGGAAAAACAGTTAGCTGCCAAGCAAGAAAAGATCAATATTCTCGAACAGCGGAACTCTCACCTTGAGGGCAAACTTGCCACTTATGGTGAACAACTGCCTGCCATATGGAAGTTTTTGTTTCATCAAACTGAGCAGTTCAGTCGTCCATCGTTGAATGCATCCAACTCACATTTTTCAGGAGGAATTATGCCCGAAGGGAACAAGGTTGAAATTGGCAGTATTGGCGGTGATGCCAGTGGTATTTCTGGAGGCGACAACTCTGGGGTTGCTGGGAAAAACATCACCGGGGCAGCAGGTGGTGACGTTAGCGGCACTCTAACGATCGCCATGAAGCAACTGGAGGAGACGAAAGATCCCAAAGCCTTAGAGTTGGCGGAGTTGTTGAAGCAAGTGAAAACGGCGATTGAACAGCCGGATTCGGGTTTGAATGAAGCAGATCAACAAAAGGCTTTGAAGCATTTGGAAACCCTTGGCAAACTTGCTACGGATCAGAAGAACCCGGATTTGCTGGAAAAAGCAGGCGATGCGCTGGATGCGTTACCAACGATTATCAAACGCGGTAACAACCTAGCAGAGTTTGCCGAAAAATACTTGCCCACCTTCACGGCGGGTGTCAAAGCCATTTTCACCTTTTGGGGAATACCGCTGTAAGAGCGATCGCTGGAGCTTTTACTGGCGTTGACACTGCGATCGTCCCTCCTCCCATAAACTAAATCGACTTGGACTAAGTTAAACTTGGCGGTAACTATCCCAGTCAGTTCTCTGTTTATGAGCTATCGGAATTATGAGTTATCGAAACATCATCACTATTGAACCTGGTAAACGCGGTGGGAAGCCATGTGTCCGAGGAATGCGAATCACTGTTTATGATGTTTTAGGTTGGTTGGCTGCGGGAATGTCTCATGCAGAAATACTAGATGACTTTCCTGAACTAACGGAAGTAGACATTAGAGCCTGTTTAGAATTTGCGGCTGATCGAGAACGTTGTCTGATTGCTGTGAGTGGTTCTTGAAGCTGCTGTTTGACCAAAACTTGAGCCGAAAATTGGTGGCTCGACTAATTGCTGCTTTCCCAGATTCTAGCCATGTGCAATTTCATGGTTTGAGCGAAACGGATGATAGCGAAATTTGGGAGTTTGCTAAGCTTCAAGGGTTTTGTATTGTGACGCAAGATGCTGATTTTGCCGAACGAAGCCATCTTTATGGTTCACCTCCAAAAGCGATTTGGTTACGCTGTGGCAATACACCAACAGGCAGAGTTGAGGCAATCTTTCGAGATGGGGCTGAAATCATTCAGCAATTCTTGAGCCATATTGCTTTAGAATGCTTGGAACTTTACTGACTCATCGTTACTTCTTGTTGCTACAGAGATCGCCCCCCATCCCACTCACAGCAAGCGATCGCGGTTAAACAGTTGTCTCAACCCATAGCCGCAAATCGCGTAGGGCTTTTGGCAATCCTTCGACATCGCTTTGGTCAATGAACTGCAAAATTCTGCCTGCCGAAAGGAAAGGAAACGCCAGACCGTGATCTTCTTCCACGTAGCGATCGCCCTGCAAATAGTGAATAAATAATTTCCCCTTCAAAAAGGTGTCTCCCGGTTTGCTGATGTAGCGCCACACCTCTGGAATGCCCAACTGAGCATAGATCGCAAACTTGTTGAACGAACTGCGGGAAAGTTCCACTTCTAAGATCAAATCGGGCGGTGGATTAACTGCTAGATCGATCGCGCGTTTTCCATCCATGCGATCGCAATTTTGAATATAGTAGCCTGCATCTGGTTCTGCGCCGATTTGCAACTCTTCGCGCTTTAGGGTAGGTACTTTGTAGCTTGTAATCGGCTGATCCAATTCATCAGTCACAACCAACAGCAAAGACTCGATTAGTTTCTGACAGCGATCGTGTTCTTCTAAAGGATTCATCATTTCTAAACGACCGCGATCGAAGGTAAATCGGGCGGTGCGGTCGCCTGTCATTTCTGCTAGCAGCGCTTCATACTTTTGCCAACTCACCTTGGGCAACACCATCCGATATTCACTAGGAGCAGGGGGTTTCATTCAATATATTCCTTAGATCGCAGTCCGGCAGGCTTAACAGGTAGCCAATACTAGGCATCGTTTTTGTGCAACTTGCCTTACCAAAGCGTAAATCCGTACGTCACTATGAGTCAATCCACAGAAGTATTTGGAGTCTGTCCGCCTGCTTTTTGGCGCTGGTAAAGTTCTTTGAATCGCCGTTGCTGTTGATTGTGATCGACGATGGGGGCGGGATAGTTGGCGCGATCGCGATCGCCAGAATTGAGATTGCCGCTAACCAAATCGGCGGTATCTACACTTCGCAATTCTGGCAGCCAGTGACGAATATATTCCGCATCAGGATCAAACTTTTTAGCCTGACTCGCCGGATTAAAAATTCGCAGGGGTTTTGGGTCCATGCCGCTGGAAGCACTCCACTGCCAGCCGCCATTATTGGCAGATTGATCGCCATCAATCAATCGCTGCATGAAATATTTTTCACCTAGCTGCCAGTTAATGATCAAATCTTTGGTTAAGAAACTGGCAACAATCATACGACAGCGGTTATGCATCCAACCCGCTTGATTCATCTGCCGCATCGCCGCATCCACAATCGGGTAGCCTGTTCTGCCTTCGCACCACGCTTGAAAATGATCCTCGTTATTCTCCCAAGGAAATTCTTTAAATGGAGTGCGATAAGGTCCTTCTGCTAGTTCGGGGAAGGCATAGAGGGCATGTTGATAAAACTCGCGCCATGCTAGCTCTTGCCGCCAAACCCGAATGCCATCACGGGCTTCATCGCTGCGGACATGTTTTTCAACCTCAAGCGTGGCTGCCCAGACGGTGCGAATGCCGATCGCGCCAAATTTGAGCGCAGCACTGAGTTGAGACGTACCAGGATTTGCTGGCAGATTACGCTCTTCGCCATAGGCTGAAATTGCGCGATCGCAAAACTCTTCCAGTCTTGCCTTAGCGGGAACCTCACCCGGTTCGAGAAACAATGGATTTGTCCAGACAAAACCCAAATCTTTGGCAGAGGGAAGGGCGATCGCTCCCGCTTGTTTCGCCGTTTCTTGCTCTGTTTCCGATAACCCAATGGCGTTTTCTAAGGGCGGTAAAGGGGCGGTTTTTTGCCTGCTGCTCCAGTTTCGCCAAAATGGACCATACACCGTGTAAGGGTTGCCTGCCCCGGTGGTCAGGTCTTTCGGCTCATGCAGAATCTGATCCCAAAAGGTGACGACTTCAATCCCCTGTTCTCGTAAGGCTGAAGCAACGATGCGATCGCGCTCCCTCGAATACGGCTCTACATCCTTGTTCCAAAAGACAGCTTGTGCGGTGAGGGCGATCGCCAACTCAAGCAACCTCTTCGCTGGGTTCGCCTGCACAATCAACAGTTGACTTCCGGCTTTGGCATATTGCTCTTGCAAAGCCTCTAAGCACCCAATCATGTAGGTGACCCGTGCTGGAGCCACATCATCTTTCTGCAAAATGCCCGGATCAAGGCAAAATACACCCACAACCTGCTGGCTACGTTGACGAGCCGCCGCTAAGCCAACATTATCCGCATGGCGTAAGTCACGACGGTGCCAAAAAAGAATCAAATCAGCCATTTTTTCACTAAGAAATGGGTGCAGCGTTCGGTTTCTTAACTGAGAAAAGGACGCGCTAGGAAAAAGCTAGAAATGGATTTAGCGTCAACAATTTCTCCGCTATAAATTGCTTTTTCAACTTCATCTGCGCTCATCAAAACAGTTGCCAAATCTTCGTCATCATCCTTTTCAGGGGGAGTTTCAAGCAACTCTAACTCTTGAGCTAAAAAGGCGTAAATCACTTCATCAGAATAACCAGGAGCAACGAAAAATTTGCCGATCGGCTGCCATTGATTAGCACGATAGCCCGTTTCTTCCTCAATTTCACGCCGAATCGTATCTTCTGGTGTTTCGTTGGGTTCAACGGTTCCGGCTGGAAACTCTAGCAAGCGCCCCTTCGCAGCAAAGCGATATTGCCTGACCAAAACAAATTTTCCATCGGGTGTAATCGGAACGGCTAAGGCTCCTCCGGGATGGCGAATGCATTCTAGTTCGCTTTCTGCCTTATTGGGCAACTTAAAACGGTTTACTTCAAATGCAAACTTTCGCCCTTTGTAGAGCATTCGCTGCTTTAACAATTGAGGAGGCTCGTGACCAAAGGGCATAAAAAATACAAGATAAGAAGGATAAGGAAAAAAGGAATGCTAGTAGAGTTGGTTGACTCCTGAACAGTCTACCGCTTGGGCTAATTCTGCGATCGCTTTTCCTGAAATTGGCTCGATCCAATTGGGGGCAATCTCCGCCAGCGGCACCAACACAAACGCCCGCTCCACCATGCGGGGATGGGGAATTTGAAGCTCAGGTTCATTCAGGACAATATCATCAAACAGCAACAAATCTAAATCCAAAGTTCTTGGATCGTTCCGCTCTCGCCGAACTCTGCCAAACTGCTGCTCAATTTCAAGCAGCGTGTTTAGCAGAACGACAGGCGGATGAGTAGTTTGAAGAATGACACAGCCGTTTAGATAATCGGGTTGAGGTAAAAGCGCGATCGCTGTGGTTTGATACCAATGCGATCGCGCCTTCACCAAAATTCCTGGTGTTTTTGCCAACGTCGCAATAGCCGCTTCTAAGGTTTCGTGAGAGTTGCCTAAATTGCTACCAAGGGCGATCGCGCTCATCCTATCAACCATCATTCTGTTCGTTTCGCTATCATCCCGGCAACCTCAACCGCTTTCTAAATTCGATCCACTGAGTTCGCAATTGCCAAAACTTACTACTCTCCATCGCTGCAACCTGATTTCTCTGACTTTCTAACGCCGCCTGAATCTGTTCTTTAGCTTCTTTGTTTCGTTGCAATTCAACTTTAGTTTCCTCAAATCTATCCTTAGTAAACTGCAACTCATTTTGCAACGTTGATATTTGCCCACAAAGCTGTGTAATCTCTGCTTGATTGGCTTGAGCAAGATACCGCGCCTGCTCTAAAGCTGCTTGAGTTCCATCTAGTTCCCGTTGCATCCGTTTTGCTTGCTCTTCGGGACTCAGTTGCGCCCAGTGCCTACTGGGGTGTACCGCAACCATATTGCCATCGGAAAAACCTTCTCGATTTGTTTTAACAGGCAATCCTGTAAACTCACTCCAAGAAAAAATTTCATAGCCCAGATCACGCAAATAACTCAGCAACTCTTTACTGGAACTGTTCTGCTTTTGCAGCGCTTGATCAACTAGCTCAAACAAAATCAGGGGGCGATCGCGTTCTAATGTTTTTCTAGCCCCTTCAAACACCAACTGCTCTGATCCTTCCACATCAATTTTAATTACGTCAACAGCCTGAACCGCCAGTTCTTCAAGCACATCATCTAATCGCCGGACTGTAACGGTCTCAGCGCTCAAGCAAACAATTCCCTCATAGGCAAAATCACCCAATGTATTTTGACCTGAATGATCGGCAGCGGCGACCTTTAACACTTGGTTGCCTGAGGTGTTAGACAATGCCATTTGAAACGTTTGAACAGTGTTAATGTCTGGATTGAGAGCCAAATTGTCTTGTAAACGCTGAAACTCTCGCAAACTCGGTTCAAAAGATAAGATGCTGCCTGAATCACCCACTTGTTTTGCCGCAAACAACGTATATAAGCCCTCATTTGCGCCCAAATCAATCACCGTCATGCCAGGCGACAACA
>ENA-ORBV01006713-ORBV01006713.1-microbial-mat-metagenome-genome-assembly--contig:-NODE-6713-length-20127-cov-7.258304_pt1 | contig 20127 bp, 19 predicted proteins | sample MGYA00237777_ERZ505514 | MGnify/ENA primary metagenome ERZ505514 (study PRJEB26160, sample SAMN06269048) | microbial mat metagenome | isolation source: Oligotrophic lake microbial mat | place... | reverse complement strand
CGGTGCGTGGCCGCGATGGCGTTGGCGATGCGGTCGGCGCCGACCGCATCGCCAACGCCATCGCGGCCACGCACCGCCGCCCCGGCAAACCGCTCCTCGTCGTCGATTGCGGCACCGCCACCACTTTCGACGTCATCACCGCCACCGGCGACTACCTCGGCGGCGCGATCCTTCCCGGCCTCGGCGTTTCCGCGCAGAGCCTTGCCAGCCATACCGCGAAACTCCCGCGCATTGAGATCACCCGGCCCGAGTCCGCCCTCGGCCGCTCCACCACCGAGAGCATCCAAGGCGGCCTCTACTACGGTCACTTCGGCGCGATCCGCCACCTACTCGCGCAGCTCGCGCGCGAGGGTTTTCCCGGCGAGGTTCCCCACATCATCGGGACCGGCGGATACGCGCCGCTGTTCGCGGCCGAGGAGCTTTTCCACGAGATCGTCCCCGAGCTCGTCCTTCTCGGTCTCCGCCACGCGTTCCGCCTCAACACCGAGAGCCCGGCCAAAAAATAGACTCGGTTCTATGCAGCTTACCTTCCTCCGCGCCAAGCTCCACCGCGCGACGATCACCGCCGCCGACCCCGACTACGAGGGTTCCATCTCCCTCGACCGCGCCCTCTGCGCCGCCGCCGGCCTCTGGGAATTCGAGCAGGTGGACGTCTACGACATCACCAACGGAGCGCGTTTCACCACCTACGTGATCTACGGCGCAGGCGGCCAGGTGCAGGTCAACGGTGCCGCCGCCCGGCTCGTCCGGGTCGACGACCGTATCATCGTCGCCGCCTACGCGCAACTCGCCCCCGAAGAAATCCCCGCTCACACCGCCCGCGTCGTCCTCCTCGGCTCCGCAAACCGGATCACCGCCGCGCACACTCATCCCGTGCGCCCGCCCGTCCCGGCCTAGCCGCCCGGCGCGCCTTGCGCCGCCCGTAGCAGGCGCAGCGTGTTACCGCCCCGGATTTTCGCCAAGTCCTCCTCGCAAAATCTCCGTTTCATCAACCTGCGCGTAATCCCCGGGTCGTTCGCCACGTCGCGCAACCCCGCGAAATCGCCGCCTCCGCCATCGGGGTCGCAACCGATCCCCATGTGGTCGATCCCCTACACTGCGGCCGCATGAATCGTTGGTTCCCGTGATCGTCGCCTACGCCACGGGAGATTTTCCGGTTGTGTCGGCCCATTTCTATGTCGGCCAATGCCGCACTCGCCGCCGCGCGCACCTCCGGGCTTTCCTCGATGCACAGTTCGGTCTCCGGCCGGATTTCCACCGTTGGACCGCGTGGGATATCGGTCTTTGCCCGTTATCTCATAAGACAGCACCGGAGCTACTCCGCCCCTAATAAGAGAGACGCCCCGCTAACAATTCTGCGTCACGTTTTACTCTTCCGCTGCGATTTCTCCTCGAGATTGGCCGATTTGAATCCTCATGAAACCGGACTTTGAGATACTACAAAAACAGAGAAATGTTTGGCCAAGTATGAAGACCGCGCAAACGCGGGCGGCGCGCAGTCCGGAAAACGGGCAACGGGCTATTTGCGCTCGACGGGAAAGCGGGGCAACGAAAACGGTCAAACCTTGGCGGCGGAACGACGGGAGCGCCACATGACGCCGAGCAAGATGACACCGGCGATCATCGCGGCGTAAGCCGAGGGCTCCGGGATAAGCACGGCGGGCGCATCGGTCAGAACGCTGCCCGAAAACGAGGTCGAGTGCTGTGCCGGACCGCTGGAGTCGGTCAATTGGGTGAGACTTCGTTCGGGGAGAAATTGGAAGCTGACTACGGAAGTGCCGGTGAGGTTTCCTCCCAACAGCGCGGTGAGCGGGGCGTAACTGCCCGTATATTGGAAATTCGAAAAGTTGACGGCCAGTTCGGTATTCAGGACGCCCGCCGTGCCGAAAGTAGCTATGTCGACCCAGTGGAGATCGGCGGTGAAAGCGGCAGTCGAGGAATTAGGCTCAAAAATTTTGAAGAGACCGGCGCCGGTCAGGGGGGCGATTTCGAGCCCGGGAAACGGGTTATCGATAATGCCGATCGTAAACGTCCCGGTGATCGCGCCGAAAAGCCCCTCCAAGCCGGTTTGGTTCGAACTCGTAATCTCGAGGCCGCGATTCGTCACGTTATCGGCATCGAAAGTGATCTGCCTGAGGTTGCTGTCGAAGCGTATGGCTTGGTTGGCAAGGTTGGCGAAGGACAAGTCAATGGGCGACTGGGCGGAGCAGAAGGAAGCCCCGAGAACCAACAGGCTGAAGAGAGGAAAGGGTGATTTCTTCATGAGAGGAGTGAAGTCAGGGACTGCTGCTCCCGAAGGAGCGTAAGTTTAGGCCCCGGGCAAGCGCCGCCGGCGCACCGCGACCACGACGAGCGTGAGGCCCGCGAGAAGGGCGGCATAGGTGGAGGGTTCGGGAATCTGCGTCAGGACGGTGCCGGAATAGGAGGAGGAATTGGACGCACCGTTGGCCGTAAGCTGGAGGAGCGTCCTGTTCGGGCTGAACTGGAAGCTGGTCGTGACGACGCCGATGAGGCTGGCGTTTTTCAGCGCCAAAAGATTCGGATCGCTGCCGGAGTATTGAAAATTGGAGAGATTGACGACCGAAGAGTTGTTGATTGAGACGCCGCCGAAAAGACTGGAAATCTTCACCAGACTGAGATCGGCCGTAAGCGCGACGGAGGAGGGAAGTGTCTCGAAGATTTTGAAGGAACCGGTTCCCAAAACCGCGGCGGTCTGAGACGGGCCCGCTACGGTCACCGCGCCGATCATGAAAGAACCGGTGATCGAACCCAAATAGTTCACAAGACCCGAAAAAGGGGAGGCGGCGGTGATTTTAAGACCGCGATTATCGCTGTTGGCCCCGAAGGAAATCTGGTCCGTGGTGCCGTTTATGTTCACCAACTGTCCGGAGATATTCGAGAAATCGAACGAAGCTTGTCCTAGCGCGAAGTTCGCCGTCACACCGAAGGTAAGAACCGCGAGGGAAAGTGACTTGAGGCGATTCACGAGGTGGATTTCCGTAGAACGAGGAGACAAGGAGATGAACAAAATTTGCGTTTCATTGGACTTAGACCCTTCGACAACTCCCTACGGACAAATCTACCACGTCCGCCCGTCACAATCAGGTTACGTATCGCCCGGGACCGATTTCCAGTCCTGAAACGCGCTACCGGAAATGTCTGAATTTTACCCGATTCCGCGCTGCGCGGTTCCAATTTATTCGGCGGATTTTTCTCACGAATCCGCGGATTTGGCTTGGCCACGCCTCGGGTTGAGAGGGTGGGCGGGAGCCGCCGACTTATCCGCCCTACCCCGGGTCAGCAGCCATACCGCGCCCAGACCCGCGTAAAGTGCCGCGAAGCCCGCCATCTCATGAAGGACGTGATAATGATCCGGGAAACGCGGGGCCAACAGCACGATGACGGCGATTCTAAGCAGATTAAACACGAAGCCCACCGCGATACACAGCGGCAGGAACACAAAGAACCACGGGGCGCGGGCGTCGCGATAAAGCAGCCGGATCAAGCCCAGCAAAAGACTCGAGGAGATAAGACCGAATCCATTGCACTCGGTGGCGACCAGAAACAACTGCCGGCCGACGCGCAGCAGCAGTTTCGGGAGGTTTCCCTCAATAATCACCATCAACTCCGGAGCGAGGCCGAGGAATTTCAGAAACCTGGCGGCGTTTACGCCGGCCATCTGCCGCAGCGGCCAGTCCAGCACGGGAAAAAGCAGCACGCACAAGATCAACACGGCAAAAACGGCGAGCAGGGGAAGCGTGCGCCGAAAAGCCACGCGCCCGAAAAAAAAATCGACCAAACCGCCCGCAACCGCGACCAGACCGACCAAGATCAGCCATGGCACGCCCCACCCCACGGCGCCGGCGGCGAACAAATAAGATGCGAACAGCCAGCCGATCGTGACCGTCGAGAGCTTGGGATCGAAACGGAGGCTGGCGCGCTTCTCGTAGCCGATCCACGCGCCCGCCGCGGCGACGATGATGAGCGATTGCGTCAACTGCTCACGGGCGAATGCAATCGTGGCCAGCCAGCGCGCGGCCGGCCAGAAAACGAATGCCGTCAACGCAAACACGCCCGCCACCAACAGCCAGTCCTGGCGTCTGGAAGAAACGGATTCGCCGGTAGTTTTTACGGACATTAAAAAGGAGAGTGCGGCGTAAAAAGAAGGGACCGGCCGCAGTTGTCGAAACAAACCACGACGGGCGCGGTGCGAAATGGAAAGTCAATCCGGCGCGTTGCATCCATCTGTTCTCGTCCTCAAACGCCCGGTCCGAATTCACTTTTGGAACCGGCAAATCCAATCCGCACGAGCCTAAATTTTACTCGCGTTCTTCGTCGCGGTTTCCTGAATTACATCGATTAGGTCCTTGGGGCGTTCCTTGTTCATGGCGGAGGATAATGGTTACTTCGTAGATGAAAGGGTGGCTCTTTTTTTTCGTTTGTTTCTTCATGCCAATAAATTAAGTACGAATCATGCCCATTCTTTCGTTTGCATATGAATTTTCCGGGCTAACATTGGCGAGGGCTTGGATGCTCTCCACCGCAGCGCTCGCCGTGTCAAGATCGGTCCCCTCGCTGACCCACCCTTCCGGCACTCACGCCAAGATTTCTGTTTCAAGCTTCGAGAGCGCAGCGAGAACTCCGGACAATTTATATCGCACGCACTTCGCGCTGATGCGAATCACGGGGATTTTCCGGGCGCGTTGAAGTCGTTCGACGTGGCGCGGTGAGCATCGCAACTCGCGCGCGACTTCTATTTTTGTGATGAGCGCCGTTATTTGTTTTTCGGTGAACATTGGCGACTTTGTGGGCTCTTTGTTGTGCATGGATGTGAGGGTCTCTCTCGGAGACCGTAGCACAGACGTTTCTTAACGTTTCCGCCGGGCGCACCGTTATGGGCGAAAAGGGGTGGCCGATTTTTCCGGAGGCACGCTCTGCTACCCGCCTACGTTTACAAAATACCGCGGCCGAAAAGTCAAAGCCTTTGCCCAACAGGTAGATGCGCTTGACCAGCATTTGCACCATCGAGTGATCGACCAAGCGGTTATCGCGCGGGTCGTCGGAGTAGCCGGCGAGCGTCCGGGTGAGCCCCAGACTAGCATCGATCTGGAGTGGTAACATCGCGCCACCTTCGCTGGACCTCAACGGTAACGCACAACTCCGGCGCGATCTCCTGCTCGCGACCGCCTGAGACAAGCCCGGTTCCCTCGGCCGGGATCGAGGCGGCCCGCTGGCGTCGCCTTCGACGCTCAACCGGCTGGAGTTCCTTGCTCAAGACACCGCCGCCGTCGGCACTACGTTTTCCGTCGGCACAGTCGGCCGGATGTTCCAAAACCTTTCTGCGTCGGCTGGTCTCACCAGTTCGCGGTAATGGGCAAAAATTTCCTTAGTTGTGGTGTGCCCCATTTCGAGCGCCAGCGCATTTGCGTTGGTGAATTTCGCGAGGTGATAACTCCCGTAGCTGTGGCGCAAACCATTATTCGGCCAGATGGTTAACTTCGCCGCCTCGCGAACCGGCTCCATCTTCATCCGCCACATCGCCTCGCCCAAGGGCCAGACCGGCCCCGTGCGCGCCGCGAATGGCCGAAGCCACCCCTTCAAATTCTCTTGGATCGTGACGAGCCGGCGCTGAGAGGTCTTGGACTTTGCGGCAGTCACCTCGATAAAGCCCCGGGCCAAATCCACCTCGCTCCAATCCAGCCGGAAGATTTCAGCCATGCGCAGCCCTGCGAAAGCCCCGATCACAATCGCGGGCCGCACGTCGTCGCCGGCCTTGTCGATCAGCTTCGCCAAACTCTCCGGCGTGAAGATGGCCACCGGCTTGTCGGCGATCTTCACCTTGTCGATCTTCGCCACCGGGTTCGCCTTCGCGTAGTCACGTTTCACCGCGTAGGCGAAGAACGCCCGCACGACGGCGCGATAGTTGTTCTGCGATTGCGCCGACAAACCAAGCCCGGTCAACCAGTCGTCGATCTGCCCGGCGGTAATACCCTCGACGATCTTTGCCCCGAACACCGCTTCAAAGCCTCGCAGCCGGATCGCGATATCCTTCAACGAACGCTCGCGGTTTCCTTTCTGCTTCTTTGCCGCGATGTATTCGGGGATGAGGGCCGCAACGGAAACACTACGCCGCGTCGCTTTGATGTGCTCGATGAAGTGGTCGACCGCGTGGTCGATGGTGTAGCCGAAGGGCTTGAGCTTGGCCGCACACTCCACAGCCATCTCGCGCAACCCGTTTGGAATGGCGAGGCCGCGCAGCCCCTCGTTTGAAATCTTCGTGTTTTGCGCCTCGGCAAACGCCCGAGCCTCTTCCATGCTCCCAAAAAATTTCCGGTGGCGTGTCCAGTCCCCGCGTGCATACCGAACCCGATCTTCCGCCGCCGCGCCGGGGTTCTGCTTTTCCCATGCCGTGACGGCGACTGCGCTCGGCCGGCTTCCCGTGCTCCAGGTCGTGACGAATTTCGAGGTTGATGAATGCCGGTAGGGCCGCACCTTGACGGATGTCGCTTTCATGCGCAAACGGTCGCAAATGATGCTCCGATTGTCAATGAAATGGCAATAATCAAAAGCCTAAACAGCGTAAGTCGTTGAAGGAGAGGTGGCAGAGTGGTCTATCGCGATGGTCTTGAAAACCATTGGGCCGAAAGGTCCCGGGGGTTCGAATCCCTCCCTCTCCGCCAGTTCGGGGGCGGGGCCATGAAAAAGCGCCGGCCCATCGGGCTCGGCGCTTCGGTGACAGTGTCTTCTTCGGCCCGACTCTTTCGGCACCGAAGAGCAATCAATAGCGATAGTGATCCGCCTTGTAGGGGCCGCCTACCGGCACGCCGAGATATTCGGCCTGCGACTTCGTAAGCGTCGTCAGTTTAACGCCGATACGCTCGAGGTGGAGACGGGCGACCTCTTCATCAAGGTGCTTTGGCAGGCGGTAAACACCGGCTTTGTAGGTGTCTCGATTCTTCCAAAGATCGAGCTGGGCGAGCGTCTGATTGGTGAAGCTGGCGGACATGACGAACGACGGATGCCCGGTGGCGCAGCCGAGATTCACGAGACGGCCTTCCGCGAGCATATAGATGCTGTTTCCCTTCGGGAAAGTGAACAGATCGTATTGCGGCTTGATGGTGACGCGTTTTACGCCGGGCGCTTTGTGGAGGCGGTCCACTTGGATCTCGTTGTCGAAGTGCCCGATGTTACAGACGATGGCTTGGTCCTTCATCTTCGCCATGTGCTCGAGCGTGATGATGTCCTTGTTGCCGGTCGTGGTGACGTAGATGTCGGCGATACCGAGGGTGCTCTCGAGGGTGTTGACCTCGAAGCCTTCCATCGCGGCCTGAAGGGCGTTGATCGGATCGATCTCGGTAACGATGACGCGGGCGCCGAAGCCCTTGAGGGAAAACGCGGAGCCTTTGCCCACGTCGCCGTAGCCGCAAACGCAGGCAACTTTGCCGGCTATCATGACGTCGGTAGCGCGTTTCAGACCGTCGGCGAGGGATTCGCGGCAACCATAGAGGTTGTCGAACTTCGACTTCGTGACGGAGTCATTCACATTGATCGCGGGAACGAGCAGCTTGCCCTGCTCATGGAGCTGGTAGAGGCGGTGAACGCCGGTGGTGGTCTCTTCGGAGACGCCACGCCACTCTTTGACCATCGCGGTGAAGACGCCTTTTTGGGTCTTCGAGATTTTCTTCAGGAGGTTTTTGATGACCTGCTCTTCGTGCGAGCCGGAGGCGGTGTTGACCCAATCGCTGCCGTGCTCGAGCTCGTAGCCCTTGTGGAGAAGGAGGGTAACGTCGCCGCCGTCATCGACGACCATTTGCGGGCCCTTGCCGCCGGGGAAGCTGACGGCTTTCCAAGTGAGGTCCCAGTATTCTTCGAGGGTCTCGCCCTTCCAGGCGAAGACGGGCACGCCGGCCTTCGCGATGGCGGCGGCGGCGTGGTCTTGCGTCGAGAAGATGTTGCACGAGGCCCAACGCACGTCGGCGCCGAGTTCGACCATCGTCTCGATGAGGACGGCGGTCTGGATCGTCATGTGCAATGAGCCGGTGACGCGGACGCCCTTCAGGGGTTTCTTCGCACCGTATTTCTTGCGGAGCGACATGAGGCCGGGCATTTCGTGCTCGGCGACGTTCAATTCTTTGCGACCCCAGTCGGCGAGCGTGATGTCTTTGACGTGGAAGTCGGCTTTGGATTTTGCGGGAGTGGATTTGGCCATGATGAGAGGTGGCTCGCGGGGCGAGCGGATGAGTTTGTTATTTAGAAAGGGCTTTGACGGCGGCCTTGAGCGCGGCGGCCTTGTTGGTGATTTCCCACGGGAGGCCGGCTTTGCCGAAGTGGCCATAGTTGGTCGTCTCGCGGTAGATCGGACGGAGCAGGTTGAGCTGCTTGACGATGTCGGCGGGCTTAAAGCTGAACACCTGTTGCACGGCTTCGGAGATGATCGAGTCGGCGACGGTGCCGGTCTCGAACGTATCAACGTAAACGCTCACGGGCTTCGGGTGGCCGATGGCGTAGGCGACTTGCAGCTCCGCGATGGAAGCGAGACCGGACGCGACGATGGTTTTGGCGACCCAGCGCGCCATGTAGGCGGCCGACCGGTCGACCTTCGAAGGATCTTTGCCCGAGAAGGCGCCGCCGCCGTGACGGCCCCAGCCGCCGTAAGTGTCCACGATGATCTTGCGGCCGGTGAGACCGGAATCGCCCTGCGGACCACCGACGACGAAGCGGCCGGTCGGGTTGATCAGATACTCGGTCTTCTCGTTGAGCATCGAGGCCGGAATGACCTTTTTGACGACGTTCTTGATGAGGAACGCCTCGATCTCGGCGTGGGAAACATCGGCGGTGTGCTGAGTGGAAATCACGACGTTCACGACCTCGGTGGGCTTCCCGTCAACATAACGAACGGAGACCTGCGACTTCGCATCGGGGCGGAGCCACTTCACCTTGCCGCTCTTGCGGATCTTGGTGAGCTCGCGGCCGAGGCGGTGGGCGAACATGACCGGCGTGGGCATGAGCTCGGGCGTCTCGCTGCAAGCGTAGCCGAACATCAGGCCTTGGTCGCCGGCGCCCTGTTCGGCGGTCTTCTTGCCTTCGACCTTCTTGGCGTCGACGCCTTGGGAAATATCGGCGGACTGCGCGGTCAGGTAATTGTTGATGAAAACGGTGTCGGCGTGAAACACATCGTCATCGTTGGTGTAGCCGATGTGACGGATAGCGTCGCGGATGATTTTACCAAGATTGATGGCCTCTTCGAGAGCCTTGGTCTTGCCGGTTTTCTTGTCTTGGAGTTTCGGAATGGTGATCTCGCCGCCGACGACGACGATGTTCGATTTGACGAACGTCTCGCAAGCCACTCGGCTGGTCTTGTCGATCGCGAGACAGGCGTCGAGGACGCTGTCGGAAATGAGGTCGGCGACTTTGTCCGGGTGGCCTTCGCCAACGGACTCGGATGAGAAAACAAATGTGTTTGCCATAAGAGTGAGGACGCGAACAAACCGGGCGAAACCCTCGCATGCAAGGCGAATATCAACACATCCCTATATTGTGATACGAAAAAATCATTAAGGTAAATTTGGCGGGCCTTCGGGCCATTGACTGCCAACGAGTCTTGGATACATAAGGACCTCTCGTCCCCCAAATAACCCAACCACTGCCTCCTCTTTCTCTGTCTCGGATTCATGGAAAATCTAGCCGCATTGTCGGAAGTCGATCTAATCGGTCGCAAAATTCTCATCGTCGATGACGACAGGATCAATTTGCGCATCTTGAGCGGCATCCTTCACGGAGAACGGTATGAAATCACCCTTGCGGAGTCGGGCGAGGCCGCGCTCGAAGCGTATGCGAAGGCCATGCCCGACCTGGTTTTGCTCGATGTCGTCTTGCCCGGAATCGACGGCTTTGAAACTTGCCGGACGCTCAAGCACCTTTACGGAGTCGACGGTGCGCCCGTAATTTTTATCACAGCCAAGAGCGAATCGGACGACGTGGTCCAAGGCCTCGCCGCCGGAGGCGTCGACTACCTGCCGAAGCCTTTCAAGCCGAAGGAAGTCTTGGCGCGAATTCGCTCGCACCTGCAAAGCCGGACGCTGATCGAACGCCAAAAATTGCTCGTCGAGCAATTGAGCAAAGCCAACGCCGCCAAGAACAAATTCCTGGGTATGGCCGCCCACGACCTGCGCAATCCCCTCGCCTCGATCCGGGGGTTGGCGGAATTCCTCTGCGACGGCACCGTGGGGCCGATGACACCGGAGCAACTCGACCTCGTGCGGACCATCCATGATGCAAGCCAATCGATGCTCGATCTCGTCAACGAGCTGCTCGATGTCGCCACGATTGAAGCCGGCGAACTTAAACTCCAATTGGAGCCGCAAGACCTTTCGGTCGTCCTAGGAAAGTCAATTTTCTTGAGTAACATCGAAGCGGCAAAAAAGAGCACCCGTATCGTCCAGACTGAAGCCCCGGCGGTCGCCATGACGATGATCGACCAAGCCAAAATCCGCCAGGTCGCCGACAACCTTATCAGCAACGCCGTCAAGTTCTCGCCACCAAGTTCGACCATAACCGTCACGGTCCATGCGGCCCCCGGTGTCCGCGGTTTCTCGGTGCAAGACCAGGGCCCGGGGATTCCCGAGGCAGAGCGCGACCGACTTTTCAAGGATTTCGGTCGATTGTCCGCCAAGCCTACAGCCGGCGAGAAAAGCACCGGATTGGGATTGGCGATCTGCCAAAAAATAGTCGTGGCCCATGGCGGCATGATTTCTGCAAAAAACCTCCCCGAAGGCGGATGTGAGTTCCGCGTCACCCTCCCCTGCCCGCCATGAAATTCAAAGGTTCAATCTTATTGGTCGATGACGAACCCCACATCCGGAAGTTCGTAGGACTTATCCTGCGGCAATTCTCGGTTGCGTCATTGACGGAGGCTTCCAACGGGGAAGAGGCTTTGGAGCTTTACTCGAAGCAAAAAGCCGACCTCGTCCTTTTGGACGTAAATATGCCAAAGATGGGCGGCATCGAAACACTCCACCGTCTTCGCGCGCTCGACCCCGATGTGGTGGTCATCATGCTCACGTCCTCGGCAACCCGCCAGATCATCGAGGAAGCCGCAGAGCTTGGGGCCGTGAACTACATTCGCAAGGACACCCCGAAGGACCAAATCGCCATAGCATTACGCGAAACGATCGAAGCTCAGTTTGACCAGTCGATGTTTGAAATGGATTCCCTATGAAATCTGAATCGGAAACCCCTGAAAACAGCCCTAGTGCCGAAGGCGGCGCCTTGCGGATCGCGGAAGTCCGCTACTCCCTCCCTCAGATGCTCGCAGAATTAAAGCTCGAGCGCACCACGGGCCAATTCGCCATGGAGAAACTCGATCAGAACGAGATCGGAAAACTTTTCAAATCCAAGTCCTCCCGCCGTGCAAAGCCCAAACAATAACGCCTTCGTCGCGCGGCTTCGCGCCAATCCCGCCTTTGATTTTACGCGCGAACTCGATGAGCTCGTGGCGCGCCATACGGACGGCCTTGAGTTGCTCCAGGCGGTGATCGCCGACAAGCTCTCGCCGAAAGAAGAAGCCTGCCGCTTCTGGGCCGACTCGCTCAACGTCGCTTATGTCGATCCCTTCGCCTCGACCATCACGGAGGAGGCGATCGAAAAAATCCCCGCCGAAGTCGCGAAGAAAACCCGGGTGATCGGCCTCTACGTGCTCGACGGCGTGTTGACCGCTGCGATGGCGACCCCCGGTGACGCCAGCTTGGTCAAGCGGGTGGGCCTGATCGCGCAAATGCCGATCAGCCCCGTTTTCGCCCTGCCGCGCGAAATCGAGGACGCGATTTCGATCCACTACAGCACCGAAAAAAATCTCGAGGAGAGCCTCGACGAACTCGATCGTTCCAGCCTCTTCGACAAACCGGAGATGGCTGGCGACGTGCTCGCCCAACTCGCAGAGAACAACGCCCTCGTGCAGATTTTGGACGAAATCGTCTACTTCGCGATCCGCGAGCGCGCCACCGATATCCATATCGAGGCCCAGGAGACGCTCTCCCGCATCCGCTTCCGCATCGATGGCAATCTCCGCGAGATCCTAACCTACTCCCGAAAGCTGCACCGCGCCCTGATCTCCCGGCTCAAGATTCTCAGTAGCCTGAACATCTCCGAGTCACGATTTCCGCAGGACGGCCGGTTCTCGATGCCCATCGGGACCCAGACCGCCAATTTCCGGGTCTCCACGATTCCCTCGGCCTACGGCGAAAAGGCCGTCATCCGTATCCTCGCGATGAGCGGCAAGAAGACAATGCTCACCCTGGACAAAATGATGATCTCCCAGACCATCCTCCAGCCGTTCAAGCGCCTGATCAAAAACCCCAACGGGATCCTTTTTGTCACCGGACCCACGGGCTCGGGCAAGACGACGACCCTTTATGCGGCCCTGAACGAGATCAACAGCGCCGACATCAACATCTCGACGATCGAGGATCCGATAGAGATCCAGCTGGCCGGCGTCACGCAGACGCAGGTTAACGCCCATATCGACCTCAGGTTCGCCAACGTCCTCCGCGCCCTGATGCGGCAGGACCCCGACGCGATCTTGGTCGGGGAAATCCGGGATCTCGAGACCGCCAAGATCGCCACCGAAGCCGCACTCACCGGCCACGTCGTCTTTGCCACTCTCCATACCAACACCGCCCCGCAGGCGATCGTCCGCCTGATCGAGATCGGGGTCGAACCTTACATGGTCGCGCCCTCGATGATCGGTGTATTGACCCAGCGACTCGCGGCCAAAATCTGCGAAAACTGCAAGGAAGCCTACCAACCGTCGCGTGAGGTGCTCGCGAAGTATTTTCAAGAAGAGGGATTGTCGGACGTTTCGTTCTACCGCGGCCGGGGCTGCGTGAAGTGCCGTTTCTCCGGATACAAGGGGCGAATCGCCTTCCACGAACTGGTTATCATCACCGAAGAGATCCGCGCCCTCATATCGGACGGACGCAGTGCGCAAGAGATTACTCGCGCGGCGGCCAAGGTCGGCTACAAGCCCCTCCGCTACGACGGACTGAAGAAAGTTCTCCTCGGCCTCACGACCATCGACGAAATCGAAGCAAGCACCGCCCCGGAGTGGGCCATATAAAATCCGCTTTATTTCCGGGAATCGAAGCCGATCAAATCCAACAAGCCCTACATCGCATTCAGCAGTCTTACTTAACCGACCCAAAATCACCGATCCATGGCTGATCTTCCCCGCATCGATCTCGAGGCCATCGAGAATCTCCGTTCGCTCGATCCCGGCGACAATGATGAATTCCTACGCGAGATCATCGGAATTTTTATCGAAGATACTCCGCTCAGAATCGCAGAGTTGGAGATGAGCCTCGCCGCCGCCGATATCCCGACCTTCACCCGGGCGGCCCACAGCATCAAGGGCAGTTCCGCCAATCTCGGGGCGCTACGCCTTCGGCAAATAGCCGAGAAAATCGAACACGGTTCGCGCAAGGACGGACTCGGTTCGGTCGCCGCCGATGTGATCCTCCTCAAGACGGAATTCGCCGCCACTGCGGCCGATTTGAATAAATTCCAGAAACCTTGAGGGGCACTCCCCGGAAACGGGACCATTCAGCGGTAAAGCGCCGTGGTCGGAGCCGCGGTCAGGACGTTATATTGGCGCATGGCCAGCCGCCACCACTCGGCGATTCCGTCCGCCGGCGAACTCCACAACTCGCGATGGAGCGATATCATCGACTCGGCATCGAGGAGCAGCGCCATCGTTTCCTTGGTTGAGAACTTGTCGGGACCTTCGGCAAGCAGGCGGAGACGCAACTGCCCGAACCATTCCCTCGCTTCCTCGCTGGGTCGGCGTTGCCGGAGCAACGCCACGTGCATGGCGTTGATGTAGGGATCGAGCACCGCCTGCATCAACCCGTAGTTGGCGCGCAGGGGTTCCAAGGGCGGCAAATGCCGGTAGCACGCCGCTAGATTCTGCTGTAACCGCTTCAATTCATAGGGCGGATGCGTTTCCTCCGGCGTCAGAAAAATCCCGGCTTCCCGCGCCCGCCGGCCAATGCTGCCTTTGCTGAGAAAAATCGAGACCGGGATCGATAGGACCAGTCCGGCCAGCACCGGGCTCAGCCACCAAAAAAAGGCCGGCGAGATGATAAAGGAGCACACTCCCCAGACCAAGCCGAAGAAGGTTTGCCCGCCATGCGTGATGATCGCCTCACGCCAATCGGTCCCGTCGTCCTCCGCACCGCGCTGTTGCGTCACCCAACCCACGCCTTGGCCCAGCAGGGTGGAGAGCACAAATTTCGCATTGAACATCATGTTCACCGGGGCGAGCAGCGCCGAAGCGCACGTTTCCGCAAGCGCGCTGACCACCAGTCGCGACCGCCCGCCGAAACGGCCGACGGCCTCGGACTGTCCCAAAGTGAGGATCACGCTCACGAATTTGGGCAAAAATAAAAGCAGCAGCGTGAACGCGAACAGCGTCAGCGCGACCGGCACCTGGAAAACAAAGCCAAAAACGCGCGTCACATCCTCGGGACGCACCGCCCCCCCGACTCCCGGGCGCAGGCTGAGGCCGAACACGTGGATCGTGCTCAGAGTGAGAAAGAGCAGCCAAAGCGGCGACGACGCATAGGCCATCACGCCCATCAGGAGATGGAACCGGTTTGCCGGCCGGAAGCCCCGCGCCGTCAAGAGCCAAGCGTGCTGCATATTCCCCTGACACCAGCGCCGGTCGCGCTTGGCGCTTTCGATCAACGTGGGCGGGCCTTCCTCGAAACTGCCTTCGATCTCACCCGCCAGCCACACCGCCCAGCCCGCACGGCGCATCAGCGCCGCCTCGACAAAGTCGTGCGAGAGAATACGGCCGCCGAAGGGCTCGCTGCCTGGCAGGTCGGGCAACGCACAATGGTCGATGAAGGGCTGCACGCGGATGATGGCGTTGTGCCCCCAATAGTTGCCGTCGTGTTGCTGCCAGTAGTTCAAACCGGCGAGAAAAAGCGGGCTGTAAAGGCGGTTGGCGAAGGCCTGCAAACGTGCGTAGAGCGTCTCTCCCTGAACGATGCGGGGCGCCGTCTGGATGATGCCGACTTTGGCATTGCGCTCCATCAACGCCACCAACTGCACGAGCGCCCGGCCGGTCATGATCGAGTCCGCGTCGAGCACGACCATGTAGCGGTAGTTCTTGCCCCAACGACGGAGGAAATCGGCGACGTTGCCGGCCTTCTTGTTGATCTGATGGCGGCGCTTGCGGTAAAAAATTTTCCCAAAGCCGCCGACTTGCTTGCAGAGCTCGACCCAGGCGACCTCCTCTTGGATCCACTGGTTCGGCCGGTTCGAGTCGCTGAGGATGAAGAAATCGAAATGCTCGGATTTCTTGGTTTCCTGAACCGAGCGGTAGATCACGCGCAAGCCCTCGAACACCCGGCTGACGTCCTCGTTAAACACGGGCATCACGACCGCCGTCGACGCCAGTTGCAACTCGTCTCCGGGGGCGACCGACCGTCCGATGCGGCTGCTATCGCCTCCGCGGTTCAGGACGTAGAAACCGACCAGCGCCGTGCAGAAGCCGGCGGCGATGTGCGCAAAAAGCACCACGAAGAGCCCCAGCAAGACGATCTCGAGACCACTGATCCCCTCGCGCCAAAGCAGATCGGCCATGAACCAAGTCGCGAGACTCGTGAGTCCGAAGATCGCGGAGAAAAACAGAAAGCGCCGGCGATTGAGCCGCTGCTTCGTCATGTGTTCCTGATGGAAAATTCTCACGGGCGGCGTCAACGGGTCGCGTAAAAAATCCCGCCCAGCGCGGAGGCGAACACGAACCAGAGCAACAGCGCGCGCAGGATCGGCCAGCGTTCGAAGCGTTCGAGGGTTTCGCCCGCCGCCTCGGTGATGGGTCCGAGATCGATGGGGCGGGGCACCATGCTGGAGACCGCCATGTCCGGCCCCGCCTGCATCGAGCTGGCCTGAAGGGACGCGCTGAACTCCGGCGGAATGTTGCCGCCGTCGAGAAACGCGTAGGGCCACCGCTCCGGTCCGTCGCACAGCAACAAGGCGACCCGGGCGTCGATCGCGCGCCGATCGGAGGCCGCGTCCGCCCGGCCGAGGACGGCGCCGAACCACTGGTCCATCATGGCCTCGGTTTCCTCTGCTGCGATCGTCGTAGGGTCGAGCGCGGGCTGCTCGCCGTGTCGGCGCGCGGCCCTTTCCAAAATTTCCTGAATCAGCCGACTTTGGTGCAAGCGGTTATGGACCCGATGGGCGCGCAGATAGTCTTCCACCCGCACATAGGCCGCATTCCATGCCTCCATCGAGCCCGTGGTCGGGCGAAACTCAGCCGGCAGTGCGGCCACGGATGGGGGCTTCACGGTTGCCAAAGATAGGTCCACGTCTCCGTGAGCACGTGCGGGGGCTTGCGCAGATAAGCGCGCAGTTCGACCGGATTGCGGCTGCCGTCGGCCCGGAGGGCAAAGGCCAGCCGCCACGTCCCGTTGTTGGGATTTTTTTGGACCGTCGAATGCACCAATCTCGCCCCCGCGCCCACGGTGACCACCGAGTCGATCAGCGGATCCGGACCTTGTTTGCCGAGGTAGGCGCCGTCGAAATCCACGACGAACCTTTCCAAATCGGGTTCGTGAGTTTTGGAATGACCTCTGCGCGTCGCGATCGCCAATCCGGCCGGCGGCCGGATCTGGTCAAGGAACCAGTGGAGCCGGTATTCAAATTCGATCGGCTCGCCCACTGCCGGTAGCGAATCCGGGACCCAGAAGGCGACGATGTTGTCGTTCGTTTCGTCGGGGGTCGGCAGCTCGACCAAACGCACCGACCCGCTGCCCCACACGCCGATCCGCTCGACCCACGCGCTGGGCCGGCGGTGATAATTCGCCTCCAGATCTTCGTAACTTGAAAACTTTCGATCCCGTTGCAGCAGGCCGAAGCCGCGCGGGTCGCGATCGCCGAAAGCCACCGTGCGGATGACCGCCGGGTTCGTCAGCGGTCGCCACAGCCATTCGCCGCCGCTGTGATTGACCAGCAGACCGTCGGAATCGTGCACCTCGGGTCGGAAATCGCCGTGGTTGGCGTTGGTGTTTTCCCCGTGCCAAAACATGCTCGTGAGGGGGGCGAGCCCGAGCGTCTTGATGGGCTTGCGAGCATAGAGGACCGCCTTCACCTGCGCCACGGTATCGGCACCCGGCCGGATGGTAAATCGATAGGCTCCGGCGATGCTTGGTCCGTCGAGCAACGCGAAGAGGACGATTTCTTTGGCGCCGGGATTCGGGCGTTCGACCCAGAATTCCTCGAAGACCGGAAACTCCTCGCCCTCGGGCTCGCCGGTATTCACCGCGAGGCCGCGGGCAGACAAACCGTAAAACGCCTGTTGGCACAGCAGGCGGAAGTAACTCGCGCCCTGAAACGCGCCGAGTTCGTCGCCCGAGGCGTTCAGCGGGTAGAGCAGGCGAAAACCCGAGAAGCCCATAGCTTCCGGGACATTCCCGACCGGCGTGTTACCGTATTCGAAAAGTTGCGGTGAGAACGCGATCGGCGTTTCGACGCCGCCGCGGAGTTCCGAGATCTGCACCGTCTTGTCGAAGATGAAACCCGGATGAAAAAACTGCATCTGAAAGGGCAGCCCCTCGGCCCGGCCCCACGATCGGCCGGGATTGAAGCGGATATCGCGATGTTGATCGTAGGTGAGCTTGAGCAGCTTTTCCGGCACCCGCGTCGGGCGCGGGATATACGGCTTGCCCGCGAGGATCTTGGCCCGGTAACGCAGGACGTCGAAGTCGATCTTTGCCTCGACGGCGTGGGTGTGGGCCGGGAAAAGCAGCAAAACAAAACCAACGGCCAAAAGGGAGAAACGTCGTGTCATGATTTTTTCTCGAAGAAAAAGTCGCGCTGCTTTTCCGAGATCGGGAGCCCGACGCGTTCCATCACTTTGAGCAGGTCCTCCCAGATCAACCGCTTCGAGCGATTGCTCTGGTTGCGCAAAATGTAGCTCGGGTGATAGGTGACCATCAGGGGCAGGCCGCCAAAGTCACGCCACTGGCCGCGCACTTCCCCGAGAGCCTTGAAGGCGCCGAAGCCGAGCAAGCCTTGCGCTGCCGTCGAGCCGAGCGCGACCAAAAGCGCGGGGCGCACGATCTCGATTTGAGCCCGCAAAAACGGCAGGCAATAGATCATCTCTTCTTCCGTGGGCGGGCGGTTGCCGATCTGGTCGCCGCCGACGCCCACCGGCAGATCGGGGCGCCAATTCATGATGTTGCCGATATAGACATCCGACCGCTTCAGGCCCATCGCCCCGATCATCTTCGTCAGGAGTTGCCCGGCGGGACCGACGAAAGGCTCGCCTTGCAGCTCCTCTTCCGCGCCGGGAGCCTCGCCCACAAACATAATCTGGGCGTCCAGATTGCCTACCCCGAGGACGACTTTCTTCCCCGGCCCCGCATGGGATCGGCAAACCGGGTCGTCGGTTACGGCCGCCAACAATGCGGCCCAGCGCGTCGGTTTGTCGCCGGCATGGAGCGCAAGCACCGGCGGCGGCGGCAGGAGCTTCGGCTTTGTTTTCGTGCCGGCCGTCATCGGGCTCGATCGGCGCGGCGGCGACGGATCGGCCAAGGTCGCCAGCGGTCCCGGCTTGGCGTCCTCGGCCGCAAACGCCTGCCGACGGACGGCCGCGCGCAAGGTCGCGAGTCCTTGCTCGGTCACGCTGACCGATTTGATTCCCGTGGTCTTGAGCCGTCGGAGTTCGTCGGTGAGGACGATGAGAGCGGTGCGCATTTCAACAAATTCAGCCGGATCGAATATTCAGAAGTTTTTCGACATACTTGCCCAGCAAGTCGAATTCCAAATTGACCTGCTCCCCGACGCGGCGGGCCCGGACATTGGTGACCGACAAAGTTGTAGGAATCAGCCAAACAGCGAAAGCGTCGCCCTCGACCTCGGCGACCGTGAGCGACATCCCGTCGAGCGCGATGCTGCCCTTGTGGATCAGATAGCGACCGCTGCCCGCCGGCGCGCGCACTTTCAGGTAGGTGTCTTTTCCCCGAAGTTCCAAAATCTCGATGATGCCCTGCCCGTCCACGTGCCCGGATACAAAATGTCCGCCCACTTTGCCGTCGAAGCGCAGGCTGCGCTCCAAGTTGACCGGTGCGCCATCGGCCAACGCCGAAATGTTCGTAAGCCGACGGGTTTCCTCCAACACGTCGAACCACAGGTGCCGGTGGTCAAATTCGGCGACCGTAAGACAACAGCCATTGACGGCGATGCTGTCCCCCAAGGCCACTCCCGCCAACACCGCACGCGCCGCGATCTGCAGGCGCCACGAGGCGGCGTTTTGCGTGAAGGCGACGACGTCGCCGGTTTCCTCTACGATGCCGGTGAACATAGTTCGGTTATTTTAGTTTAACCCGTAGCACGGCCGTCTCGCCCCCTCGACCGACCAGGAGCACGAATTCAGTGCGCAGGCTGTCGCCTTCGATCGCGGCCAGCGTTTGGCCGGCCGATTCGAAGGTCTTCACTTCGGCGCCGTCGACTTCCTTGATCCAATCATCGGTCCGCAAACCCGCGATGAAAGCGGGACTGTTGGGCTTCACAAAATGGGCGATCACGCCCGCGCCCTCGGCAACCTTAACCCGCCGCGCCACGGCGTCGCCGTAGACGAACTCGCGCGCCGTGAATCCCAGGCGGTCAAAATACCTGCGCGCCGCCTCCCGCATCAGCTTCGGTTCGTCGCCGAGCGTAACCTGCAGTTCGACCCGTTCCGCACCCCGAAGCACGGTGAGGCTTATGCGGTCGCCAGGCGCCCGGCGTTCGACCTCGCGTTCGACGAAACTCACGACCACGCGGTCCGGTTTGAAACGCGGGATCGGCCGACCGTCGATCGCCAGGACAATGTCGCGCGCTTGCATCCCCGCCTTCTCCGCCGGGCTGCGCTCCAAAACCTCGCTCACCACCACGCCCGATTGGGTCTCGAGTTTCAAAAACTTGGCGACCTCGCGATCCATCGGCTCAAAACCGTAGGCCCCCAGCCACGCCAAGGGTCGGCCAAAAGCATTTCCCGGCACTCGGCCCAAGAAGCTGTCTCTTATACACATCTCCGAGCCCACGAGACTAAGGCGAATCTCGTATGCCGTCTTCTGCTTGAAA
>ENA-ORBV01006710-ORBV01006710.1-microbial-mat-metagenome-genome-assembly--contig:-NODE-6710-length-20135-cov-16.266826_pt1 | contig 20135 bp, 12 predicted proteins | sample MGYA00237777_ERZ505514 | MGnify/ENA primary metagenome ERZ505514 (study PRJEB26160, sample SAMN06269048) | microbial mat metagenome | isolation source: Oligotrophic lake microbial mat | place... | reverse complement strand
AGCGAGCCGATCGCGCGCCAGGGCCCGACGCGGGCGCGCGGGCTGGTTGGCAAATCGCGCTTGTTTCACTTACGCTCACGATCGATGGTCCCGATCCAACCCTTGGCCACCGCGTTCTGCTAGAGCTTACCGAGCGATTTCCGGCAGAACCGCATTTCTGGAATCATCTCGGCCGCCATCAGATCTATCGCATGAAGCGGGACTTCGACCGGGCTGAAGAGTACCTAACCGAGGCCACTAGGCTCTCGCCCGATGATTTCATCCACCACCACACTCTGGGTTTGGTCCGTCGGTACAGAGTAAGGCAAACGCTTAACGCGGCGAAGGGATCTCAGCCGGCGGAATTGATTCGCGTGATTACACCACTGTTCGACGGGGCGGTGCGAGCGTTTGAGAAGACCCGTGACATCAACCAAGACAACGTGTACGGATACATCACGCATGTGCAGATGATTCTCGAGGTTGCGGCGAAGCTTAAGCAAGCAGCCGCCGTCCGAACTATCGCGCAAATCCCAGACGACGCTCAGGAGTGGGTTCAAGATCAAGTGGCGATCGCCAGCACGCTTATCGATACCGCGAGCGAGCTGTATGCGACGATCGAAAAGACTGACACCTACCTCACCACGTGTGTGGCTGACCTTCAAAGGCTTTACGACAACCTTGACGATGTCATCCAAGTGTGGGAGCTGGCTCACGAGCGGTCTGGAGGGAACGCCGCCAGCCGGCGTGCGCTGGCGCACGCCTACGTGACGAGAGCCGGGCAGCGCTGGAGTGCCCTGGGGGAGGCCGAGCTGAGGCGTATCGTCCACCTGATGGAGATAAATCTTCGGCATTCGAGTAGACGCGAGGACGACTACCGACTCTGGTGTGAAACCTATAAGTTACTTCCTGAGTTCGATATTGATGAGGCTCTGTCGCGGTTGCGGGTTTGGGCTGAGCGCTTCCCATCCTGGCGCGCGTATTGCTACATCTACGCGATGCATTTTATTCTCTGGTTTTCCGGACGAACGGATCGCACTGACGAACTTGACAATGCCCTGGAAGAGTGTCAAGCGAGGGCCTTTGGGCGCAAGAACATCTCACACAATTGGTTTGGCTTTGCGCCGCAGGCCTGTGCGCTGGTCGCCGCGGCAGACCTTGGTGACTGGGACCGAAAGAAGAACTTTTGGAAGACGGCTCAAGGCCTGCGACGAGTGAACGGAGTGATCGATGTAATCCACGGCTCACAGGCAGGCGCGATCGTCATTGACGGTCGTGTGCGAGCATTCTTCGTACCGATGAAGGAGTTTTCGGCTAACAAGGATGAGAACGAGGCCGTTAACTTCTATTTGGGCTTCAGCGCGTCGGGGCTGAGGGCATGGAGTGTCGCTCGCGGCTGGATCGCGGAAGGCGCGCGCGATGCTCCACGTGCAGACGACGTCCCACTGTTTACCGCCGCAGACGTTCCAGTGCCCGATAAATTGAAGGAGGATCGGGCAAGAGAACTCGGCCTCGCCCGCATTCAGGCGTTTTGCAGAGACTTAGTTACGGCGAAGAGCGCCCTTGGTGCCCCCATCAGCCTTGATCAGCTGCGTTCGCAGGTAGATGCGTGCTTTGGAATCGATGATGTATCTCGGATTCTTGGGTTTGACAATATTCGAGGCCTCATTGGCGAAGTCGACACATTCGCTTTCATCCTTGACGGCAGTCAAACAATAGTGAGAGACGCGACCGCTGCTCTGGATGCGGGCGCAGTGCCGCCCGCCGCCGGCCAACGCACCCGCGGTCACGTGTTCCGAAATAGGTCGCGCGAGAATTGGGGACTTATTCTCGATGAGAACGACAGCGTTAGGTATTTCAGTCAGGGGTTCGTTCGCCAAGGCCACTGGAAACGGCTCCAGGAAGGGGGCGCCGTCGATTTCAAGGCAGACACGACTGAGCGGGGGCCTGTAGCGGTAGATGTCCAGGCGCTCAAAGACGGGAACATCCGCGATCTCGTTCGGACGAAGGGCGTGGAATTTGTTCGTCGATTGGTCGACGCTGGTCAGGTCATCCGGAAGCGGGATCTCCTGAAGTATTTGAGGGAGTTGTTTGGAGGCTGGATCCCGGCGGTGACGGCGGACTCATTGACCGGTGGGCTTGAGTCGCTCTTCAAGGAGGCAGATGGCATCAGCTTCACAGGCGAGGGTCCTGAGAGAATCGTTACCGTCAATGATTTTCGTGCCGCTGGTAGAATTCAGTCGGCTAAGCTGGCGCCGTCCAGGGCCGGGGCTAGCCCCAGTCCCGATGTGGTGGGTATCCCAAAGCCGTCTGGCCCGGTAACGAAGCTGCCAGACGTGCGGCTCGACCCGATGGCCGTTGCCAAGTGGGTTGTTGAGATCGTTGGCGCGGCGCCGAGCAAGCAGATCGGAGTTCAGACTCTAGGGCAGAGGCTCAAAGAACATTTCCCGGTTCAGGGCCCCCTGGCACGCCATCTTGGCGTGCGCAGGTTTCCGGACTTCCTTGCTGGGATCGATGGAATCGAAGTCTCTGGCGAGGATCCGAATCTTATGCTTCGTCTGAAGGAGCGCTCGCGGAAGGAAGGGCCGACTCCTGGATCTGTGAAAGGGCAGGGGAAGCACGTGAGTACAGCCGAACACGCGCCCGCGCTGATCCGCAAGCTTCTGTCCGCGGCGCCTAGTAGGCGACTAAGCATCAGCCGGCTTGGTCTGGGCCTGAAAAGCCACTATCCCGGCAAGAAGACACTTGCGCAACAACTCGGCGCGCGCAGCTTTCCGGAGTTTCTGGCCCGCGTCGAGGGCATCGAAATCGCTGGCACACCGCCCAGCTTGCAGATCGGCCTGCGCGCTGATCGCGTGCCCGAGAAGTAGATCTAGCTCGGGCCGGCAAGAAATCCCACGAAGTGCTGCGGGAGATCTCCCACATCCTCCGCCACGGCAGGCTGCGAAGTTAGTGTCGCTTCCCTAACGCGCCACCAGCGGTTCGCCCGCGGCCCGCGGTCGTTCAGTCCGCGACGATTCGTCCGCGCCGATCGTGCGTGAGGCCGACCAGAACAACGCCGCGGCGGTCAGACCACCGAGGCGAAGAGCATCGCCAGCCTGAAGTCTCCGACTTACGTATGCGCTCCGGTACCTTCTGCCACCAGTCTGTGCCGTGATGATCTGACATCGCCTTCGCACCCACCGGATGAGACAGTGCCTAGTTCTGCTTCAGAGGTCGTCGAAAAGGCAACACTTCAGCGTCGCGCGCGGGCTCGGCCGCTCGATCCCTTTCTCGTGAGTCAGGAATGTGAAATACAGCCGCCACGGAGGGCGTGATGGGGCCAGCCCTGAGACCGAGGAGTTCCTCCGTCAGCGCGTCCGACAAGCTGATGCTGCTCAAAATGTTTGACAAGGCCTGTGCGCCTCCCAACGTATTGACCGCTCTCGCCGCTAGCGTGGGGACTTCATGCTCGATCACATCATCCAAGGGCTCGGCCCGACGGAAACCCTGCATCGCATAGGAACGCCAGAGATACTTACTGTCCTTTTCGCTCACGATGTTGAGGTTCACCAGTCGCATCAACATCGCGCCGATAGATACTTTCCAAGAGGCCTTAAGCGCTTTCAGACTTTCTAAACTGGTCGAGTCCACATCATTCAGGAAGGAGTCGACGGGCATTAGCAACGCAGCGCCAAACAAGAAGGCCTGAGCCTCGATGCTTTTTAGGATCGCCGGCTTTCGCAGCGCACTCGCGTCTACATGGCGATGGAGAATTTGGTGTCCGATTTCGTGTGCTGTATCGAGCCGCTGACGAGACGCCGAGCCCTTGCCCGAATTGAGAGCAACGAGAGGTCGACCCACGGTGGGAGACCAGCGCGAGAACGCGTCCAAAGTAGGAGCGTCCATGTGAAACCGAGTCACAACAAATCCGTGGCGTTCCGCGACTTCGACTAGGTTGCCTATCGGGCCATCGGGGAGTTCCCAGTGTTCGCGGACCGCTGCAGCTGCGTCCTCTATGTCCTCGTCAGATAGCTCGGACGGATCAAGAGGAAGGCGAAGCTTGGGCAGATTCACCATCGGCAATTCAACCTGCTTCTCAATGGGCACCAGCGCCTCCTCAAGCCACGACAGTCGTTGCTCCGCCTTTCGGCGGGCGGTCTTGGTGGCGGCGGCCAGCGATCTGTAGAACACAGGCTCGTTGCCGAGGTCGAGCGGCTCGGAAAAAAAGAACCGTCGCGGCATCGCCAGTTTCTCTGCGATTCTGTCCGCGATTTCCGTGGCGGGCGTTCGCTCTCCGCTTTCGTAGTTCGCCAAGCCCTGTCTTGTGAGACCCAGCATGTCTGCCAGCGACACGATCGTAAGGCCAAATGCTTCGCGGGCCTCCCGAAGGCGCGCGCCCCTAAAACCCGGAGAAGGGGGTCTCCCCGTCATGCGATCTCTTCATCTCGACGCAGTCGAAGCACCAGTTCGGTGTGGTCGTGCGCAAATTTATTCAAAAGGTCCACCTCGTCAATGTAGTAGCGGAGTTGAGGGTCCGGAAACGCTACAACGACGAATCCAGGAAAGCGCTGATCCGCCCGGCGCGACGGCGGACCATACAACACTAAGCCATAAAGCGGATCGTCCGGCAACTCCACCGAGGGATGATCTTCATCGAAGAAACTGCGCTGCGGGTCGCGAGCGAGGGTTCGGCGAAAAATCGCTTCGCGCACCATCTCCTGCGGCCTTCGGACCGCTGAGGCTGTCAACACCACGCGGCCCCTGATCAACTCGACGTGGAAAGTGTTCCCGGCATGATTCGTCTGAGGCCGTGCGTTCGCGAACTGAAAACGCTGAGCAACGCCTAGGAGACCGGTCTCTATGTAAGCGCGACGTTCATAGCCGAGAAGGTCGTGGGAAGAGAACGCGTCGAATCGCGCTCGAACTGATTTAGTTCCAGCGTTCCATCCCGTGACGGTGGTCCGCATGATGGCCCTTTGGACTTGATCGTTAAAAGACTCATTGAACGCGTCGGCGGGTTTGTACAGGTTTCGCATGTTTCGCTCTCCTTGGGCCTTGTCGGACTATATCAATGCAAACACTTTGTTGCTTTGCGGACACAGTCTCCCACAGAGAAACTGCGGGATGCAAGGTCATGCCTAGAATTCCATGAGCAGCCCTCTGCCCGGAAGGAACTCCTGGCCTACCTCGACTGCGGGCCTCTCTGTCGCGGCTTTGCCCGACTGAAGTGCCGCGCATGCGGCGAAACCCGACTGCTGGCCTTCAGTTGCAAGGGGCGAGGGTTCTGCCCATCGTGCATGGGACGGCGGATGAGCGCTACGGCCGCAAGTCTGATCGAGCGCGTGTTGCCGCCTTGGACCGCGCTGTGCCCCGAGGGCAGGCTTCGCGCAGGCAGTGGGTGCGGACCTTCCCGTTCTCGTGGAGACCAAGGCTCGCCCAGGACGGTGAATTGCTCGGCCGGCTCACACAGATCTTCGTGGATACGGTGCAGGCGTTTTATGTCCGTCGAGCGGCGCAGGAGGGCGCCATGGGTGCGAAGATCGGCGCGGTCACCGCGGTACAGAGGACCTCCTCTGATCTGCGTCTCAACCCCCATCTCCATACGATCGCACTCGATGGCGCGTGGCACGAGCAAGGGAACGAGCTTGTACAGGCCAGGCTGCGCGCTGGTCGAGTGGCCTTCGACCGCTCACGCTACGCTCACTCGCCTACGACAAGCCGCTCTGCGCGTCGCTCGATGGGTTCACCTTGCACGCGGCCACCCGCGCGGGCGGGCTCGACGCCGAGGGTCGCGAGGCGCTGCTGCGATACGTCCTGCGTCCGCCGATCGCACAAGAGAGAGTGGAGCAGGAACCCGATGGCCTCGTGCGCATCACCCTGAAAAAAGCCTACGCCGATGGGACGGTCGCGGTTGACATGGATCCACTGTCGCTCCTGTGCCGCCTCGCAACCAGCGTGCCGCCACCACGATTCCACACGATCCACTATGCGGGGGTGCCCGAGGGCAGGCTTCGCGCTACTCGCGGCCGCGAGTCCATGGCGCTCGCGCATCAGCGCGCAGCCTCCCCTCGGGGGACGCCGCCTCCGCCCCCGGCGAGCGACGAGCCCGAGAAGCAGGTGCGAAAAAGCGGATATCGGCCATGGGCAGAACTCCTCAAGCGAACCTTCGGGTTGGACGTCCCCCAAGGGGAGGCTTCGCGCCCCTCGTTTGCCTCTCTTGCCAGGGGCGGATGAAGCTCCTCGCCGTGGTGAAGAACCCCGTGAGTTTCACCCGCTACCTGGCTGCGGCGGGCGAACTGACCGACGTGCCGAGCCGCTCACCAGGTCGCGGGCCGCCGTATTGGAAGAGCCGCGTGCTCCGACGACAGGCGCTCGGCGACGAGAACCAGTGCGGGGATCACGGCAGCAAGGGCGACGAGGCAGCGTAACGAGCGGAACCAAAAACGCGGGATGCACCGCGGCGGAGCTTGCGCGCCGCGAAGGTTTGGCGCGTTGGACGCCTCCGAGGAGAGCGTCGCCGACGTGCCTACGGAGCCCGCGGCGCGCCGCGACCGCCCGCCGTCATGCGGATTGACTGGCAAACCGTGCTTGTTTCGCTTACGCTCCCCGGTGCTTTCTTGTACTCGTGGGGCGCGACCCCACTCCTTTTGGGCGGGGGAGTCCCCATTCCGTTTGAAGGGGTAATCGGCCGTGATGGCGGCCAATTCCTCCACCGCGCCCTGATTCGGAGGGGAGGCTCATCCCTGGGTGGCCGAGAGAAATCTGGGTGCGTGACAAGATATCGTCACGTACCCAAGGAGGGGATGATTGAGCGGACCGACCTTTGCTGACCTATCGCCCGGTGTAGTCGTCGAAGGTCCAATTCTCCCCGAGCCGGTTGAGGTGCTTGCGGTCGTGCCGATGGGCTCGTCAGTAAAGCTCATTGGAAAGGGGCTCCGTACGGGTCAGGTGCGCGATCCGATCCTTGACGCGGCTCAACTCGCTCAACTCACTCTCACGCCGAAGGATCCCCCATTTGATGGCGATCCGCTCCACTTCAAGCTCGGGGTGGAGGCCGCCCGCCTTGGCCTTGCCTACGAGTACGATCCATATTTCTCGCTCTCGATCGCGCGCGTCGACCCGCTGCCGCACCAGCTGGAGGCGGTGTACGAGTACTTCCTGAAGCTCCCCCGGATCCGCTTCTTGCTCGCGGACGACCCTGGCGCAGGCAAGACGATCATGGCCGGCCTCCTCCTGAAGGAGCTGAAGATCCGCGGCCTCGTCAAACGCACGCTCATCGTGGCCCCTGCGAACCTGACCTTCCAGTGGCAGCGTGAAATGAAGGATAAGTTCCGCGAACAATTCGATGTGATGCGAGGTGAAGTCCTTCGCACCCAGTACGGCCAAAATCCCTGGCAAGAGCACAGCCAGGTCGTGACCTCGGTCTCGTGGATCTCCCGCGTCGATGACGCCAGGGAGAGCCTGCTGCGATCCTCCTGGGACCTCATCATTGTCGACGAAGCGCACAAGATGAGCGCCTACAGCGCCGACAAGAAGACTCTCGCGTTCCAGCTCGGCGAAGCACTTTCGGAGCGCACCGATCACTTGCTCTTGATGACTGCGACCCCGCACAAGGGAGACCCTGAGAACTTCCGACTCTTCCTCAGCCTGCTCGACCGCGACGTCTACGGCGACGTCAAGAGCCTTGAGGAGGCCATGCGCCGACAGTCAGCACCGTTCTACCTGCGCCGCGTGAAGGAAGCGATGGTCAGTTTCCCCGACCCGGAGACTGGAGAAGTGAAGAAGCTCTTCACGAACCGGGAGGTTCGTACTACAAAGTTCGAGCTGGACGGTGACGAGTTCGACTTCTACGACGCGCTGACCCGCTACGTAGAGGACCAGTCGATCAAGGCCGCAGCAGCCGAGAATGTTCAGGCCAACATCCTGTCCTTCCAGATGGCGATGCTGCAACGCCGCTTCGCCTCCAGCATCTATGCGGTCCGGCGCAGCCTGGAGCGGATGCGCGACAAGCGCAAGCGGATCCTCGAGGATCCCGAGAAGTACCGTCAGGAACAAATAGAGCGGAAGCTTCCCGACGACTACGACGACTTACCCGAAGACGAGCAGCTCAAGATTATGGCGAGCGCCGAGGACTTCGTGCTGGCCGTGGATCCAGCTGCACTGAGAGAGGAAATTCAGCGACTCGACAAGCTCGTTGACCAAGCAAGGGTGCTTGAGAAGCGAGAGATCGAGTCGAAACTGCAGAAGCTCCGGCAGGTCCTGAACGAACAGCACATCTTCAACGACCCGCGGATGAAGCTGCTCGTCTTCACTGAGCACAAGGACACACTGGACTATCTCGCCGGCGACGGCCGCGATGGGCGCCCGCTCGGAAAGCTTCGCGAGTGGGGGCTCACCGTCACGCAGATCCATGGCGGGATGCCGATCGGCGACCGCGACACTCCCAACACGCGCATCTATGCAGAGCGTGAATTCCGGGAGACCTGCCAGATCCTCGTCGCCACAGAGGCGGCGGGCGAAGGCATCAACCTCCAGTTCTGCTGGCTACTGATCAACTACGACATCCCTTGGAACCCGGTGCGCCTGGAGCAGCGCATGGGCCGCATCCACCGCTATGGCCAGCTCAACGACTGCCTCATCTTCAATTTCGCGGCCGTGAATACGCGAGAAGGGCGCGTGCTCGAGAATCTCCTGATGCGCCTCGCCGAGATCAAGGACGAACTGGGCACTGACAAAGTGTTCGACGTCGTCGGCGAAATGCTGCCGTCCAACATGCTCGAGAAAATGTTCCGCGACATGTACGCGAAGCGGCTCAGCGAGTCGAACATCTCGGATCGGATCGTTCGCGATATCGACCCCGAGCGTTTCAAACGCATTACTGGCTCAACCCTCGAAGGCCTAGCGAAGAAGGAGTTGAATCTCTCGGCACTTGTCGGGAAGTCCGTCGAGGCCAAAGAGCGGCGGCTCGTCCCCGAGATCGTCGAAGACTTCTTCACCGCGGCGGCACCGATCGCGGGCATTCATCCCTCCTTGGTTCGGGGTACTGAACACGTCTACCGCGTTGGCAAGATCCCGAAGAGCCTGAGCGCCGTCGCCGAGGAGCTTGAGCCCCGTTTTGGGCGCCTCGGGCACGAGTACCAGCGCGTCGTGTTCGACAAGCGCCTGCTGGGCGATGACGCCACGCTGGAGTGGGTTACTCCGGGCCATCCTCTCTTCGAGGCCATTCGCGCAGACGTATCCAGCCGGGTTGCCCCTGCGCTCCGCCGGGGTGCGGTCTTCTGGGACCTACACGCGACGCACCCCTACCGACTAGACGTCTTCTCTGCCTCCATCAAGGACGGGCGCGGCAGCACACTGCATCGGAAGCTCTTTGCGGTGCGCGCGGAAATGGGGGTTCGCCCGACCGACCTGACGAACCAGCGCAGCCTCCCCGGTCTCGCGCCGTCTCAATCCGGCCTTCCCCTGGCCACGGAGCCGGCACCAGTCCTTTCCCTCCGCCAACCAACTGTGTTCCTTGATGTGATTGTGGCGGACAAAGGCACGAAGGCACCCCAACTCCACAGCCTCCCCGAGAGGGACGCGGTGGAGCTCTATCTCGTTGACGAGGCCCTGAAGCCATTTCTTGCCGAGGTCACTCAGCAGCGCACACGCGAAAACAAGGTCGTTCGCGACCACATCGAGATCTCATTGAAGGAGTTGATTCATCGCCAGCAACTCGCGCTCGCAGAACTCCTCAACCGGCGGATCGCGGGCGAGAACATTCCAGGGCTCGAGGGAAACATCGCCCAGGCCGAATCTCACGTGGACGAGCTGAACGCGCGCCTCGAGGGTCGCCGGCAAGAACTCGACATGGAACGCCACTGCACGATCGGGGACGTTCAGCACATGGGCCGCGCCTGGGTGCTCCCGCATCCCGAACGCGAGACCCCGAGATTCGCTCCGATGGTCCGTGACGATGAGATCGAGAAGATCGCCGTGCGTGTCGCGACAGAGTACGAGGAGGCCCGCGGGTGGGTTGTTGCAAGCGTCGAGAACGAGAACCGCGGTTATGACCTTCTGTCGCGAAGGCCTCACCCCACCGAACCCGGCGTGTTCATAGCGGCACGCTTCGTGGAGGTTAAGGGGCGCGCGGGCGTTGGCGAAGTTGCGCTGTCCGGGAACGAATACCGAACTGCGCAGCGACTCGTCGATGACTACTGGCTCTACGTGGTGTTCGATTGTGCGTCGAGCCCCGACCTCAGAATCATCCAGAACCCGGCGAAGCTGGGCTGGGAGGTGGTAGTTCGAGTCGAGCAGTACCACGTCGCGGCAAAAGCGATCCTTGAGGCCTCGCATGGCTAACGTTGCTATCAGTCCGAAGCGTTTGATTGAAGTCGATCTTCCAATTGGGAGGATCTCGGAGCACGCGCGACGGGAAAAATCCAAGCGCCACGGCCACATTTCGACACTGCACCAGTGGTGGGCGAGACGGCCGTTGGCAGCCTGCCGCTCGGTGCTGCTGGCGACACTTTGGCCCGATCCGGCCGATCCTAACTGTCCGCCCAGTTTCGTCGCGGAGGCGGCGAAGCAAATGCGAGCGCTACGAGACGTTCGCGGCGGTATTCCCCGGAATTGGGATAGCCCGCATGAACTTCGTCAAGCGCTTCTCGACTTCATTGCGGCGTTGGCGGACTGGGAACTAAGCAGCGACCTCGAAGTCCTAGCCGTGGCTCGCGGCCTTACCCAAGCCGCTCATGAGTCGCTAGGTGGCGCCTCCGGATCAAGACCTCTGGTTGTGGATCCGTTTGCCGGCGGGGGCTCGATCCCGCATGAGGCGCTCCGCGTGGGCGCACAGGCTTACGCGAGCGACCTAAACCCGGTCGCTACACTCCTGAACAAAGTGATCCTGGAATACGTGCCCACCTTCGGTGCGCGTCTCGCGGACGAAGTCGAGCGGTGGGGTCGGCGCATTAACGACGCCGCCAAGCAGGAGTTGGAGCGTTACTACCCTCCCAGCAAGGATGGGCGGATTCCGGTGGCCTACCTTTGGGCGCGCACCGCACGTTGCGAAGGGCCAACGTGCGGCGCCACCGTGCCGATGCTTCGCTCGCTCGTCCTATCCAAGAAGAAAGGGCGCTTCAAGGCCCTTCAACTGAAGCCTCTACTGAGCGACAAGGCGATCTCGTTCAAGGTCATCAATGTCGAGCGCGAACAAGAGATCAGCGTGGGAACGGTCAAGCGCGGTGCGTTGGTCTGCCCTGTTTGCGGGTTCACGACGCCGGCTGAGCGTGTCCGTCAGCAATTTAAGGGGAGAAGCGGCGGCGCCGCTGATGCTCAACTGATTACGGTAGTAGTCGATGAGCCGGGGCAAACCGGCCGCGCGTATCGGGAGCCGACGACGGAGGACGCGGACGGAGTACGAGAGGCCGTCGAGCATCTTGAGCAACAGAAAAGAGACCACCGAGGCCCTTTGCCGTTCATCCCGGACGAGCCTCTCCCGTACCTCCGCAGCATCTTCAATATTCATCTTCTCGATGTCCGAGCTTGGGGAGATCTCTTCGCGCCGCGGCAGGCGCTTGCGGTCGCTACGCTCGGCAAGCACCTTGCGATTGCGCGACGGGAGATGGAGCAGGAGATTCGGGAACCAGCGTTCGAGGCTGCCGTCACGACCGTGCTCGCGCTTGTTCCGAACAGGTGCGCTGACTATTGGTCGTCGCTCGCTGGCTGGATTCCTGTCGGGGAGAAGATCGGACACACATTTGGAAGACAGGCTTTGGGAATCATCTGGGATTTCGCCGAAGGCAACCCTTTCGCAGACATCAGTGGTTCCTGCGACCGTTGCCTTGGGTACATTGTTGAGGCCCTTCGCCTCCTATCGTCCGCGCAACTCGAACCCGGCCACGTCGAGCTTGCATCAGCGACCTCCCATCCTTTGCCGGACGACAGCGCTCAAGCTGTCGTGACGGATCCGCCCTACTACGACGCCGTCCCCTACGCGGACTTGTCCGATTTTTTCTATGTCTGGTTCCGACGGACGTTGGGAAGTGTTCACCCCACGCTCTTCACAGAACTACTGAGTCCGAAGCGGGACGAAATCGTTCAGCTGGCCGAGCGCAACAAGGAGTATGCGTACAAGACCAAGGAGCGGTTCGAGACGCTGATGCGCACTGCCTTGACGGAGGCTCGTCGAGTCGTGGAGCCAAATGGAATCGCTGTGATCGTCTTTGCACACAAGACGACGAGCGCGTGGGAGACCATGCTTCAGGCGGTGCTTCAGGCTGGCTGGTGTGTTACTGCGTCGTGGCCGATTGACACCGAGAAACCAGGGAGGCTACGGGCTCAGAAATCGGCCGCTCTTGCGTCGTCCGTTCATTTAGTCTGCCGGCCCCGCGAGAACTCCGACGGTTCGGTTCGCGCAAACGACATCGGCGATTGGCGGGAGGTGCTAGAGGAGTTGCCACGCCGTATCCATGAGTGGATGCCGCGGTTGGCAGAGGAGGGCGTGGTCGGCGCAGACGCCATCTTTGCGTGCCTCGGTCCGGCGTTGGAGGTCTTCTCCCGCTATTCGCGTGTCGAGAAGGTAAGCGGCGAGGTGGTCAAGCTCAAGGAATACCTGGAGCTGGTTTGGGCCGCTGTGGCGCGGGAGGCCCTGGCTACGGTGTTGCGTGACATAGACGCAGGCTCGCTTGAGCCCGACGCACGGTTGTCCGTGATCTGGTTGTGGACGCTGGGCGGCGGAAAGACAGACGGTGAAGACGGCGAAGAGCGCTCAACCGGCGATGACGACGAGGACGAATCGGAGGTCGGAACGAAAGCCAATCGTGGTTTCGTGCTGGAGTTTGATACAGCAAGAAAAATCGCACAGGGGTTGGGAGCGAGTCTTGAGCAGCTTGCCCAATCAGTTGAGGTTAAGGGTGATAAGGCGAGACTGCTTCCGGTCGCAGAGCGCGCCACCTTCCTGTTTGGCAAGGTTGACACCGGCTCCAAGGCTAAGAAGACACCCAAGAAGAAGCAATTGGTTATGTTCGCTGAATTGGAAGCTGCAGCGGAGACCGAGGGTTGGGAGGAGGTAGGGGCGCCAAGGGCAGGAGCAACAACACTCGATCGAATCCATCAGGCGATGCTTCTCTTCGCATCGGGGCGAGGTGATGCCCTTAAACGTTTCCTCGTCGACGAAGGCGTCGGCAAGCAGGCTCAATTCTGGAAGCTCGCGCAGTCCCTTTCCGCTCTCTACCCCAGCACTGTTGACGAGAAACGCTGGGTTGATGGGGTGCTCGCACGCAAGAAGGGCTTGGGCTTCTGATGCCAGCTCCGCTAATGGACAAGGGATGAGGACAGCATGGCAATGAAACCCTGGTACAAGGTCATCACCCCTCGGGAGGATCTCCGTGATGGGAAGCCGCTCGATGCTTCCGAGTTTGCTGTTCATCTCGACCACGTTCGCGACAAGAAGGGGCCTGCCGTCTACCGGGATCCAGTACAGTTTTTTGAGCGGACCTTTCTTACCAAGAGTCTCCGAGAGCTTTCAACGCAGGTCGTGCGACGCCTTTCTGGCATCACGCTGGAGACATCGGCGATCTTTAACATGTCGACCCAGTTCGGCGGCGGCAAAACCCACTCGTTGACTTTGCTCTACCACCTCGCGAGCGGGGGTGAGGCGGCCAAGTCATGGAAGGGTGTTGCGAGCATTCTTCAAGACGCTGGCGTTACCTCAGTCCCCGATGCTGCGACTGCGGTCTTCGTGGGCACGGAATTTGACTCGATCACCGGGCGTGGCGGTGACGACGGTACACCCAACCGGAAAACACCGTGGGGCGAGATCGCGTTTCAACTCGGAGGGCTCAAGGGCTTCGAACTCGTCGAAGCGCACGAGAAGGCGCTCACGGCGCCCGGCGGGGACGTCATCGAGAAGATGCTGCCGAAGGGAAAGGCTGTTCTCATCCTTCTGGACGAGCTGATGAACTACGTCAGCCGAACGCGAAAGAGCGGCCTTGCCTCTCAGCTCTATACGTTCTTGCACAACCTCTCGGAGGTGGCACGGTCCAGGGACAACGTGGTCCTGGCCGTTTCCATCCCGGCATCCGAGCTTGAGATGACGGTTGAAGATCAGTCGGATTTTGAGCGCCTCAAGAAAATGCTGGATCGTCTCGGCAAGGCGATGATCATGTCGGCAGAAGCCGAGACCACAGAGATAATCCGCCGACGACTCTTCGAGTGGGGTGGCCTTCCCAACGACGCGACCGCGACCATCGACGAATACGAAACGTGGTTGCAAGCCAACAAGCAGCAGATTCCGAATTGGTTCCCTGTAGAGAACGCACGTGAGGCGCTTAAGGCGTCGTATCCGTTCCATCCATCGCTTCTCTCAGTCTTTGAGCGCAAGTGGCAAGGTCTGCCCAGGTTCCAGCAAACGCGAGGCGTGCTGCGGCTTCTTGCGCTTTGGGTGTCGAAGGCATACGCGGACGGTTACAAGGGTGCGCACAAGGACCCGCTCATTTCTCTTGGAACGGCCCCGTTGGAAGACCCGCTATTCCGCGCCGCGCTCTTCGAGCAGCTTGGCGAGCCACGGCTTGAGCCGGCCGTCACTACAGACATCGTAGGCAAGGACCACGCTCACGCTCTGCGCCTCGACGCAGAGGCGACTCCTGAAGTGAAGAAGGCCCGCCTGCACCGGAAGGTGGCGACCGCGGTCTTCTTTGAATCGAACGGCGGGCAGCAGCGCGGAGAAGCCACTCTGCCCGAGGTACGACTGGCAGTGGCTGAACCGGGCCTGGATATCGGCAGCGTTGAACAGTGCCTGGAGTCTCTATCGGATAGTTGCTACTTCCTGAACTCCGAGCGCAACCGGTACCGGTTCAGCTTCCAGCCGAATCTCAACAAGCTGCTCTCCGACCGTCGGGCAAGCGTCGGTGCGCCGGCGATAGAGGAGAGGGTTCGCGCCGAGATCCAGAAGGTCTTCGCGCCAGGAGCCGCCATCGAGCGGGTCTACTTCCCACGCACGAGCAACGAGATCCCAGACCGACCGGTCTTGGCACTTGTTGTGCTGCCCCCCGAAAGCACATCGGCAGACGCTGTGACTAAGGCGCAGATGGCGGCCATGACGACTGAGAGTGGTTCGTCTTCGCGCACCTTCAAGAGCGCGCTGATCTGGGTCGTTGCAGAGGACTCGACCGCGCTTCGGGATGAGGCCCGAAAACTCCTCGCGTGGAAGGACATCCAGGACGACGCCGATGAACTCAAACTGGATGATGTTCAGCAACTGAAGGTCGCCGAGAACGCCAAACGCGCGGAACGTGACCTTCGCGAAGCGGTTTGGCGTTCGTATAAGAACGTCTTCCTGCTCGCCGAGGACAACACCCTGCGAAAGATCGACCTCGGCCTCGTTCACTCAAGCGCCGCGAGTTCCCTGGTCGACTTGATCCTGTCTCGTCTCAAACAGGAGGACATCGTCGTCGACGGCGTGAGTCCAAACTTCCTGGCCCGGTACTGGCCGCCTGCGCTACCGGAGTGGAGCACGAAGTCGGTGCGTGATGCTTTCTATGCGTCCCCGAAGTTCCCTCGACTGCTCAGGCCGGACTTAGTGAAGGACACGATCTCACGCGGGCTCGATGCTGGCACGATCGCCTATGTCGGCAAAGCGGCAGGCGGCGGCTATGCCCCGTTCGTCTTCAAGCGCTCTCTTGGCAGCGGAGACATCGAGTTCTCTGACGACGTCTACCTAATCGCTGCCGAGCGCGCCGCTGACTATCTGGCGAAGAAAGATGCGCTCGCCACCCCCGTTGGCGGGGATGTGCCGGGGACTCCGCCGACCGACCCGGCGACGGGTCCGCCCGGACTGCCGCCGAGTGGCGACACCGGTGGCGGCGGAGGCCAGCCCACGCCAGTGATCGGCACTGAGATCGCGGGCTTCTCGTGGACCGGAGAAATCTCCCCGCAGAAGTGGATGAACTTCTACACGAAGGTTCTCTCGCGATTCGCTACAACTGGCGGCCTCAAGCTCACTGTCAATGTTGATGTTGAGCCTCCCGGGGGAGTGACGATCTCGAAGATCGACGAGACGAAGGGCGCGCTTCGAGAGCTTGGAATGGTGGAAGACGTCAAGATCAAGACTCGTGGGCAAGGGAAGTGACTGAGAGCGGCCCGTCAGCCCCGGCAAGGACCACCCTGGAACGACTGCCAGTACTGCCCGGCGACGGGGGTGCAGCTGCCAAGCTTCAGGCGTTGGTTCTGGGGAAGGGATTCATGCCGGACGGCAACGCGGTGCAGCATCGGGGGGACGTCGGCGACCTAGCCGAACGCTCTCCGGCTCCCGTCCTGCAACGTGGACGCGGCCCACAACAGGCCAGGACTGGTGCCGGGCGAGGAACCCTATGTTTCTCGCTGAGCTGAGCATCAAGAACTTCAGGAAGCTGAAGGACATCAAACTCCATTTCCAAGATGGGCTCAATATCCTGGTTGGCCCCAACAACGTGGGGAAGACTGCGGTAATCGATGCGCTGCGGGCGTTGCTCTCAGGACCAGACGAGCCACCCCTACGCCTCTCTCTAACCGATCTTCGCTGCCCGGTTGGTGGAGAGCCCGCGCCCTCCTCGGTTGTCTTTGAGTACATCTTCCGGGGTCTCACGGTCGACGATGAGGCCGACTTCATGCCCGCCCTTGAGCCAGGCGAGCCCGGAAAGCTCAACGCCCGAATCGGGGTTCGGTACTCCGACGCGGACAGCTCGGGCCGGCTTCGTCCGAAGCGCTGGTGTGGTCAGCATGAGGATGTCCCGCTGACCAGCGAGATGATGGAAAATCTGCGCGGGGTGTATCTCCAGCCCCTTCGGGATGCCTCTCAGGCTCTGCGGCCTGGTCGATCGAGTCTGTTGGCGCGCCTCCTTCGGCTCTTGGCGGATGAGGCGGGGATAAAGAGCATCGATGACGTCCTGAAGGCCACGGACGACGAACTCAAGAAGCTCGCGCCTGTCGTCACTACCCAGGAGGCGGTTTCTGATCGCCACAAGAAGATGCTGGGAGGTACTCTGGCGCAGGTCCTCAATGTCAGCCTGAGCCCTAGCGACTTTCAGAGGATGTCTGCACGGGCTTCCCTGCTGGTTGATGCGTTAGAACTCGACCAGAATGGCCTGGGGTTTAACAACCTTATCTACATGGCCGTGGTGCTCAGCGACCTCTCCAAGGATCCGGAGGCCGCAGCCTACCGCGGCCTGATCGTGGAGGAGCCGGAAGCGCATCTCCACCCGCAGCTGCAGGCGATTCTCCTTCGGTATCTTGAAGGTATCCGGGAGACCCCCGAGGGCGAGAGGCCCGTGCAGGTCTTTGTTACGAGTCATTCACCAAACTTCGCGAGTATTGCGAAGATCGAAGCCCTCGCTTGTTTGGTTGATGTGGGAGACGGTGTCGAGGCGTTCTTCCCACGCGAAGTAGCGTTCCAGCCCGGGAAGAGAGAAAAGCTTGAGCGCTATCTCGATGCCACTCGTGCTGAGATCTTCTTCGCCCGGCGTGTCGTGTTCGTCGAGGGCTCTGCGGAACTGATCCTCCTGCACGTACTGTCGAAGAGAGCGGGGTTTGATCTGCGAGGGCACGGCGTCAGCGTCATCAGCGTCGAGGGCCTCAATTTCGATTCGTTCTTGCCGCTGTTTGGAGAGAAAGGGCTGAAGGTGCCGGTCGCGGTGATCACTGACGCCGATCCACAGTCGGATGATGACGCTGTTCTCTACCCGGGCTTTGGCGCGGCCAAGGTCGTTTCAGAAAACACTACGAAGATGAAGGGCTTGGAAGACGCGTTCGTCAAGGTGTTTTGCGGCCTGAAGACGTTCGAGTATGACCTTGCCCTCCACCCTGCCAACCTGAACCCCATGCTCGCGGCGCTCGCCGAACTTCACCCGATCATCGGTAAGGAGGTTGCGGCGTCCGTCGCCGCGGCGGGCGACGCCGAAAAGGCCAAGACTCTCTTCTGTGGCCTATTTGAGCGAGGGTCGACTCCTGTGCAAAAGGGTCGTTTCGGGCAAGCCCTGGCGCAGGTCTGGGCCGACGAGCAGGTCGCCTGCGAGGTTCCCAGCTACATCCGCGACGCCCTTCAGCATGTGTGTACCTTCGGAACCGGGCAGCCGTGATCGAACTGTCCGCCGAACAGCGCGCCGTCGCGCTTGACTCCCCCCCGGTGCCTCTCGCGGTAATCGCGTGCGCTGGAAGCGGTAAGACGAGCACAGCGACGCACCGGGTTCTGGAACTTCGGAGGCAGCTTGGCTCGTCCCGCGGCCACGTTGCGTTGCTCTCATTCTCGAACGTAGCGGTGGAAACCTTCCGGCGTGACTATTCGAGGCTCTTGGCCGAGGGGCAGGCACGTCGACCCGGTGGTGTCACTATTGAAACCGCCGATAGCTTCTTCACGACCTACGTGCTCCGGCCGCACGCTTATCGCACGATGGGTTGCAGCAAGACCCCTTCCCTGATTACAGGTGGGGAACCCTTCTTGCAAAACGAGGGGTTCCGATTCTGGGCCACGGTCAACGGTCGCAGGATGCCCGTCGATGTGGGCAGCGTTAGAACATCTTTCTTTGATGGCGCAGCGACGTTCTGCGGCTCCCCTGGGGCGGGCCCGGCCGTTTTGCTCCGAAACGGACTCGACGCTGCGAAACGCCTCGGCGCCATCGGCGCCTACACCCATGATCTCGGACGATTCTGGGCATACTGCACCCTTCAGGATCAGCCCCTAATCCGCCGTGCCCTTACCCGTCGCTTTCCATACATCTTGGTCGACGAGGCGCAAGATGTTGGACCCATGCACCAGGCGATCCTCGACGTACTCGCCAAGGAAGGGGCTCAGGTCTCGCTCATAGGTGACCCACACCAAGCAATCTATGAGTTCGCCGGTGCTGATGGGAAGGCCTTGAAAGACTACTCGGGTCGTGCCGGCGTCAAACAACTGTCGCTGACCATCAACTATCGGTCCGTACCCAAGATAGTCCAGGCCGCAAACTCACTCTCTGGGCGAGCGGATGGCCCTGCCCGTGCTGCGCCACCAGCACGACATGGCGCCTACATTTTGAGCTACCCGCCAAACTCGGAGGCCCAGATGGTGGACTCCTTCAGAGCGGCGGTAGCCGATGCGGGACTAGAAATCTCTCGATCGGCTGTCGTATGCCGTGCGAAGGACCTCGTAGGAAGGCTACGAGGCCACGCGAGCGACCACGGTCAAGGCGTGGTTCGCCGGTTTTGCCTAGCCGCGGTCCTGCGCGACGTTCAGGCCGAATACGCGCAGGCATTCGACACGGTTGTCGGCTGCTTTGCGTCACTCCTCTCGTCCTCGGATGCCCCTGAGTTCCTCAAGGTCCGGAATCCTTGCTTCTACCGTGAGTCGAGACTCCTGCGCCGTCGCGTATGGAGGTTCGTTCGGGACTCAGACAGCGGTTTGCCATCGTCGGGGCTAGTAGCAAACCGAGAGTGGCATTCGAATCTGGTCCTCAGAGTGAAGGCGTTCCTCCAAGACGTTGAGAAGGAGTGCGGTCTCCGTCCCACCTCTAATGTGGGAAAGAGGCTCGCCAAGAAGGGCCTGCCCAGCAGAGCCCTCGCCGGGCTCCCCGCCCCGAGGCCGGCTGGCGAGAACGTGCGGATTGAAACGGTTCACCATGTGAAAGGCGAGAGTCTGGACGCTGTCCTTTATGTAGCGACCAAGGCTCACGTGAAAGCCCTGATCGGCGGCGTGGGAACTGAAGACGGGCGTATAGGTTATGTCGCCTTGACGAGAGCCAGGGACCTCTTCTGGCTGGCTGTGCCCGAAGGAAGCTATGAGGACTTCAAACCAGCGCTTCTGGCGGCGGGCTTTGACGAGTGGGGGGAAGACGCCCAATCCGTGCGGGTTCTCTAGCCTGCGCAAGGAGCGTGGAATGTCTGAGACAGATCGCGTGCCCTTATCGGGGACTCCACCGCCAGGACGACTTGTAGGCGACTGTGCCGAACTCCTCCCCAATAAACTTCGTCCACATGCTTTGCCTGGGCTCTCCGCCAAACTTCGCCTCATCGGCCAGCTTCTCGAAGACTTCGCCGGGGGACGTCCATCCGCCCGGCCGTCAGCAACCAGTCTCGCCCTTGGGACCGGCGGGTTGGGCCTAAGCCCTTAACTACCCTTTCGGGACCTGCTCGTCCGCGTGGTAGCTCGACCGGACCAGCGGGCCGGACTCCACATGGCCAAAGCC
>ENA-ORBV01006709-ORBV01006709.1-microbial-mat-metagenome-genome-assembly--contig:-NODE-6709-length-20139-cov-7.166584_pt1 | contig 20139 bp, 13 predicted proteins | sample MGYA00237777_ERZ505514 | MGnify/ENA primary metagenome ERZ505514 (study PRJEB26160, sample SAMN06269048) | microbial mat metagenome | isolation source: Oligotrophic lake microbial mat | place... | reverse complement strand
CCAAAATCGTCGCGGCCGCGCACCAGCAGGGCGCTGTCGCGAATCGGGGACGACTGGCGCACGTGCGTGGGGATGTAGCGGATGGCGAACCCGATGCGTGGCTGTGCCGAACGATTCGGCTCCGATCCGTGGAACAGTAGAACATGGTGCAACGACATCTCGCCCGGCTGCAGCTCCACGTTGACCACTGTCGAGGGGTCTACCTTGACCGCCACTTCTTGTCCCCGAGACAGGAGATTCGAGTCGTCGAACAGGTCTTCGTGCTTGACCTGGGTGTGATGGGTGCCTGCGACCACCTGCATGCATCCCGACTCGGCCGTACTTGGGGTCAGCGCGACCCAGGCAGTGGCGACATCGGAGGAGGACAGGCCCCAGTAGGTCGCGTCCTGGTGCCAACTCACATAAGCAGCGTCGCCTGCCGGTTTGGCGAAAAACTGCGAGCCCCAGCACAACAGGTTGGGGCCGAGCACGGACTCCACGGAATCGAGTATGCGTGGATCGCGCACCAGCGCATCCAGCCACGTATAGAGCAGATGGGGCTTCTGGTTGTTGCGCCCTTTGATGCCCGCCGCATTGGCAAGGTAGCGCTCCGACAAGGCTGCAGCCTCGGTTTCGGGTAGAACACGCAACGGATACAGAATGCCGCGCTCGCGGTAGCTGGCCACCTGAGGTGGAGACAACTGAGATAACAAGGGTATCCCCCAATCAGTGGCGCCACCGACTTGGCCGCACAATCTTCATCAATAAAATTCATTTTTCCATGTAAAACCCATGCCGATATCCGGACTTTCCCTAAGTCAAGAGTCTTCAGGGCCCCAGTCGGCTGCTGGAGCCGAGGCTGTCTACACAGCTCCCGCGCTCGAGAAAGGGCTCGACATCCTGGAGCTGCTAGCGTCCGAAGCCGAAGGACTTTCGCAAGGGGTCATCGCACAAAGGCTGGGGCGTTCGACCCCCGAGCTTTTCCGCATGTTGTCGGTGCTCGAGCGGCGTAGGTACCTCAACCGGCACGCTGACGGCACGTATCGAATCTCGCTTCGGCTGTTCGAACTTGCGCACCAGCAGCCGCCGCTGAAGCACCTGCTGACGGTGGCTTTGCCGGTCATGCAGGAACTCGCGAAAGCGACGCGTCAGTCCGCCCACCTGGTGATTCATTACGCCCGCCGCATTCTGGTCGTGGCGCAGGTGGATAGCCCGGAGCCGATGGGCTTCGGGGTTCGCCTCGGAGCGAACTTCCCGTTTCGCCCGGATCGTGCGTCATCGCGCGTGTTGTCCGCATTTCAGCCGGTGGCCGTTCAGGACGAATTGATCGCGGAACTGATTGCCAATAGCCCCGCGCGGCTCTCGGCCAGAAAGGTCCGCGCCGAGTTGGCAGCGATCATCCAGAATGGCTTTTACATGGCACAAAGCGACACCACAAACGGGGTGACCGATCTTTGCTGCCCCATCCTGGACCACAGCGACGGGGCGGTCGCCGCCTTGACCTTGCCTTACCTGCACCAGCGCGACGTCCGTATCCCGCTTGCCTCGGCGCGGGAGTCACTGATAGCGGCGACGCGCCAGATTTCCGCCATGCTAGGTGCGCGCACTGACCAGCGCGCGCAACCCGCAGACGCCTGAACACGCAGGGCCGGCACGAACTACCCGGGCGTCAACCCCATCTCCTGCAGCGCCACTTCCACCGCCTGCACCGCTTGCCGCATCTCGTTCGGGCCGATGGCGCCGATGCAGCCGACCCGGAAAGTCTCTACCGTTGTGAGCTTGCCCCGGCACAGGAGGAAGCCAAGCCGCTTGGCCGCTTCGTAAAACGTCTTGAACTGGTAATTCGGATGCTCGGGCGCATGAAACGTGACGATGATCGGCGCCTGCACCGACGGATCCAGAAAGGGTTTGAAGCCCAGCGCGGCCATGCCCTGCACCAGGGTCTCGTAGTTGGCGGTGTAGCGCGCCAGCCGCGCCGGTTGCCCGCCTTCTTCCTCGAACTGCAGCACCGCTTCGGCCAAGGCCACGACCACATGGGTTGGCGGTGTGAAGCGCCACTGCGTGGTCTTCTCCATATAGATGTACTGGTCGTGCAGATCCATCGCCAGCGACAGGCTGTTGCCGGCGCACGCGTCGAGCACCGCCTTGCGGATAAACACGAAACCCATGCCCGGCACACCCTCCAGGCATTTGCCGCTGGCGGCCACGAGCGCGTCGAAGCGGGTCTTACGCGCATCGATCTCCAGGGCGCCGAACGAACTCATCGCATCGACGATGAGCCCTTTGCCGTATTGCTCGCACACATCAGCCACCGCCTGCAGCGGGTTGAGCACGCCGGCCCCGGTCTCGCAGTGGATCAGCACGACGTGGGTCACCGACGGATCGGACTGCAGTTTGTCGGCCAGCACGGATGCCGATACCGGCTGCGCCTCGTCGAACGTCAGCACGGAACAGGTGCGACCCATCATCGTGGTGAGTCGGGTGGCGCGTTTGCAATAGGCCCCGTTGTCCAGCACCAGCACATGGCCGCTCCGGGGCACGACGGTGGCCACGGCGGCCTCGACGCTGAAAGTGCCACTGCCTTGCAAGGGCACCACGACATGGGAGTTGGCGCCGTGGACAATGCCGAGCAGGCTTGAGCGCAGTCGCGCAGTCACCGCATTGAAGTCCGCGTCCCACGAGCCCCAATCCCGCAACATGGCCAGCTTGGTTCGCAAACTGGTCGTCAAGGGTCCGGGGGTGAGCAGAATCTTGTCCCTGTCCATGGGTGGTCCTTTGGTAATGCGGGGAAGGCGGCGGCGCGCGAACGCACCGCTTTTCGGATCGTGACGGAATTGTCCGATTGGGTCTTCTGCTCTGTCAATTGTTTTTTGTAAATTGTTGACAATAAATTTGATTGTGCTTCAATCACCCCATGAACGCTGCCGTGCACCCCACTATCGCCCTGCTGCAGTCCAATTCGCTGACCATGGCCGTGCAGCAGGAGGTCGAACGGGCGATCCTGGCTGGCGAATATCTGCCGGGCGACAAACTCAACGAGGCTGCGCTGGCGCTCAAGCTTGGCGTCTCGCGCGGGCCGGTGCGTGAGGCCTTTCGCATGCTCGACGAAGCCGGCCTGGTGCGTACCGAGAAGAACCGCGGCGTGTTCGTGCGCGACATCCCGCTCGACGAAGCCATCGAGATCTTCGAGTTGCGCGCCACGATGGAAGAACTGGTCGGTCGGCGCCTGGCCCAGAACATGACCGCCACGCAACAACAGGAAATGGAACACCTGGTCCGCAGCATGGAAGGCGCGGTCGCCGCAGCCGACTCCCACGCCTATCACCTGCTCAACCTGCAGTTCCACGACCGCCTGGTCGAGATGGCGGGCAACCGCAAGCTGGCATCGGTCTACCGCAAGCTGGTCAAGGAGATCTCGCTCTTTCGCCGCCTGAACCTGGCCGGGCGCAACGTGTTGCCGGTATCGGCCCACGCCCACTGGGAGATCCTCGAAGCCATCAAGAGCGGCAACCCGGAAACCGCAGGTCGCGTGTTGTTCGACCATGCCATGAACAGCAAGGCCCGCACGATAGAAAACGACGAACAGCGCCGCCGCGCGGAGCTGCCAAGCGACCCCAACTGAAAGACTCTCGCATGATCAACGTCAATGGCCGATCCTACAAACTGCCCTCTGCACCCACGGTCGTGGTCTGCGTCGACGGCTGCGAACCCGACTACCTGGCCCAGGCGGTCGCCACCGGCCACATGCCCTGGCTCAAGAAGACGCTGGCAAAAGGCGCCGGCCTGATCGCCGAGTGTGTCGTGCCCAGCTTCACGAATCCGAACAACCTGTCGATCGTGACCGGCGCGCCGCCAAGCGTTCATGGCATTTGCGGCAACTACCTGTTCGATACCGCCTCCGGCCTTGAGGTCATGATGAACGACGCCAAGTGGCTGCGCGCGCCGACGTTGCTGGCCGCGCTGGCCGATGCCGGCAAGTCGGTTGCCGTCATCACCGCCAAGGACAAGTTGCGCGCGCTGCTGGGCCACAAGATGAAGGGCATCTGCTTTTCGTCGGAAAAATCGGACCAGGTCACGCTGGCCGACAACGGCATCGAGAACGTGCTCGAACTCGTCGGCAAGCCGGTGCCCAGCGTCTATAGCGCCGACCTGTCCGAGTTCGTGTTTGCCGCCGGCGTCAAGCTGATGCAGACGAAAAAACCCGACGTGATGTACCTGTCCACCACCGACTACATCCAGCACAAACACGCACCCGGCACGCCTGGTGCCAACGCGTTCTACACCATGATGGACGGCTACCTGGGCCAGCTCGACGACATGGGCTGCGTGATCGCACTCACCGCCGACCACGGCATGAACGCCAAGGTGGCCATGGACGGAACACCGGACGTGATCTACCTGCAGGACTGGTTCGACGCCTGGCTCGGCGACAAGGCGGCCCGAGTCATCTTGCCGATCACCGACCCGTATGTGGTGCACCACGGCGCGCTGGGTTCGTTTGCCACCGTTTACCTGCCCAAGGGCAGCGACATCCCCGCCGCCTGCGCGCGGCTGCAGGCCGTCAAGGGCATCGAAGTGGTGCTGGCCCGCGAACAGGCGGCCGAGCGCTTCGAGCTGCCTGCCGACCGCATCGGCGACCTGGTCGCGGTGTCCGAACGGTTCACCGTGATCGGCACGTCCGCCGCACGCCACGACCTGTCGGCGCTGGAAGTGCCGCTGCGCTCGCACGGCGGCATCAGCGAACAACGGGTCCCACTCATCCTCAACCGCGCACTGCCAGAGCTCGACCGCAGCCGCCGCTTGCGCAACTTCGACGCCTTCGACCTGGCCCTGAACCACGCCCAATAGAACCGGACCGAAAGCCACGACATGATCGAACAATTCATCCTGGACAACCAGCTCAATGCGATGCGCCTGGCCGGCGCCAAGGTCGGCGGCGACCGAACTGGCGAGCGCACCATCGCGGTGGCCAACCCCTATACCGGCGCCACGATCGGCAGCGTGCCCAAGGCCACGCTCGAAGAGGTGCGCGCCATTTTTGCCAAGGCGCATGCCTACAAACCCACGCTGACCCGTTTCGAGCGCGCCGCCATCCTGAACAAGGCCGCAGCGATTGCGTCGCGCCGGCTCGATGAGGTGGCGGCACTGATTTCGGCCGAATCCGGCCTGTGCATGAAGGACGCCATCTACGAGGCCGGCCGCGTCAGCGACGTGTTCCTGTTCGGTGCCAACGAGGTTATCAAGGACGACGGCCAGATCTTCAGTTGCGACCTGACACACCACGGCAAGAAGCGCCGCGTGTTCACCCAACGCGGGCCGCTGCTGGGCGTTATTTGCGCGATCACGCCGTTCAACCATCCGATGAACCAGGTCGCGCACAAGGTCATTCCCAGCGTGGCCACCAACAACCGCATGGTGCTCAAGCCCTCCGAAAAAGTGCCGTTCTCGGCCATTTTGCTGGCCGACATCCTGTACGAAGCCGGCCTGCCGCCCGAGATGTTCAGCGTGCTCACCGGCGACCCGCGCGAGATCGCCGATGAGCTGCTGACCAATACCCACGTCGACCTGATCACCTTCACCGGCGGCGTGGCGATCGGCAAGTACATCGCGTCCAAAGCCGGCTACAAGCGCATGGTTCTGGAACTCGGCGGCAACGATCCGCTGATCGTCATGGAAGACGCCGACATCGACGAGGCCTCGTCGCTGGCGGTGGCCGGCTCGTACAAGAACTCGGGCCAGCGCTGCACCGCAGTCAAACGCATGCTGGTGCACGAGGCCGTGGCCGACCGCTTCGTCGAGCAGGTGGTGGCCAAGACCCGCGCCTGGAGTTATGGCGACCCCAGCGACAAGAAGCTGGACATGGGTACCGTCATCGACGAGCAAGCCGCGATGTTCTTCGAGTCGCGCGTCAACGAGGCGCTGGCGCAGGGCGCCAAACTGCTGGTGGGCAACAAACGCTTGGGGGCGCTGTATTCGCCCACCGTGGTGGACCAGGTGCGACCCGAGATGCTGCTGGTCAAGGAAGAGACCTTCGGACCGGTGTCGCCGATCATCCGCTTCAAGGACATCGACGAGGCGATCCGCATCTCCAACGGCACCGCGTACGGCCTGTCCAGCGGCGTGTGCACGAACCGGCTCGACTACATCACGCGCTTCGTCAGCGAACTCGAGGTCGGCTCGGTCAACGTGCGCGAAGTGCCCGGCTACCGGTTGGAGCTGACCCCGTTCGGCGGCATCAAGGACTCCGGCCTGGGCTACAAGGAAGGTGTGCAGGAAGCCATCAAGAGTTTCACCAACATCAAGACCTATTCGCTGCCCTGGGCCTGAGAGCGTGAGAGGCAAGCGCTTGAGCCCACGCCCAATCGATTACCTCTCACGCTCTGGCGCGGTGGGCGACACCCCGGCCGTTGACTCTGGAGTGCACATACGGTGGCACTGACCTGGCCGGTGGTGATGGCGGTACTGTTCGGCGCGCTCCTGCATGCCAGCTGGAACGCGTTGGTCAAATCCAGCACCGACAAGGCGCTTGACACGGCGCTGATCAACCTGCTGGCCTCGTTTCTCGCGGTTCCGCTGGTCATGCTGGTGGGCTGGCCACCGGCCGAGGCGTGGCCGTTCATCGCCGCATCGATCGTCATCCATATCGGCTACTACATTGCGCTGTCCGGCGCCTACGAGCATGGCGACCTGGGCCTGACCTATCCGCTGATGCGCGGCACTGCGCCGCTGCTGGTCGCCTTGTCGGCGTCGGTCACGCTGGGCGAGACACTGTCTCCTCTGTCCTGGGTCGGCGTGGTCGCGGTCAGCGCCGGCGTTCTGACGCTGGGCTTGGGCCGACACGCGTTCGACTCGCCCAAGGCGGTGCGATTCGCGTTGGTCAACGCGCTCATCATCGCGACCTACACCGTCGTCGACGCGCTGGGCGTGCGCGCCACCGGCAACGCGATGCAATACGTGGCCGCGTTGTTCCTGCTCGACGGATGGCCGTTTGCGTTGATCGTCTTTACCCGCCGCAAATGGGCCGTCGGTCCGTATATCCGCAAGCGCTGGCCGATCGGACTCGGCGGTGCGCTGGCGTCGATCGGCTCCTACGGCATCGCGTTGTGGGCCATGACACAGGCACCGGTGGCCACCGTGGCCACCTTGCGCGAAACCTCGGTGCTGTTCGCGGCCCTGCTCGGCATCTGGTTCCTGAAGGAGGTGCTCACGACCCGACGGGTCATTGGCACCTGCGTCATCGTCTCGGGCGTCATGGCCCTGCGGCTGGGCTGATCGTCCGCAACTCTCACTTCCAGCCAGACTGGTCAACAGGAGATCGAACATGGGTCTACCCGCACAAGCGGAAATCGTCATCGTCGGTGGCGGCATCGCCGGCTGTTCCACCGCCTACCATCTGGCGAAGATGGGCAGGACCGATGTGGTGCTGCTCGAGCAGGGCAAGCTCACCAGCGGCACGACCTGGCATGCGGCAGGTCTTGTCGGCCAGATGCGGCCCAACCGCAACATGACGGCGATGAGCAAATACGGCATCGAGCTGTACAGCACGCTGGAGGCCGAGACGGGTCTTGCGACCGGCTGGAAGCAGTGTGGCAGCGTCAACGTGGCGCGCACGCCCGAACGTATGCAGGTGCTCAAGAAGCAGGTGGCGATGGCCAACAGCTTCGGCGTCGAATGCCATCTCATTTCCACCGCCGAGGTGGGTGAGCGGGTGCCCATCATGCGCACCGACGACCTGCAGGGCGGCATCTGGCTGCCCGGCGACGGCAAGGCCAACCCGGCCGACCTGTGCATGTCACTGGCCAAGGGTGCGCGCAATCGCGGTGTGAAAATCCACGAAGGCATCGAAGTCACCGGCGTCATGATCGAGAACGGTCGTGCGGTCGGTGTACAGACGGCACAGGGCGACATCCGCTGCCAGGTGGTTGTGAACTGCGCCGGCCAGTGGGCACGCCAGTTCGGCCGCCTGGCCGGGGTCAACGTGCCGCTGTATTCAGCCGAACATTTCTACATCGTGACCGGCAAGATCGCCGGTGTGACGCCGATGATGCCGGTGGTGCGCGACCCGGACGGCTTCATCTACTACAAGGAGGAGGTCGGCGGCATCGTGATGGGCGGCTTTGAGCCGGTGGCCAAACCGTGGAGGGTCGATCCGATTCCATCTACCTTCCAGTTCGAATTGCTGGGCGAGGACTGGGACCAGTTCGAGCCGCTGATGACCAATGCGATCCACCGCACGCCCTGCCTGGAGACGGCCGAGATCAAGATGCTGCTCAATGGCCCGGAGAGCTTCACGCCGGACGGCAACTTCATCCTGGGCGAGGCGCCTGAGTTGCGCAACTACTTTGTCTGCGCCGGCTTCAACTCGTCCGGCATTGCCAACTCGGGCGGCGCCGGTCGCTTGACCGCCGAGTGGATCATCCAAGGCGAACCCACCAGCGACCTGTGGGACGTGGACATCCGGCGCTTTGCTGCCTTCACCGGCAACCGCAAGGCCTTGTTCGAACGCACGGCCGAAACACTGGGGCTGCACTATGCGATGCGCTGGCCGCGCCAGGAACTGGAGACCGCGCGGCCGCTGCGCACCTCGCCGCTGTACGACGACTTGTTGGCCAAGGGGGCCGAGTTCGGCAGCAAGAACGGCTGGGAACGGGTCAACTATTTTCGCCCGGGCGGTGCACCGGCGCCGACCCACACGCTGGACAAGCCACACTGGCTGGCGTGGGTGATGGCCGAACAGCGGGCCACCCGGGAAGCAGTGGCGTTGTACGACCAGAGTTCGTTCTCCAAACTGCAACTGCAAGGTCACGATGCGCTGGCCGTGCTGCAGCGCCTGTGCGCCAACGACATCGACGTCCCGGTGGACAAGATGGTCTACACCGCAATGCTCAACGAGCGTGGGGGTTTTGAGAGCGACCTGACCATCATTCGCCAGAAGCCGGACCGCTTTGGCGACCGCTTCCTGATCGTCACCGGATCAAGCCAGACGACGCGCGACTTCGACTGGATATCGCGCCATATTGCGCCCACCGAACACGCCATCCTGACCGACATCTCGGCGCTGTATTGCGTGTTGTCCATCATGGGCCCGAACGCCGACGCGTTACTGGCCAGGGCCAGCGGCGACGCGTTTGGCGGCAATCCGCTGCGGTTCTCGTGGACCCGGCTGATCGACCTGGGCTTTGCCCGCGTGCGCGCGGCGCGCATGAGTTATGTTGGTGGCCCCGGCTACGAGCTCTATGTGCCGGTCGAGATGACGCGCCATGTCTACCGGACCCTGATGGACGCCGGCGCCGACCTGGGCCTGGTGGACGCCGGTTATTTCGCGCTCGACGCGCTGCGTATCGAGATGGGCCGGCGCGCCTGGGGCGCCGAGATCGGCCCGGACGAGACGCCGTTCGAGGCCGGCATGCTGTTCGCCGTCAAGCTGGACAAGGCGACGCCTTTCATCGGGCAGCAGGCCTTGCGCCAGAAGCAGGGGCAGGCGCTGCGCAAGACCCTGGTACACATCGTGCTGGGCGACGCAGATATGTATGCCTGGGGCGGCGAGACCATCCTGATCGACGGGGTGCCGGTCGGTGAAATCACATCGGCGGGCTGGAGCCCGAAAGCCGGCGCCTGTGTCGCCATGGGTTATGTGCGTGGCGCTGCAGCACAGCGGCAACACCGCGACACGGCGGCGCTGATCGAGGTCTGGGGCGCGCCAACTCCAGCGCGGCTCACCACCCTGTGATGGCAGCGCGGGCGATGGCTACAAGCCGTACTGCCGGATCAGTCCGTACGACAGACCGGCCCACATGATGAGAAACAGCGGTGTGCCGACACGCACGAAATCGCCGAACCGGTAACCACCGGCATTCATCACCAGCAGGTTGGTCTGGTAACCCATGGGGGTGAGGTAACACAGGTTGCAGCCAAACAACACGGCCAGCACGAACGGCTCAGGGTTCACGCCCAGCGAGCGCGCCAGCTCGACGCCCAGTGGTGTGCCGATGGCCGCCGCCGCGTTGTTGGACACAAAGTTCGTCAGCAGACCCATCATGCCCATCAGCAGCACCAACACCCAGCTCGGGCCCATGGTGCCGGTCAAGCTGGCAAGCTGCTGCGCGCCCCAGGCCGTGGCGCCGGTCACACTGAGGGCATCCCCCAGTGCCAGGCTGGAGGCCACCAGCAGGATCACCTTGACCGACAGCGAGTGCGCTACGTCTTCCCACGACACACAGCGCGCCAGCAGCAACACGATGACGCCGGCCAGCGCAGCCAGTGCGATCGGGAGTGTCTTGGTCGCCGCCAGCGCCACCACGGCGGCCATGACCACCAGCGCGATCCAGGCCTTCTCCTGGCGTGGCAACATGTAGCGGGCATCGAGCAGCAGGCCATAACCGTCGCGCTGCACGCGCGCGATGTCCTCCTCTTTGCCCTGCAGCAACAAGATGTCGCCACCACGCACTGTGCGGTCGGTCAGGCTTTGTCGATCCCAACCGGCGGGCTTGGTGCGTGGGCGCAGGCCCACGACGATCACGCCGTAGCGCTCGGCCAGCCGCTCCTGGCGTACCGTGCGGCGCACCAGCGGCGATTCGCTGACGACGACCAGTTGCGCCACCACCGCGGACGCAATGGCCTCCGTCTTCTGCGCCGCGCCACCTTCCTGCTTGCTGCCGGCCTCGGTGTCGGCGTTCTCTGCTGCCTTCTCGCCTGTCTTGTCTTTCTCCTTATCTAAAACCTCATCTCGCACGCTGTGCAGCGGCGCATCGAGTGTCGCCTCCAGATCCTTCAGGTCCCGCGCCGTGCCCTGAACAACCAGCTTGTCGCCGGCACGCAAGGTAACGGATGGCAGCCTGACGATGGCCAGCTTGTTGCGCCGCAACTCGACCAGTTGCAAGCGGTTGCCACTGGCGCCAAACGCCTCGCCCAGCGTCTGGCCCTCGAACGAACTGCCTTCGATGATGCTCAGTTCGGCATCGAATACCTGCTCCGACAGTTGCTCGACGCGCGGCTGCACATGGGCCAGCAGGCGTGGCGCGACCAGCCACAGGTAAAGCAGCGCCGGCACCGCCGCCACCGCGACGATGCCGGTGAAGCTGAACATGCCCAGCCCGGTCACGCCCAGACCGGTTGCCAGCGCCACGACGATCAGATTGGTGGAGGTGCCGATGGTCGTGGCCATGCCGCCCATCAGCACCGCGTAGTTCATTGGCAGCAGCATCGCCCCAGCCGCCACGCGGGCACGTGCAGCCGCTGCCAGGATCAGCGGGATCAGCAACACGACCACCGGGGTGTCGTTGATCAGGCCGCTGACGCTGGCCGCTCCCAGCAAGACGGCGAGCAAGGCGGCCCGGGGACGCTGGGTCACCAAGCTTGAGAGGCGGCGCGCCGCCGGCTCCAGCGCACCGGTGATGACCAGCGCCTGGCCCAGCACCATCAACGCACAGATCGCCACCAGCGCCGGATGACCCAGCCCGGCAAAGAAACGCGCCGAATCGACCGGCCCTTCGGCACCGGTAAAAGGGACCAACACGAAACCCAAGGGAATGGCAGCCAGCACCGCGAGACTCACCGTCGCAATCGGCCAGCGGTCCCAGATGAAGACCGCAAAGACCACGATCGCGAATACGATCATCGCCAGGCCATGGGCGTTGAGCGGCACCTGCTGCAATGCCGCGGCGGTGGTGTTCATCGCATAGGCACCGCTCGGCGGGCCAGGAGAATTCGCAGGTACGACATGAAATAGCGGCTCGGGGTGGGTAAGCCCGAATGATGCCAGCGGCAGGCGCTTGCATGAGCCGCCGGGCCGTTCCCAAGGCGAATCCCGCAGTGCGCAGCACAGAGGGTACCCCAATCAGCAGGTGCAGATGCAGCCCACAGGTAGGACACAGCCGCATCGCAACCGGGCGCCACCTGTGGCACGGCTTTGGCCGTGGCAGATGGTGGTCGCTCTCAGCGCTGGCGCCAGGCCTGGGTCTTGCGCTCCAGGCCGCGCGTGATCAGCAGATGTGCGATCTTGACGCTGGCGGACGTCGCGACGATGGCCACGGCCATGGCGGCGGCGGCTGCGGTGAAGCCCGATTCGTCCATGTTGATGATGGTGACCGCCGCCAGCTTGGTGTCGGTCGAGTACAGGAAGATCACCGCCGAGACGGTGGTCATCGCATTGACGAACAAGTAGATGCTGACGTCGAGCACGGCCGGCAGGCATACCGGCATCGACACACGCATCATCGTGCGCAGCAAGGAGACCTTCAGCGACGCCGACACCGCCTCGAACTCATGGTCCAGCTGCTTGAGCGCCGTGGTGGCGGTCAGGTGGCTGACGGTATAGAAATGCGTGACCGAGTTGACGACCAGGATGGCCATCGTCGCGTAGATGAAGCCCAACGGATTGCCCCGGGCATTGAAGAAGAAGATATAGGCCAGGCCGAGAACCAGCCCGGGCACAGCCATCGGCAACATGGCCATGAACTGGGCCAGCGCGCGGCCCGCTGCGAAACCACGTGTTTTCTCGAGCAGGTGGGCGCCGACAAAGACGACAACCGTGCCGATCACGGCGGTCCACGCGGCCATTTCGACCGAGTTGTAATAGGCGGACCAGCCGTTGGTGTCGAAATCGCCGAAGTTGTAGTTCTTCAGTGTGAGCGCCAGGTTGTAGGGCCAGCGGGTGACGAAGGAGGCCCACACGGCCATCGCAAGCAGAACAAAGATCAGGCTGCCCACGACGGCGCAAAAGACGAACAGCCAGTTGTCACGACTGCGCTCGGGCTTGGGAATCAGGGGCACGGCCCGCGCAGATAGCAGGGCGACCTGTTTGCCCTGGATGATGCGATCGGCCAGAAAGGCCACGACCGCCGGTATCAGCAGCACGAAGCCCACCACGGCGCCCATCTCGAAGTTCTGCTGGCCGATGACCTGCTTGAAGATATCGGTGGCGAGCACATTGAAGCGCCCGCCAATGACCTTGGCGATACCGAAGTCGGTGATGACCAGCGTGAAGATCACGAAACCGGCGCTGATGACGCCGTATTTGGCGCCAGGCAGCGTGACGGTGAAAAACACACGCGTCTTGGATGCGCCCAGCGCGTCGGCGGCTTCGTACAGGCGCGAGTCGGCCATAGACAGCGCCGCCAACAAAATCATCAATGCATGCGGGAAGCAATAGAACACCTGCGAAATCACGATGCCGACCGGGCCATAGATGTTGACGCCGAACATCCACTCTTTCAGGAAGCCCTGGTTGCCGAACAGGTAGATCAGCGAAATGGCCGGCAGCAGCGAAGGCGCCAGGATGGGGATCAGCGCCAGCGCCTGAAACAGGCCCTTCCAGCGCATGCAACTGCGTTGCAAGGCATAAGCGTAGACAAACGCCAGCGGCAAAACGATGGCAGTCGACAGGAAGGCGATAAACAGGCTGTTCCACACCGACGCGAACAAGGCCGGGGTCGAGAAATACTGTATGTAATTGGCAAGCCCGACGAAATCGCCGTTCTGATTCTGGAAACTCTTGGAAAGCAACCACCATAGCGGCAAGATCAGCGTGATACCCAGCCAGCCGATCAGCAGGCAGATGCCGCCGCGCATCAGCAGGTCGTCGCGGTCGAGCCGGCGGCGGGTCGGCGGCGCGTCGGCGGCCGCGACCTGCTGGTGTGCGGCGACCTGGGTCACGGCAGTTTTGGCGCGCCCGGGAACACCCGGATCCGCTCGGAGGGCAGGCCGACCAACATGTCCATGCCTTCGGTGATGGCCAGGTCACGCACGGTATTGATGGAAAAATCGGCCAGCAGCGCCGGTTTGGCGCCATTGATCGACAGGCCGACCCGGCAGAACGAGCCGAGGAACTCCATCTCGGCCACCCGCACCGCAAATGTGTTCTCGGCGCTGGCATCGACATTGCGCACGACCACGTCTTCGGGCCGGATCGCGAGCGTCACGTCGCTGCCAGGCCCGGGCTTGATGTCCAGATCGCAGCTCAGGTCCATTGCGCCATAACGCACCAGCCCCGGGCGCACGACGACACCGGGCAGCAGATTGGTCTTGCCGACAAAGTCGGCCACGAACGCGCTGCCGGGTTCGCGGTAAACCTGCAGCGGTGTGCCGACCTGCTCGATCACGCCCTGGTTCATGACCACGATGCGGTCGGCCATCGTGAGCGCCTCTTCCTGGTCGTGCGTGACCATGATGGTCGTCACGCCAAGCCGTTTGTGCAGATGCCGGATCTCCAGCCGCAGGTAGGCACGCACCCGCGCATCGAGCGCGCTGAGCGGCTCGTCGAGCAACAACAGACCCGGTGACAGCGCCAGCGCGCGGGCCAGGGCCACGCGTTGCTGCATGCCGCCGGAGAGTTGCGCCGGGTATTTGGGCCCGGCGTCGGGCATACCGACCAGCCGCAACAGATCGGCAACCCGCGTCGCGATCTCGACCTTGGGCATGCGCCGGCTGACCAGGCCGTAACCGACGTTGTCGGAGACGGTCAGGTTCGGGAACAGGGCATACGACTGGAACACGATGCCAAAGTCGCGCTGTGACGCCGGCAGGGTGGAGATTTCCTTGTCGGCCTGGTAGATGCGTCCCGATGTCTGGATATCGAGTCCGGCGATGGCGCGCAGCAAGGTGGTCTTGCCACAACCCGAGGGCCCCAGGAAGCAGACAAATTCACCGGGAAAGATCTCCAGCGAAACCTCTTTCAGAGCCCAGAAGTTGCCGAACTGCTTCTTCAGCCGCTCGATGCGCAGATAAGGTGGCGTAGCTGGTGTGGACGCAGAATCTTGCATGGTCGCGCGCGGACCGCAGCGCCTGGCTGCCAGACGCTGCTCCCGACGGTGTTGTGGAGTCGAAAAAGATCGGGACGACTTATTTCGGCGCCGACTTGCCGTCGTAACGCTTGGTCCACTCGGCCAAAATCCTGGCGCGGTCGTTACCCATCTTGGCCAGGTCGATCTTCACCATGGCCGCGTCGGCGCTTGGCGGATAGTTTGGCGGCGCCGGATTCATGCCGGGGTAACCGACGATGGCGTAGTATTTGCCGTACATCTCGTAGGCGCCCTTGCTGACGGAAAAGTCGGCCAGTTTCTGGGCCGCAGCCAGGTTTTTGGTGCCCTTGACGATGGCCGTGGCTTCCATGTCCCACGGCGCGCCTTCCTTGGCCAGGATGATGTCGATGGGTGCGCCGGCCGTTTTTTCCTTGGCGCCGCGCATGTCGAATCCGATACCGACAACGCGTTCACCCTTGGCTGCCTGCACGCAAGGCGCCGAGCCCGAATGGGTGTAGACCGCCACGTTCTGGTGCAGCTTGTCCATGAACTCCCAGCCGCCCTTTTCGCCCATGATCTGCAGCCAGGCATACACCGCCTGGTAACCAGTGCCGGACGACGCCGGGTTCGGCATCACGATGGCGTCTTTGTAAACCGGGTTGGTCAGGTCGGCCCACGAGGTCGGCTTGGGCATGTTCTTCTTGGCACCTTCGATCGTGTTAAAGCACATGACGGCCAGCCAGGCGTCCATGCCGGTCCACATGGTGGGGTTCTTGTCGCTGCGAAATACCGGTTTGATCTTGTCCACGTCTTTGGGGGTGTAACCCTGCAACATGCCCATCGATTCGAACAAGGCAATGCTGGACGCACCCAGGCCCCAGATCACGTCGGCGCGGGGATTGTCTTTTTCGGCCAGCAGCCGCGCCGTGATGACACCTGTGGAGTCGCGCACCCAGGCGATCTCGACGTCGTTGTGGGCAGCCTCGAACGCCTGCTTGTAAGGGCCGAGTTGGTCATTTTCGAGGGCAGTGTAGACCGTGATCTTGGTCTTCTGGGCCAGCGCGGGAGCGGCCATCAATGCGGATATGGCCAGTACGGCAGCGCCCTGCATCAGTTTTCGAACGGTGGGTTTGAACATGGTGAGAACTCCTTTTCCTGTTAGGTCGACGGTTCCGGGACAAGCCGGTGCTGGATACACACTCTATGAACTGTTGGTGACAGTGTTGTTACACAATCCGCATTGAACGCAGTGTCAGGGCATTTTTCTGGATTGTCAACAATTAACAAAAGACTGTCTACATGACTCAACCGCCGTAGTGTCTGGAGGCAGATGGCCTATCAGCATACGCGTTCGTCCACGATCCAGAGGCAGGACTTACCCGCATGTGCGATGGACACTTTTCTATTGCTTCGGCCCTGTGACGTATTGATCGGATCAATAGCCTGTTACCACCGTGTGCGCTTGCAAGAGACATGCCTGAAACACCCGCGCCGCGCGCGACGGCTCCGGGGATCGGCGCAAGATGGCCAGGAACTGGCAGAGGTAGTGGAACTCATCCGGCCGCAAGGGCCGCATAAGCCCTTTTTGGACGAAGTCGGCCGCGTAATGGTCGGGCAGGAAACCCAGGAACCGACCGGAGAGGATCAGCGTTGCGATCGCCTCCTGATCGAATGCCGTGGCCTCACGCGACAAGCGCCGCTGCTGGCTGATCTCCATATTGGGAGAGTGATAGCCCAGGCCGGCAAACCGGTGCGGCGCGAGGTCGGCCCACGCCATGCTGGTGTCATCCGCACCAAACAGCGCATGCGATGCACCGCAATACAGCAGCATGGTCTCGTCGAACAGCGGGTCGTACATCAGGCTATCGGAGCGGCGGTGGCCGGGGATCACGCCCACCTGGAACTGCCCGTCGATGACGCCGCGTTCGATGGCGTTGATGGGCGCCACGTGCAGGTTGAGCGCCACATCGGGCGCGCGCTCGCAGAACAGCGCAATCGCCCGGCCGATGTGGGCAGCCGGGTTGCTGGCGGTCTTGTCGAACACCGCCACGTGTAATTGCCCGCCCATGCGCCGGTGGATTTCATCGACGCTGACCCGAAACGCCTCGGTCGAGGCCAGCAGACGGAGCGTCTCGGCGTAGATCTGCTCGCCCTCGGCAGTCAACGCAAAGCCGCCGCGCCCGCGCCGGCACAGGGTGAGGCCGAGCCGCACTTCGAGGTCCTTGACGTGCCGGCTGATGGTCGACGTACCTATATTGAGCTCGAGTTCAGCCGCGGCCATGCCGCCGCAGTCGACCACGGTCTTGAACACGCGCAACAGCCGCAGGTCCATGTCGCCGAGCCGCCCAAGGGCCGTATGGCTTTTTACTTGCATATTCTGGCAACTGAGTCGTGATATTTAGACATTCATAAGAGTAACAGAGGCCGCCACAATCGACGCTTCGACACCCATTTTTCACTCTCTCTGCAACTGCCGGAGTACCTGCCATGAACCTGAACGATGCACAGCACCTGTCGCCCGCCACGCCCACGCGCACCGACGCCGCCTGGCTCGAAGCCCACTGGATGCCGTACACCGGCAACCGCAACTTCAAAGCCAACCCGCGCATGATGGTCAGTGCGCAAGGCTGTTATTACACCGACAACAACGGGCGCAAGATCCTCGACGGCCTGTCGGGTCTGTGGTGCTGCGGCCTTGGCCACGCGCGGCCGGAAATCACCGAAGCGGTCAGCCGCCAGATCGCCACGCTGGACTATTCGCCCGCGTTCCAGTATGGGCACCCGCTGTCGTTCGAACTGGCCAACAAGATCAAGGAACTCACGCCCGAGGGCCTGGACTATGTGTTCTTCACCGGTTCGGGCTCCGAGAGCGCCGACACCTCGCTGAAGATGGCGCGTGCCTACTGGCGCACCAAGGGGCAGGCCAGCAAGACCCGATTCATCGGCCGCGAGAAGGGTTACCACGGCGTGAACTTCGGCGGCATCTCGGTCGGCGGCATCGCGGCCAACCGCAAGGCCTATGGCCAGTCCATCGAAGCCGACCACCTGCAACACACGATGTTGCCGGGCAATGCATTCACGCGCGGCATGCCTGCCACCGGCGCCGAACTGGCCGATGAACTGCTCAAGGTCATCGCGCTGCACGACGCATCGAATATTGCGGCCGTCATCGTCGAGCCGTTTTCGGGCTCGGCCGGCGTCATCATTCCACCCGTCGGTTACCTGCAGCGGCTGCGCGAGATCTGCAGCGCCAACAACATTCTGCTGATATTCGACGAGGTCATCACCGGCTTCGGTCGTGCCGGCGCGTTCACCGGCTCGGAGGCGTTCGGCGTCACACCCGACATCCTGAACATCGCCAAACAGGTGACCAACGGAACACAACCGCTGGGCGCGGTGGTGGTCAAGAAGGACATCTACGACACCTTCATGGCGGCGGGCGGCCCCGACTACATGCTGGAGTTCGTACACGGCTACACCTATTCCGCCCACCCGGTAACCTGCGCCGCCGGTGTCGCCGCGCTCGATGTGCTGGTCAAGGAAGACATGATCGGCCGCGTCAAGGCGCTGGCACCATACTTCGAGCAGGCCGTGCACAGCCTCAAGGGTGTCAAACACATCACCGACATCCGCAACTACGGATTGGCCGCCGGCTTCACGCTGGCATCCGCACCCGGCGAGCCCGCCAAACGCCCCTACCAGGTGGCGATGAAGTGCCTGGAGAAAGGTTTCTACGTGCGATACGGCGGCGACACGATCCAGCTGGCGCCGCCCTTCATCATTGAAAAGTCCGAGATCGACAGCCTGATCAACGCGCTGGGTGATGCCTTGCGCGAGACGGACTGACGCGTAGCCTTCGACAACATCCGGAATCCACCATGTACAACGACCCCTTCCTGCAAACCGCAGGCACCACCGCCAGCACCACCATGCCGACCATCGGCCACCTGATCGACGGCAAACTCGTCGCCGGCGGTAGCCGTTCGCAGGACGTCTTCAACCCGGCCACCGGCAAGGCGGAAAAGCGCCTGCTGCTGGCCGATGCCGCTACGCTGGAGTTGGCCATCGCATCGAGCCAGGCCGCCTACCCGGCCTGGCGCGCCACACCGCCGCTCAAGCGTGCACGTGTCATGGGCAAACTCAAGCAATTGCTGGAAGAACACGCCGACCAGCTATGCGCCCTGCTCACAGCCGAACACGGCAAAGTGGTAGGCGATGCGATGGGCGAGCTGCAGCGCGGCATCGAGAACGTCGAATACGCCAGCTACGCGCCGGAGCTGCTCAAGGGCGAACACAGCAAGAACGTCGGCCCGTCGATCGACTCCTGGAGCGAGTTCCAGCCACTGGGCGTGACCGCCGGCATCACGCCGTTCAATTTCCCGATCATGGTGCCGCTGTGGATGTGGCCGATGGCCGTGGTCTGCGGCAACTGCTTCATCCTCAAGCCGTCCGAACGTGACCCGTCCAGCGCCTTGATGGTCGCGCAGCTCGCGCTGGAAGCCGGCTTGCCGCCCGGTGTGCTCAATGTGGTGAACGGCGACAAGGAAGCCGTCGACGCGCTGCTGACCGACAAACGTATTGCCGCCATCAGCTTTGTCGGCTCCACGCCAATCGCCGAATATGTCTACGCCACCGGCTGCGCCAATGGCAAACGCGTACAGGCGCTGGGTGGCGCCAAGAACCATGCAGTCGTGATGCCCGACGCCGACGTGCCGAACGCGGTCAGCGCCATGATGGGCGCGGCCTACGGATCCTGTGGCGAACGCTGCATGGCGGTGCCGCTGATCGTGGCCGTGGGTGACGAGACGGCCGACGCGATGATCGCCGGCCTGAAAACCGAGATCGCCAAGATGAAGGTCGGCCCGGGCAAGGACGCATCGAACGACATGGGCCCGCTGGTCACCAAGCCGCATTTCGAGAAGGTGAAAGGGTATGTGGACCAGGGCGTCAAGGAAGGCGCCAAGCTGCTGATCGACGGCCGCGGTGTGAAGGTCGCTGGCCACGAAGACGGGTATTTCATGGGCCCGTGCTTGTTCGACCACGTCAAGCCCGGCATGTCGATCTACCAGGACGAAATCTTCGGCCCGGTGCTCGGCATCGTGCGCGTCAAGACCCTGCAGGAAGCGATGGAGCTGATCGACAAACACGAATACGGCAACGGCACCTGCATCTTCACGCGTGATGGCGAAGCGGCACGCTATTTCAGCGACAACATCCTGGTCGGCATGGTCGGCGTCAACGTGCCGCTGCCGGTGCCCGTGGCCTACCACTCTTTCGGCGGGTGGAAACGTTCGCTGTTCGGCGACCTGCACGCCTATGGGCCGGACGCGGTGCGGTTTTATACCAAGCGCAAGACGATCACGCAGAGATGGCCTTCGGCGGGGGTGCGGGAGGGGGCGGTGTTTAGTTTTCCGTCGAATCG
>ENA-ORBV01006708-ORBV01006708.1-microbial-mat-metagenome-genome-assembly--contig:-NODE-6708-length-20139-cov-8.757901_pt1 | contig 20139 bp, 16 predicted proteins | sample MGYA00237777_ERZ505514 | MGnify/ENA primary metagenome ERZ505514 (study PRJEB26160, sample SAMN06269048) | microbial mat metagenome | isolation source: Oligotrophic lake microbial mat | place... | reverse complement strand
GTGCTGGAAAGGGGGCCCCTGCCTCCTTTCTTGCTGTGATCCTTTCCCGTGATAATTGCTTTGTTGTTGTTGTTGCTGTGGTGGTGGTGGTGGAGGAGGAGGAGGCCTGGATTGTTGCATAAATGGCATAGCTTCCCTAGGAACAACGGCCTGCTTCATGTCCATTGTCACGCCGCCCCCAAAGCGATGAAAAAGCATGGGTTTCCCGGGTGGTGGAGCCCCGTAAGGATTGTATTGAGGATCATAGTAGACGGAAATTTCGGGCCTTTCCAGCTTGACAAATTTGCTTTCGTTGGTCGCGACATAACTGGTGGGCGTTGGATTTTGGACTTGCTCTAGCTTTTTTTGCTCTTCGGCTTCTTGTACCAATTTGAGTTCCTTCTTCAATCGATCCAGCTTGGATTTGACATTGTGATCGGCAAGTTGATGTTTGTGTCGTTTCTCAAACTCTTTGATTTCCTTTCTGACTTCTCCCACGCTCTTGGATTCTTTCACCCGATCATCCCGTTCCTTTATCCGCTTTTCCTTGTTCTTTTTCACTTCCTTTTGACGCTGCTTTCGACGGTCCGCTTCGACGGGGTTTTGAGATCTTCCCATCGTACCGAACTTGTAGAGTCTAGCAACTAGCTAGCTAGGTATAGGTAGTCCAAGTGGATTAACTACTATCTACTAGTAGATAACAAGCTTCAGGCCAATGGAGAGGCACAGTAAATGGTTGGAGGAGCTCTTGGATGGAGGAGTGTTGCCACTGATCGAGTCTTGTCAGCCGGTGAGATGGAACCAATACACATGATGATGTGTTGATTACATTAACATTCGTGATTAAATTAATATGTTGCTTGGTTTGATTTGAATGGTCATGGTGGTCAAAATGGTTGGCTTGGCTCAGGTGTGCGTTTGGCAACAGCGGAAAGTATTCCCATCCCTAAAAACTCCATGCTAGGCTGTCTTTTGTCATGCAAGATTGTAGGCACATGTCCGTGAAGCCAAAACCTTGGTCAAAGGTACGGTAGTGGGTTCGAGTCTTGACGTAATACTGCTTTTCAAGTTGGCTCTCTTATTGTATTATGCTCGGATGGCGGGTGGCAATTCGTATGCGGTTGCATTGATTCTCAGCTGCGGTGCTGATACAGCAAGTGCCCCATTCATATCGTATCTTGTCACTTTGCCAATGTAGTGGCCAGGTCGTTTGTACCTTCTCAATCTTTTTCTTCTTCTAGTAGCTAGGGGAAGTGTGGTTGGGCTGGCAAGGAGTTTTCCTCCAGTGATCGATCGGTATTTTCCACTTGGCGTCAAAACCTAGCCCTAAATGAACTCAGCTAATTCAAAGACCAAGGGATGCCTCTCGTGGACGATGAACATCATGACTGCTTGGCCTAACTTTACTGGAAAGACTTGCCACCCTAACGACGGAGGAGGGATCTCGGATTCAGTTCTTATGCAGCTAAAGAGTTGCACAGACCAAGATACATCAATATGTTAGGTCGTCGTCGAAATCCGACGGCGTGGTGACTTTAGGTCATCTTTCATTTCCTCGCTCAGAAGAACTTCAACCTTTGCTGTGGAAGTTCTGCACCACGTTGGTTATGTAGGCACTCATATATATGTACTTCCGCTACACCAACTACATACCCCCGCTCACATCAGGATAGCCGTAAGGACTATACAGAGTAGTAAAGTACATGGAATGGAGGTCGGCATAGCCTGAGCTGGGCTTTCGTGGATTTTCGGAACCCACGCGTCTAACTAAAAAAACGCATGCTGCTGTGTCAGTATTGTCGCAATGGATGGCAATGAGTGTATGCCCCTTCATCCAGTACAGTAGCATCCAAGGGGTTCCTTACCATATTTAGCTGATCATGTGTTTCTCCAGCGGAAGCTTTCTCGTAATGGTTACTGCTGTACTCGACAGTAGCGAGCATAGCCTCGACAGAGACTGAACAACTCAGAATCCTAGGGACGAACAACCAACGCAGACATCGGAAGTTACACTGTACGGCCCCAGAAGTGCTATCTAGCTAGATTGTGAAAGTTTCATTCCGTTGTTAGTTTATGTTGTGTTACCTAACTCGTACTAAAATGGAATACCACATCTATTCTCATATATTTGTCTAAACATGAGCCTCGCATGCAAAAGACTATTTATATCATCTCTCCCATTCCGTCTCAATATCTAATAATAAGAATTCAATTCCACCTCGGCCCACAGACACAGGTTGTATCTTGACGACGATTGAGCCAACAACAAGGACACTTGGTGGCGCGAATGCCCTTCCAAGAGCGTGCCCACAAAATGTAGGCGAATCGATCCCCCGCCGTGACCTGTGTGACATCGTGAAAGTGCCGACCCGCATGGATCAATGCCTTGCCCAGTTCGGGTTCATAGGTACCCACCAATGGTCCTTCTTCCGGAGTACCCCGCAAACCCCGAAATTCCAAGGCGCCGCCTTCAAAGTCGTCCCCCAAACAAATGTTCATGGTAATTTCCGAATCGTCCGTGTGGGTCACCAATCGTTCGCGTGGTTTGGCACTGGTGGGAGTGGCACTGTATCCCGCAATGTATCCATTCCGCCAATCCAAATCGTCTTGGAGTTGTTCGGATTCTAAAAATAATTGTTGCGCCAAGGGACGCATCACCAAGTGAAACAACAAATCATTGACCCATCCCAAGCCAATCATGTCCAAATGAAAAGGTCGTTGGCCCAGGATATTCTTGTCGGTGTCGTTGGGCATTTGGGTGTAACTCCAAAGAGATAATTCTTGCACATACTCTCGCAACTGTTGACAAAAGTCTGGCGACAACAATCGAAAGGAGTAGACATCGTAAAATTCTTCGTCCAGCAGAGCTTCCAAACGTCCTGGATCCAGTTCTACGGGCGTGCGACCGCTCATGACATCTTGCACGGAAGGATGGGAGGATTGGTTGGGAGATCGAAAGATGGGAGACTTGAGAATGGCATGGGCGGCCTGCGGATCCAAGATTTTGTCGCGGACTTGATCCCACGTTTGACAGGGCTGTAAAAAGGCTTGCCATTTGCTTCGATCGGGATGATTTTGGAGCATGGCGTTCACAATTCGATCACAGCCGTCGCGACGTTCTTGAAGGGACGTTCGTTGGTGTCGTACCTTTGCCAATTGGGCCTCCAAACTTTCTTCCAAGCGATCAATATCGGGCAAGTTCCATCGGTGCAGGTAATTGGGATACCGATCCAGGCCTTCCAAGGCATGGTACAAGTGCGATGGGATTTGCGAAGGATTGTAGGTTGATTTGGATTGCTGCGGAGAGGAAGTTGTGCTTGTCGTAGTTGTGTTGCCTGTAGTTTCGTCATACGTTCGAATCTTTTCATTAATGGCCCCTCCTCCCACGCCATTGGGATGATCTTGTTGTTCTTTGTCATTCATGTTCGTGCTATTGCTGCTACTAGTAGTGGTGGAGGACAGGAATCGACGTACGATGTTGCGTTTGTTGGGACGAAGAAGAGCCGAAACCACGGAGGGATAATAGCAAAGCACCATCAAAATCAAACACAAGAGCACGTTTTGGATCTTTTTGTCGCTCATAAAGCTACTAGTAGTGTTAGTCGGGTCTTTCATTCTCTTGTAATAGCTACTAGTAAGAGCATCATGTAACTATAATTATTGGAAAAATAATTATTGGTATGTCGGTAGATAGATGGATAGCAATCGTATTTGCATTGCGTTGGGGATGAATGTTGGGGATGAATATGGGGGATGAATATGGGGGATGAATATTTAGGCAGTTTAATATTGGTGATGGATATTGGGGATGAATATGGGGGATAAACATTGGGGATGAATATTGGGGATGAACTGCCATTGCCGTTCCAGCCACCGCCACCACTGTTCCAGCTGATTGCGCCCATTCCAGAATGGGCAGTGCCGGGACTCAAGAGTCACATGCAGACGAACACTGATCATCGAATCATCGAATGCTCCAACGCAGCGAAAGATGACTTTTGGGTCACATTTACTCTTTTAAAAAGACTTCCACACAGTTTAACACACAGCATTGTTGACTCCGCGAATTATGGAATTTTCTCCATGTGACGGTGTCATTCAAATGACCCCAGAAACTTCCCCTTTTGCGAATCCAAGTCTACATGCACGCAACAACCCGGGATATCGATCGTCATCCATCCATAGCAGCAGCAACAACACAAGCCCAATTGACAAGCACCACCAAATTTGGTCAGTCAATGCATCTATATATCTCTATCCACCAAGTCTAGCTAGCTAGCTAACTAAAGGACTCCTATATCATCTTTGGAGAAGAGCAACACACTCGCTGCAGCTTACAGCTACTTATATAGTTCTGGTTTTGGGTATCTACGCGGAGGGCGTTGGTTAGATAGTTTACTACGGTATATCAATAGTACTAGTACTACTACTGCAATAGAGAAACGAAAAGAAAGCTTTCGTTCACAACTACAAGCCACAACAACTACACACAAACACAAACACACACTACAAGAAGTATGTTGTGGGACGTGGTCAAGGTGAAGATTCAATGTCCTTCTGGGACCTTAGTGGGTGGCACCACTCATACTTACGACATCAATTTGGACGATTTGAAAGATGCGCGTGGAGATTCCTCCTTGATGGCTCTGCAACAAGCCATTCTCAAACTTGTAGTGGGACCCGACGACAATTTGGAGTTGCAATTGTCCTTGTCGTATTTGAATCACGAGGGCGATTTGATTCCCTTGACGGTCCAAAACGAATGGGACAAGGCGCTTATGGAGCATTCGAAAACGCAACAGAGCGCTACGAAAAAGGCGCTCTTGGTCTTGGCGCAAGTCATGCAGCCAATGGGAGGTCACAACCATCAAGGTACCATTCAGGAGAGTTTGGAAGAAGAACGAGCTGTGACTCCTACCAATAACAATAGCAATAGCAACAGCAATAGCAATGTGGAAGAACGATTGGCGCGAATGGAAGAACTCTTGGTGGCCTTTACTACTAGCAGTACAGCAGCAGCCAGCATGCATCACAACAACAACAACAACAAGAGCAACACGGCTGGTACTCCTGCTTCCATTCCACACACTCCTTCCCGGGATTACACGTCGATTGTGAAGGATCATCAAGCCAGTTTGACCACCCGTCTCAACAAGGTCAAACAAATGAATGCCACTGTTTCCGCAGCCACGACGCCGGACAGGAGCATTCCCAATTCTCCCGCCAAGATTCATAGACTGGCCGGGACAGGAAGTACTGAGACGAATTCGTCTTCACTACCCGATGCCGGTGCTCCCTGGGTTCCTCCATTGGACCGCACTACTACTTCTGCTCCAACGAACAGTGGTCCAGATCCATTGCAATTGCAAGAATTCTTGGAACGCATGATTCAAGAACGTCAAGAAGGTATGCACCAATTGATGGAATCTCGCAATCTGGAATTGCAGGCCTGGCAACAGGCTCAATCCTCTATCCAATTGGATATTCAAAAGGCCTTGGATCAAAACAAGACTGTCGTGGAAACCGAATTGGAAACACAAAAGACCGAATTGTTGGCGCAAGTCCAATCCAAATTGGAAAAGCTAGAACAGCATCGATTGGTGGCCCAAGCAAGGGACTCGGTGGCCATGGCGGATGCGCTCACCAAAGCCACCCAACAAATGCAACAGACGCTCCAAGAGCAAATGCAACAAATCGCCGCTTCTACTTTGTCTTCTTCCTCCACGACAACAACTACGGCTCCTCCTCCTCCTCCTCCTGTTGATCCTTCGGTCTATCTTTCCGCCTTGGAATCCAAGCTAGAACAACGCATGGATACCCTCGAACAAATGATTCAGCAAGCCAGTGCGACGTCGGCTCGTACCAATGCTCTGGTCGCTGCCATTCCTCCTCCAACCTCCTCCTCTACTTCCACGGCAGCACCTCCCGTATCTCCTTCCAAGAACGCCAATAACGTCCACAACGACACGACCAAATTACAACTCGACTTGCTCCAACAACAATTGGAAACCTCCTTGATGCAAAAATTCGAGGCCCTCGAACAACGATTGCAAACGCATCATTTGCAGCAATTGAATGTCATGACGGATGCCTCCGTCTCGAATTCGTTGGACGCGGATATTTTGCAAGGCATGGAAGCCAATTTGATGCAAGCCATTGTGTCCAATGCTGCCAATATTATCAACGCTGCAGCATCTCCCAAGTCGTCATCCGCCACCACAACGACGACCACGGCGACTATCGATCCCGCCCTGTTGGAGGAATGGACTTGCAAATTAACAGACGCCATTCAGTCGTCGCAAGATGTCATTTTGCACAATGAAAAGCAATACGCCTCCGCCTTGCGTCAAACCATGATTCGCTTGCACAAGGAAACCCAAGACAATGTCGTGGCGTCCATGACCAAGACCTTGACCAAGAAATTGAAACACGCTGCCAAACACAGTAATGAAACCAACAACAACAGCAGCAGCAGTATCAGTCCCAATGCGGTTGATTGGGATCATGTCAAAGACGATGTCCACAAGAGTCAGGCCGAATCTCTCAATCAGCACAAGAAGGAGCTGGTCGAATGCATTCAAGGAACGCAACTGGCCATTTTGTCGCAATTGGCCAAAGACAGTGGCGACAAACACCGAGAACGAACGCTGACATCCCCGACCATGGAGAGCAGTACGGCCGCTGCCGCTCAGGATGCCGTTACCATGGAACAAATGGAAGATTTGATCTTGGGCGCCATGGAAAAACTCGAGGCCACCGTGGGAACCAATACCGAAGCCATTCAAGCGCAAGCGACCGCCGTCATTTTGGATCACGTCAAATCCTCCCAGGCGGTCGTGGTCCAGCAAGTGACCAAATGTCAAGATGCCTTGCAAGATCAAATGGAAGCCTCGCAAGCCCAAGTGTTAGACGCCATCCAGGCGATGCCATCTCCAGCGGCTCCGTCGCAGCCGGCGTACGTGCAGTCGCAGCACTTGTTTGGCGTTCCCGAGACACAGCCTCCGAGACCGCCGCTGACCCAACGATCCTTGCCGCCACAGCCACCAGCGCAAGTTCAGCCACCAATGATAAACCAACCGCCACAGTTGGCAGCAGCAGCCTCTCGACTCGAACGGTTGCTCGGATCCGGACCCTTGCCGGCCGAATTAGCGCCACCCCCCAAGCCCGTGACATCGGGTCGACCTCGGGCCGATGGTACCACGGTCAAACGATTTTTGGATATGGAAACCCGATCCTATCGATTGGAAGCGGCCTATGATTGCATCAAGCACAACAAGGACCTCAAGACCGCCTTGACGGCCGAGCAAGAAGCAGCCGCGGCCAAAACGAATGCGGCAACGTTGCCGTCTGCAGCGGGACAGCATTACGAAAAGAAAAAGGAAGAACTCCACGATTTGCCCTACCCTGGTGGCAATCCCGTCAGTATACAGGCGACGTATCAGGTCAAAGGGCTTGGCGGTGGTGGCGGTGCTTTCCCATCTTCCAAAGGAGTAGGAGTCGCGGGTTCGGTTGGAACTGGTTCTGGGGATTGGATCTAGCTAGCTACCTAGGCTGTATGGTTCGTTTAGCCAACTGCTTTGGCTGGACGGTATGAAACGAACCAGGTTTTTGTGATTCGACATTGTCAGGAGATGGGAACTGTCGACGGAAGCCGAGTCCCGAGCGAAAAAAGAATCAGAACGGTATGTGAGTGCTCTGAGAATGAGGTTGTCTGCATTGCTGTTTTGTTGGGTTGTCAATGAAATTGGGTCGGTTTCGGGACACTGGATCGATATACTTGCTCACCCTCTTGTTTCCCTCTGACTCGTTCGTCTGTTCGTGAAGAAAAACAAGAAGAAAAAGAAGGAAACAGTGCATGTTACATATACTATATTTAGGAATGGTTGCCATGATGTCTGCCTTGCTCCGATCCGCCACAGCGAGGGAAAAGCCCAAGGACTAGGGGAAGAATCATAAAGGGAAATGCTTTTTGCTGTGGTTGTCGTCGACTAGGAAAGAAGGAACGAAAAAATGTGGAACGTGAACGAAATGAAAAGAAAGAAGCTTTTACGTAGTGATATTATATAATATGAAATGATTTAGGATTCTAGCTAGAAACGTTGCATTCAAAAGATGTATATCGTGTGATCAAAATGCCATCATGCATACGAGAACAACCATTCGGTTTGTCTTGGGAGAGGAGGGGAGCACTCCGCCGTGTTTCCATTGTGTGGCGGGCCTTGCTCCAACACTTGTTGACTTGGTCTTGCTGTGAGAAAGTGGAAGATAGTCACTCACTGGCCATGTTCCCACAATACATGGCTGCGCGGTGCCGCTGGACTTAGTCTTCGTTGTAGTATTTTGACTAGGCAGCAGGAGCCCAAGTAAAGGGTGTGTGTCCCGGACAGAGAACGCCCACAAAGAAAAAGGAACATTCCTGGAAAAAGGCATCCATGAGTTCGATGGGGCTGGGATGTACCAGCAAGAATCGAATGGCCTCGAGGCACCGATTGGCCTCGGTCAAGTTTCGGAAATGGCATTGAATATGACCAATGTTGTTCCAAAGGGCCGTCTCGAATAGGCGTCGATCGGGAGCTTGACGATCTTGGAGGGTTTCCAAACTCAGGTCCGTCAAGGCGCGGTAATAGCACTCGAGGGCCGTCTGCAGAAGGGCTGATCTACCCTTGCCGCCACCTCCTCTAGGAGCGGCAGCAGCATCTGTGTCAGCAGCAGGAGAACGAAAGGCGACCGGATCTGTCATGTGCATGGCATGGTGATGCAAGCCCACACCCATATTGTAACAGAGCACAGCATTGACAAAGTTGATGTTTCCTTCCACTACCTGTCGTTGCCAATGTCCTTGTGTGCGTTCTTCTTCAGGGGCGTCTTCTGGAGTGGCTTGCAGTGTTAGTGGCTGGGCCACCACAAAGGCTTGCCAAAAGGGTCCAAACTCATTCTCGTGACCTTCTGGACCAGGGTCATTCCAATCTTTGCAGATGGAAACAGGAACAATACAGCTTTTGCGAGGTGGCGTATCGGGATTCGTCATCTCGGGATTCGTCGTCATAGGCGGTTCCGCAACCACGCGACGCCTTGGGTTCTTGGGGTGGTTGACAAGCACGATCTGTCTTCCGAAAGCACTACTGCTACGCTGAGAAGTAGAGGAAGGAGGGCCTTGAGAGTTGCAGCCACTTGCACCTTCACTACTGCTAGGAGTGGCTGCCGCTCTCTCGTCACCAAAGGCCATGGCCACGTTGGTGGCAGCTTGCGCAAAGGACCTGTACGACCACTGCAAGAGCTCGGGACGAAGAACGGACAAGGCGCGTTCCAAGTAGTGTGCCGCTTGAAGATAGGAACGTCGCTGCAAAGCCCACACAGCCCAATCATTCAAGTCGTTCACTGTCTTGTAGAGGAGGTCGTTGTTGTCAGCAGCCATTGTGGTGGCTGTCGTTGGTGGTGGTGTTGCTGTGGTGTTTGGGAACATCATCTTTTACAACGTTATTATAAGGTCGATTAGTACACTGTGTCGGGTGTACATGAAATGATTCTGATACTAGTGATGAGTTTGGTTTTGTGTGATTCTCAAAGTAGCACACTAAAGTGCAGAAACAACCGGCACACTTTTCAAAGGTAATGTACCTCTATCACCGCTTTATGTTGGTAAAGCAACCGTGCCGAGTACGTAGTGGTTGTAGCCTTCCGCAGATGTCCATTACGGATTTCTTCCGCTTCTCAAATGCGGAGGCTTAAGATCGAGAAGCAACCAGCAGGAACCAACACTGAAGAATAGATACATTTTGCCTTAACAAAATTGTTCACCATGATTCCCTTACCTGGAATTACGTTTAGGGATATTTAAATATTAAGATGCCACGGGTAAGATGAGTGGATGCGATCATTTAACACACTTAAAATAGTTGTAAGAGAATTATCAAAGAATAAAAAATTATCAAAAAAGAAGTAAGTGTGACATAGGGGCAATATTAAATTGATTGCTGGCTCTAGGATGACTCGGCGGGAACCAATTGATCTACTCTTGAAGAATCAGTTTTGGGCCAATCAAAAACGGAGAAAAAAAGATGATGAACCAGATGCCGATAGTACTGTAGACCAATTTATGGGGTTTGTGAAAATTATCCATTTGGAACAGGATCATAAAACTATCCAATGCATCTACCATCACGCATCAATAGCCTGTTTGAAAAGTTTGCTTGACAACCAAGAAGGCCTTAAAGTTTGGAATCAATTACTAGTATCTGTCAATTTTACTGGTTTGAAGGTAAACCCAGCGGATGTCGATAGTACTGCACAGCGGATTCCTATCAAAATTCGCAATTGAAATTGGAACCTTGAAACTGTCTATTCTACAAGCCTTACGTAGTTTTCTCTGGTCGAAAATTTTTTTTTTGTCTATTCTACATGGTTTCAATGAAGATGGATCCGGAACGTTCATTTACAATTCGCAACCCGGAACGATAATTTACAATTGGCAACCGACTTTTTAGCCTGTCAGAAAAGAAGAAACAAATGTCGCATCGAAAAAAGTCACGGGGATCATAATTTTAACCACCAACCTGCAACGAAATGGCCAAATGGGAATTCAGAGAATGGAACCATCTTAGTGCGTACGTACATAGTACAAAGGTGCGGAGTTGACTGTCTTCCACAATGCCGAGAGAGGAATCTCAAGCGCGCACTTCCTTACAAAGACGCGGACTCTTTGCAATTGGCAGATGGTTCAAAAGTGATGCATGTGCTGATGACAACCAGCGTCAATGACGTTCACACTTTCCGATGCTCGGAGGCATGCCGGCGAAGTGCTGCTGGTGCCAGTGGCATTGTTGGTTCTCAGTTGAAAAGTGAACAACAGTTCCATGAACAGACAAGAAGACTGCAGCAGATTCAGTTGATTTGGTTTTTGAGAAACATGCAAAACATCTGTGGCCATCCCACACAAAATGCAGAAATGCTGGATCTGTCAACGGGTTTCGACATTGGCCCTCATGGCCCCTTGGACTTGGTCGCGTCTGAGGAGAGCGACTGCTGGCAAGGGAGAGCTCCGCTGCTTGGAGAGCGCGCGAAAGACAGTCCACAGGAAAACGTTTGTCTGCCTCTTGAGAGAGATTTGTTTGAGTGAGAATTGGATGGAGTCAACAAAAACAACAAAGGAAGAGCGCTCAAGGGGGGGTTCTTCAAGGTGGCGTTTGAGAAAAAAGTCAGAAAGAGGGAGAGTCGCCAAATGAGAGTCATCTGTGAGAGAACAAAAAGAGGCAATGCATTTTTTTTTTCCAAAAATCACCATGGTGATCAAATGAGGTGAAACTGTCAAAGGGTCCCATCCAACTTGTTCTGTCAGTTGTCGGTCATGAAGCGGCGCTGGCGCGAGGCTGTTGGCAGTCAGAAGCGCCGGCCTGCGCCCAAGCGACCAAGCAAAAATCTGCCATTGGTGCTGCTCACCATCAAATCGGATTCTTCTTTTCATGGCCAATCAAAGCGACCAACATTCATGCAACAAATTTCTGGCAGATCTCGTGGTTTCTTCGCATTGCGTTCAGCAGCTTCGCGCAAGCATGGAAGTTGAATCCAAAGCAACAATTGCAAGTTGACTTGAACCAGTTTGAATCAATCAAAGCGATTCAGACATGAAGACATCCCTGATTGCCACAAAAAGTCAGGACAGTCATTTGTGCAACCCACAATGTCAGCGCGGCGCTGCGCTCTTTTGGGGACGAGCCACCAAGACTTCGCGCCGGAGATGATTGACAAGTCGCTGCAGCCAAAAATCAAAATCACCACAACCCCTTTTGATTTCAGTTTCAAGGCACAGTTGAGCTGTTCAGCTTCCAATCAAAAATTTTTAAGGCAGGAACAAGCTGCAGAAAAGTTGCGTTGCTGCTTTTTTCAGTCTCAAGCGGTTGTTTGCTGACCAACAAATGTCAATCAAGTTCATGGGCATTCATCACTGCTGTGGGTGACAATCTCAGGCTCCTGCAACCTGCATTCTGTCACATTTTCATAGAAAAAAAATCTCCACAATTGGTGGTCCAGCTGGCCAGCACAAGGGGGTGAGACATTTTGTCTTTCTGGATGGCCCCACGTGCCTCCATCATCAGGGTTGGAGATCAAAGAGTCGTGACGTCAACGGTGTCAACAGCTGATGTGCCGACCAATGATAACGAACGACAAAATCGATGGACACTAACAGCTGTGTGCAGTACAAATAGCTTCCTCCTTGCAGACAAATTACAAATTGGCGATGGAGACTGCATGGACAATGGTGATTTGACACCGACATGTTGATTGCAGTGTCACACACTAGTTACAGGCCCCAATGTATGTTCGCTAGAGTACAAAATAATCACGACAGATGTTGTGTGGGAAGAAAATCAAAAATAATTCATGCAAATCTGCTGTACAGTACCGTTGGTTATTAATTTCCAAAATCAACCCAAAGTGAAAAACGTGTATGGCACGCCCACATACAGTACAGCCGTACCATGGATGCCAGCAACAATGGGAATCTTTCCGCCGAGAGGTCGCCGTTGTTGGCTACTGGTGCTACTAGTACTGGTAGTGCCAATCCAAGTCCCTACCAATCCACGACACTGACAGCCACTGCTGCTGCAGCGGCCGCCAAGATTTTGGCGGATACCAAAGACAACCGTGGCATTCTTCGTAATGACGAGGATGACGATAGCAGTCTGGCCAGTTCGGCACTCCATCCGCACAAGACAACCGCATGGCAAACGTACATTCATCTATTGAAAGGATTTGTCGGCGTGGGTTGTTTGTCCTTGCCATGGGCCATTTCCATTTTGGGGTTTGTGGGGGGTTTTTTGGCCATTTTTATTTTGAGTGCTTGGACGTCCTACAATTGTAAGTACGTTACGCTATAGGAGTCAAGTGTTATGTAACTATATTCTGTTTGTGGGGTGTTATTTGGTATAGTGGTTCTCGATCGTCTCCCGCTAATTTTTGTTTGTGATCTTGCTCTTGCTAACCGCATTTATTGGTTCCTCTTGCACACAGGTTGGACCGTGGTCAAAGTCAAACGGTATATTGAACGATGGCACGAGCATCACGACCCAGATGGGGAGACCCGTTCCGAGCTTTCGGCAAGTACGCAACTGACTTATCCCGATGTCGGCGAATGGGCTTATGGAGGAAGATTTCAGAAATACGTGTCCGTGTGTATTTGTGTCCAACAATTGGCCATTTGTAAGTCATAATAGGATGCGTGTGGTTTTTTTTTCTTTCTACATGATGGACCTGTATTGTATTGCTTGTTGTTATGATTCCAACTACTTAATGTGCCCCCTATAATATTTATCTACAGGCACGGTCTATTTTAGTTTTATTGGAGAAAACATTCGAGCCGTCTGCCAACTCATTCCCGACCAGGTTCCGGATCTTTTCCAAAGTCATTTGGGAGTCATGGGCGTGGCCTTGCCGTGTGTCTTGAGTTTGAGTTTTTTTCCTCATTTACGGGCGCTAACGCCCGTCATGGCCTTGGCGACGATCTCGCTCTTTGCGTGTTTTGGATTGCTTGCGTATCTCATGGGTACGGCATGGTCGGATCGTCCTCCCATGGATTTGATCGAGACAAAACCGCAACAATTTCCATTGGCCTTGTGTGCCATTCTGTACAGTTACGAAGGAATCTGTATTATATTGCCACTCGAGTCCAGCATGGAACAACCCAAACAATTCAAAACGGTAATTTGGGCTGCCATGGCGAGTGTCGCCCTCATCATGGCTGTGTTCGGCGTATTTAGTGTCATAGCCTTTGGAGAAGTCACGAATGGAAGTATAACAGCTGCATTGCTGGACGCCTACAATCAACACCAACAAGACGATTCGAATGTCGGAAATCATCATCGACAACAACATCACCAACCAGATCAACGTCTCATCTACGTCATGATTGCCAATACGGTGGCCAGTCTATCCGTACTATTCACGTATCCGCTCATGCTCTTTCCTGCCTTGGAATTGATGGGACCGGTCCTGACCAAATGGGCCACGCAAATATTACATCCATCACAACTGGAAACCAACGACGAGAAAGATTTGAGAGGCTTTGAGAGAATGCCTTCAATCTTGGAGGATGAACGATCCACCTTTGACGACGGCTTTGAAACCTCTTCTCTCCATCAAAAACATCAACATGAATATGGCCAAGAAAGCAATCTGGAAGACACCGACTCAGTAGTACCTGCCATCGTTTCCAATATGACAACCAACATCTTTCCTCGCATGCACATGCCGGGTGATTCTCCTTTGGTCCGTCTCGTGTTGGTCTTGATGACCTTCGTCTTTGCCGTCATTGTACCCAATGTCCAAGCACTAGTGTCCTTGGCCGGTGCAGTGGCTGGAAGCAGTACCGCGCTGCTCATCCCACCGATTTTGGAACTCGCTTTGCTACAGCATATCGAAACGAGTGGAGGCGACTTGACCAGTGACCAGGCTTCGGAACGACCCAAACGGCGGCGTGTCGTCTTTGGTAATTACTGGGGCGAGGAACTCAAATGTTATCTCTTGCTCGCGGTCGGAATGACATTCTTTGTCATTGGAACCTATGCAGCAGTGGCCGATATCATTCGAATTTGGATCAGTGGCGCTACTACTCGATAGGCAGCAAGCAAAAAGCAATACGCTACCATCCGGACATGAAGGGATTCCAGGATTGAGTTGATGTTTAGCCACAATTATTTCCCTGAAGCGGGCGTCTTACTATTTGTGTAATCCGCGCTGTTGGCTTTAAAAAAAAATAGATTTTCAAACTGAAGGGGAGCTTCAGCAAAGGATGATTTCGTTTCAACATTACTAAATACTGCTAAATAAAAATAGAAATTGTTGTATAATCGTCGTCATTGCAATCGTAGTGATCATTTGCTACATCCCACGTCTGCCGATTCTAATTTGCCGATCCGCAGTGTCAGCAATGCTGGCACACTATAGATAGAATCGAATGCAGATCATTCGGAGTGGATAGCCAGCACCTGATAACCCGGATAAGACTAGGCTTGGTTCTGTTCTTTGTGAAGCTTACAGAAACAGCCCAAATGTATACACGTTTGACAAGGCTGGCCATTTTTGGTGAAGCCAAAAAAAGAGCGCACATAGAAATTTGGTCTTGCTCTTTTTGAATGAGGGTGGTCAAGTCCTCTCTCTAAGGCTTTCATTTCATTCCGTGCATGATCTTGCCAGGCATCATATTCCTCCCTGACCCTTTTTCGATCTTGGCGCTGAGCTTCACTCTGCCGATGTTGTCGCTCTCTCTGGGCAAATTCTTCTTTTGCTTGCTTTTTGAGCTGCCCCTCCCGTGCACGTCGTAGTCGCTCCTCGAAGTCGGCCAGTTCTTTTCTTTGTTTTAAAAGGAAATCTGCCAGCAGCTCCTCATGTTTCTGCTTTAAGTCATTTTGAGCCTGCTCGTGCGCGCCCTTGAGATGGCGTTTTTCAATATCTCTGTCCCGCACTTCGGCCTCTCGCTTTTTCTTTTGCCTAGCCTTCCAAACAGAAAAGTCTATATCTACCGAGTTCTGCTCTTCCGCCAACTCCTTAAGCGCAGCTTGCTGCTTCACCCTTCGCCTATGATCCTGCTGTTGTGTCTTTTGCTTCTGCTCTCTTTCGCGGCGCTCATGTACTTCCTCGGCACGCCTCTGTTCTTCCCTTCGCTCTTTATCCTTCTGCTCCTTTTCGCGGCGCTCATGTTCTTCCTTCAGCTTGAGTTCCTCTTCTGCTTTTTTTGCTTCCCTTCGCCACTTCGCCCTAAGCTCGTCATATTGAAGCTTGCGGGCCTTTTCTTTCTGCACGATACATGCTTCTTGAATAGCTTTCCAGCGTGGAAATTCCAAACCCGATTTATCTGATTTGAATCGAGTACGGAAGTAGGCACTTCGTTGCCCGTCATAATTGCGTCGCAATGGATTATCGCTCAACATCTCAAATGCATTCTGCATTCGAACGAATGCTTCATGGGCTTCAGTCCGAGCGTGGACTGGTTGCTTGTCCGGGTGGAGCTCCATGATAAGCCTTTTGTAGACTCTTTTTAGCGTAGCTTCGTCGCAGTTTTTCTCAACGCCCATGATGGCGTAGCAGTCATTATCAGAAATGTATTTCATGGGCGTGGACGAGCTGCCAAAATCAGGTGTTGCTTGAAAAACAATGCTATGGGTTTGAGTGGCTGTTTGTTGAGACTCTTCGTGGCTGCTGTAGTGGGCGATCTTTTGTTGGGCTCCCCATCTGTTGGCGATATTGGACAGCGGTAAAATCTCGCGGGATTAAGGAGTTGGGGCTCAATTCCCACATCACCCAAGCATTTCGAACTCTGATTGTCAGTGATGCGTAGGGAACCACGACTTCAGCAATTGTGGGGTGTATGCAACCGGGCCTTTCTCGATCGGAAGTTGTGATTTCGGTTTGGCAAAAAAAGGGCAGCACAGCTGATAGAACAACGGGCCCCAGCTAGCTAGTGGCACCAGTAGCCATCACAGCAACGCCAGTGTAGTAGGAGCAGCACTGATAGCAGTAGAAGAAGTAGCAGTAGAACAAGCAGCAGCAGGAATAATTTTTAGCTAGTCAGTGGTGCCAGATGCAGTGACTGGAGAAAGTAGGTAGGCAGGTGGCATTGCAGTGAGAGCAGCAACACACAAAGAAGTTCTTAGCTAGCAAAAGGAGCTGTGGCAGTTTTCTTTTGCTGGTTAGCCAATTGAACAGCAGCTGCTGAGCTAGCTAATTGCTTAGCAAGCTGTTGGCTGTGAGAGCAACAGAAACAGCAACGTCAACAGCTACTTCCAACAGTGGCATGAGCAGTGGCACCACCACCACCACTGTCAACCAATTAAGTTCAGTTTGTCCCAACAGCATTGTTTCCCTGTCATTGCAGCAGATTGTTCATACCTTCATTTTAACCATGGACCACACAACTGACACAAAGGCAAACCATTTTGAAAGACACAACTTGCAATGCAGTGCCAGGTGAATTCCATTCTGTGTGCACTTTGAACACAATCAGATGTTGTGTCTTGCTGCTCTGGACAACACAAAAACATTGTAGTCAAAATTTGTGTGTGCTGATCCATTGACTTGATCAAAACTAGAGCCAGTCTTTTTTGGGTTTCTTCCAGTGTTGACTTGAAGGAAACAAGTTGGAGATTGCATTTGAACAATTGGTGAAACTGATGTGAGTTATGAACACACTGTCCATGAGAGAACACTTTCATCAGACGGCCAAAAGTGAGATGTTGTGTCATTCGATCCAAGTTAATCAATGTTGATGAGATTTAAAATCCAGCTCTTCCTATCAGTCATGTTGTTAACATTGACAGCATTGGCATTCATCATGACCTGCACTTGCTGAAATTCAAAACATTGGTTTTGACTTCCTAAATGCAAATGACTGCACATGATTCATTGTTTGTTTCATTGTTGTGAGACATGTTCACAACAACAATGTTCAACAAGGTGCTTCCGAACATTTGCTGCAACAGCATCAACAAGGTTTCATGGTTGATCTAACTTGTTTTGTTTTTTTGCTTTGAGCTGCAGAAAGGGTGTGGCAAAGGGTTGTTGGAGTTGTCACTGCCATGTGTTGAGAATGAATCCTCAAATCATTGAGATTTTTTCATGTTGAGCATGTGAGATGATGTGTTCACATGTTTCATTCACTTTCAGGATGGGCAAGGAAAACAATGAATGAAAAACAGTTGATTCAGAGGACATGCAGACAAAGGAGATGACAACAGAAGTGCAAAAAAAGAGAAAACAAGGAAACTGAGGGACAACAGATTGTTGCCCCCGGCCTGTTGCAAAACTTGAAACAGTGTTTGATTGTTGCAATGATGAATGCAATTCTCAACAAACCAGCCTTTGATAGAATCTTTCCTCAGTTTTCTCATGATGCCACATCATTTTCCACAGCAATTCAACATCATGTTGTTGATCAAATTGTGCACAACGAACAGAGATTGTCACAGACTCTGCATGATGTCAATCCTCACAGTTCACACACAATTTTTTAAGTTTTCCATCAGTGCCCTCCACAAGCTTGACAATTGATCTCAAGGATCATGCAATCAAATTGCTTTTGTTGAACAGTTTTTTTGTCATGCAACACATTCCATTTGAGTCGAAGCGCTGTGGGGACCAACAAAAAGAAATTGTTTTCCATTTGTTTGAAACTTTTGCCACCAAAAACTTTGCCCTGTGGGCGAAAATGAGAATTGCAATTCTCAATCAATCCAGATCCAACCCACAACTTGCAATCAACTCTGACAATGAAATCTGCATTGAAAAGCAGGCCACCCCCAGCGCTGATGAGTCAATCAATGGCAAAAGAGCCAACCCAGCACAAAAAGTTAACACAGATTTTGCCACATGCAATTTTTGCCTAGCTGATGTCGCTGTTGGGACCAACAAAAAGAAACTGATTTCTGTTTGTTTGCAGAGCGTTGTCCTCAGAAACAATTCTGACAATTTGCCGGAAATCAGTCAGTCTTTGCTTTTCAGCATGAAGTCAATCTGTTCAGTGAACACATCGCCTCACTGACCATGTCAATTTGAATGTCGACAATTGAAACAAAAGGCATGGTTTTGACAGAATGACAGATTCCTTGTGAAGAAATGAATGTCAATGCACAAGCAGCTGGGTCATGTGAAAAGCAACAATTGAAAAATGCAAGCAATGCAAGGAGCCATGATGACTTGAACACCTATCTTTGTGATGACACCAGAATGAAATTGCAAAGTGGTGCTCTCTTCAGAATCTGCATTTGCATCTTGCTGTGAAAAAAGAAAAAAGAAACAGTTTGAAATGAACAATCTTGCATTCATCAGGGATTGCAGAAGCAAGACCTGCAGTTTGCAATGTCAGTGTTTGAACCTTTTGTGCAATTGTGTTGCAGTGACAATCTGATGCAACAGATGCAAAACATGGAAGAAAGATGAAACACAAAACATCAAAACTTCAATCCAGCCATGGTTTGATGGCAATCTGCACAAAAATTGGTTTGCTCTGACAAAAAATGTCAATGGAATCAGAGAGCAAACTGGGGTGACAACCAACTTTGAACCAAACAACAACAGGCATGGAGACTGTCACAACACCATCAGACCAACATTTGACAATTTTGTCAAATTCTTGTTGATAGACATGACCTTGAGTTGCTGGACAAGAAAGAAAAGCATGCAGCTCCTTTGCACCCTTCTTTGCCAGAATTGTTTCCGTTTTTTGATTGTGAATCAACATTTGACAGTGGGCTTGCGCATGGACAACTTTCATGACTGGCATGTCAGTCGCCTGCTGAACACCCCAAAAAGTTGCACAAACTGATCTGAACTGTTCAACATCATGGTGATGAGGAAAAATCAGACTTCGACATTGGTCACCAAAGCAGTCATCGCACACATTGAAAAGATGTTTAAGTGATTTCAGTCCAAAAAGACTGACCCCAACACTTGTCAAATCAAGTCTTGTCAAGCTGATTGCACCATCAAGTCAACTGTTGCAAAATTTGATGACTGTCAAAATGCCCCTTTTGCACGTGAAAGTGCAACCTGGCACATTTGAAATGTTTTGCAGCAGTGTGACCACACACAAATCAATGACAAAACTTCATGAATCAGTTCATGCAACACCATTTCACTGCATTTGGGCATGCTGCAATTGAATGTGACAATGCTTTTCTCGGCCAGCAGAGGCAACCTGACAAATTGATCCACGTCAGTTGCCAAAAATCAAAACGTTACAAGTGTGGGTCCAAATCTAGTTTAGAGTGGCTTAAAATGAGGGGCTTGACTAGTGCTATCTTTTACTCTATTGAAGCTAAACAAAAAAATAGTTCCTTCTGACATGATGGGCCACAAACCACATTTGGTAAAACCGGTCCCCGAATGGACCCCCCTGAGGTAATTGGGCACTAGATAAAGCTAGTAGTTAGCACAAACAAATCAAACCGCGGTACAAAAGGTGTAGAATCCTACACAGATGCTTACCTTAGACATCCGTGACAGCCTTTGCTGCTTCAAAGGCTTTGACTATCTCCTTGTGCAGCTGCTCTTTGTTCATGTTGGTCCATCCCTTTGGCTGCAATTCGTAGTAGTACTTCAGGATGTGTTGATGTTGTTGCTTTGGAAGCAGAAAGAAGTCTTCGATGCGTCTCCTTCCACTGATGAAGTCCT
>ENA-ORBV01006707-ORBV01006707.1-microbial-mat-metagenome-genome-assembly--contig:-NODE-6707-length-20143-cov-4.938603_pt1 | contig 20143 bp, 20 predicted proteins | sample MGYA00237777_ERZ505514 | MGnify/ENA primary metagenome ERZ505514 (study PRJEB26160, sample SAMN06269048) | microbial mat metagenome | isolation source: Oligotrophic lake microbial mat | place... | reverse complement strand
GGGAACCAAGTTTGCATCCTCCTGGCTGGGGAAGTTTGAACTTCTTAAGGTAATGGATCAGAGGACCGATCATCATGATAATACTTCGGGTTTTCATTGCTGCCTCGATATCGATAGAATTCAGATCAAAAGGAGAAATTCACACGTAAAATACGTAAAACATGAATAGTCCATGCAAAGGTGGATTGAATCGTAACCGTGGTCAACGGGTGGGACGACCGGCCCGAATTTTCCGCCAACGGCTCTGACTTGTCGTTCGGTCGCAGTGGGCGCGGGTGTCGCCGCGCTCATCGCCCAGGAGGAGCGCGACCGCGTTCATGTGGTCGCGCGTGATGGCACCCGTTCGTTGCTGGCCTTGCCGCGGCCGCTCAGCGGAGGAGCGCGGGTATTGTCGGCAGGCGACTGGTTAGTCGTCGCCAGTGGTTGGCCCACAGAAGCAGCGCAGCGGGAGGTCGACCTGCTCGGCAACCCTGGGGAGGTCATCCAAAGCCAGCCGTTCACCTCGTGGTTCTATCGCTGGAGTGATTTGGCCGGTGGGGTCTTGCCGGCGCAACCGCTGCTCAGCGTCCCTGGGATTCCTGCGGTCAGTACGTTGTCGTCCTCGACGGTCTTCGTCGGAGCCGAAACCGCGGTGCAGGTGGTCGACCTGACGCAGGCAAAACCCGAAGCCAAGCCGCTGATGACCGCCGCTGGGCGAGTACGCTATATCGAACCACGTCACGGGCGGGTGGTGCTGTGGCTGCGCGAGGGCAAATACCAGGTGATCGAAGAAAGCGGCGCCGACTTGTGGAATGGCGTCGCCAGCAATGGCGTGCAATTGCATGATCCGTGGTTCGCGTCGGTTCATCAGGATGACGGCAGCGTCACCTGGGTGCGTCTGGCGGCCATGCCGGCAGAACGCATCAACGCGCGTCTGACGATTCCCGCCGGCGGCGACTACGAACTCTCATTGGATCGTTACCACCGTCGGCTGATCTCTGCGCGTTCGCGTGCCGAATGGGTGGAGTTCGATCCCGCGACGGGCAAACCCGTGAAGGCGGTCGGCATCCGTCCACTTCGCCCGCAGGTGGTCGGCACCGGCTCTGGAAGCATGATCTCGGCCTTCAGCGTGCAGTGGGCGCGCTTAGTGCCGCGTCTTGTTCCGCCGGTGGTTGAGGATCCCGCGAGCCGGTGGAATCCGCTCGATGCCTGGCGTGTGAACGGCACGCTGGTGGTGCTTGATCACCACGGCCAGGTGCACATCGCCGGGCGCAAACGCGGCGTCTATCAGACGCTCGGCAGTGTCGATTATCCGACGATGTTCGCCCAGACCGCGACGGGCGACGTGATGATCACCAGCGATGAAAACGTCGCTCGCGCCCGTCTGGCGGCCGGCCCGATTCTTGCCACTGAAGGTCTGGGCATCGGCCAGCTGGCCGAACCGTTGCCGGAAGGTCCATGGCGAGTGAGGAAGCTCTTTTTCATGCCGCCGCGTGGTGGATCGCTGATGTGGGACACGACTCGCTGCGGCTTCGTGCCGGCGCGTTTGCGCAGTCCGCCGCCGCCCGCCACCGGCATGCTGGTGGTCACCGATTCGTTGGTGTTCGACCTGGATCCGGCGGTCGGCAAACAGCTGGGCGTGATTGACAAGGCGGGACTGCGCGACGCCGAAGACGAGTAACTGAGGCGAACCTGCACCCGACGTGGCGAGCATGGCCGTGGGCGCGGGGCTTTCCTCCGCCGGGCGATGCGCGAGCATGTGAGCCATGAACATCGTCCTCGGCATCAGCGGTGGCATCGCCGCCTACAAGGCGCCAGAGATCGTGCGCGCGTTGGTGAAACGTGGCCACACGGTGCGCTGCGTCCTAACCGCTGCGGCGACGCGCTTGGTAACCGCCGAAGCGCTCGCCGCCGTCAGCCGTCAGCCGGTATTCACCTCGGCGTGGACCACCGATGGTTCGATGCCGCACATCGATCTCGCGCGCTGGGCTGACACCGTACTCGTCGCACCAGCGACTGCGGATGTGCTGGCGCGGTTTGCGCTCGGTCTCGCTGACGACTTGCTGACGACGCTGTTCCTCGCGCTCGAACCATCCAAACGCGTGATCCTGGTGCCGGCGATGAACACCGTGATGTGGACCAAGCCGGTGGTGCAGGGTCATGTCGCCACGCTGCGTGCCGCTGGCGCGCAAATCCTGGCGCCGGTGGAGGGCAACCTCGCCTGTGGTGAGCAGGGCGTTGGTGCGATGGTGGAGCCAGAGGTTATCGCGGGAGCGGTTGGTTAATGTCCGATGTCCGATGTCCGATGTCCGATGTTTCGCATCGGCATCAACGCATGACGCTGGACAGCAGTGGTTCAGTGAAAACGGCACGGGGTCATCACCAGCGTGAGCGTCGAGGCGACATCGGACATCGGACATCGGACATCGGACGATGGTCTTGGCATCTCAGCTTCTTCTGCGTCCTGCTGCTGATCGCGTTGCCACTGGTCGCGTTGCTTCTAGCCCATCGTTTGTGGATCCGCCGCAAAGGCATGGTCGGGCTGCGGGAAAAGCTCACCGGTCGCGGTCCACGTCTGACGCCCGGCCAGATCATGGTGCATGGCGTCAGCCTCGGTGAGGTGAACCTCATGCGGCCGGTGGTGCCGAAGCTGGAAGCGGCACTCGGTGCACGCTGCTTGCTGACCACCACCACCGAAACCGGACGCGCGCGCCTCGATGAGGTCTTCGCCGATCACGAACGCGCTTTCCTGCCGCTCGATCTGCCATGGGCGGTGTTGTCTTTTTTACGGCGCGCCAAACCGCAGATGGTGGTGTTGCTCGAACTCGAAGTGTGGCCGGTGCTGTTGCTGTGCTGTCACCTGCGCGGCATTCCGGTGGTGCTGCTTAACGCGCGCGTTAGTGAACGCAGTTACCGCGGCTACCACCGCGCGCGCTGGATCCTACGGCCGTTGTTCCGTGAGATGGCCTTGGCACTCGGGCAGAACGGTCCCTGGAGTGCGCGCCTCGTCGGTCTCGGCGTGCGGCGTGAACGCGTGATCGTCAGCGGCTCGATGAAGGCCGACATGGTTGGACGTGCGAGCGATGAGGTGATGCAACGCGAAGCGGAACGACTCGGACTGCGCCCTGGCCAACCACTGTTGCTGTTGGCATCCACCAGTGCTGGCGCAGCAATGGAGGAGCAGGTCATCCTGGCGCCGCAGTTCGCGCAGTGGGTGGAACGCGGCTGGCAGATCGTGGTCTGTCCACGCCATCCGGAGCGTGGCCCGGATATCGCCACGTTGCTTGCCGCATTGCCGGGCACTCCGCAGGTACGGCGTTCATCGCAGGGGCAACGCCTGGACGGCCACGGACAGGTGTTGCTGGTGGACGAGATCGGTCGACTCGCCGCGCTCTACGCCTGGACCGCATCCGTGAACGGCATCGCGGTGGTCGGCGGTAGCTTCGGCTCCGGTCGTGGTGGCCAGAACATGTTGGAGGCCGCTGCTGCCGGCTGTTGCACGGTGGTCGGTTGGGACACGCGCAATTTCCCCGATGCGATGGCGCTGCTGAATTTCGCCGATGGTGTGGCCGAAGTCGATGCCGAGGAATGCCAGAGCGTGCTCGCTGCGCTGGCAGCGGATCCGGATCGTCGTCGCCGTCTGGGTGCACACGGCCAGCACGCCTGGGCCAGCGGTCGCGGTGCCGTCGACCGCAGCATTCTGTTGGTGAAGCGGCACCTGGGACGCTGAGCAGGTGTGTTTGCTCAGGGTCTTCGCCCCCGCGGCCCTGCGGGCCTGCCCCCGCGGGCTTTGTCGTGGCTCGGGTTTGTCAGCTTCGCCTCCTCACCCGTGGGCGGATGGCTAAGCCATCTTATCCGCCCACCGCCACTCGGCGCCCGCCCCATCGCGGAGCGATGGGGCCCCGCGCGAGTGGTTACGAACGCGTTGTCCCAGGGCTGCGGCCTTCATCACCTCTTCTCATTGTCTGCCCATCATCAGGCCCACCATGCCGCCGCAGGAGACCATCCATGGCCGATGCCCTGCCCCTCATCACGGTTCTTGGTGGCATGCTGACAGTGCCCTGCGTCATCGCGCTCACTCAGGGAAGCGACAAGGCGACCAAGATCTTTGCCGGTGTCTGCGCTGCCGTGGGAGTCTGGCTTGGGTTGTACCAGTACGTGGATTTCCTCGACAAGATGACCACGTCGACGCTGCTCAACGTGCTTGCCATCCTTTCGCTGGTGCTGGCCATCATCATCACCATCCGGCTCAAACATCAGATCCTTGGGACGGTGCTGATCACCGCCGGAATACTGATAACCCTGTTGGCGATTGGCCTAGTCCGCTGAGCGTCGCCGGGGCGTCGCTTTACTTCCCGGTGACCCTCACAAACTCCCGCCTCCCTCATCCATCGTTCCATCGACATGGATCGATATAAGGACCTCTGCAGGAAACTCTGAAGGAAAAAGCATGGCTCGTTCTCTCTTCACTTCCGAATCCGTCTCCATGGGTCATCCGGACAAAGTGTCCGACCAGATCAGCGACGCGATCCTTGACGCTTTCTTGGCGCAGGACCCGCGCAGTCGTGTGGCGTGCGAGACCCTGGTCACCACCGGCCAAGTGGTGGTTGCCGGTGAGATCACCAGCAAAGGCGTGATCGATGCGAACGACATCGTGCGCCGCACGTTGCGCGAGATCGGCTACGACAAGCCGGGTATCGGCTTCGATGCGGATTCCTGCGGCGTGATGGTGTGCATCCACAAGCAGTCGCCCGACATCGCCATGGGTGTTGATGAGAGCAAGAACAAGGAACAAGGCGCTGGCGACCAGGGCCTGATGTTCGGCTACGCCTGCGACGAGACTCCGGAACTGATGCCGCTGCCGATTTTCCTCAGCCACCGCTTGGTGGAAGAACAGGCCCGTCTGCGTTCGACCGGCAAGCACAAGTACCTGCGCCCCGATGCGAAGAGCCAGGTCACCATCGAGTACGACGGCCACACGCCCGTGCGCATCCACACCGTCGTGCTGTCGACCCAGCACACGCCCGAAGTGAAGATGTCGGTCCTGACCAAGGACATGATCAAGATGTGCACCGAGGTCATCAACAAGGCCTCGAAGCTGAAGGTCGACAAGAAGACCATCTTCCACATCAACCCCACCGGCCGCTTTGAAGTCGGCGGTCCGCACGGCGATACCGGCCTGACCGGCCGCAAGATCATCGTCGACACCTACGGCGGCATGGGCCGTCACGGCGGCGGCGCGTTCTCGGGCAAGGACCCCTCGAAGGTCGACCGCTCCGCCGCGTACGCCGCGCGCTGGGTGGCCAAGAATCTCGTCGCGGCCAAGCTCGCGACCCGCTGCGAAGTCCAGGTCGCCTACGCCATCGGCGTGGCCAAGCCGGTGTCGGTCAAGGTCGACACCTTCGGCACCGCAACCGTTGGCGACGACGTGTTGTCGGCCGCCGTGCAGGACGTGTTCGATCTGCGCCCCAAGGGCATCATCGACGCGCTCGATCTGCTGCGCCCGATCTACCGCGAAACCGCCTACCACGGCCACTTCGGTCGTAAGCAATTCAGCTGGGAGAAGATCAACAAGGTCGAAGCCCTGTTGGCCTCGGTGAAGAAGCTCGCCGTGACCCACGGCGCGAAGTCCGCCAAGGGTTGAGACGTCTGGCGCTTGCTGCGCTGAAACGAAAACGGGGTCGGCCAAGTGGCCGGCCCCGTTTTTTGTTTCGTGGCACGGGCAGCTTGCCTGTGATTAGTAGGCCACGGATCACGGGCAAGATGCCCGTGCTTCAGCGCGCGACGTCCTCGATTGGCCCGGTAAGAACGAAATGATGGCGCATCTAGGTATTCCGCTCGGCTTATTACCGATCATTGGCGTCCTTGAGATCAGCCTCACGGTGCTCTACCCGATTCCCCGCACGGCATTTCTCGGCGCGGTTCTGCTCACCGGCTACCTTGGCGGAGCTCTCCTCACCCATCTGCGGATAGGAGATCCGTGGTTCTTCCCGCTCATCTTCGGCGCCCTGGCGTGGGCCGGTCTCGCCATGCGGCAACCGATTGTTTTCCAGCTCGTCCTGGGCATGTATCGCGAAACGACGCACGACCACGGTGGCCAGCCATGAACTATCTGCTGCTTGTCTACAGTCGGAAAGCGCCTGGACCCGCGAAGAATGGCTCACCTGCACGGTCGCCTCTGGCCACGTGTGCCGCGATCTGCAAGCACAGGGCGCCTTCATCGCCGCCTCGCCACTGCACCCGGTCGCAGCCGCGGCAAGCGTCGGTGTCCGCAACGGCGCCTCGCAGGTGACAGTTGGGCCATTCGCCGAAACCACCGAGCAACTCGGTGGTTTCTTCCTCATCAACGTGCCCAGCCTGGATGACGCCATCGCCGTCGCTGCTCGACTGCCGTCGGCGCAGAAGGGCACTATCGAGATTCGACCTGTACAGCACCTTGATGGCCTACCTAGCAATCGATTCGCCGAGCCGCTGGCAAACCCAGTGGAACGCACACGGTACATGTTGCTGTGTTATGACGACGAGCGAGCCTGGCTGGAAGCGGGAGCAGCAACGAAGCGCGCCGCCCAGACCGAGGCAGTGGCGCTGGCATGGCAGCTGGTTGCGCGCGGCCAGTACGTGGCGGCCTCGCCACTGCACCCCGTATCGACGGCCACGAGCGTACGGATTCGACAGGGTAAACGACTCATCACCGATGGTCCGTTCGCCGAGACTCGCGAATGCCTCGGTGGATATTACGTGATCGAAGCAGGCGACCTCAATGACGCCATCACCGTTGCCGCACTGCACCCGGGAGCATCTGTTGGTACCGTCGAGGTGCGACACCCATTCGATTTGGCATCCCTGCCCGTTACGATACCTAGCGTTTGAAAATGTGAGTAACCAAACCACGCGCAATCTCAGGGAAATGCGGCGATTCCCAATGACCCACTACAGTACCGGTGCTGCCCCAAGTTAAATCACTGTATCGGCGGCTGACCGTGCCCATCGCGGATCCAAATTTTCTCCAGAAGCACAAGCTGCTCGCGGTAGATCCGCTCCGCATTCTCTAAGCGCTCGAGCACGATCGATCTTTCGCCTTCGATTCGCTTCATCAGCGTTAAAAGATTACTGTATTGTTGGTCCAACGCCGTCCATTGTTCTCCGAGCGCCCTCTTTCGTTCGCCGTCCAGTTCAACGCGGAATGCTAGACCAGTCGTGTCATATGCGCGTTTCAGCTCAAAAACACGATGGCGCATCCGTAGGTAGGCCTCGCCGTCGAGATTAGGCCCCAGGTCTTTATAGAGCGAGCGTCGGTCCTGATGTAACTGATCGTCTAACCGCCGCTTTTCCCGTACGTAATACTCCCGCGTTTCATTGGTGGGCTTCACGTCGGAAACGGTGACCACTTCTGATTCGGCCGCAGAGGAAACAGGCGCACGCGACGCGATCCTCTCTGGCTCCAAGACGAACACGATCACTCCGGCTGTCGTCTGGGCCCGCATCATTTTGGTCAAGGGATCGTAGTTCCCCAGAATCACCCGACCGTCGAGTAGGGTGAACTGCTCTGCTTCTTGCGCCCAGGTAGATGCCCCAACCAAGAGCAGAAGAACGAGGGGTCTGATAAAAATGGTACGCGAGCGGCAATACATGAACGTGAGTCTAGCGCTTTTCAGCAGAAACCTTAAGGCGCGAAGCCACAACGTTTCGCACCACTGCAGAAGGCAGTGGCTGGAAAACACGCTCAGACTCACCTGCGTGCTGCCCGACAGAGGTCTAATCATACGGGAGCCGCATTGCGCGCCACGTGCCCGAGACTGAGCGCGTCACCTACCGTGTTCTGGTAACTGAACGCAGCCGACCCGCTCCTAGAGCGGGCGATTCACTTCGCCGTCTTCCACTGTTCCCACCCAGCGATCGGGTGTTCCTTCATCAGGTCGTCGACGGTGTAGAAGCCGGGCTTGCTGTCGGTCGCCTTGCGCACCTTGGCGACCTGCTCGGCCTTGATCGGGTCGAGATCGTTGCCGAAGGACTGGCGCACATAGGTCAGCACGGCGGCGACCTCGTCATCCTTCAGCAAGGCGGAGAAACCGGTCATGGGCGGAACGCCCTTGGCGGGATCGAACGTCTTGTCGCCGACCTTCATCGGTCCCCACAGGCCTTTGAGCACAATCTTGATCAGGCGTTCGTCGTCGCTGATCCACTCCTTGTTGGTCAGGGGCGGATAGATGTTCGGCAGACCCTTGCCGTCCGGCTGGTGGCAGGTGATGCAGTGGGCGTCGCGGTTGAAGACCTCTTTGCCGAGTTCGTAGGCTTTCTTGTCCTTGCCTTCGAGTTTCCGCTTGGGCCCGTAACCCTTTTCTTTCGCAGCGGCCAAAGCCTGCGCGGCTTCCTTCGTCGCCACCATGGCCGCGAATGCGGGGTCCTTCGGCAGGTATGGATTCTTGTCCAGGAGGCGCAGTTGCTTGAGGGTTTCCTGGTAGCAGTAGTCGAGGTAATAGTCGGTCGGTTTTTTCAGGATGGTGTAGGCGATCTCATTGGCTGCGGCCACATCGGCGCCGGAATAGAAGCTTGCGCCACGCACCGCCTCCAGACGCACGCGCGGGTGTTCATCCGCCGCAAGGGTCTTGAACAACGCGAGCGACTCGGGCACGCGATCCCGCCAGTAGCACAGCACCCTGGCGGCAGCGGCCCGGGCCCGGTGGTCCGGCGAAGCCAGCACACGCTTGAGCAGTGGGAGGTTCACCACGTTGTGCCACTGGTGCACCCACAACGCTTCGAGCACGTGGTGTTCGTAGTTCGGATTCTTCTTGTCGAGCGAGTCCACCCACTTGGTTACCGCAGCAGTGACCTGCGACGAATCGCGTTTGCCGAGTTCCATCTTGGCGCGCAAGCGTTGGTTATCTTCGGGCGCTTTCAGTTCTTCCAGCAACGCCGGGAGCGGCTGGCCATCGATCGGATTGGCCTTCACCAGAGAGCGGCCTTCGTAGGTCATGCGGTAGATGCGGCCGTGGGTCTGGTCGCGGTTGGGATCACGCAGGTGGTGCTGCAAGTGACCGATGATCGCGTTGGCCCAGTCAAGAATGTAGAGCGAACCATCTGGCGCGACGCTGGCGCCGACCGGACGGAAGTTCTTGTCGCTCGACTTCAGCAGGTCTTCCTGCGACTCGCCTTTCAGACCGGAACCGTCCTCGCTTACTTTTACGCGGAAGATGCCTTGGAATCCGATCACATTGAGGTTGAGGAACGACCCATTCCAATCCTCAGGAAAATGCCGACTTGATAGGAAGGTGGTGCCAGCGCAGGGACGCGACGGGCGGTTCCAAAACTGCTTCATGCTTGGGTGTTTGTTCGGGAAGTTGATGCGACCGCTGAACGCGGCCGCAAAGTAGTTCGAGTTGCCGGTGCCGTCGGTGATGATGTCGTTGCCCCAGGCATCAAATGAGCGGCCGTGTGGATTGGCGAAACCATAGGGGACGTAGCGTTCAAAGCGGTTTGAACGAGGTTCGAAACGGTAGATCGCGCCGTCGGAGTTGCGCACCGGACCAGCGGCGGTCTCCACCTGCGTGCGGTGGAACACGCCGTCGCTTAGGTAGGTCGCACCACCTGGGTCGAGCACCATCGAGTTGGTTTCGTGATGCGAGTCGGCGGCGTCGAGTCCCATCAGCACGCGTTCTTTCCAATCAGCCTTGCCATCACCGTCGGTATCGCGCAGGAACCACAGGTCCGGCGACTTCATCACCAGCACGCCGTCCTTATAGAAGGTGAAGCCGGTCGGGCAGTTCAGGTCGTTGGCGAAGGTAGTGCATTTGTCGGCTTTGCCGTCGCCATTGGTGTCTTCCAAGATCAGCAGTTTGTCGCCATCCTTGCTGTCCGGCGTGCGGCTCGGGTAGTTGGGCCAGGCGGCGACCCACAGGCGACCCTTGGTATCCCACGCCATCTGCACCGGCTTGATCAACTCGGGGAACTGCTCTTCGCTGGCGAACAAGGTGACCTTGCATTTATCCGGCACCGTCATCTTGGTAATGGCTTCCTCGCCATTGAGGTAGGGATGCGAGCCGTCGGGATTCACGCCGGGCAGGTTGGTGCCGACCTTCGGCACCACCGGCAGGTTGCTGTCATCGACTTTGCTGCTGTCCGAAATAGCACCGCCCTGCGCCACCGACCACACGCGCTTGTCGCGGTTGGCGGTCATCACGTCACGCACTTCCATTTCGATGTGCATGATGTCGGCGTTGGTGATCTTGGGACCTGGTTTGCCGTCCTTGTCGGTCCCGGACTGGTAACCAATTTTGGAGCGCTGCTGGTAAATATTATAGCTGTCGACCGTGCGGTAGCGGGCGTGCCAGGTTTCGCTCTTGTCGATCACGGCGGTGCGCAGTTTCTCCAGGTCGGCGCTCAGCGCGGGCGCAGGCTTGGCGAACACCGCGCTGAAGATCACTGGCGCCAACGCCTTGTTCCCGGCCTCGGTCAGATGGATGCCGTTGAACGTCAGGGGTTGCTTGGCACTGGCGTAGAGTTTTTGCGAGGCAGCGAACAGATCGACAAAAGGCACGTTGTTGGCCTTGGCGACGTCGGCCATCGCTGCGGCATAGAGCACCAAGTTGGCATTGTTGGCGGTGGGATCCGGCAGGTTGGGGTCCGGATGTTTTTCCTGTGCGATGGGCGACATCAGTACCAGGCGCGGCGCCGTGGTGCCGTTGTATTTGGCCGAGAGCTTGCCCTTGAGGTAGCCGTCGAGGTCTTTCTTGAACGCGTCGAGACCGGCGGGGCCAGCAAAGGATTCGTTGAAGCCGTAGAACGCCAAGATCACGTCGGTCTTGAGTGTACTCAGCCACTCTTCGCGAGTCGCACCGGTGTCGGTCTGCAAGCGCGAGACCACTTCATCGCACGAGAATGCGAGGTTGCGGATGGTCAGTTCCTGGGTCGGGAACGCCTGCTGGATCAAGGTCTCAAACCAACCGTCGTGCTGCAGGCGGTCGGCCAAGCCGGAGCCGACGATGGCGACATGGTCGCCCTTAGTCAGCTCAACGAGCGCGGCATCAGCCGCTGACAGGGGCGCGAGTGCAGTGAGGGATGCGAGCAGAGCAGGGAGGAGGCGCCGAGTCATGGCAGGGGGTCCTTGGGCGGAGGAAGGCGGAGGAGATGACCAAAAAATGTCTACGAGCGATGCGAATCGTTTCCTGAGATCCTGATCGTCGAGCGATCGAGAGTACCGAATGGATGGGTAAGATCCGGAAACATGTCGTCGAAGTGTGGTACTTCACAGATCGCCGGACGTTGTCGGGCACAAACACAGAATTTTTACGTAAATCATTAGAATGAGAGCGCTTTACGACAACCACGTAAATCCTTCTGATCGACCACCAGAAGAAATATCCATAAGCGCGGATTCGGGTTTCCACATACGTCGCGGGCAATTTTTTTCCGTGATCTCACGGAAGCCATCGACCGCCTCTGGAATCTGCTGTCATCGTCGCGCCTGAGTGCGAGAGCGCGACAGTCTCCCAGGTCGCGTGCGTGACTGTCCGGGCTGGTTCCGCCGCTGCACAAAGAGCGTGGCAGCGACCCGCGAGTTCGGGTGCCCCAGCGTGGTGGTTTGCGCCTGGTGGTGGCCGCCTAGTTGGTGACCAAGGGGTGTGGCGCAAGCGCTGATTAGGCGACGAACAGGCGGTAAAAGCAGGCGGTTTCGTTCGTCGCGCAAACGCGGAAACGTCGCGTGTCACCGCGCGTTTGCTGAGGGTGCGCGCGCCCTAACCATGCTCATCTGCATGCGCACCGTGTGTAGGGAGGAGCGAATCCCCGCTATTTTCAGCGATCGGGTTGGAAATTGACAAGTCGCAGGCCCGGTGTGTCATCCCGACCGCCACACGCACCCGAACTGGTGTGATCCACTGATAGGAAAGCAGGAAAGCCCAAATGGCCAAAGAGAAAGCTAGTCAGGAAGAGATCTACCGCGTCATGCGCCAGGACATCGAGGCGGGTTCCTACCCGGCATCGACCCGCTTGCCGTCGGTGCGCACTCTGGCCAAACGCTTCTCCGCCAGCCCTAACACCATCTCCAAGGTCGTCAGCCGCCTGATGGAATCGGGCCTGTGCACTGCCCGCCGTGGTGTCGGCCTGTTCGTGCGTTCGCTGCCGAATCGCAAACTGACCCTGCTGGTCGGCAGCACTTCGGAGCAGCCCAAGGACGATCTCTTCGGCCACATCGAAAAGCGCATCCACGAGCGCTGCCAAGCCGACGGCATCGAGATCGAACGCTACCACATCACTCCGTCGGACCCGCCCTATGGCCCCGATGTCGATCGCATCCGTCGTCCGGGTCGCGTGATCCTGTGCATCGGCCTGACCCACGAACCGCACCTCAAGCAGCTCGCTGACCTGCGCCGTCCGATGCTGGTGATCGGTTGCGCGCCAAGCCGCTGCAACGCGTCGTCGATCGTGCCCAATAGCTTCCGCTCTGGTTACCTCGCGGCGCGTCACCTGATCCGCAAGGGTTGCCGGCGCATCGCCTTCATTGGTCGTGTGCGTGAAGTACGCGGCGTGACGCTGCCCGAAGCCGAGAGTCTCAAGGAACTCGCCGGCGTGCAGTGCGCGTTCATGGAGGACACCCTCCCGCTGCATCCCGAGTTCATCTTCAACGACATCGGTCAGGTGCCCAACCGCGCCGCGCAGCTCAAAGAGTTGCCGGATGCGGTGATCATGCCCGATGGTGAAGGCATCGAGACCATCCAGGCGATGAAGGCGCTCGGCAGCAAACTTGAACGCGTGGTGCTGGGGGATGATCGCGTACTGGAACGCCCCAAACGCCCAGCGGCAGTGGTGGTCAAACGTGATGACCTGGTCGAGCTCTCGATCCTCGAACTGCACCGTTTGCTGGACGAACAGCGCACTTCGCACCGCGCGATGGTGGTCGACAGCGAACTGCACGAAGGCGCAGGCGGTTGATCCCAATGGCGTAAAGCCAAGGCAGGCTAGTGCTCGGTCAGATCAATAACGCCGGCTTCCGATGTGAGGGACTACAGGCTACAGGCTACAGACCACCGGTTTGCACACGAGGTCGCAGCACGATCCTGTGGTCTGTAGCTGTAGCCTGTAGTCCCTTAAACTGGCAACCTGAATTTTCGCTTTGCCAAAGCACTAGGCGGTCGCCACCGCTGGGGCTTGTTTGAAATTTCGCGCTTTTCCCAGCACTTACGTGCTGGTCTGTAGTCGGGGCGCCCCTGTTGGGGGCTCAGATGAGCGACTTCCGTAATTCGCTTCCCCACATCGACCACTGCGTCGTGTTTGCGGGGGAAGACTAGCCGATCAGCGGGAGCAACTCGCGTGGATGATCGATGAGGTGATCGAAGCCCAGCGTCGCGAGTTTGGCGCGTGAATGGATGCCCCAGGTAACACCGACGCTTGCAACACCGGCGGCCTGGGCCGCTTCGCTGTCGTTTTCACTGTCGCCGACGAACAACACGCGATCGAGTGCGACGCCGAGATGCGATGCTGCCTGACGGATGCCGTCGGGTGCGGGCTTCGGCGCGGTGACATCGTCCTCGCCCCAGGCGAAGGCGAGGTGCCGAAGGAGACCGAGATGCGCGGTGATGATGCGCACGACCTCACCCTGGTTGTTGCTGATGATGCCCTGACGCACACCGCGAGCAGCGAGCGTGATCAGCAGATCAGTGACGCCATCGTAGGCGGTCGCGTGCAGCGGCCCCAGGCGTCGCGCCTCGGCGTAGAACTCCTCAGCCAGACGCGGATGCAGGACGGGATCGCTGCCACGGGCGTGGAAACCCATGCGTGGTGTGGTGGCCAGCACCATCGCATCGATCACCACCTGCGGCGGCTCTGCGGGAAAACCGTTCCGCACCAGCACGGCGTTGGTCGCCACCACCACCACCGGCAGCGAATTGACCAGCGTACCGTCGTGGTCGTAGAGCACGGCGTCGTAGCGCATGCGTCAGTCTCCGCGCTCCGCCTCGCACTCCGCCAGGCAGAGCACGAAGCGATCACTCACAGGAATTCGCAGAGGTACGCGGCCGGTGCCGTGGCCTTCACGTCGAAACCGCTCTTGCCGGCGATCTCGAAGTACGTGCCAGCGGGGTAGACGACCCACGCGGCTTCCTTGGTGAAGCGTGCGAGCAGTTCGCCGCTCACCACCGTCATGCGCTCAGGCGCATCGGTGCCGAAGTGGAACTCGCCGACGTCGATCACGCCCGCGGTCGCTTTGCGGCCATTGCGTTCGAAGCCGACGCTTTGGACCTTGCCCTCGAAGTAGGAATTATGTTTCAGCATAGGGCGGCGGATCGTGGTGAGCGTTACGCGGCGTCCAGTGCCTTCCCGCCGCAAAATCGCCAGCAGGACGCCGGCTCCAAAAAAACCGCCGGCGTCTCGCCGGCGATCCCGGGAAGGACGGCCTCAGTCCTTGTCCGGCTGCACGTCGTAGGTTTTTGGTCCGGGCTTGCCGGTAGTGATGCGTTCATCGGGTTTCATCCCAGGGAACGGGCCGCCTGGCAGGCCACCGGGAAATCCCGCACCTGGAAAGCCACCGGGGAAGCCTGCACCTGGGAAGCCCTTGAACCCACCACCCATCGCACGTTTCACTAGGCTTGCGGCCAGGACCATGCCGAATTTAGAGAACAACCGCTGCACCACCGGGATCTGCAGGATCAACCCGATGACGTCGGTGATGAAACCTGGGATCAGGATCAGCAGCGCGCCGATGAGCGCGATCAGCCGACCGCCGCCCTGGCCGCTGAGCAGCGCCTGCGGCAGGCGTTTGGCGTGGAACTGCGCGAGCTTCACGCCCACCACCATCATCACGGCGATGATCAGCAAGGGACCAAGGATGTCCTTCATCAGGTCCATCGCGATCAGCAGGACGTAGAATTCCAGCGCCAGCAGCGCGATGACGAAGAGGATGCCAAGACAACCGAAACCGCGCATAAGCTACCTGGGGAAAAGGAACGGGAGCAGCGCGCGACGATCACTCGTCGACGGACGACTGCTCGATGCTGTTGATGCCGGCGGCGATGCAGGTGTTGAGCACCATGCTCTTGTTCGTCTGGCTGGCGCCCTGCTGGGTGGCGATGCGCACATAGACCCGGGTGGTCGAGCCGATGGTGCGGCGGTTTTCGTCGGCAACGCGCTGGATTTCCTCGCGCAGCTTGTCCGCCTTCATCGGTTCACGATTGAGCAGGTAGGTGCCATCAGCCATCACGCGGATGCTGAGCACCGGAACCGGTTTGCGTTCTTCATCACAGCCACTGAGCAGCAGGCACGCGACCACGAACAGAACAGGCATCAGTCGCATCAGCGCACCAGAATCGCGGGACGGACGTAGGTGCCACCCTTGGGCAATTTGATGGTCAGCGTCGGCCAGTCGGGCAGCGACGCGGTGATCACCACCTTCTTGTCACCGTCGGTGATGAAGGTGTCTTCCGACTTGGTGCCGGTGATTGAGGGATTCCACGCCACGGCTTGCTTGTCCTGGATTTTCTGCGTCTCGTCCGGGGTCACGATCAGGTCGCGGCCGGAGTAACCAGTCGGGCCGCCCTGGTGGTGCAGTTCCCATTCCTTGGCGTGACCCACGGTCTGGTACATCGCGATGCCAGCCTGCAGCGCATCGCCCCAGGTCGTGCCCGGCACGGTCGCGTCCCACAGCGCCGCCTCGACTTTGCAGGAGGCTTCGTGCTTCGCGAGCAACACCGGCGAGATCGGGCCGAAGTGCACACAACGCGTCAGGTTGGCGATCAGGCCACCACGTTGGCCACACACCACCAGCAGCGCATGGGTGCGCAGGTGGTTGGCGGTGGGCACCGGATGACGGTATTTCTCGACGCGTTGATCGAAGGCGACCAGCACGACGTACGGTTGGATGCCACGTGCCAACAGATGGCGCGCGATGTCGGCTTCGACCTGGTGTTCGCTGTCACCCTTCTGCAGATGCCGGGCGACGGTCTCCAACGTCACCGCACAGTCGCGGCCAAGCGCCTTGTAGCGGCGGATCTCCGCCTCGGTCAGCGAAGCGCGCACGCTTGGCACGAAGTCGGATCCGAGTTCAGGATAACCGCTGGCCGCGGCGTCATCGGCGAGGAATTTTTTTCCCGTAAGCACTTTCGGCAGCGCTTCGCTGAGCGGCTGGACCCACGGAAAAGATTTGGGCGTGAAACCGCGCAGGGGTTCCTCGTTCGCCAGGCGATCAATCTCGATGCGGTTGGAAACCACCAAGGTCTGCTTGGGCGTCACCACCAGAGCGCCGACGCCTTTTTCGCTTTGCGACACCACGTGGTTGTCGCCGCCACCGGACAGCCACGCAAAGTTGGCTCTGCTGGTGAGGATGATGCCGTCGAGCTTTTTGGCCGTGAGATACGTGCGAATGCGCGTCAGTTTCTCGGCCGTTTCGCTCATGGTCGGCTACCTTCAGCTATGTTTTGGCGGCTCGTCGGCGTGCTGCGCGGTCTTTTCGCGCTGCTCCGCTGAGTTAGCGGCAGGCGGCTGCGCTGGCGGGCCCGTCACATTCGGCGGACGGCTGGTGGCGCCATCCGGCTGGTTGTGCTGATTCGGGTCAAGGTTGCCGCCGCCTTCGTCGATGCCCTTCTTGAACTCGCGGATGCTGCCACCCAGGCCGCGCATGATCTCTGGCAGACGGCGACCGAATAGCAGCAGCGCCACCACCAGCAGAATGATCCAGTGAATGCCACTCTCGAGACCGAGGATGGCCGGGACAAACGTGATGGGCGAATCCATGAAGCCCTCCAGGGCAAGGGTGGCGCAGGATAGAAGCGAGGTGGGGACTGACAAGCCCTCCAACCACAGGCACATGCATCCAGCGAACGATACGGTGTAGCGGGCTAGACGTTGTTGGACTCTAAGCTTAACCAACTATCGACTAGAAATTTACACAGCCACGCAGCAAACAGGGCAGGATGGACAAGCCGACCATCGCCCTAGCCTGCCCGACCATGGACCTGACTCCCTTTATCCGCGACGTGCCCGACTTTCCTAAGCCGGGGATCATCTTCAAAGACATCACACCGCTGCTGGGCAACCATCAGGCGCTGAGCTACGCGGTTGAGCTGATCGCCAAAGCGCACCGCGGCAAAGGCATCACCAAGGTGGTCGGGATCGAGAGCCGCGGCTTCATCATCGCGCCCCCGGTGGCCCTGGCGATCGGCGCCGGCTTCGTGCCGATCCGCAAACCCGGCAAGCTGCCGTGGAAGGCCATCCGCGAGGGCTACAACCTGGAGTACGGCAACGACGCGGTCGAGATCCACGAAGATTCCGTCACCGACCAGGACGTCGTACTGATGATCGACGACGTGCTCGCCACCGGCGGCACCATGGAAGCGGCGGTCAAGCTGGTGCGCCGCGTCGGTGGCAAGGTCATCGGCACCGCGTTCCTGATCGACCTGGCGTTCCTGGGAGGCGGCACGCGTATCGACAGCCCGGTGTTCTCGGTGATGCGCTACACCTAACAGCCAATCTGACGCGACCTGCGGCTTGCGACGATCGCGCACGCCAGAAATACATGAACCGCCGAAGGTATCTTCGGCGGTTCATGCATTGTTACCCAATCGCGATCACATGATCGCCGAACGATCTGCTGGGTGGACCCGCCGTGATCAGCCCGCGCTCAGCTTGCGCATGCGAATCCGCTCGTGGGTTTCAAGCTGCCTGGGCAGCAAAGTCGTGTGGATGAGTTGGATCGACGTGGGATCAAGGTCGCCAGGTTTGCGGTACTGCGCCACGCCGAGGTCTTCGCCTTCTTCAAGCGCAGCGATGACGGTCTTTGCGCTGATAAGCGCGGCGCCTTTTTCGACCAGCTTGGTCAGGCTGCCCCACATGCCTGACGTCGCATCCGGCTTACCGCCGTGCTGGGCGACCGCGCTTTTGAGCAGGGCGACGCGTTTGCTGTGGCAGTCGCGGTTGGCGATCAGATCCGCCACCGGTTCGGCAGCGAGATGGGTGATCGCCTGGTTGTAGGTCTCCACCGCGGAGATCTCACCCCGCAGCAGACTGTTGAGGTTGGAGATGACGGTGTCGTTGGTGCTGCTGATGAGGGGCTTCATGGACGGTTCCTTGGGGCGGTGGTGGTGAAGATGGAGGTGAAGATGATGGTGAAGATGGTGGTGAAGATGGTGATAGTGCTGGATGTGGGACTGATCGACCTGGGAAAACCGCGTGCGCAGTTCACCGGGTCGCGCTGGAGGTAGAGCGCCCGCTGTGCCAGTACTGGCGGCCAGTAGCGCCGCTCAACGAACGCGGAAACCGCGCAGGTATCCATGCGATCTGCACGACGGGGTCAGGATTGGTGCACTGCATTGCAGGCCGGCGCCAACCCGCAACGGGAGCGCACTGCCGCTTACGACGCCAACAACCGCCACCATGCTCCGGAAACGACACCAACAGCACGCGCTGCGATTCAATCGTGCCCTGGCATGGCCCCCGCTCTCAGGAACCAGAACTGAGGAGTGTCCATGCCCTACACCACCGTCGCCCTGGTGAATGAAGTCGCCCAGGCGCACGCCATCTCTGATGAACTCCACGGTGCCGGGTTCCCCTCCGACGCCACCTCGCTGGTGTTTCCCGAGCGGCACGATCCGGACCTGATCCACTTCGCACCGACCACGCCGACCACGCCGCTGACACCGCGTTCTTCTGGCCAGGACTGGACGTCGGCCGACTCGGCCATCGATCACGTGGCTGGCATTGCCGCCACCATCGTCCCCGGCCTTGGCCGCCTGCTCGCCACCGGACCGATCCTGACCCTCCTGAGCGGTGTCGGCATGCGCGCCACGCCGGACGGTATGGTCAGGACCCTGGTCGGGATGGGCTTGGCACCCAGCGATGCCCGTCACTGCACCTCGTGCCTGGGGCTCGGGCAGATTCTGATCGCCGTGCGCACGGACGAGGAGTCCTGCTCCCTGCTGGTGGCGGAGATCATCCGCCACCATGGTGGACGCGATATTTCCCAGTCGGCTTGGCCAATTGCGGACCAGCTTCCGTTTGTACCCGTATGACTGGTGGCCAGCACGCCAGCATCGCATCCCCTTCTCAGGGGAAATTATCACCTGCATTATCCGTTTGCGTGCCCCTAGACTGCCTACAAATTCCGAATTATTTCGTTCCACGGCTCGGGCTGCATGGCCCAAGGAATGGATATGCCCGATCACACTGATTTCGAAGCCACCGAGGATGCCGCCGTCGCTCAGCCCGACAGCGGAGTGTCTTCCGCGCTGAACTTCCCGGTGGTCGCTGTCGGCGCGTCGGCCGGTGGACTGGCAGCGTTCGCAAAATTCCTCGCAGGCATCCCCGACACCACCGGCATGGCCTTCGTCCTGGTGCAGCACTTGGCACCGCAGCATGAAAGCCAACTGGTCCAGCTGCTGGCCAAAGAGACCCGTCTGCCGGTGACCGAGGCTAGCGAAGGTATGGCGGTGGTGCCGAACCACGTCTACATCATCCCGCCGAATGCCGATCTGTCGCTCACCCAGGGGATCCTGCGTCTGACGCCCAGGGACGCGACCTCTGGTCCGCATTTCTCGATCGACTTCTTCATGCGTTCGCTGGCACATGACTGCACCAGCCGCGCCATCGGGGTGCTGTTGTCGGGTACAGGATCCGACGGCACGTTGGGCTTGGCCGAGATCAAAGCCGCTGGCGGCATCACCTTCGCCCAGGATCCGGCATCGGCGGAAAGCGCCGAGATGCCGGCGGGTGCCATCGCCTACGGCAGTGTCGATTTCGTCCTGACGCTGGACGAGATCGCCAAGGAGATCGCGGCGATCAGCCACCACGCCTACCTGCGCAGCAACCACACCACCCACGAGGCGGAACTGTTTCCGACCGATCAGGTGAGCTACGCCGCCACACTCGCCGTGCTCAAAAACGCGTCGCACATCGATTTCACGCTCTACCGCGACACCACCATCAAACGTCGCATCCTACGCCGCATGGTGGTGCGTGGTGTGCCCTCACTTGCCGACTACGCACAACACATCGCTGGCGACGCGGCAGAGGTCAAGGTCCTGCTCAAGGACGTGTTGATCAACGTCACCAGTTTCTTCCGCGACCGCGTGGTGTTTGACGCGGTGCGCACCTTGGTCTTCCCCAACTTGGCCAAGGAACATGCCGACGAAGCGCCGATCCGCATTTGGGTGGTCGCCTGTTCGACCGGCCAGGAAGCCTACTC
>ENA-ORBV01006706-ORBV01006706.1-microbial-mat-metagenome-genome-assembly--contig:-NODE-6706-length-20144-cov-4.871281_pt1 | contig 20144 bp, 9 predicted proteins | sample MGYA00237777_ERZ505514 | MGnify/ENA primary metagenome ERZ505514 (study PRJEB26160, sample SAMN06269048) | microbial mat metagenome | isolation source: Oligotrophic lake microbial mat | place... | reverse complement strand
GGACGGATGACCATCGTGGATCGCCCAATCACCGATTACCTGAACGGTTCGTCCAAGCACGCGGGCATCATCATCTGCCGCCCCTTCGACATCCCCCCTTCCCCGCTTTGGCAGAAAAACGTCGTCGGGCGATGAATGCCTGCGGGATTACACAAGTCCCAACCCGCAACGTATCCGGACACAGTTGTTTTTACCGCAACGAATGGCTGCTTCCGGGGTGACATCAAGATCTGTTCCTAGCCGGAAACCCACCCTTTGACCATCCGATGGAGGAAACCCAAGCAACCACCCCGGAAGACCGGGAAGCAGCCATCCTCTCGTGGCTCTCGGCGCAGGGCTGGTAGCCACGTGCGAAGCATTCAGCTGATCGCCTTCGCCAATCTGCGCCGTCGCAAGGGACAGAGCATTCTGGTTGGCGCCATCCTGGCCCTGTCCGCCCTGATGCTCTATACAGGGATTGGGATCTTCCGAGAGATCGACGCCCCCGTGCATCGGATGCGCGAGGCTCAGCGCGCATCGCAACTCACCCTGTTCTTCGATCCCCGCATTCACGATCCGGACTCGCTGCGCGCATGGTGGCTCGCGCAGCCGGGCGTGGCGGCAGTGAGCGAACCGCTGGCCACGATCGAACTGCGCGAGGGCGCGTTCTTCAAGGGGCGGCAGCTCGGTCGCTTTCTGCTGGCCACCGAGCGACCCGTCACCCCCAGTGCGCAGGACTCCATCCGTGTCATCGACGGGCGCGCTTCGGCCAGCCCTGGCCCCGGTGAAGTCTGGTTGCCGACCGGACTGGCCGAGGAGATGGGGATGCACGCGGGCGACACGCTGCAGTTTCCCGGCGCAGATGGGCTTGTACCTCTCATAGTCAGCGCGGTCGTGGTCGATCCGATGGCCAGCGGCCTGTTCGCCAACCCCGTGCGCGTCTGGGTCGCCGCAGGAGAGCTGGCCACCCTGATGGCGAGCACGGCGCTGACCGGCGTCATGCTCCCGGTGCGCCTCGAGCGCGGCACCGATGCCGATGCGATGTGGGACCGGTATATCCGGTCGCTCGGCGGTGCCTACAGCGGTGGACTGATGTCGGAACGGGACGTGCTGTCGGCATACACGGCGCCGTACGCACTGCTTGGCGGTGTGATCATGGCCTTCTCCGCACTCGGCTTCATCGTCGCGCTCCTCGCGATGCAGGGGACGATCACCAGCGCGCTGATGGCCGACTACAAGATCATCGGCATTCTGCGCGCACAGGGCTTTCGCCCCATTGACGTTGCCCGCTGCTACACGCTGCAGTATCTCGTGCTCGCTGTCGTGGCGATCCCCGTCGGTGTGGGCGCGGGCATGCTCATCGTGCACCAGGCAGTGGCACAACTCACCAAGAGTGTCGCCACACCCGTCCCCATCGCGCCGCTCGCGGCCCTGGCGTTGCTGATGTCGGCGGTGCTGATCGGCCTCGTGTTTCTCTTCACTGCGCGCGTGACACGAACCGTGGCGCGCGTGCGCCCGGCCGACGCCATTCGATTCGGTGCGTCGGCCGGACAGGCGGCGGTGTCGACGGGGATACCCCTGCAAAAACTCCGGTGGGCATCGGTTCCGGTGATCGTCGCCATCAAAAACCTCGGCCTGCAGAAGCGCCGCGCCGCGGTGCTCGCGCTGGCGGTGGTGTTCGCGACGCTGGCGGCTGCGCTGGCCGTCAACCTCGACTACACCTTTGGCCGCATGTCGACGCACCTCGCCGATTTCGGCTTTGACGCCGCTGACGTGCGCGTGACGCGATCCGGTCGCCGCTTTGGGCTGCGACACGATGACCTGATGCAGGTGCTGAACACGCGCGCAGCGGTGAGGGCCGTCGCGACATGGGGGACCATGGACGGCATGTTCACGCTCGACACGAGCGGCGCCACACGACTGGTCAACGGCATGGTCGTCGACGGCGACATGGAGGGGCTCGGCTTTCGCAACCTGCGTGGACGTAACGCGACGGGGCCTGGCGAGATGTCGATTGGCATTCGCACCGCGGAGGAGCTCGGGCTCGACCTGGGCAGCACCGTCACGGTACAACTGCTCGGCGCGCCAGTCGTGCTATCCGTGGTCGGCGTGTATCAATCCATCAACAACACCGGCCACGGCTTTCGCATCCGGCTCGAGTCGGCGCATCAGGCAAATCCTTTGTGGTCACCGAGTGAGTATTCGGTCGCCCTGGCGTCTGGCACGAACGTGGAGCGGTTCATCAGCGGCCTCGAAGCCGAGTATGGCGAAGCGGTCGACGCCAAGCCGGGCGACTTTTTCATCCGCGATCAGCTCGCGCAGATCATGTTGGGGCTGCGCATGACGAACGGGTTTCTGGCGTTCGTGTTTCTCATCGCCGCCGCCGTGTTCATCGTCAACACCACGCTGCTCACCATCGCCGAGAACCGTCAGGTGTTCGGCATTCTCAAGACGACCGGCATGACACCGGCGCAGCTGCGTTCCTCGATCGTGACCGGCGTCGGTTTCCAGGCTGTGGGCGGTGTGCTCCTGGCGCTGGCACTCTGGTTCCTCACCGCGCGGGTGGTGCTCTCCGGTCTCTTCGGCACCGTGGGGCTGGTCTCCTTTCCGCTGGAGAACTGGGGGATCGGCATGGCCGCGCTGGTGCCCCTCATCGTCGTGTTCTGCCTCGCGAGTGCCTGGTGGCCGTCGCGGCAGGTGCTCGCAATCAACCCACGCACCCTGATCGTCGAATGAGGCGCGTACTTCTTTTCGCACTCGCGGCGCAGGTTGTGCTGACGTCACCCGCGGCGGCACAGCGCGCGACGCCGCGCGCCATACGCGATTCGCTCGACCGTTTTCTCGCGCGTCACCTGAGCGAGATTCCGGTGCCGGGGTTCTCGGCGGTGGTGGTGAAGAACGGCGCCGTCATCCTCAGCAAGGGCTACGGTGTCGAAGTCGCGGGTACCAGCCGGAGGATGACGTCACAATCACCAGTGGCCATCGGCTCGCAAACCAAATCGATCACCGCGATCGCGATCATGCGGCTCGTCGAGGCGGGCAGGATTGATCTCGACGCGCCGGTGGTGCGCTACCTCCCATGGTTCCGCACCGCCGACAACCGCGGCGGCGAGATCACCGTCCGCATGCTCCTGCACAACACCTCGGGCATCCCCAGCGTGGACAGGTGGATCTACAGCCAGGACAGCGATGAGGCCGCAGTCGAGCGCGAGGTCCGGGGACTCTCGTCCGTGTCGCTCGCGCGTGCGCCAGGCACGTCGTTCGAGTATGCCAACGAGAACTGGAGCATCGCCGGCGCGATCATCGAGGCTGTTTCCGGCATGCGCTACAGCGCGTTTCTCGAGCAGGAGTTCTTTCGACCGCTGGGCATGACCCACTCGAGCACTGCCCGTGATCGGTTCAAGGAAATCGGCGCGCTCTGGGGGCATTTCGCAGAACCGAACGGCGTCACGCCCGCCGGCCCGCGATTTCTGGCCTCGGCGCTCGCCGCCGGCAGCGAACTGCGCATGACGTCGGACGACATGGGGAAGTTCCTCGTGATGCTGCTGCGCAAAGGGATGGCGGGTCGCGCGCGATACCTGAGCGAGGCCTCGGTTGCGCGACTCTTCGTGCCGGGGAGCATCACGACGGTGTCGCTCCCCGAGATGGGTGTGAAGGGCGGCAAGTCGGGATATGCCATGGGATGGGTCGTCGTCAACGCCGACGGCCGAACGGTGATCAATCATGGCGGCAGCGCGATCGTGATGAGTTCGTGGACCATCATCGACACGCTGACGGGTACCGCGGCCAGTGTGCTCTATAATGGACCGACGCTCGACGCGTACCGCTACCCAGGTCAGCTCTGGCTGGTGAACAACCTGCTTCATATCGCCAATGGTGAGCCGCTGAGCAACTTCGCTCGGCCCACCGAGTCCGACCCTACGCGCAACACCTTTGAACTCGCGGCGGCGAACTTCGATCGATACGTCGGCAGCTACCTGTCCGGTGACGGCTTTCGCGCGAACATCAGGAAAGCCCCTGATGGCCGCCACCTGAGTTTCAGCATGGATGCCGGCGCAACGCGCAATCGCTCCGAACTCGATTTTGCGAGTCCGTCCAGTGCGGTGCTCCGTAACATTTCGGGATCGGCGCCGATCGCCTTCACGATCACGCCAGGAGGTGTGGTGACCGGATTCTCAGGTGGCCTTCCGGGTGGCGTCTATCGAAAGCGCGGCAACGACGAACTGGCGCGGGTCCAGGAGCTGCAGTCGCCAGGCGGGCGTGTCGGCATTCAGTTACCGCGGAATTGGGTGGCCACATTTCATGGCGATTCATTCGTGGCGCAGCGCGGTTCGGACGCAACGACTCGACTGAGCGGTGCACTCTCCGGCAGCCCAGGCGTGGTGCCGACCGCAGCGCGCCTGTCGACGCGGTCGGAGACCATCGGTCGCTACGAGTGGACGCGGCGCACCTGGACCGATCCGGCTGGTGTCGATGCGCGGCAGCGCACGCAACTCGTTACACGCGTGGGAAATGCGTGGTTCGAACTGAACGCCGACGTGCCGCCCGGGCGGCTGACGGCAGCGCTGCGGGACGTGATCGTGCCGTTGCTGTCGACGATCGAGCTGCGCGCCCTGCGATAGGCGAGCGTCGAGGACGTCGCCGAGAGCGACAGTGTGGCGGCATCGCCGATGAAGGCCATGCTGCCTGAACGCTCGCGCCATGTCTTTCATTGACTTCCCGTGCCCAGCGCGCACATTCGCGGCATGGCCGGTCTGGCCCGACACGCCCGCGCAGGGTCCACAGTCGCCCGAGGTTCAGATGCCCTCGATTTCGCTCAATGGCAAAGCCGTCATGGTTGATGCCACGCCTGACACGCCGCTCCTCTGGGTGCTGCGCGACCATCTCCAGATGACGGGAACGAAGTTCGGCTGCGGTGCTGCACTCTGCGGCGCCTGCACCGTGCACGTGGACGGGGTCGCCACCCGCTCTTGCGTCACGCCGCTCTCCGCCCTGACCGGCAAGAAGGTGACGTCGATCGAGGGCCTTACCGGCCCCATCGGTACTGCGGTGCAGGCCGCGTGGGACAAGCATCAGGTTCCGCAGTGCGGCTACTGCCAGTCGGGCCAGGTGATGGCCGCGTCGGCACTGCTCGCGAAGAATCCGAAGCCGAGCGAGGGGCAGATCACGGAAGCGATGAACGGGAACATCTGCCGCTGCGGCACCTACGGCCGAATCAACGCCGCGGTGCTCGATGCCGCGAAAACGCTGGAGGGCAAGTCATGATCGACTCCACAGTGACCCGACGCGATTTCATCCGCGTCTCCGCGGTCGTTGGCGGCGGCCTGCTGGTCGGCTTCCGTTTCTCCGATGCCTCGGCGCAACCAGCCGACGCGGCGGGGCTCGCGGCCAACGCCTGGATCCGGATTGCACCCGATGGTGCCGTGACCTTCACCTGCGGCCGAAGCGAGATGGGGCAGGACGTCTACACCTCGCTGAGCATGATCCTGGCCGAGGAGCTGGGGGTGGACCCGCGCAAGGTGACGGTGCTGCATGCACCCGCCGATCCGGCCTACGTCAATACGGCGATGGGCGCCCAGATCACGGGTGGCAGCACCAGCGTGCGTGAGGGATGGACGCCGCTTCGCAAGGCTGGTGCGACCACACGCGAGATGTTGATTGCTGCCGCGGCGACGAAGTGGGGCGTGAGCCCGGGCGATTGCAAAGCGGCCAATGGCGTGGTGACGCATGGTCCGCACAGCGCGGGGTATGGCAGCCTCACGGCCGCCGCAGCGCTGCTCACACCTCCAGCCAATGTCACGCTGAAGGACCCCGCCACGTTCACCGTGATCGGCAAGCCGCTGCCGCGCCTCGATGGTGCGGCGAAAGCCCGTGGCCGTGCGACTTACGGACTGGATGTAAAGCTGCCTGGGATGCTGTACGCGGCCATCATTCCCTGCCCCGTGATCGGTGGCAAGGTCGCGTCGTTCGATGGCACCGCGGTCGCGAAGCGCCCCGGCGTGAAGAGTGTGGTGAACATCGGCGACGCCGTCGCGGTGGTTGCGACGCACTACTGGATCGCCCGCAGCGCCGCCGACTCGCTGACCATAGCCTGGGACGAGGGCAGCAGCGCGAAAATCGACACCACGACGGTCTTCGCTGCACTCGATGCGGCGAAGGACCGCCCGGGATTCGTGGCCAAGACGGCGGGCAATGTGACGACCGCGCTGGCAGCGGGGGCGAAGTCCGCCGAGTACCGCTGCCAGATGCTGGCGCACGCCACGCTGGAGCCGCAGAACTGCACCGCGAAGGTGACGCCCGCCGGAGTCGAGGTCTGGGCCAGCGTGCAGTTTCCGCAGGGCGCTCAGGGTACCGCGGCCGCAGTGGCAGGCGTGAAGCCCGAGCAGGTGAAGGTACATTCACAGTTCATCGGCGGTGGCTTTGGTCGGCGACTCGAGAACGACTTCGTCGCTCAGGCGGTGGCGATTGCGAAGGCCGTGCCTGGCACACCGGTGCAGATGATCTGGACGCGACCGCAGGACACGCAGCAGGATTTCTACCGGCCGCCAAGCCTGCATCTGATGCGAGGCGCTGTGGCGAATGGGCGGTTGGAGGCGCTGAGCGGCACGCTCGTGTCACCGTCGATCACAGCCAGGGCGTTCCCTTCCTTCGTGGTGAACGGCAACGACCCGTTCATGACCGAGGGGTTGGCGAACCTCACCTACGATGTTCCCAACCTCGAGCTTCGCACGGTGATCGAGGAGGTCGGGGTGCGCGTCGGATTCTGGCGCTCGGTCAGTCATGCGATCAACGCCTTTGCCGTCGAGAGCTTCATGGACGAGATGGCGATCGAGGCGGGTCAGAGTCCGGTGGCATTCCGAATGGCGCTGCTCGCGAAGCAACCGCGTCAGCGCGCCGCGATCGAGCGCGCGGTCCGGGCATCAGGCTACACCACGACACCGGCTGCGGGTCGGGCGTTCGGCATCGCGTCGATGGAGTGCTACGAGACACACGCCGCGCTGGTGTGCGAAGTGTCGGGCACCGCCGATGCGATCAAGCTCGAAAAGATCACGATCGCGGCCGACTGCGGTATCGCAGTGCACCCTGACCAGGTGATGGCGCAACTGCAGGGCGGCATCGTAACCGGCCTGATTCAGGCCGTACGCTCGAAGATCACCTTCAGGAACGGACGCGTCGAGCAGAGCAACTTCGACACCTTCCGGTTGCCGCGTGCGTCAGAAGTGCCCAAGGTGCAGGTGGAGTTGATTCAATCCGGCGAGAAGCCGGGTGGCATCGGAGAGGTTGGTGTACCGCTGGTGGCACCGGCGCTGGCGAATGCCGTATTCGCGCTGACCGGCAAGCGGATCCGCAGTACGCCGCTCGAGGATGGCGGGGTGCGGTTCGTCTGACGGCACGCCGCTCCCTTGCGTGAACGACTCTGCCTTCCGCATCGACGCGCGGAAGGCGGAGTCGCTTGCGTTCGGCGCAGTTCTCAGCCGCCAAACGTCAGCACATAGCTCCGCCCGGCCGTCACGGGGAACTCGACTGTCTCGCCGTCGCGTTGCACCGCACGCACGCGCTGACCGCTTGACGTCACCGTGACCCTGCCCTGCGCCCGGACGCGACAGCGCTGCGTACCGCTGGCGCTGATCGTGGCACGTGTCGCGCGCGAGTTCGCCCATGCGACATCCACGCCGTATCCTCCGCGCGCGCGAAGGCCTTGCACACTGCCCGCTCGCCACTCGGCCGGCAGGGCCGGCAGCAGGTGAATCACATCCTGGTGTGACTGCACGAGCATTTCAGCGATGGCGGCCGTGGCCCCGAGGTTGCCGTCCACCTGCACGGCCCGTCCACACAACGAGAACAGATTGGGGAGTGACGACCTGGTGAGCATCGCGCGCATCTGCTCGAGTGACTTCTCACCGTCGTGGAGTCGTGCGCGGAGTCCCATCTTCCAGGCGTACGACCAGCCGCAGCCACCGGTACCGCGTCGGTCGAGCGTCACCGCGGCGGCGGCCGCCAGTGCAGGCGTGCGCTCGGGCGTGATCTCGCTGCCGGGATAGAGCCCCCAGAGGCCGGACAGATGCCTGTGCTGTGGTTCGAGATCATCCCAGTCTTCCAGCCACTCCTGCAGCTGTCCGTGCTTGCCGATCTGGTTGGGAGCGAGCTTCGCACGCGCGGTGCGTACGTCGTTGGCCAGCGCCGTGTCGGCGTCGAGGAGCGCGGCTGCCTCGCCGAACGCGCCGAAGACATCGCGGACGATGTGCATGTCCATCGTGGGGCCGGCGGCCATGGTGCGGGCGGTGAGCGAGATGCCACTCGCTTCGTCAAAGAACTCGCCGTTCCCGGGCCACGCCGGATAGTTCTCCGGTGAGTTGGACGGCGCTGTCACCAGCCAACCCTTGCCCGGATACGGCACCAGAATGTCCATCAGGAAACGCGTCTGGTCGCGCAAGAGCGGATAGATGCGGCGCAGATAGGCCGTGTCGCCCGAGAACCGGTAGTGCTCGTAGAGGTTGGTCATGAGCCACGCACCACCGACCGGCCATGCGCCCCATGACGGGCCGTCCATCGGGGCCGCGGCTCGCCAGAGATCGGTGTTCTGATGCACCACCCAGCCGCGCGCGTTCCAGTGTTCTCGCGCGATCTCGGTGCCGGTCTGCGCCACGTCACGCACCAGCGATTCCAGCGGTTGCGCCAGTTCGCCCAGGTGGCCCGTCTCGGCGGGCCAGTAGTTCATGGGGAGATTGATGTTGATCGTGTACTTCGCGTCCCACCACGGATTCGAGTTGTCGTTCCAGATGCCCTGCAGGTTGGCGGCTTCGGTGCCTGGTCGCGAACTGCCGATGAGCAGATAGCGGCCGAATTGATAGGTGAGCGCGGCGAGATCGGGGTCGGGCGCGGTGGCGAAGCGCATGATGCGTTCATCCGTCGGCAGGGCCAGCACGTCGGCACTGGTGCCGTTGAGCGACAGGTGGACCCGTCCGAACCACTGACGATGTTCGGCGACGTGATCGCGGAGCATCGTGTCGTACGTGCGGGTCGCGTTGCGATCGAGCACCGTGCGCACGCGAGTGGCCGGATTGCCACTGACGTCGGCGTAATTCACGAAACTCGTCGCCGCCGCCAGCACGATGGTGACCGTATCGGCGCCGTCCACGCGGAGTGTGCGGTAGTCCACCGCAACTGTTCCGCGCGCGTTCTCATTGCGCGCCTGCAGCCGTGCTTCGTAGGTGAGCTTGCCGGTGATACCGAGGTAATCGGAGTTCTTGCCGGTGAGGCGGAGTCCGTTGGGCGCCACACCGTCCATCTGGAAATAGTCGGTACCGTAGTTGGAATGGGCCGGGTTGCGCACGCCGCGCAACGTTGCGGAAAAGGTCAATGCGCCCCGCTGGTTCGCGGTCAGCCGCATGACGATCGCCTGATCCGGCGCGCTGGCGAACACCTCGCGAGTGAAGGTCACGCCCTTCACTTCGTATGACACGCGCGACAGCGCCGAATCGAGCAGCAACTCGCGACGGTAGCTGGTCGCGCTGTCGTGCCCCGCAAAATCAAGCAGCAGATCGCCGAGTGGCTGGTACTTCATCTGTTCGTACGGCACACCCATCATGGTGCGTCCAAAGAGGTCGTGTGCCTTGGGAACATCGCCGGCGAAGAGCAAACGCTGGATTTCCGGCAGCGCCTTGCTCGCACCTTTCACGACCGGGTTGTAGGGCCCACCGGTCCACAACGTCTCTTCGTTGAGCTGAATGTGTTCCTTTGCGGTGCCGCCGAAGATCATGGCGCCGAGTCGACCGTTGCCGACGGGCAGGGCGCGATTCCACTCGGTGGCGGGCTGGCGGAACCAGATGGCGAGGGGCGTGCGCTGCGCCGCTGCGTTGCTCGCGGACAGCAGCGTGAGCAGGATTGTGCGATGGGCGAGCTGTACCAGCAGTTTCGTCGGTGTCACGCGGTGCCTCGGATGTCGGATCAGACGGTGACGCGGAGCGGATCGGGCCCAGGTTGCCGCGTGACGCCGGAGTGCCGCTCGATCGGCCGGCGGATGTCCAGGCTACGTCGACGGGGCGTCCAGCGCGAGCACCGCACGCCGGCGATCGGGAGCGCTGGACGGTCAACCTACTGCCGCGCTCCCTGCTTGTGACCTGCCCCACTGTTCCTGGGGGTATGTGAAGGCTGCATCCCACGCTGACACGTTCAACTGCCCGGTGCTCGCGCGCTCGTCTGCAGCGTGCGGATCGCTGCGGTCATGCCGCCGGCGGTGTGCAGCAGTTCGCGCGCCAGCATGCCGTTGGTCTGGATGATCTGCGCAATGCATCCGGTCCAGCCGGTCTGATGACTGGCGCCCACGCCGGCACCGGTGTCGCCGTGAAAGTACTCCGAGAACAGCAGCAGCTCACGCCAATGCGGGTCGTCACGGAACAGCGACGCGCCGCCGTGCACCGGTCGTGCCCCCTGCGCGTCACGCGTGAACAGTCCGCAGAGCCGATCGCCGAGTTCCACCGCCACCTCCAGCAGCGTCATCTCGTTGCCGGAGCCGGTCGGGCACTCGATCAGGAACTCGTCACCGTAGTACGCGTAGAGCCGCAGCAGCGCACCGTAAAGCAGGTAGTTGATCGGCATCCACACCGGTCCGCGCCAGTTGGAGTTGCCGCCGAACATGCCGCTGTCGGAATCACCTGGCACGTAGCTCACCCGGTGCTCCTTGCCATCGTGCACGAACACGTAAGGATGCGCGCGATGATGCCGTGAGAGCGCACGGATGCCGTGCGGCGAGAAAAACTCCTCTTCGTCCAGCATACGGGTGAGGATGCGCCGCAGCTTCGACTCATCCACGATCGAGAGCATCCGGCGCCCGGCCACACCCGGGCGGTCAGGGAGATGCAGGTTGGCGATCAGCTCGGGATGGCGCCGCGTGAACTGCCGGCTGCGCTCGCGGAAGAGGGGCAGTCGGTCGAGGATGTCGTCCTCGAACACCGCCACTGCCGCCAGTGGCAGCAGTCCCACGATGGAGCGCACCTTGAGTCGGGTCGCGGTGCCGTCGGGCAGCCGCAGCACATCGTAGAAGAAGCCGTCCTCCTCGTCCCACATCTCATCCTCGTGCTCGCCCACGCGATCCATCGCGCCGGCGATGCGAAGCGTGTGCTGGAAGAACGTCTCGACGAACTCCTGGTAGCGCGGCTCGTGCAGCGCCAGCTCCACCGCGATGCGCAGCATCTGCTGGCTGTAGAAGACCATCCAGGCGGTGCCGTCGGCCTGATCGATGTTGCCACCGGTGGGCAGCGGCGACGACCGATCGAAGACGCCGATGTTGTCGAGGCCGAGGAAGCCGCCCTCGAAGATGCTGGCGCCGGAGCGGTCGGTGCGGTTGATCCACCAGGTGAAGTTCACCAGCAGCTTGGAGAAGGTGAACTTCAGGAACTCGAGGTCGCCCTGACCGTCGTTGCGTTCCTTCTCGAGCAGGTAGAGCTGCAGCGTGGCCCAGGCATGCACCGGCGGATTCACGTCGCTGAAGTTCCACTCGCAGGCGGGCAGCTGGCCGTTGGGGTGCAGGTAGTCGTTGCGCAGCAGCAGGTCGAGCTGCTCCTTGGCGAAGTCGAGGTCCACGATCGACAGCGGGATGGCGTGGAAGGCCAGGTCCCAGGCAGCAAACCAGGGATACTCCCAGGTGTCGGGCATCGAGATGATGTCGTCGCAGTACAGGTGCGACCAGTCGGCGTTGCGGTGCGTACCGGCCGGCGCCGGTGCGTGGCGGCGATGGTCGAGGTCCACGTGGTAGTACTGCTTCGACCAGAGCATGCCGGCCAGCGCCTGCCGCATCACGTTGGCCCGATCGGGGTCGCTGCGTACGGCGAGCGGCGTGATTGCGTCGTAGAACGCATCCGCCTCGTGGACACGGGTGGCGACGAGGTCGGCGAAGTCGGCAAAGGGGTGCGGCAGCGTCGCCGGCGCGCGAGTGGTGAGGCGCAACCGGATCACCCGAGAGCCCCCTGCCTCCACCGTCAGGTCGTGCAGCGCCGCGGCCTTGGTGCCTACCTGTGCCGGATTGACGGCATCGTGCCGGCCGTCGACCACGTACTCATGGAAGCCATCCTTCACGTGGCGTGTGGCGTTCGGCGTGCCGCGCAGCCGCGCCGTGTTGGTCTCGTTCTCGGTGAACAGCAGCGGGACGTCGGTGTCGCAGTAGAGATAGTAGTCGTCCAGCGCCGCACGCGATGCGGTGGCCGGTGTCTGTGCGTGGATCGTGGCCAGCGGGGTGTCGCTCAGGCGGCGCAGCAGCGGCCGCGCCTCGCTCTGGTCGTCCTGCCAGGTGTTGCGGTACCAGAGCGTCGGCAGCACGCGCAACCGCGCAGCGTCGGGGGCACGATTGCAGATCGTGATCGAGACCAGGATGTCGTCGGCAGCGGCCTTCGCGTACTCCACGAACACGTCGAAGTAGCGCTGCTCGTCGAAGATCCCGGTGTCGAGCAGTTCGTATTCCGGGTCATCACGCGTGCGCCGCCGCGTGGTGTCGAGCAGGTCGCGATAGGGATACGCCGACTGTGGATACTTGTAGAGGTACTTCATGTACGAGTGCGTCGGCGTGGAATCGAGATAGAAGTAGTACTCCTTCACATCCTCGCCGTGGTTGCCCTCGTTGTTGTCGAGCCCGAACGCCCGCTCCTTGAGGATCGCGTCACGCCCGTTCCAGAGCGCCAGCGCGAAGCAGAGCCGCTGCCGGTCGTCGCTGATGCCTCCCAGTCCATCCTCGCCGCGTCGATAGGCGCGCGAGCGGGCCTGATCGTGCGTGAAGTCGTTCCACGCATCGCCGGTGCCGCCGGTGTCTTCGCGCACCGTGCCCCACTGCCGCTCGCTCAGGTACGGGCCCCACTGCTTCCACGCGACGCTCCCCTCGCCGGCAGACTGCAATCGCAACGACTCGGCGTCGGCGCTCATGCGTGTCGTGCGGAGTATGTCATCATGACGGCTCGTGCCTGGTTGCGAGAGATGCTCTGTCTGCGGGACGCGCACCGATCGGCACACCCCGCTCGGCGGCAGGAAGCCGTCTTCGGGCTGGGAGTTCCGATCTGGGGCGTGGGAAGTATGTGGCCTGCGCGCGCGCCAGACGAGGACGGCTGGCGCAGCCGGGAGCGGGATATCGGCGCCACGAAGGGTCGTCGCGAGGTCTGGTGTGGTTCGCCGGCCGTCGTCGCGGCACTGAATGGGGGCGAGCCAAGGCGCGGGAACGATCGCCGGTGACCCGACCGCGGCCGGATCTGCCGGACGGCGTGTGCCGCGCGGACAATTGGCCTACCCACCGTGGTCCGTGTCAGGCGCGTGCATGGCGTCAACTGCGCGTCAGATTCCAATCCAGTCCGACATGCAACTCACCGCGAGTGCGGCGGTCTTTGCGGTGAACGAGATCCACCGGGGGAAGACGTGAGATGCTGAGGCGTCGTGACGTTTCGAGTGGGGAGTCCGATGTCGGGAACTGACTCGTGGTTCGTCATTGATTTCCGGCATCATCATCCGGAGTGCGAACGAGCCCGCGGCATCGCACGATCACGACACCGCGGGCTCGCTCGTCACGCGCGGCAGCCTAACTGCGGCCCTGCTTTCGGCGCCCGACCAGCGCAAGGAGACCGAGCCCAGTGGCCATCAGCAGATAGGTCGACGGCTCAGGAACGACGTTGGGGTTCGGGTCACGTGGAGTGAACGTGACATTGTCGATCGAGACCAGCGCACCATCGGTGATGTTGTCACCGGTCCAACGGACTTCGAGCGTGTTCGACCCGGTGAGCCACTGGGTAAACGTCTTCGCCCCAGCGAGCTGGTACGTGTTGGCCGGACCGCAGTCGGTGTTCGATCCGACGAGCGCACCATTGATGAAGCTCTGCTCAAGTCGTGCGGCGCGCGCTATTTTTGCATGAGGTGACGTGAGAGGATCTGCAGGAAATATCATGCCGAGGATGCTGCGATGCATGCACAGAAGAGTTTCGCCAGTGTGCCCTACGACACGAAGCGCAACGTGACGCGCCGCGAGACGTTCCTCGGTGAGATGGATCGTGCGATCCCCTGGGCGCGGATCATCGCCCTCATCGCGCCGCACTACCCGAAGGCGGGTCGCGGTCGGCGCCCATTGCCGATGGGGACCCTGCTGCGCGTGTACTTCCTCCAGCAGTGGTTCAATCTCTCGGATCCGCAGGCCGAAGACATGTTGTACGACAGCGAGTCGATGCGCCGGTTTGCCCGCGTCGAACTCGGCGAGGTACCGTGCCCGACGAATCGACGATGCTGCGCTTCCGGCACCTGCTGGAAGCGCATCAGCTCACCGCCCAGATCTTCGACGCCGTGCGGGCATTGCTCGAGGAGCAGCGGCTGTTGCTCAAGGCGGGCACGATTGTCGATGCGACGATTATTGCGGCGCCCAGCTCGACGAAGAACGTGACGAACACGCGCGATCCCGAGATGAAGCAAACGAAGAAGGGACAGCAGTGGTACTTCGGGATGAAGGTGCACGTCGGGACCGACATGCGCGGGCTGGTGCATTCGCTGACGACCACCGACGCCGCGACGTCGGACATCAGCCAACTCAGCGAGCTGCTGCACGGCCAGGAGTCGACGCTGTACGGGGACAAGGCGGACTACAAGGCGGCCGATAAGGCGAACTGGGAGGCCTGCGGCGGCACGTATCGCGTGAACCGCCGTGGCAAACGCACCACGCAGTGGGACAAGATCAATGCGACACGCTCGAAAATCCGGGCGCGGTGCGAGCGCGTGTTCCACGTGATCAAGAACCTGTGGGGCTTCACGAAGGTGCGGTATCGTGGACTCGCGAAGAATACCGTGCGCGTGTACGCCGCGTTCGCCCTCGCGAACCTGTATCAGGTGCGCCACAAACTGCGTCCGCAGGGCACGTAGTGTCGGCGCGAACCGCGCCAACGGGGCAAAACGCCCCCGGAGCGGCGCAAAAAGGCCGTACTGACACCGAATATCGGCATAATCTCGACTAATTCTCTGCGGTCCAAGCAAATTCAGCGCTGTGCACCCTGCGCGTGCTACCTGTGCAGAGCTTCCCTAGGGTAGGGTCGCTGAAGTACCGTGGCGAAAGGCGGGTGACGGATTGTGGCGGCGCGAGGGATGCGCGGGACAGCCGTCGACGATGAGATACACCGTGCCCACGCTTTGCAGCCGCAACGAGCGCACGCAGTCGACGAACATTGGCGTGCGGAATGTGCCATGAACGACACGAGACACCATCCGGCTGCGAGTGGTGAGTGCCGAGATCATCGAATGGCCGTAGCGCTTCCCCGCTGCGCGGATGACGGGTGTCTGCCCTACGGGGGCGACACTCGTTCCCCTGACGTGAGCACGCTGCGGGCCCATCGTATTGCCCCGTCAGATCATCGCGCCCTCGCGTCGCGCGCGCTCGAGGCGACGACCGCCGACCGCGTTCAGAGATGGAAGCCGAGCGTCGACCGATGCGGCATGTTGTCCAGGGTCAGTAGCCGAATCCGGCGCGCCTGGACCGGCGTCAACCGCGCAGCCCCCGTGCGCCGTCCGCGCGGCGGCGCCTCGGGCGCACGCAAGCCGTCTACTCTCTCATGCGCCATCTACGCCTTCACCCGCCGGACGCTGACGCCGAACCCGGCGGCCGCCATAGCTTGCGTCATGCCCGCGAGAGCAGCTTTCGCGGCGAGGCGCCGCTCTTGGGCGTGCGTCGGCGGCATCGCCGCGGTCCTTCGATGAAGTTAACGTACTGAGACACTACACAGTCTCGAACGATCAGCTGTACCGAGCAGTGCTGACGGAAACAACGGCTCCGGAGATTGCGCCTGCGACATGCTGCTGATGACGTAAACCGTCGTGACGACGCGGCGGCGATGCGCGCGTTGCCAGCGGCTGTACCGTGGGTCGCCGACCTGCCGCTGGTCGGCCGCCGCGGTGACCTGATCGCCTTGCGACGGCATCTCGAGGCCGTCGGCGAGGGCCGCGGCCATTGCGTCCTCCTGGCCGGCGAGGCGGGCGTCGGGAAGTCGCGCCTGCTCGCGACGTTCGCAAAGGAAGCGATGCAGCGCAAAGTGCTGGTGGCGGCCGGTAGCGCGTTCGCAATGGAGGCGGGTGTGCCGTACGGCGCGGTGGCCGATGCACTCGCGTCCCCGCTCCGTGCCCTCGACGCCAGTGCGCTGACGGTGCTCGCCCGCGGCGCCGAAGACGACCTGCGCGCGGTGGTGCCGGGACTGGCGGGCGGCGGCGTCCTCCGCGCCGCTCGTGCGCCGTCGGACGCTGACGGCGACGCGGGGAGCAAGGCACGGCTGATGTGGAATGTCACGCAGTTCCTCACCCGCCTCTCCGCGCGCCAGCCGCTGCTGCTGTTGCTCGACAATGCACACGAGAGCGACATCTCATCTCTCGAGTTGCTGCACTTCCTCGTGCGACAGGTGGCGGGGGCGCGAATCCTGGTCGTGCTCGCGTACGTGGACGACGGACGCGATACGAACCCGGTGCTGCGCAACATGGTGCGCTCGCTGCTCGGCACCGGCGAAGCCACGTTGCAGCGCGTCGGGAGCCTGTCGGCGAACGACCTCACGGAGCTCCTGGAACGTTCGTTCGCCCTCCCAGCGGCTGACGCCGAGCGGCATGGCGCGGCGCTCTGGTCGCACACGCGCGGGAATTCGTTTTTCGTGTCGGAGTCTCTGAAAGCGCTCGCCGCGGCCGGTCGCATTCGCCGCTCGGGCACGAGCTGGATCGTGGAGGACACCGGCGCCGGAACGCTGCCCGTGACGGTGCGCGACGCGGTGCGGGCGCGCCTCGAGGCGCTCGACGCGGGGGCGCGACGCGTCGCCGAGATCGCGTCAGTGGTGGAAGTGCGCGCATCGCTCGCGCTGCTCGAGCGCGTCTCGAACCTGGACGAGCAGGGCCTGGCCGATGCCATCGACGCGCTCTGCAGCCACCGCATCTTCGTCGAGATCCGCGATGGTGACGAGGCGTTGTACGAGTTCGGGCACCCGATCATCCAGTCGGTGCTGCGCGGTGAGTTGACCGCCGCGCGCGAACGTGCCTTGCACGCCGCGGTGGCGAACGCGCTCGAGTCGATCCATGGTGCGGACGCGATGAGCCACTCCATCGAGCTGGCGCGGCACCTCGTGCGCGGGCAGACCGTGGGCACTGACGAGCGCACGCTGCGCTATCTCGCCGCGGCGGGACGCGATGCGATGGCGCGGCGCGCCGACCAGGAAGCAGCGCGCTGGCTGGGCGAGTCGCTCGTGATCGCGGAACGGATTGCCGATGCCGATGCCACCGCCACGCTGCTGGAGGATGTGTCGACGGCGCGCCTGCGCATCGGCGAGTCGCAGGCGGCAGTGCTCGGGTGGCAGCGCGCGCTGTTGCTGGCCGATGCCCGCGACGACCAGCGCGCGAGGGCGCGCCTTCTGCACCACCTTGCACAGGAGGCGGCCCGTTCGGGCGATGCGCGGCGCGGGCTCGACCTGCTGCAGCAGGCCGAGGACGCGGCCGGCACGCTGACGCGTCCCGAACTGGTGATCCGCCTCCGGCTCGCGCGCGCGAAGATGCAGCAGTCCCTTGGTCGTCACGGTGATGCGACGCGTACCGTGCACGCCACCTTTCCCCTCGCCGAGTCGCTTGGCAACGCGTCGCTGCTCGCACGAGTGCATCAGGTGGCGCTGCAGCTCTATGCGTGGACCGGTCCCGCCGCGACGGCTCGCGAGCACGGCGCCCGGGCCCTGATGCTGGCGGCGCAGTCCGCCGATCGCGAGGTGGCGTGGGCCTCGCACTGGGCGATGGCGATGCTGGAAGGCTTCACCGGCGATGGCGAGGGCGTCGGGCGCCACCTGCGCGAGGCCGAACGGCTCGCCGACGCGCTTGCGTCGCCGGTGCTGCAGGCGATGACGGCTGAGATCACGATCGAGCACGCCTCGGGCGTGGGACAATGGGACGAGGCGCTGGCGCTGGCCGAGCGCACGATTCCGCTGGCACGCGCGGTCATGCCGCAGTCGCTGCTGCCGCGCCTGCTGGTGTGGACCGGCCTGATCGTGCTGGCGCGTGACGAGACCGCGCGCGCACGCGCGCTGTTCGAAGAGGCGTGGACCCTCGCCGGCGCCGATCGCGCCGTCAGCGTCGAAGGCGACGACGACGGCGCGCAACCCGTGATGAGCAACGTGCACAACGTGATCCTCGCGCACACCGGCCTGGGCACGTATCACCTCTCCGTGGGCGACTGGGAGCGCGCGCGCGAGTACGGTGAGCGTGGACTCGCACTGGCGGACCGCTTCGGCTACGTGGCCTGGGCGATCCACCGCCTCATACCGCTGCTTGTTGAAGCGGGGCTGCGCCAGCTCGACTACGACCGCGTCGAGCAGCTCACGACGCGGCTTCGGCGGCAGTCGGTCGACCTCGGCCACCGCCTCGGCCTGGCGTGGGCCGCAGCAGCGGAGGCGCTCGTCGCGCGCGTAAAGTACCAGGCGCCGGATGCCGCGGCACGCCTGCTGGCCGCCGCCGACGAGCTGGATGCGGTGCCGTTCGTGTTCCACGGTGCCAGGATTCGGCGCAACGCGGCACAGGTCCTCGAAGCTGATGGTGACAAGCGCGCCGCCGAGCGCGAATTGCGCAAGGCGCACGCCGTGTTCGTGCGACTGGGTGCCGAGTTCGAGCTCCGCGGCGTGCGCAGCCAGCTGCGCGCACTGGGCCTGCGCCTTCCGCCGCGTACGGCATTGCAGGGGGCCGGTGCGCTGACGGGGCGCGAACTCGAGATCGCGCGCGCCGTGGCGCGGCGACTGTCGAACAAGGAGATCGGCGCACAGCTCGACATCTCCGCACGCACCGTGAGCACACACCTGTCGCACATTTTTGAGAAGCTGGGCGTGGAGTCGCGCGGCGAGCTGGCGGACTTGGTGCGCGACAGTCCGCTGCTCGGGGAGGCGTAGTGACGGGCGATGCGCACGGCTCAGGCCGATGCACGACCGCCCGTCACGAGCATGGGGTCAGAGTCCTTGATCCTGAGAGCATGGGGTCAGAGTCCTTGATCCAGAGCCGTGATCAAGGACTCTGACCCCATGGTAGACCCCATGGTAATTCGATGCACGGCCGCCCGTCACCGGCGGCGACTGGTCAACGCAGCGCAATCATGGCCGCAGTCTCGGGGATCGTGGTGCCGTAGCGGGCATTGATCGCACGGGCGGCCGCGGCGGCGAGAATCGCGTGTCCCGCGTTGTTGGGGTGGATACCGTCCAGGCTCACGGCGAACCCGTACGGAGCCTGAGAAGTCATGACGGCGAGCGTGCTGTACGTCGGCTTCAGGTCTGCACGACCATACAGCTCCTGCAGCGCCATGTACGCAAAGCCGTGCGTCGCGGCAGCAGCGCTGATATGTGCGTTCATGGCGGCCAGCAGGTCGTTCACGATGATGGCTTCCGTCGGCGTCAGGACGAAATCCTGCCGGCCGTAGCCGCCATCGGCACAGGAGAAGGGAGCCTGGCCAAGCGTGCGTGCCCTGTAGGCGGCACCGGTCGCCACGGCGGTCGGAATGCGGACCGGAACGAAGATGAGGTTTTCACTGGCGTCGCAATCGGCGTTGACCGCGATGTTGAAGGCCGCCGCCATCACGGCGCGATCGGCCCAGATCTCCTTGCCCCGGCGGAAGCTCGGGAAATCGCCCACATTGTTCAGCAGGCCGACGAGAATACCGCGCTTCACATCCTGTGCGACCGCGTCGGTCAGTGCCGTGTACTGTGGCTTCCATGTCGCGAGCGGCGTGAGTGTGGCGCCCACGATCGCGATCCCGGAGCGGGCGTTGAGGACTTCGTTACCGCCGAATTCGACGGAGATGAACTTTGGCTTCTGGTCGAGCGCCGCCTGGAGCTGCGTGGTATTGGGCGGCAGCACGCGAGTGTAGAGTCGGGCGTAGGACGCGTCACCGGCCTTGGTCTCGGGCGTGGCGTGCATCGCGTCGTACGTACTCGAGGCCGCGATCGCGACACTCTGTGCCGGCAGCGTCACCCCTTCCTCGCTTGGCGCGCAGGACAGGCTACCCGGATTTGTGGCGGCGCCTTCACCTGAGAGTCGCCTGCCCGCGGAGAGTGGCGCGACGAAAGGGGAACGGCAGCCGGGGAACGCCACCAGCGGCATCGACTGCGACCGGCTGGCCAGCATCGCGAGCTGCCTCGTCCACGCCTGTTGCTGCGAGCCGGCGA